>Ga0306920_100014547_pt1 | contig 10745 bp, 17 predicted proteins | sample flu12Cox44000170_FD_204666 | JGI IMG/M metagenome (GOLD analysis project Ga0306920, IMG submission 204666) | Lab enrichment of tropical soil microbial communities from Luquillo Experimental Forest, Puerto Rico - flux4day.12C.oxic.44.000.170 (v2)... | ecosystem: Environmental > Terrestrial >... | reverse complement strand
TGGCAGCCCCCGCAACGACCAACATCCACACCCACGCTCCTCGCAAAAGGAGCACGCGGTTTGCCTTCATGCCGTGCAGATCTATGACCGTTCGAAACGGAATGTAAGTCCGAATCAGCCCGGTTTGCCCATGTCCCTACGCTGGCACGGCTTTCCTCCGGAAGCCGCAAAAGTCCTTGCGCAACAAGAGAAACTTGCGGACGCCCGAGGACAGTCGTTGACATCCCAACCCTATCCGTCAACATATCCGTGCTGACACAGTGCTGACACGGAAACCGCGGGAGGCCAGCGGATTATGCGTCTGACGGACACCATCACCAAGCAGCTGCCGGCGCCCGAGCGCGGCAACAAGATCGCCTGGGACGACGTCGTCCGGGGCTTCGGCATCCGCGTCACCGCCGCCGGGGCGCGGTCCTTCGTCCTCGACTACCGGCGCAAGTCCGACGGCAAGCAGCGCCGCATCACCATCGGCGCTTTCCCCGATTGGAGCACCACGGCGGCGCGCGAGGAGGCCAAGCGGCTCAAGCGCGAGATCGACGGCGGTGCCGATCCCCTCGGCGAAGAGGAAGCGGCGCGCGCCGCGCCTTCGATGGCCGATCTCTGCGCCCGCTTCCTCGAAGAATACGTCCCACGCAAGCGTCCGACGACGCAGCGCGACTACCGGCAGCAAATTGGCACCGACATCCTGCCCGCAATCGGCGAGATCAAAGTGGCGGCGGTGACGTTCGCCGAGATGGATTCCTTGCACCGCAAGATCAGCAAGCGCGCCCCAACCCACGCCAACCGCGTGCTCGCCCTGCTCTCGCGCATGTTCACCATGGCGATCCGGTGGGGCATGCACCCCGATAACCCGGTGAAGGGGATCGAGCGCAACGCAGAAGGAAAACGCCAGCGCTATGCCTCTCCCATCGAGCTTGCCCGGCTTTTTAAAGCTCTCGCCGAGCTTCCCGACCAGGGCGCGGCCAATGCCGTGCGGCTGCTCTTGCTGACCGGTGCGCGGCGCGGCGAGACGCTGGCAGCCAAATGGACCGACTTCGATCTCGACTCCGGTAGTTGGACGAAACCGGCCAGCACCACGAAGCAGGAAAAGACTCACACCGTCCCGTTGTCGGACGCGGCGCGGCAGCTGCTCCGCGAGATGTGGGATGAGGCCGACGACGGCGCCGTCTACCTGTTCCCCGGCCAGCGGACACCGCACCGCCTCGACATCAACGAAGCATGGGGTGCACTGCGGAAGGCGACCGGCATCGGGGATCTGCGCCTGCACGACCTGCGCCACACCTACGCTAGCGTGCTTGCGTCGGCGGGCCTCTCGTTGCCGGTGATCGGTGCGTTGCTCGGACACAGCACGCCGGTCACGACGCACCGCTACGCGCATCTATTCAGCGACCCGTTGCGGCAGGCGACTGAGCGCGCGAGCGCCATCATCACCGGCAAGGCGGCGGCCGATGTGGTGCCGCTCAAGGGGGCGCGCCGTGAAGGATAACGTCGGCTCCGCCCCCAAAAAAGCTGCCCGCCGTGGCTTTGGAAAGACTGCAGCAGCTCGTCAGCTCCCTCGCTGGCCGGACCTTCTGACACATAAGGATTGGCTCGATGCCAACGACGCCCTTGCATGTGCAAGGAAGAACTGGAGCATGTGGGAAGGGCTGTTGGTGCGCGGCTCAGAGCTGCAAGAAGGCATCCATCTGACGCAGGCGGAATGTTGGACCCTTCTACAGCTCTTACGCGACGGGAGGCCGAGGCCGCGTGGGCGGCGACCTTTAATGGAGTTCAAAGCACAGCAAATTGCTGCTTACAGCATGCTGCTGGAGGCGGATGGCTTGCCGCCCAAGGCTGCGATCGCGGACACCGAGCAACTCTATAATGTCAGCCGCTCAGCCGTCTTTGCGGTACGGCGGCGGTATGGCTCGCAAATTCAAAAAGAGGGCCTACCCCGGAGGTGGCGGGAGGATGCCAAATGGCGGCAGCGTCACCGGGAATGCCTTGAGGCGTGCGCCGAGCTTCTTCAGTCCGAATAATATGGCTATTTTTCAGACTACTTTTTTGCTGCCTTCTTGCTGACACGGCACGCGCCGTGTGTAGATTGTCATGCACCGTCAATTGATCGGTGCAAGATGTCAAACCTACTCCAAGACTTTCTCGATCTCGATCCCTTCGCCGCCGAGATCAAACGCCACCCTCGCACTGTCCGTCGCTGGCTCGATCAGCCTAACGGACTTCCCTACACAAAAGTCGGTAATCGCATTCTCATTCACGTGCCGACCGCGCGCGAATGGATTTTCAGCCGCATGCAAAACCAGAAGAAAACGCGCGCCCGGCCGTCGCGGCCGACGTTCGTCGAGTTCTTCAAAGCGAGTCAGATCCAGCCGGTTCGAACACGCCGATCTGGAAAATGAAAAGCGGGCTCGGCCATTTCCAGTCCTATACACGTGTCGTTAACACGCGGCTAATCGCGGCCGGGCGGAGTGCGCCATGATGTCGGGCGATGACAACGGCGACAAGGTCGTCCGCCTTCCCGGCGTCGATGAAGAGCGCGCCCGCCGGCTCAAGGTCGAGGTCGAGCGGTTGGCCCATCAGTCGACCACCGAGTGGATTTATTACGTTGAGACCCCCGGCTACGCCGAGAAGTACGGCGTCGACAAGATCACGCTCAGGCAGATGGTCGAGGCCGCCGTCAAGGCGATCGAGAAGAAGGCGCGTGAGGATCGCGGCGAGCAACGTTGGCGTGAGGATCGGGTCGAACGCCGGCGTGAGGCAACCAAGCGCGATGAAGAGCGCCGGACCGATCGCGAGGAGCGCGAGCGAGCGCGCAGGGCCGATCGTGAGGAGCGCGAGCGGGAGCGCCGGGAGCGCGAGGAGCGCAAGGCGGCCGAGCGGAAGACGCGCGAGCGGGTGAAGGCGCTCGCCGCCATCGTCAAGCTACCGAGCGCTCGGCATGGGGCCGAACTCCAGAAATTGGCGCGGCGCTTTGGCGAGGATGTCGAGGCCCTGCGCATTGAACTCGACGAGCTGCTCGGAGACGAGGCGGAGAAGATTCGACGCGGGATCGTTTCCCCCTGGGACGAGCCGGTTAGTACGCGAGAGTTGCTAGACGCGGCGACAGCGCAAATCGCCAAATACGTCATCATCCACGACAAGGTTGTTGCGCCGATCGTCCCGCTATGGATCGCCTTCACGTGGGTCCACGACATCGCAGTGTTCTCGCCGCTCCTGAACATTCAGGGCCCCGATACTGAGATGGCCAAAAGCGCGCTCACCGAGGCCGTCTCACGGCTGACGCCGCGCGGCTACATGATCGTCAAGCCGACGGGTCCGGTCATCTATCGGCTGACCGACTACATGCACCCGACACTTTGCATCGACGACGCCGACAAGCTGCTCGCCGAAGATCGCGATCTCGCTGCCATCATCCGGGCGAGCTGGAAGCGCGGCGTTTTCATCCCGCGCACGGTCAAGGGCGTGGTTTACCTGTTCGACGCTTTCGGCCCCCGCTGCCTCAACGGTATCGATCTGCTGGCGCACTTGGACCCGGCGACGCGAACGCGCTGCATCACCGTTCGGATGTTGCCGAAGCTGGAGGAGGAAAGGGGCGTCGTCAGCATGCGATACGCCGAGGGGGACGAGAACTTCGTCATCCTGCGGCGAAAATTCTTGCGCTGGGCGACCGACAACATGGCGACGCTGAAGGACGCGAAGCCGCGAATGCCCGAAGGCTTCTTCTCGCGCCTGGAGGAGAACTACCACCTACTGTTTGCGATCGCCGACCTGGCCGGCGGGGACTGGCCGAAAAGCGCCCGGGCAGCGGCGGTCCGGCTCTCGCGCTCGCGCGATATACCAAGCCTGGGGAAGCGCCTGCTCGCGATCTTCTATGACCTCTTCGTCCAGCATGGGCCGGCGTTGACCTCGAAACAGGTGGAAGCCTTGGTTCCGGCCGAGGATGACGAGTTCGCCGATTACCGGAGTTCCGGCCGGCCGATCACCCGGTTTCAGATCGCCGCGCTGTTGAAGGCATATCCGGGCTCCCCCGATCCCATCGAACCGCTCGCCCCGAGGCTCATTCACCCGCGCGGGGGCAAAACCGCGGATCGGGGCTGGAACGCGGCTTCGTTCGCAATCGCGTTCAAACATTTTCTCGGAAAAACCCTGCCAGCAACTCGTTCGGTCGTTCGGAGCGAGCGGCGGCGGGGGAAGCGTACTCCGAACGACCGAACGAGTCGCGAGGGGGCGGAATCATGAAAGTGCGTTCGGGCTGGCAATCCGGAAAGGGACTGCGGACCGATCCCGATGGAAAGCAGGTTCGGTGCCTCACGGCCGATGAAGGGCATGTCTGGATGCACTATCACGATCGGCTTCCTTCGATCATTCGCCGTCGGTTGGCCGAGAGTCCCTTCAACATTTGTCCGGCCTGCGCAAGCATCGAGGCCGATCAAGTGGCAGCTGCACGTGGATTGAGGCGACCTACCCTTCGCGTCTACCTCGACGTGATCAAGGCGATAGAGGACCAACTCAAATGATTCGTGTTCACCGCGTTCCGCTAGGTCTCCCGTGCGCCATTTCGCTGCCATTGGCAGAGCTCGCCCGCGCCCGCGAGATTTTTGCCCTGCTCGTCGAGGAGCCGCATGAGCGCACAGTGGGGGAATAGCCATGAGCGACTCGCCGACTTGCGTGGTCGAATTTGTCGACGGTGAGATCACACGAATGACGGTCTGGAGCCCGACCGGCAAGCCCGACGCGCGGCGCGGCATCGTGCTCGCACAGCACGCTTACCGCAGTCGCACCGGGCGCGAACCATGCGGCATCAGGAGCATGCATTTCGAGAGCGAGGGCATGCAGCTCTTGCCGCTCACGGCCGAGGAGATCGCCGACGCAATGCCGAGGACGGCGCGATGATTGACGACGAAGATTTCCCGTTCGACCGCGATGACGGACCCTCTTTCGGGTCCATGGGTTTGATCAAAACACTGATTGACACCGGTATGTGCAAGGACTGCGCGATGCGTCTTGCGCCGTTGATCTGCGCGGGCGCGATGGTCCCGGAACCGTGCACTTGTTCCGATAAGTGCGCCGACGCCCTCGATAGATGGATACATCCATTTTCAAGCTTCGGCTCAAGCCGAACGCCACGCCGTATCTATACCGTTTCCAGGAAAAGCTGGATCGCACGCGTGCTCGGACTCGCGCGATGGAGGGCGCCGCGATGACTGACGCGCTCCTGCTTGTGCTCGTCGTCGGCGTGGTGGCGCTGGCGCTCACCGTGGATCTCACGGCGGTGATCGGATGGCTGCGCAGGATGATCGAGCCATGACCGATCAACCAAACACCGCGTCGGGGCGCCGGACCCTGCATTTTCAACCTGCTGAAAAGCCGACCAGGACTCCGGTGCAGAAAATTCCACACCAACTCGAAAGCCTGATTCCGAAGTGGACAATCAAACGATTGCAGAAGGCTTGGCTCTTCACCTGCAAAACCTGCGGCGACGAATTCGAATGCACCTGCTTCCCGTCAGGCGCCATCACCCCAAAACAATTCAATCACCTGCGATACCACCGCCACAAAGGCGAGGGGGCAAAACCATGAAGCAGACCGATCCGATTTTCATCGCTGAGTTCGAGAACGGTCATCAGACCTGCACCGCCGTCTTTTGCCCGTCGGACAAGCTCGACCCAGCACGTGGCCTGTTGCTCGCCCGGAAGGCCTTTGAGCGACTTATGGGCCGACCGCCACCGTTCCCGATTGTGCGCGCCCGCTTCGAATTCAACGAGGTCGTTTTAGCGAATTACGACCGAGCCGCAATCGCGGCCTTAGACGCCGACCCGCAAGCGGAATGGAAGGCCAGGCAGAGAATACCGTGATCACGATGCGTGAGGAAAAGCCATGAGGAGAAAGTGGAGTGGTTGAAGCCATGACTAGCATCACCATCAACCGCCGCAAGAATGCACCGGCGAAGTTGCACGCCGGCGAAAAACTTCCGACGCTTCTTCATTACGACCAAGCCTGCAAGGCGCTCGCCGCAGCGGTGCGGGTCGACGAGGTGAAGGACATCCGCAACGGCGCCATAGCAATACGGGTCTACGCCAGACAGGCGAAAAATCGCAACGCTGAGGCTGACGCCGTCGAACTTCGGATGCGGGCAGAGCGCCGACTCGGCGAGATGATGCGGGCACAGAAGGAAACCGTCGGGTTGAACCGTGGCGGACGCCCCGCGAAAACTAGGGTGTCAGAAAACCCCGGTTTGCCCACGCTCGCCGAAGCGGGCATCGACAAGAACCTCGCGAGAGAAGCCCGTGCGCTAGCTGCACCGTCAGAGTCGGAATTCCAGCAGACGGTGGCGGAGGCGCGCGCCGCCGTTACGTCGGCGGTCGGCAAGGTGGTGAAGTCGATCACTGTGCCCAAGCGGGAGACGGCGGCGAATAAGGAGATCGAGTTCACGATCCCGGAATGGAACAAACTGTCGGCGGTCGAGCAGAGCAAATACCTCGATCCGGCGAATTGCCCCAGCGACGCGAAATTAAACCGGCACGATGGCGACGGTACCGATTATGCCCAGAACAGCTACAGTACCGTTGTTGGGTGCAAGCATCCATGCCAGATCTATTGTTGGGCGCACGACGACACCCTGCGCTTTCCCAAACTCTATCCGCACGGCTTCAATAACCCGGTGTTCCGCCCGCGCATGCTCAGCGCACCGCGCAACACCCCGGTGCCCGCCGAGGCCGCCGTCGATGGCCCCTTCAAGAATGTGTCCTCGAACTTCATGAGCGACATGTTCGCTGGCTGGGTTCCGGCCGCATGGATTGCGGCCACGCTGGCCGTGGAGCGCGCCAATCCGCAGTGGAATTTTCTGCACCTGACGAAGTTTCCCAATCGCATCATAGAATTCGACATCCCGCCGAACGCGTGGATGGGCACGACGGTCGACCTACAGGCGCGCGTCGCCAACGCCGAGGCCGCATTCGCGCGGCTGCGGGAGAAATATCCCGACATCATTCTCTGGTTCTCAATCGAGCCGATGCTGGAGCGGCTCAAGTTCACGCGGCTCGACTTGGTCCAGTGGATCGCCATCGGCGGCGCGGCACGATCGATGCGCACGCCGGAATGGCGGCGGCCGCATCGCTGGATCATGGACCTTGTCCGGCAAGCGGACGCCGAGAGCTGCCAGGTTTTTGAGAAAACGAACCTGTACGGCAATCGCATCCTCGAACTGCCCAATGCGCCGACCAAGAACGACTTTCCGCAGGTCGCGCCGGATGTCTTCGACTATCTCAATCCCAGCCGACGCAGGCGCGTTAAACGCCACCCGAGGGGATGATGCCCGGCGATGCGTGGTTCGATGTTCGCCTTTCGCCTTTGACGGCGAGCGCCGAATGCCTGCGCGTTCAGGAGCGCGCGTCTACGAGAACGAGGAAAGATCCGTTAGCCAGCCCACGCTGCTGTAAGCGAACCAAGGAGCAAAACCATGGCAAACGATAAGCGGCGGCACGCTGCCCTCATGTGCTTCGAAAACTCCGAGTACGCACACTCGGCTAGGCAAATTCTCGGGCATCTTGGCTACGGCTTCATCGAGCACCCTGAGCTCATCGACCCGGTGGATGAGAACACAGTGTTCCTCGAAGCCTCGAAGCCGGTGCCGGCAGGTGCCGACGAGCGCACGGAAGCCGATGCCGCATTCCAAGAAGTCACATCGGCGATGGGGCACCTCGGCAGTCTCTGCGAAGCCGGCATCGTCGGCGCTGACGAGAAAGTGGTTTGGTTCGAGGGGAAGACGCAGCCGGCCATGACGCTTCCTCGAGCACCAAACGCGACGAGGCCGGCAATGAGCATCGCTCAAGTCTTGGCGGATAAAATCCTCCACACAGCAATCGGCGCCGATTCCGACATGCTCTTCGAAGCGTTGAGCCTTGCCGTCGGTGGCGCCGCGGTTCTTGCTGTCGCAGGGCTTGAGGACGACAACAACCCATTCAAGGTCAGGATCGCCCAGAGCGCGGGGGCCGCGAGAGATGCGATTGCAGCGCTGCAGAGGGAAATTGCCGATGCCGTCAAGGCAGACGACGCACGATGGCACTGAGCGCCGAGCGGCTAACGGCACGGCGGCGCGGCCGGCACCCCGTGATACGAACCGGGCCCGATGACTAACGTCACCACCTTGCCCCCGCACGATCCGATCTTCGCGCTCGCGCCGGAGCTAAAACTTCATCTCTCTGAGATGCTATCGCGGAGGCGATGATCTCGATGTCCGACGCCAATCTTGGGCGCCCGCCGGTGCCGATAGACCGCCATCCACAGCGCTTCGAGATTGCCTGCATTTGGGCCTTTCTCGGTTTCGGCCTCGGCCCGTTCGACGCTACCAATCGCGCATTGATGGTTGTGCGGGGCGGCCCCATCAGTATGAGCGACGTCATGGGGGTGCTGCGGCTCTCGCAGATGCCCGTCCCGTTGCCAGAGGCCGAGGACGAACCGAACGCAGCCGAACGCCGCCTATTTGCCATGGCAAAGCGCCGACGCGCCGAGCCGTGGTTGGTGGAATGCTCGGCGTTCATCCAAGGGCTCATTATCTTCATGGGCACCGGCAACATCACCGGCGCGTGCACATGCCTAGACAATTTGTTGCGACGCGGCTGGCGTCCCGTGCTCGACGGGCTCCATGAGCGCATCGAGACGATGCTCAAGAGCAACGTCCCCCCCGCCGACCTCGCGGCGCTGGGGCCGCAAGCCCGCAAACTGGTGGAGCGGCTGACCGGGGTGAGGTTCCCGAAGCGGCGACACCGAAAAAAAGTGCGCCGCCCGAATTAATAACACTAAAAGCGCCCCCGGCTTTTGAGGCATACAATTGCGATGCACGGACGCATCGCGATTTCAAGCTCGACTGAGCGGCGCATCCGCCGCGAGGCGCGATCCGAAACCCTACGCGAGCGAGCCCTGGCGCTGCGCCGGGCTGGCTGGACCCTTGCCCGTATCGGTATCGCGCTCGGCGTCTCGACGACGCGCGTTTTTCAGATGGTGCGCAAGGCCGAGCGGCTCGCTGAGAGTATCGAGCGCGATGCATCCCCTGACAACGAAGCGGGCACCCCTATCCCGGGGTGCCCGCCCGATTCTGACGACGGCCCGTTTGCAGCGGGCCGCAATGAGGCAGCGCTTTGTCCATACCCGACCAGAAAGACCTGACGCAAGGCGGCAGGACAGGGATTCGGACCGCACGCATTCTGCGGTTCCCAATCCACACCGTCTGCGTTCGGCCGCGCGGTGACGGCGGCTGGTTCGTCCATTGGCGGACATGGGCATGGCTGCACGGCTCGCGCGCGGATGCGCTGGCCGATGCGCACGCAATCGCGGCGACGCACGGCGTTCGCGTGGTCGAGCAATGATGGAAGCCGCGGCATGATCAATTTCCCGAACTTCAAAGACTACTGCGAGGCCGCGTGCAGAAAACTGTGGGGCGAGCCGACTAGTCAGACGAAAAAAGAACTGCGCTGGAACGGCGAGAACGGCTACAGCGCGCGCACGTACACCGTCCGCAAAAAAGCTTGGTACGACCACGGCCAGGAGCGCGGCGGCTCGACACTCCATCTCGTCGATTACGTCAAAGGCAGACCTAAAAGAGATCTGCGCGGGGCCGTGTTCTTCGAGGTCTGGCGCGAGGCCAACGCCATGGGCATCGTGCCCGACCCTGCGCCTCCGCCGAAGAACGGCGGCGGCAAGCCGGTGCTCTGCACCTATTCGTATTGTGACGAGCAGGGCGAGTTGCTGTTTCAGGTCGTGCGCTTCGATACGGCGGACAGGGAAGAACGCTTCCGGCAGCGCCGCCCCGATGGCAAGGGCGGCTGGATTTGGGACCTCAAAGGCGTTCGCCGCGTGCTTTATCGGCTGCCCGAATTGAAAACGGCGATGAAGGCGGGGGCGCGCATCATCCTCCCCGAGGGGGAGAAGGATGTCGGCACTGCCGTGCAGCTCGGCTACGCCGCGACCACGATGTGCGGCGGCGTCGGCAAATGGCGCAAGGAATACACGGAGGCGCTGGTCGGCGCGAATGTCGTCATCATTTCCGACAACGACCCGCAGGCAAAGGATCCGCAGACCGGCTTGCCCGCCTTTCACCCCGACGGCAGGCCGAAGCTTCCAGGGCAGGACCATGCCGCGAGCGTCGCGCGGCGACTGAGTCAGGTCGCCGCGAGCGTGCGCGTCATCATGTTTCCCCGATGGCGCGGGGCCGTAAGTCTGCCATCTCGGTGGCGGTGGTACCGCCTGTCCTCCCTGGCGAGAGACCGGCGCCTCCGGCCGAGCTCGATGGCACCGAGGAGCGTATTTGGAGGGCGATCGTCGGTGCGTTGCCGCCGAGTTGGCTTGATGCCGCCGCCCAGCAGATCCTGGTCCGGGCGGTCGCGCAGGCGGCCGTTTGCGAGGGTCAGGAGGCGCAGCTGCGCGCTCTCCGCTCCCAAGAAAATCCGGACACCGACGCAATTGGTGCTCTGGGGGCCCAGCACGCCGCCGCCGGTAAAAGTCTTTCGCATTTGCTTGGAGTCTTGAGAGCAACCCCACGTGCCCGCATGGTTCCACGTGGAGCGTCACGACAGATTGCGCAGGTACCGCGCGTGCGGCCATGGGAGGCTTCCGATGGCTAGGCACGACCCACAGCGCCGCACTTCAGGAGTTGGTAACACCAAGTCCTCGGATAAGCGCCCGACAGGCCGCGAGGTCATCGGTTTCGTTGAAAAGTTCCTACGCATCCCGGACGGTCCGCATGCCGGGCA
>Ga0306920_100014546_pt1 | contig 10745 bp, 9 predicted proteins | sample flu12Cox44000170_FD_204666 | JGI IMG/M metagenome (GOLD analysis project Ga0306920, IMG submission 204666) | Lab enrichment of tropical soil microbial communities from Luquillo Experimental Forest, Puerto Rico - flux4day.12C.oxic.44.000.170 (v2)... | ecosystem: Environmental > Terrestrial >... | reverse complement strand
AGCGCATCGGCTACCACGGCATCGACAACCACCACGTGAGCCCGCCCGCTCAGATCGCCGCCGCGCTCGGCGAGGCGCTCACCCCTGTCCGCCGCGTCTCGTTCCCGCCGGCCGCGCCCGTGACGGCCGCTCTCTACCAGTGCACCTCCTGGACCAAGCGTTAGCTCGCGAGCGTTAGCGCACGAGCGTTAGCGCGGCCGGCCCGCGATCCCTGATAAAATGGCGGGGCCCGATGGATTTGCGCGAGGTCCCCGGCACGACCTTTCAGCGCCACCCCTGGGAGATCGCACGCGCGGCGTTCTTCCGGCGGGTGCTGGCGGAGGCCGGGCTCTTGGCGGCGCCCCGCGCGGTGCTGGACGTGGGCGCGGGCGACGGATACCTCGCGCGGCGACTGCTGGAGGCGCTCCCCCCCGGCAGCACGATCCTCTGCCTCGACGCCCACTACAGCGACGACGACCTGGCTCGCCTCGCTGACCCACCGGCGGCGGGCCTCGGCTTCGCGCGCGAGCTCCCCCCGCGTCGGTTCGACGTCATCCTCATGCTGGACGTGATCGAGCACGTGGCGGACGATCGCGCGTTCGTGGCTCGATTCGTCGCCGAGAGCCTGGCGCCCGGGGGGACGGTGCTCGCGAGCGTCCCCGCGTGGCAGGCGCTGTTCTCGCGTCACGACCGGGAACTCAACCACTTCCGGCGCTACAGCCCGGCGGCTTGCCGCGCCCTGCTCGAGAGCGCCGGCCTCGCGGTGCGGGCGAGCGGCGGCGTGTTTCACACGCTGCTCGCGCCGCGCGCGCTGGCGGTGGCCGTCGAGCGCGTCGAGGCCAGCCTCGGGCGCGACGGCGCCGCGCCGGACGACCTCGGCGACTGGCGACACGGCCGGGCCCTGAGCAAGCTCGTGAGCGGCGCGCTGGCCGCGGACAACGCGCTGTCGCACCTCGGCCGGCGGCTCGGCCTGGCCCTCCCCGGTCTGAGCTTCTGGGCGCTGTGCGCGCCCGCGGAGGCGCCGTCGTCGTGAGCGGCACGACGCTGGTGATCCCCTGCTACAACGAGGCCGCCCGGCTGGACCAGGTGGCGCTGCGCGCGTTCGTCGACGGACGTCCGGACGTCAACCTGCTGCTCGTCAATGATGGCTCGACCGACGCCACCGAGGCTTGCCTGCGCGCGCTCGCGGCTGAACGCCCGGGCCGCATCGACGTCCTCAGCCTCCCCGCCAACGCGGGCAAAGCCGAGGCGGTACGCCAGGGGCTGCGGGCGGCGCTCGCGGGCGGCGCGACGACCGTCGGCTACTTCGACGCCGACCTCTCGACGCCCACGGGCGAGATGGCGCGGCTGCTCGACGTCCTCGCCGCGCGCGGCGCGGAGGTGGTGATGGGCGCGCGCGTCGCGCTGCTCGGGGTCGACATCCGCCGCCAGGCCGCCCGCCACTACCTCGGTCGCGTGTTCGCGTCCGTCGCCTCGCTCGTGCTCAAGACGCGCGTCTACGACACGCAGTGCGGGGCCAAGCTGTTCCGCCGCTCGCCGGCGCTGGACGCCGCGCTCGAGACACCGTTCCGCTCGCGGTGGGCGTTCGACGTCGAGCTGCTCGGGCGCCTGCTGGCCGGCGCGCCCGGCGTCCCCGCCACTCGCCCCGAAGCGATCATCGAAGTCCCGCTCGAGATCTGGCGCGACGTCCCCGGCTCCAAGCTCAAGCCCACGGCGATGGTCGGGGCGGCCAAGGATCTCACGCTCATCGGGATCGACCTCGCCGCCCGTCGCCGGCGCGCGGGCGGCGGTTGAGTGACGCGCGGGCCGCGGGCGCCGGCCGACCAGGACGCGCGGGGCGCCCGCGCGGCTGACTAGGGCGCGCGGAGCGCGCGCGGCGTGTGCCGGACGACGATCGTCGAGAGGACGAGCGTGTCGGCGTCGGCGGGCGGCGGCGGCCCCGGCGGTCGGGGCTCGACACGGAACAGGTCTGGGGCCGCGCCCGACACCAGGAACAGGGACCCGTACACCTTCTGCGCGACGAGCGCGTAGGCGTTCGGGAAGCTGGGCGAGAACCCGAACTCGAGCCGAAACGGCCGGCGCCGTCCGTTCGGATCCTGCGTGCGATCGAGGATGAAGCGGGTGGCGGCCGTCGTCTGCGGCACCGACCAGCGCGAATCGACGGCGTAATAGCCGCGCAGGCCGATGATCCCACCGACGGCGAACAGCGCCAGGTAGGCGATCGCCGCCCAGCGCCAGGCGCGGTGCCCGAGCAGCTTGCCGAGGAGCAGGGCCGGCGGCAGGAAGGCGAGCGGCAGCACGCCGCACACGTAGTGCGGGTAGCCGCCCTTGCCCGACAGCAGGTAGAGGAACGGGATTGCCGCCAGGGCGACCAGGCAGGAGACCGTCAACATGTTGCCCGTCCCGCGCCCGCCCGCCCGCAGCCGCCGCGGCAGCGTCGCAAAGAACCAGATCCAGGCCCCGGCGGTGAGCCCCCAGCTGGCGGCGAGCGCGGCCCAGGCGACCGGCGCCAGCCCCGCGCCCTCGTAGAAGCGCGCCGTCTCCCCGAAGCCCGGCCCGCGCCAGAAGCGGGCCAGATCGAACGGGTGCCAGAAGCCCTCGTTCCACAGGTACGAGACGTCGGTGGTGGTGAAGGCGCCGAAGTCGAGCAGCAGCCCCTGCAGCACGTAGCCGCTGCGCGGCCCCCCCTGCGAACGATGGAGGATGGCGATCGTGTTGGCGAAGTGGTGCCGGATCTCGTCGACGAGGTAGGGGACGTAGCAGAGGGCGCCCAGCGCCGCGCCGATGAAGAACACGCGCCCCAGGCGCGGGCGCCAGAGCGCGAGCACCACCAGCGCGATCAGCCAGTAGTGCAAGAGCGACAGGTGGATCTGGAAGGCGAGCACGAGCAGGAACGGCAGCGCGATCCGCGGCGCGACGCCGGGACCGTCGACGATGCCGGCGAGGCCCACCAGCACGAGCGCGCACAGCGTCGGCGTCAGGTAGCTCGGCCAGGCGCTGTTCGTGTAGACGATCCACCAGGGGGACACCGCGGCGAGCAGCAGGAAGGCGAGCCCCACGGCGTGGCCGAACGCCCGCGCGACGACGAGGGCCAGGAGGCCGAGCGCGATCCAGCCTCCGAGGCTCACCGCCGCGAACGCCGCCAGCGGCGACGGCCCGGCGAGCTGCGTGATGCCGACGAGCCAGAAGAACGCCGCTCCGGGGTGGCGCGCGCTGGTGCCACTGACCGGATGCCCGAGCACGGGGAACGACCTCCCCGTCGCGATGTCGCGCCCGATGCTCCAGAACCACGCCTCCTCGGCCGACAGGCGCGCCTGCCGCACCGACCAGAACCGCAAGGCGAGCGCCACCACCAGCCCGAACGCCGCGATGGTCGCCGCCCGGTTGGCGGGCGCGAGCGGGGCGGCGGCCCACGATCGGAGCGCCTCCCGGTACGCGCCGAAGCGGCGCCTCCAGCCGTCTTTGGCCCGGATCTCGGCCCGGATCATCGCCGGGCCAGTATATCGTTCGATCGCCCGAGGCCGCGCCTCACCGGCGCTCGATGGTCACGAGCATCCGGAAGGCGAGCCAGCGGATCACGGCCTTGGGGAGGCGCGCCTCGATCTTGTGGAGCATCGACCAGGCCGAGAGCGGCAGGAACGGGCGCCGCGAGAAGCCGCCCGACGCCGGGTAGCTCAGCCCCGCGAGGTGATCGATGCCCAGGATCGTCAGCTCGGGGAACATCGCCTCGAACGGCCCGCGGGACCGACCGAACAGCAAGGTCGGGATCGCCTGGTTGGAATCGAAGGGGTCGCGCGCCGTGGTGCCGTTCGTGCCGTTCTGGTCGGCGAGCGGATCACCCGCCAGGGCGATCGGCTCTTCGTGGAACAGCTTGTAGATGGGGTACGAGGTGCCGCTCATGTACGGCTCGCACAGCACGATCCGGCCCCCGGGGCGCAGCGCCCGGGTGGCCTCCTCGAAGAACCGCCGCGGCGACGGCAGGTGATGGAGCACGTCGCAGAGCACGATCGCGCCGAGGCTGGCGTCCGGGTACGGCAGCGCGTCGGCGCTCACCTCGCGGTCGTGCCAGGGAGCGCGCACGAGATCGCTGAGCTCGAGATCGGGGATGAACTCCCGCGCGAACCCGGGCCCCGAGCCGATCTCCACGCGCGGCCCCAGCGACGCCGGCGGCAGCTCGGCCGCGATGCGCGCGTACCAGTCGGCGTAGAGCTGTCGCAGGGCGGGGTTGGCGTCCCAGACGCGGCGGTGGCGCTCGAAGCGCTCGATGGTGCGCGCCCGCTGCTCCTCGGTGAGGGCGGCCATCCCTAGACGAACTTGAGCTTGCGCGCCGCGACGGCGGACATGCGCAGGAGCAGGACGCCGTGCTTCCAGCGCTGGATGTTGGTCTCGCCGTAGGTGCGATCGCGGTAGCGGACGGGGATCTCCGCGATCTTGAGCCCCAGGCGCGCGGCGCCGAAGATGAGGTCGAAGTCGCCGAACGGATCGAAGTCGCCGAAGTACGCACGCCCCGCCGCGATCCGCTCGTAGTCTCTCCGCCACAGCACCTTCGTGCCGCACAGGGTGTCCTTGATCGGTTGCTGCAGGAGGTAGCTGAACAGCTGCGAGAAGGCGACGTTGCCCAGCTTGTTGAAGAAGCGCATGGCCCCCGGCTCCATCGGGTAGACGAGCCGCGTCCCCTGCACGAAGTCCGCCTGGCCGCCGGCGAGCACGTCGTGGAAGATGGGCAGGTCCTCCGGCGGCACCGTGAGGTCCGCGTCGAGGATCATGAGGATGTCGCCCGTCGCCTGCGCGAAGCCGAGGCGGACCGCGTCCCCCTTCCCCTTCCCCGTCTGCTGGTAGGCCTTGAGCTCGAGCGGCCCCGCGTAGTCGCGGATCGTCCGCTGGATGGTGGCCCAGGTGTCGTCGGTCGAGTTCCCCTCCACGAACACCAGCTCGGTCCCGGTCCCCATGACCGGGGTGCGGGCCACCGCCGCCGCCACGTTTCCGGCCTCGTTGCGGGCGGGGACGATGACGCTCACCTTCGCGCGCCGCGGGGCCGGGACCACACCGCGGTCGCGCAGCACGTAGACCCGGTAGAGCGAGATGTGGCGCATCGCCGGCGCGCGCACGAGGTAGCGGTTGGCCGCCGTCGACAGCCCAGGCACGGGCAGCGGGAGCAGGACCCGATCCTCGTAGCGGACCACCTCCAGGCCCGTCACGTCGAACAGGTTGCGGAAGTCCGAGTCCGACAGCCAGTTCGAGGTCGGCGCCGGGCGCTTCCAGCCGGTCAGCTCGGCCAGCCGGACCGGCGCCTCCCAGAGGTAGTTGAAGGCGGTGAGGTAGATGCGGCCGTCGGGCGCCAGCCGCCGCTTCATGCCCGCGAGGAGCGCGCGCACGTCGAGCACGCTGTGGCAGAGGCGATCGCAGATGATCGCGTCCCAGGTCTCGGACGGCGACGCCCCGAGCCCGGCGCTCGGCGGCGCGGTGATGTCGCCCACGAAGAAGTGGACGTCGGGGTGGCTGGCGGCGGCGCGCTCCACCATCGTCGGCAGATAGTCGAGGCCCACGCGGCGCGCGTTCGGCAGCGCCGCGATCAGATCGCCCTGCCCGCTGCCGACCTCCAGCACCGCGGCGTCCGCCGGGATGAGCCGTCCCATCGCCTCGGCGATGTCGGCGTGCAAGAAGTCACGGCCCGCCGGGTGGGCGGGGGCCTCGCCGGCCTCGAGAAAGTAGGCGCGCCAGGCCGCCTCGAGGGCCTCCGTGCGCGAGGGGGCCGACGGCGCTGCGGCGGCGGGCGCCCCGGGACGCCCCGCCCGGGAGGGTTCGGCGCTGCTACTCATCCGTCTCGAGCGTGTAGCGCTGCTTGAAGGGCTGCCCCGGGCGGACGGTGATGCTCTCGCTGTGATCGATCTGCATGTCGGACCGCTTGAAGGCGAGCTTGTGCTTGCCGCAGGGGATTTTGAAGTCGACGAACGGCGTGTGCTTGGTGGTGTTCTTCCCGTCGATCCAGACCTCGGACCAGGGGACGGAGTTGATGGTGATCGTGCAGTCGGCGCTGGCGTCGGCGAGCTTCGTCGTGTCGGCGGCGCCGTCGTCGGGGCTCGCGCCCTCGTCGGGGGCGGCCCCGCGCGGCCGGCGCTTGCGCCCGCCACCGGCCGACGCGACGGGACCGCTCGCCCCGCCGCTCGTCGGGAGCGCGCCAGCGGTCGATGAACCGGCGCCGCTGCCGCTCCCGCTAGAGCCGCTACCGCTGCCGCTGCCGCTGCCGGCGCCCGACGGGTGGTGCTTCGGCTCCGCCACGGCAGCGATCGGCTCGGGCGAAGACGGCCCGCCGGCCTGCGCGACCTCGCGCCCGCCGCCCGAAGATCCGGGGGTCGACTTGCCGCTCGGCGTCCCGCCCGCCGCCGGAATCAGCAGGGCGTGGATCTTCCGGATGGCGCCGGGATCGATCTCGACGTCCTGCCGCCAGGGCTTGAAGCGGGCCTCGCCCTTGATCTCCAGCACGTGGTGACCGGGCGCGATCCGGAAGGCGCGGAAGTCCGTGCGCGCCTGCTGCCCGGAGGGGCCGTTGATGGGCCCGCCGTCGAGCCAGACAAGGCCTCCCGGAGGCTCGCTCGTCAGCTCGAAGCCGGTGTCGGGAGAGGGCTCGAGCGTCACCGCCACCGTCTTGGGCTGACCGGCCTGCAGATCGATCGTCTGATCGTTCCGGACGTACCCCTCGCGCGTCACCGACAGCGTGTAGGGCCCGGGGGGCCGCGAGATGCTGAGCGGGGTGTGGTCGCCGACCTTGACGTTGTCGACCAGCACCGTGGCGTCGGCGGGCGTGGTCGCGAGCTCGATCCGGCCCACGCGGTTCCCCGACCAGAGCCAGTAGCCGCCCCCGACCGCGGCGGCCGCCAGGATGACGAGCCCGAGGTAGAGACCGCCCCGCGAGCGCTGGGCCTGGGGCGCGCTGACGAAGCTCCCACTCCCGAACGGCGCGTCCGTCGGCGCGTGGAAGCGCGGGGCCGGCGGCGGCAGCGTCTGGGGCGGCGGGGCTTGCGGTGGCGGGACGGCCGCGGCCGGTAAGTTGAAGCCGGACCTGCGCAGCGCGCGCGCGGTGGCCGGGGCGGCGGGCGGCGGCGGCAGCGGGACCGCCGCCGGGTGCAGCGGCCCCGGCGCCGTCGGCACGCGCGTGGCCGGCGGCACCCCGACCAGCGTCGGCTTGCGCGCGGGCGGCGGGACTCGTTTGGCCGCCGCCGGCGGCGGCGTCAGCTTGATCTCCTCGCTCGGCTCGGGGCTGAGCGAGATCGGCGCCGGCTTGGGCGTGAGCAGATCCGGCGGCCGCGCCTGCTCGAGGATGTCGGGCGGCGGCTCGTTGGCCACCGTGCGATCGTCGTCCTCGAAGAAGAGATCGTCGGCCTGGAGGGTCTTGTCCTCCTCGCCCGGCTCCTTGTCGAAGATTTGGGTGTCGAGCTCCTCGTCGTCCCAGCCCATGTCGGTCTTGGGACCGGCCGCTTTCGCCTTGGCCTTGCCGTCCGCGTGGGCGGCCGCGCCCGGCTTGGGCTTGGGGGCCGAGCCGCCCGCCGGCGCCCGGGCCGAGGTGCCGCCCGACCGTCCGGCGCCGGCCACCGCCGCGCGCCGGGACACCTCGGCCGTCGGGGCCGCCACCGGGCCGACCTGCTGGAACTGCTCGAGCTTCGCGTTCTCGTCCTCGATCTCGGCGGCGAACGACTTCTTCATCCAGGCCGCGAGGTCCTTGCGCGAGAAGAACTCCCCCACCGAGTAGAGGAACGACTGCAGGTCGTCGTGAAGGTCGATCGCGTTCTGGTAGCGGTCCTCCGGGTCGCGCGCCAGCGCCTTGAGGATGAGGCGCTCGAGCTCCTGCGGGATCTTCTTGTTGTAGGAAGACGGCGGGACGATCTCGACGTTCCGGACCTTCTCCAAGGTGGAGAAGTCGGTCTCGCCGACGAACAGGCGCTCGCCGGTCAGGAGCTCGTAGAGGACGATGCCGACGGCGAAGATGTCGCTCCGCTTGTCGATCGGCAGCCCCCGCACCTGCTCGGGCGACATGTAGCCGAACTTCCCCTTGAGGATCCCGGCCTGCGTCGTCGACGCCTTCCCCGCCGCCTTGGCGATGCCGAAGTCGATGAGCTTGACCTCCCCCTCGTACCCGATGAGCACGTTCTGGGGCGAGATGTCGCGGTGGATGAGGTGGAGCTCCCGCCCCTGCCCGTCCCGCTTGTTGTGGGCGTAATCGAGCCCCTCGCAGACCTGCATGATGACGTAGCAGGCCAGGGAGATGGGGAGCGCCTCCCCCTTGGTCCGCATCCGGTCGAAGATCGAGCGCAGGTCCCGCCCGTGGACGTACTCGAGGGCGATGAAGAAGCTGTCGTCGACCTTACCGAGGTCGAAGATCTGAGCGATGTTCGCGTGCTGCAGCTGCACGGCGATCTTCGCCTCGTCGATGAACATCGTGATGAACTCTTCGTCCTCCGCGATGTTCGGCAGGATGCGCTTGACCGCCAGCAGCCGCTCGAACCCCTCGACCCCGAACGCCTTCGCTTTGAAGACTTCGGCCATACCTCCCACGTTGATCCGCTCGAGGAGGTAGTACTTGCCGAAGGGGATTGGCTTCTTCAACGCGGTCATATTACGCGGGATTTCAGGTATTTGCAGCTACCTTTGGCTGCTCGGTTGACGGGCTGGCGGGATTTTCGGAGACCTCGGTTTCCAGGAATGCGAGCGTCGCACCGACCCCAGCGAACGGGGGCGCCACGAATAGCGCGAAGGGTATCAGGTAGAGAACCGTCGCCCCGGCACCGTACCCTATAGTGAGCCCCGGGTGCCGGGCGAGATAGCTCCATTTCGCACCGAAGCTCGCGCCCCGTCGAGAAAGTGGGTAGTCGAAGCCGTCGTAGGCCAGAAACAGACCTGCGAAGGCGAGGCCCACGAGGCTGCCGACCCCGGTCAGCGCGGTGAGCGCGAGGCCGATCGCCACCGCGAGCCCGTAGAGCACGAGCTTGAGCAGACCGTGAACGATCGCCCGCCCCGTCGAGGCGAGAAAAGGGGCGGTCGGCGCCTCGCCGCGCACCTGGCGCTCGACGCGCTCCGAGAGCCGGTCGACGAACACCGCGTTCAGGAGCGGCTGCACGACGAGGAACATCACCACCGCGCCGAGGCCGCTGAAAATGACGAGGGCGATCCATCCCAGTGGAGGAGATTTGTCCAGCAGGTCCGCCATCCATGACTCTTCTCGCCAAAAACGGAGCGAGAGCACGAACGCGGTGACGGACAGGGCGACGTCGAGCAGCACCGGGACGACCACGTACCGCCAGAGGCCGTGACGGGCGACGTAGGTAGTCCCCCGAAACGGGGCCAGGAAGCCGCGGACGAAACCCACCGGCGGAGTCTACACAACCTGACGCGAGGCGCGACCGATAACGCCCGCAAGGAGGGACCCCATGGCCACCATCGCATCGACCCCGATCTCGACCAGAACCGACAACACGCATGTCCAGAGCAGCACCTCGAGCACGGATTCGCGGCTCGAAATAGCGGCCAGCCGCCCACGGCAGACCGAGCGCCCGGCCGCGCCTTTCCGCGAGGTCCTCGCCGGTGGCGTCTCGCTGTTGATGAGCGGCGCCGAGGTCGCCACCCACGTCGTCGCCGGTCCCGTGCTGGCCGCCGCGGTGCATGACGCGCGGGTGGGCGCCACGACGGCCGTCGCGGGCTCGGCGGCCGCCGGAGCGGTCGGGGCCATCGGCCCGGGCGGGCCGCCGGAAGCTGGAGTGCCATCGAGCGCGTTGGCCGCCGGCGCCGGGACGCCCGGCGCGATGCAGGCCATGATGCAGGACGGTCAGGCCTCGAACATGCAGCTCCTGGCCCTGCAGCAGCAGATCCAGGAAGAGAGCCAGCGGTTCTCGACCGTGTCGAACGTGATGCGCGCGAAGTTCGACACAGCCAAGGCCGCGGTATCCAACATCCGGGCCTAAGGTGAAAACGGGCGGCTATCGAGATCCGCGTCCCCCGTGCTAGGGTGCAAGACGCGTGGCAGCAGGCAAGATCAGCGGTCCCGGTGGCACGCCACCGAGCGACGTTCCCGGTGCCGACCAAGCCAGCAACGCCGGCCAGGTCGACAAGGCCGGGAAAGCCGAGGGCGCCGCCTTCGCGGATAAGCTGCGCGAAGCGACGGCACCGCGCGGGACGACGGGCGCGGGCGCCGCCGGCGAGACCCGGGGGATCACCGCCGAGCTCGCGGCCGATCTCGGGGCCGGGAAGATCACGCCTCAAGCGGCGATCGACCGGGTCATCGATCGGATCGTCGACAAGCAGGTCGGCGCCGACGCGCCCGCGGCCGTACGCGACCGGGTTCGCGCGGCGCTGGAGAGCGCCGTGGCCGACGACCCGGTGCTGAGCGAGAAGATCAAAGCGCTCGGGTCGATCTAGATCGGGACCCTAAGGGGTCCCGCGCCCCCGCGACGAGCTCCGGCCGTCAAAGCCGGCCTGCGCTCACGCGATCAGCCAGCGCGCGTCTCGCTCAGGGGCTGGCGGCGCTGGCCGAGCCCCGCTCGCCGCGCTTGGCAGCGAGGGCGTCGCGCAGCTTGGGGGGGAGAAAGATCGCGTCGGTGTCGAAGCCGGCCAGCGCGTCGATGAGCGTGGCCGCGCGCTCGGCCGGGGGGGTCTTGCGATCGATGATCACGCACCACGTCCCGCGCAGCTTGCAGAGCCCGCCGCCGCCCGCCGCGTCGCCGGTCATGGTCTCGTAGCGGACCGAAATCCCCATCTGAGCGGCTGCCTGCTCGAGG
>Ga0306920_100014544_pt1 | contig 10745 bp, 11 predicted proteins | sample flu12Cox44000170_FD_204666 | JGI IMG/M metagenome (GOLD analysis project Ga0306920, IMG submission 204666) | Lab enrichment of tropical soil microbial communities from Luquillo Experimental Forest, Puerto Rico - flux4day.12C.oxic.44.000.170 (v2)... | ecosystem: Environmental > Terrestrial >... | reverse complement strand
ACCGAGCCCGACCTGGACCAGGAGTACCGGCGGGAGCTGGAACTGGTAGCCGAGGACGGCCGGGCGGCGAAGGCCCACATGCTGGAGGCCAACCTGCGGCTGGTGGTATCGGTGGCCAAGAAGTACAGCGACCGGGGGCTCTCGCTGCTGGACGTGGTCCAGGAGGGCAACCTGGGCCTGATCCGGGCGGTCGAGAAGTTCGACTACACCAAGGGCTACAAGTTCTCCACCTATGCGATGTGGTGGATCCGGCAGGCCATCCAGCGCGGTTTCGCCGACTCGGCCCGCACCATCCGGCTGCCGGTGCACGTGCTGGAAATGCTCAGCAAGCTCAGCCGGGTCGAGCGGGACATGCACCAGCGGCTGGGCCGCGAGCCCACCCCGGAAGAGCTGGCGGTTGAGCTGGACCGGACGCCGGACCAGATCGAGGAACTGCTGCGCACCAGCCGGCAGCCGATCAGCCTGGACTCCACCATCGGCGAGGACGGCGAGACCAGCATCGGCGACCTGATCGAGGACGTGGACGCGCCCGAAGCGGCTGAGCTGGTGGACCGTCAGCTGATGGCCGACCAGCTGCGGCATGCCCTGGACGGGCTCACCCCGCGGGAAGCGACCATCATGGCCATGCGGTTCGGCCTGTACGACGGCAACCCGCACACGCTGGACGAGATCGGCCGCGCGCTGGGACTCACCCGGGAGCGGATCCGGCAGCTGGAGAAGCAGTCGCTGTCCAAGCTGCGGCACCCGAGCAGGGCCCAGCCGCTGCTGGACTACGCCAGCTGAGCCAGCCCCTACGGCGGGGCGTCTTCGCCCTCGGCAGGCTCCACCGGGCCGGATGGGTTCCCGGTGATCCGCTCGGCCAGCGCCGCTACCTGAAGGCGGAGCGCGAGCACCTCGCTGGCCAGCGCCTGCAGGGCGGCATCACCGGTGGTAACGGCGGGCTCGGCGGGCTTGCTGCCGGCCGGCCCGGCGTTGTCAGCCGGGCCCGGGCGGAAGAAGCTGGCCAGGGAGCCGGCCAGCACGCCGAGCACACTGATCCCGGTAACCATGATGACCACCGCGGCCCAGCGCCCGGTCGGGGTCTTGGGGACGATGTCCCCGTAGCCGACGGTGGTGAGGGTGACGATGCCCCACCACAGTGCGTCGCCGATGGTGGCGAACCCGGGGTTGGTGAGGTGCTCGGCCTGGTAGGCGACCAGCGAGGCGATGACCAGCACCCCGGCCGCCACCGCGACTACCCACCCCAGCCGGTCGAGCAGCCGGCGCGACTCCCGGCTCGCCCTCAGCAGCCGGGCCAGCCGGGCCAGCCGGAGCAGCACCACGAACGCGCCCGCCTGCGCGCCAGGCAGCAGGAACCACGGGGCGGTGACGACCACCACGAGCAGGTCGAACCGGCCGAGGCCGGTGCGGCCGTACCGCACCAGGCGGCGGGCGTGCACCGTATAGTCCAGCACGAACACCAGCCAGGTGGCCACGCCGACCACCTTGCCGACCCAGTTGCCTGACTCCGGCACGATGATCAGCGGCAGCAGCGCCGACACGATGATCGGCAGCCGCATCCGCGGCTCGAACCGCGCCAGGAACGCGGCGTCGCCGTCCGAGCGCGGCTGGCCCGGCCGGCGTTCGGTGCTGGCGGTGGCGTGCACGGTCCCGATCGTGCCAGATCGGGCCCGGTCCGGCCGCGGATCTGCCGGGGTCTGCTGGTGGCCGGTTCAGCCCCAGACTGCGGCCAGGTCTGCCCGGGCAGCCCCGGCCTGGGCGTAACCGGCCCGGGCCGACGGGGCCCGGCAGGCCGGATCCAGCAGGTTGCGCCCGAACGCGGCGGCCGCTGCCGTGTCTGGTCCCACCAGCGCCACCGCCTGGCAGCTCCGGCCCAGCTCGGTCACCTGGTCGGTCACGCCGGCGATCGACCGCAGCCCGCGGGTGATCGGTGCCACCACCACCACCCGGTCGTAGCCGGCGGCCAGATCCGCGTTGGCGGGCGACCGCATCCCGCCGTCGATCCAGCGCCGCCCGTTGATGATGACGGGAGGCCACACGCCCGGCACCGCGCAGCTTGCCCCCACCGCGTCCACCAGATCCACGCCGCTGCCGGCATCGAAGGTGGTGAACTCGCCGGTGTCGGCGTCCACCGCGGTGATGAGCAGCTTCCCGGCGGGCCAGTCATGGGTGCCGAGCCGGTGCTCGATCACCGCCCGCCGCTCGGCCGGCGGGCTGGTGCGGGCGCGGACGGCCATCCGGCCGAGCCGGCGGCGGGCCCGGTCTGGCCGGCGGGCGGGCCCCGCCGCCCAGACGAACCGGGCTATGGTCCAGCGCGTCATCCGCGCCACCGGTTCCCCGTTCAGCGGGGCCAGCTGGGCCTGGTACAGCTCGGGCAGGCTGACACCGGAGTTGATGACGGCGGCCACGCCCGCCCCGGCCGAGGTGCCGACCACCAGGTCCGCATCGGTCAGGTCCAGGCCGCGATCGGCCAGCCCGGCCAGCAGGCCGATCTCCCAGGAGACCCCCGCCTCCCCGCCCGCGCCGAGCACCAGCGCCCTGGTCGTCATTCCCACTGTCTATCACGCGGCCGGCCCGCCGCCACTCCGGCGGCACCGGTGCCCACCGCCCGCGCCCGCACGGTACCCTGCCCGGCGTGACTGTCAGCATCGAGGTGGTCCGGGAGCCGACCGACGAGGTGGGTCAGGCGCTGCGCCACCTCCTCCCCCAGCTGTCCAGCACTGCCGTTCCGCCCGACCATGCGGCGGTGGCCGCGATCATCGAGTCGCCGGCCACTACCCTGCTGGCCGCCCGGCTGGACGGCCGCATCGCCGGCCTGCTGACGCTGGCGGTGTTCCCGATCCCGACCGGGATGCGGGCCTGGATCGAGGACGTGGTAGTGGACGAGGCGGCGCGCGGCCAGGGCATCGGGCGGGCGCTGACTACCGAGGCGCTCGCGCTGGCCAGGGCGGCCGGCGCGAAGACGGTCGAGCTCACCTCCCGCCCGTCCCGGGAAGCGGCGGGCCGGCTCTATGAACGGGTCGGCTTCACCCCCCGCCGCACCCGCATCTACCGCTATACCTTCGATCCCGGCTGACGCCAGCACGTGCCTGCCCGGCGCCAGGCCTCAGGCCGCCAGCTCGGCCACCGCGGCCAGCAGGCGGTCGACGTCAGCGCGGTTGTTGTAGTGGACCAGCCCGGCCCGCACCGCGCTGCCATGGTCGCGGATGCCGAGCACGCCGGTGAGTTCCCAGGCGTAGTTGTGCCCGTGCCACACGTTGATCTTCCGCCGGGCCAGGTGCGCGGCCACCTCGGCCGGGCTCTGGCCCGCCACCGTGAAGTACACGGTCGCGGTCCGGCGCTGCGGCTGGCCGAACATGGTGACCTTCGGCATGGCCGCCAGGCCGTCCAGCAGCACGCCGAGCAGGCCCTGCTCGTGCCCGGCGGCGGCGGCCATGGAGGCCAGCACCCGTTCCCGCCGGGTCCCGGCCGCCGCCGGGTCCAGCCCGGCCAGGTGCTCCACCGCAGCGGTGACTCCGGCCAGGTCGGCGAAGGGGGGCGTGCCGCGCTCGAACCGGTCCGGGACCGTGCCCGGCGCCGGTTCCAGCTTGTCCGGGTGCAGCTTGCCCAGCAGGCTGGGGTCGGCCACCACCGCGCCCACGTGCGGCCCGGACCACTTGTAGGCGCTGGTGGCGTAGAAGTCAGCGCCCAGCGCCACGACGTCGGTGGGGCCGTGCGGAGTCGCATGCACCCCGTCGACGTAACTGAGCGCCCCGGCCGCGCGGGCGCGGGCGGTGATGGCGGCCACGTCGGGCCGCGTGCCGAGCACGTTGCTGGCCGCGGTCACCGCGACCAGCACGGTCCGGTCCGACAGCAGCGAGTCGTACTGGGCCACCGGCAGCTCGCCCGCGGGCAGCTCCACCTCCGCCCACCTGACCGTCGCGCCGGCCCGCGCGGCCGCCTGCACCCACGGCCGGACGTTGGCGTCGTGGTCAAGCCGGGAGACGATCACCTCGTCGCCAGCCCGCCAGTCGCGGGCGAGTGAGCCGGCCAGCCGGTAGGTCAGGGTGGTCATGTTAGGGCCGAGGATGACCCCGTCCGGCACCCCGCCGACCAGGTCGGCCACGGCCTGCCGGCAGGCGGCGGTGGCCGCCGACGCCCGGGCACTGGCAGGGAAGGCGCCGCCCGCGTTGCCCAGGCCGGCCCGGTACGCCGCCCCGATGGCGGCGATCACCGGCTCGGGCAGCTGCGTCCCGGCGGCGCCATCCAGGTAGGCGTACCCGTCGGCCAGCGCCGGGTACGCGGCCCGGATGGTGTCCACGTCAAAGCTCATCCCGGGTTTCCTCCCCGCGCTGGGGCAGGCCAGCAGCTATCCTGCCGATCTCCGGCCTGCTGGGCAGGCCCTGGTCAGGCGAGCCGGCCGGAAGCGCGCAGCAGGGCCGGCCAGGCACCCGCCAGCACGACGCTACCTGGCCGCCACGCCCGGGCGGCACCCGCGGCGGCCACCTCGAGCGGGGCGGCCAGTGGCAGCTGCGGCATCCCCGCCTGCCAGCCGGCCGCCAGCAGTTCCGGGTTGGCAGGGGAATAGTCCTTGCCGAGCGCGCGGGCCAGATCCCAGGCGTGCAGGTGCCACTCCGCGCAGGCCACGCCCGCCATCCCGGCCACGGTCACGTCGGTGCCCCGGTAGTAATGATGCGGCAGATCCCAGACGGCGGGCAGCCGCTGGGCGTACGCCCGCGCCGAGGCGGCGAACGCGGCGATGTGCTCGGGCCCGTGGCCCTCGGCTAGCGCGGCCAGTTCCGCCGCGTTCTGCCGGGCGATCTTGCGGGCCAGGCTGGCGGGCTCGGCGCCGGTTGCCATCAGCCAGGACAGGCGGCTGGCCGGTGCGTCGTCGAGGTACTCGTTGTAGTCGTCGGCCACGCAGCGCAGGTGCCCGGCCAGGTCGGCGGCCCGCCATTCCGGGCAGGGCGTGGGGGCACCCCAGCTGTCATCGGTGAACTGCGCGGCCAGCTCACAGATGACCGTCACGCCAGCGTGATAGGCCGCCAGCGCGGGACCCAGTGCCCACTCCGTCACGGACTGCCCCCATCATCCCTGCGGTCCGCGGTGCTTCCTCCCGTCCGCGGCCGGGCCGGGGAGAGCCCGGGCTAGCCAGCGTGCCAGAGTCCCCGGCCGGCCGCCAGCCCGGGATGGCCCCGGATTTTCCCCCAGAAGGTCGGCAACTTCGCGGGTGATCACGAACCGGGCGGCCTCCCGGCTGGCACGCCGGGCGAAAACTACGTGACAGCCACCCATCTGCCGGTTAGCGTCCAGGTAATGCCCCCCCAGTCCGGCGACGCCGCCGCGCATGCCGCCACGGCGGACTTGCCGCTGGCGGCTCTCTGGCGTACCCGCAGCTATCTCCGGCCTTACCTGGGCCAGCTCAGTTTCATGCTGGTCGCGGCCTGTGCCGCGGTCAGCACGGAGATTCTGATCCCGGTGCTGACCAAGTTCATCATCGACGGCGCGATCAGCCACGGCAACCGGCGCCTGCTGCTGCTGCTCGGCCTGGCCGCGACCGCGCTGGGGATTCTCACCGCGGTGCTCAGCTTCGCCCGGCGCTGGGTCTCGGCCAGCGCGGTCACCGGCATGGAGCAGGCCATGCGCAACGACCTCTACGCGCACCTGCAGCGGCTGGATGCCGCGTTCCACGACGAGTGGCAATCCGGCCAGCTGCTGTCCCGGGCGACCACCGACCTGTCCGCCATCCGCCGGTTCCTGGGCTTCGGCGTCATTTTTATGATCACCAACCTGTTCACGTTCGCCGTGGTGGTGGCGCTGCTCATCCACCTGAACTGGTGGCTGGGCCTGCTCACCACCGGCGTCTTCCTGCCGGTGACCGCGGCCAGTATCTGGTTCGAGCGCCGCTACCGGGTGCTGTCCCGGCAGTCGCAGGACCAGCAGGGGGATCTGGCGACCTACGTGGAGGAGGCGGCCACCGGCCTCCGGGTGCTGAAGGCGCTCGGCCGCCGCCGGGAGGCCGCCGCCCGGCACACCGCCCAGGCTCGGCTGGTCTACCAGACACAGATCGGCAAGGCCCGCCTGCGCGGGCTGTTCTGGGCCGGGCTGGACCTGATCCCGAATATCGTCATCGGCCTGCTGCTGCTGTTCGGCGCGATCGCCACCAGCCATCATCAGCTGAGCCTGGGCGGCCTGGTGGCGTTCATCACGCTGGCACTGCTGCTGGTCTGGCCGATCGAGGCGACCGGGTACATCCTGGCCAGCGGCCAGGAAGCGGCCACCGCTGCCCAGCGGATCTACGAGATCATGGACACCAGGCCCGCCATCACCGGGCCGGCGGCGCCGTCCCTGCCCATGGCCCGCCCGGCCGGCCAGCCGCGGGAGCCGGCCCGGCTGGTGATCGACCGGGTGGAGTTCAGCTACCCGGGTGGCGGCCCGCAGGTGCTGCGCGGGATCAGCCTGGATCTGGAACCCGGCCAGACGCTGGCGCTCACCGGCCTGACCGGGTCCGGCAAGACAACCCTGCTGCAACTGGTGCCGCGGCTGGCCGACCCGGTGGCTGGCCGGATCATGCTCGACGGCACCGACATCCGGGCGCTGCCGCTGCCCGTGCTGCGCGCCCTGGTCGGCTGCGCGTTCGAGGAGGCGACGCTGTTCTCGGCCAGTGTGCGCGAGAACGTGAGTTTCGGCGCGCCCGACGCCACCGAGAGCGAGGTCGAGGCGGCGCTGGCGGCTGCCCAGGCTGACTTCGTGTATGACCTGCCGTGGGGACTGGACACCAGGATCGGTGAGCAGGGCATGACCCTGTCCGGTGGCCAGCGCCTGCGGCTGGCGCTGGCCCGGGCCATCCTGGCCCGCCCGGCGGTGCTGGTGCTGGACGACCCGCTGTCTGCCCTGGATGTGCATACCGAGGCGAAGGTCAGCCAGGCTCTCCGGCAGATTCTGGCCGGGACGACCGCACTGGTGGTGGCGCACCGGCCATCCACCGTTGCCCTGGCCGACCGGGTGGCCCTGCTGGCCGACGGGGTGATCGCGGCAGCCGGCACCCACGCCGAATTGCTGGCCAGTGAGCCCCGCTACTACGAGCTGATGAGCGGCGAGCCGGCCGCATCCGGGCGCGACGGGGAGAAGGTGGCCAGGTGACGGCGCCGGCCTGGCGCGGGATCGCCGCCGAGGATGTCGACGAGGTGACCGGCGGGCTGAGCACGCTGCTGCGGCGGCGGGCCCGGCGGCTGCTCACCGCGCTGCTCCGGCCGCACCGCGCCGCGATGATCGCCATCGGGGTGCTGGTGGTGATCGCGAACCTGGCCGCGCTGGCCGGCCCATGGCTGGTCGGCCTGGGGATCGACAACGGCCTCCCGCCGCTGACCCAGCACGGTGACCTGACCCCGCTGCTGCTCATCGTGGCCGCGTTCTTCGCCGCCATCTCGGTGCAGGCGGTCACCACCCGGGCGTACATCGTGCTTATCGGCCGGCTCGGCGAGGACGTGGTGCTGGAACTGCGCCAGCGGCTGTTCGCCCACTTCCAGGTGCTGCCGGTCGCCTTTCACGAGCGGTACACCTCGGGCCGGGTGATTTCCCGGCAGGTCTCCGACATCGACTCCATCTCGGACCTGTTCGAGGACGGCCTGGACTTGCTGGTGTCGGCGGTGTTCTCGCTGCTGCTGGTGGGCATCGGGATGCTGCTGCTGGACTGGCCGCTGGCGCTGGTGGTGCTGACCGGATTCATCCCGCTGGTCTGGCTGACCGCCTGGTTCCGGCGGGAATCGGCGATCGCCTACCGGCACAGCCGGGAAGCCATCGCGCAGGTGATCGTCGCCTTTGTGGAGACCTTCGGGGGAATCCGCGCGGTCCAGGCGTTCCGCCGCGAGCAACGCAACGAGGAGATCTTCGCGGAGCTCAATGCGCGCTACGCCGACGCGTCGCTGCGCTCGTCGCGGCTGCTCGCGATCTACTCCCCGGCGATCACGCTGGTGGGCAACATCGCCATCGGGGCGGTGCTGCTCTACGGCGGCCTGCGGGTGATAGAAGGGGACATCAAGGTCGGGGTGCTGACCACGTTCCTGCTCTACCTGGCACGGTTCTTCGAGCCGCTGCAGGACCTCTCGCAGTTCTACAACACGTTCCAGTCGTCGGCGGCCGCGCTGGAGAAGATCTCCGGGGTCCTCGAGGAACCACCCGCGGTGGCCGAGCCCAGCGCTGGCGCCCCGCTGCCCGCGGACCGGGGCGGCGGCCGGGCGGTGCGGTTCGACGACGTGCGGTTCGGCTACCGCAGCGAGGTGGTGCTGCCCCGGCTCGACCTGGACATCCCGGCCGGCCAGACGGTGGCGCTGGTCGGCCAGACCGGTGCGGGCAAGACGACCATCGCCCGGCTGCTCGCCCGCTTCTATGACCCGGTGGACGGCCGGGTCCTGCTCGACGGCGTCAGCCTGCGCGATCTGACCGACGCCCAGCTGCGGCGCGAGATCGTGATGATCACCCAGGAGGGCTTCCTTTTCAGCCGGTCGGTCGCGGACAACATCAGGCTCGGGCGGCCCGGGGCCAGCCGGGCGGAGATCGAGGCCGCGGCCACCGCCATCGGCGCTGATGGCTTCATCACCGCGATGCCGGGCGGCTACGACGCCGAGGTCGGCAAGCGCGGCAGCCGCCTGTCGGCCGGCCAGCGGCAGCTCATCTCGTTCGCGCGCGCCTTCCTGGCCGCCCCCGCCGTGCTGGTGCTGGACGAGGCCACCTCGCTGCTCGACATCCCGGGCGAACGCGCCGTCCAGGCCGCCCTGCGCACTATCCTGGCCGGGCGTACCGCGCTGATCATCGCGCACCGGCTGTCCACGGTCGCGATCGCCGACCGGGTGCTGGTGATCGATGCCGGCCGCATCATCGAGGACGGCCCGCCCGAGCAGCTGCTGGCCGGCCAGGGCAGATTCGCCGCCCTGCACGCAAGCTGGCTGGAGACACTGGCCTGAGCGGGCGGCGGCTGTTTGCGGCCCGGGAACCGGGTGAGATCGTGTGGGTGGAGAAGGTGATGGCCACAGAAGACTTCCCCGGCGACCGTGAGCGTCCCCGCCCTGCCCGGGCGTCGTTCTGGCCGGGCCACGGCACGAACCGGGTGCGTACCGCGGTGATCGGCCTCATCCTGGTCGGCTACGCCTGGGCGGCAGGCGGTGCCGCCCCGTTCTCGGCTACCGCGCTGATCTGCGTCCTCATCCCCGGGGTGGTGCTGGCCGGCCTCGCCTCCTGGCGGCCACCCGACCGGATCCCGCCGCCGGACAAGCTGGACATCACCGGGATGTCGTACTGGGCGATCTGCGTGGCGGCGCTGTTCGAGTGGGAGGCCGCCGCGTACCGCGACAATTCGCTGCCCTGGCACCCGTCGCTGACCGACCTGGTCAACCCGCTGATCGGGCCACACATCATGAAGAGCGCGGCCATCCTGATCTGGATCCTGGCCGGCTGGGCGCTGGTCCGGCGGTGATGGTCATGTCTACCCGCGCACTCACCATCATCGTCTTCGCGGCCGTGGTCGCCGGCCTGTTCCTGCTGGAGTTCCTGGCCCGCCGCCCGGGCAGCCGGATCCCGACCCTGGGCCAGTGGCTGGGGTACCTGATGCGGCCCCGGATCGGCCGGGTGCTGATCCTGCTCGGCTGGTGGTGGCTCGGCTGGCACTACTTCGCCCGCTAGCAGCGCTAGGCTTGGCGCATGATCAGCAAGCGCGCGCCGGCCAGCCCGGAGTCGATGGCTAAGCATGCCGCCGACACCGCACTCGGGGGGCAGTTCGATGACCTGCTGCAGCAGGCGCGCGACGCGGAGCACGCCCTGCACGAGGCGCAGGCGGCCGGGGCGCCCGGGACCGAACTGCACACCCTGGGCACCCGGCTGGACGCCGCCCTCACCGCGGTGATGCGGGCCGCGTTCGCGGCCGAACGGGCCGAGATCGGGCCGCGTGGCTACGAGGACCGCATCTACCGGCGCAAGGCGATGGCCACCTCGCCGGTCCGGGCCTGGTCGATGGAGGCCCAGCGGCTGCTGACGCTGCGGGAGAGCCACCGGCTGACCGGGATCGCCCGGCTCCCCCGCACTCCGGCCGTCTGATTGGGCGTGTTTGCTGGCGAAGCATGCCAGGTGTGGCCATACGATAAAGGGCAACGGGGCGATACCCCGTGCCCCGGCTGGAAATACCATTCCTGCTACAGTGAGTAAGTGAGTGATAGCGGATTGTAGCGCTCACTCATGGGGGCGGCTGGCGAAACCGTCACGACGGCTGGGCCCGCTCTCCATGTCCACGCTCATCCGCGGCAAATTACAGTTCGACCCTGACCAGGAGGCACCTACATGTGCCCGCACACGCCGCCCTGCCCGGACGCCAAGGCGCCGGACCGTGAGGCGGCCCGGACCGTTGTCAGCCACCCCGAGCAGGGCTGGAGCCTGCTCTGTAACGGCATCGTCGTTTTCGAGGACACCGGGGAACTGCTGCCCGACGGCGGCACCATCGCCCCCCACCGGCCAACCGACCTGTGCGGGCCTGCGGTCGTACCGCCGCCCGCACCCGCCGCCTGAGGCGTCAGCGGCACCCGGCTGACCGGGCCGGCTGTTCCGCCCCTGGGTTTCAGCGGCCCCCCGGCTGGCCGGCTAGCATCTCCCGCAGCCAGTCCCCGGCGGCCCGCCCTGCCTCCTCCGGGTGACGGGACAGCGCATGCGACTCGCCCGCAAGCACCACCACCCGGGTGCCCGGGGCGCTCGCCGGAACGCCGAACGGATCCCGGTCACCG
>Ga0306920_100014543_pt1 | contig 10746 bp, 10 predicted proteins | sample flu12Cox44000170_FD_204666 | JGI IMG/M metagenome (GOLD analysis project Ga0306920, IMG submission 204666) | Lab enrichment of tropical soil microbial communities from Luquillo Experimental Forest, Puerto Rico - flux4day.12C.oxic.44.000.170 (v2)... | ecosystem: Environmental > Terrestrial >... | reverse complement strand
TGCAGCACCGGCTTTTCTGGCACGACCTCGGCGAACGAGCTGACCAGCCAGCCGCCGACGGCCGGGGTGAACTCGCTCGGCTTGAACACCACGGCGTTGCCCGCCGCGAGCGCGTAGGCGAGCGAGCCCATCGGCGTGAACACCGGGTAGTTCCAGGGGCCGATCACGCCGATCACGCCGAGCGGCAGGTACTCGACGTAGGAGGCCTGGTTGAGCGCGGTGAGCCCGCTGGGCACGCGGCGCGGGCTCAGCACCTTGCGCGCGTGCTTGGCCGCCCAGTCGAGGTGCACGATCGCCAGGACGATCTCCAGCTTGGCGTCGTCCAGCGGCTTGCCGGTCTCGGTGTGCACGAGCGCGGCGAGCCGCCCGATGTACCGGATCAGGTGCGACTTCCAGGCGAGCAGGCGGGTCTGCCGCTCCTTCCAGCCGAGGTCCGCCCACCAGGCCGCCGCCTCCTGCGCGCGCTCCACGGCGGCGTTCACCTCGGCCTGGCCGAACACCGGGAAGGTGGCGATCACCTCGGCGGTCGCCGGGTTGACCGAATCGAAGGTCTCCGGTGCCTGGGCCTGTCCTGCCTGCAGCGTGTCCATCGGTCCTCACTATCGCCAGTCCGCCGTGCGCCCGCCCGCAGGAGTTAGTAAATCACCGCGCCGATACCGCCGGCGAACCTCGCCAGCACGGCGGCCGGGACCTGGTTGACTTGGCTACCGTGCACACCGACCCGCCCCCGCCGCCGCAGCGGCCTTATGTGCTGCTGAGCTGCGCAATGTCCGTGGATGGCTGCCTGGACGCGCCCGGCCCGGAGCGGCTGGTCCTGTCCGGTCACGCCGACCTGGACCGGGTCGACGCCGAGCGGTCCGAGGCGGACGCGATCATGGTCGGCGCGGGCACCATCCGCCGCGACAACCCGCGCCTGGTGATCCGCTCCGCGGAGCGCCGGGCCAGCCGGGTCAGCCGCGGCCTCCCCGAAGACCCGGCCCGGGTGACCCTGACCGCCAGCGGCGGCCTGGACCCGGCGGCCCGGTTCTTCGACAGCACCGGCGGCGCCGGCCCCGTGGTCTACTGCGCAGCCGCGCAGGCGCCCGGGCTGCAACAGCGGCTTAACGATTCGGCCCAGGTGATCGCCGTCCCGCCGCCGATGGAACTCGGGGGGATCCTCGCCGACCTGGTCCGCCGCGGCGTGCACCGGCTGCTGGTCGAGGGCGGGGCGCAGCTGGGACGCGAGTTCCTCGCGAACGGGCTCGTGGACGAGCTTGCCCTGACGGTGGCCCCGTTCTTCGTCGGCGCGGCGGCGGCACCACGGTTCGCCGGGCCCGCCGTGTACCCACATGGCCCCGGACGGCCCATGCACCTGGCGGAGGCACGCCGGCTCGACGACATCGTTCTGCTGCGGTACCTACTCGGCGGGGACGGTCCGGCGGCGCGCGGACAGCGCGGGGCGCCCGAGCGGGCCGATCGGGACGCGGCGGCCAGCGGGAGCGGGGACGGTCCGGCGGCACCCGGCGCGGGCTCGCCCGCCGCGGGCGCGCCGGGAACGGGCCCGCCGGGCGCCGGGACGGAGGCTACCCGCGCCGACCGGGCGTGGCTCGCGCTGGCGATCGACCTGTCGCGCCGCTGCCCGCCGTCCACGTCGGCGTTCGCGGTCGGCGCCGTCGTCGTGGCGGCCGACGGCACGGTCCTGGCCACCGGATACTCCCGGGAAACCGGGCCGCGCAACCACGCGGAGGAGGAAGCGCTGGCCAAGCTCGGCCCGGGCGACCCCCGGCTCGGCGAAGCCACCCTGTACAGCTCGCTGGAACCGTGCCGGGTGCGGGCGTCCCGGCCCGCGCCGTGCGCGGAACTCGTGATCGCGGCGGGCCTGCGCCGGGTCGTGATCGCCTGGCTGGAGCCGCCGGTGTTCGCGCCCGGGGGAGGGGCCGCCCTGCTCCGCGAGGCGGGGATTACCGTGGTGGAGATCCCCGGCCTGGCCGCCGAGGCCCGCGCCGTCAACGCCGCCGTCCTCAGCCAGCAGGGCCCCGCCTCGTGATCGCCGGGGATCCGCCGCGCGTTCCGTGGAAGGGGCATGGCATGGGTGACAGCGGGCAGGTGGACCTGCGCTCGGATACGGTGAGCAGGCCGTCGGCGGCGATGCGGCGGGCCATGGCCGGCGCCGAGGTGGGCGATGACCTGTTCGGCGACGATCCGACGGTCATCCGCCTGCAGGAGCAGGCCGCCGCGCTGACCGGCAAGCAGGCCGCGCTGTACCTGCCCACCGGCACGCTGTGCAACCAGATCGCGCTGCACGTGCTCGCCGGGCCCGGCCGCGTCGTGGTGTGCGAGGAGACGGCGCACGTCGGCACGCACGAACTGATCTCCTCGGCGATGCTGTCTTCCGTCACGTTCCGTACCATCGCGGGCCGCTCCGGCCTGATGACCGCCGCGCAGGTGGCGGCCGCGGTGGAGCCGGTGCCCTATGACCCCGCCGTGGTGGGCCTGGTCTCCGTGGAGAACACGCACCAGGTCGGCGGCGGCACGGTGCTGCCCGTCGGCGCGCTGGCGGAGATCGCGGCAGTCTGCGCTGGCCGCGGCGTGCCGCTCTACCTGGACGGCGCGCGCATCTTCAACGCCTGCGCGGTGGCCGGCACGGCGGTGTCGCAGTACGCGGCGCAGGCCAGCGGCATGATGTTCTGCCTCTCCAAGGGACTTGGCGCGCCGATCGGCTCGGTCCTGGCCGGGGACACCGCGTTCATCGAGGAGGCCAGGCGGCTGAAGATCCTGTTCGGCGCGGGATGGCGGCAGGCCGGGATCATGGCGGCGGCGGGGCTGATCGCCCTGGCCGACGGGCCGGGGCGGCTGGCCGAGGACCACGCGAACGCCCGCAGGCTGGCCGAGGGCATCGCCGAGATCCTGCCCGGGCACATCGACCTGGACGCGGTGCAGACCAACATCGTGTTCGTGGACGTGGCGGGCACCGCCCGGCCGCTGGATGCCTGGGCGGCCGGCCTGGCCGGCGAGGGGGTGCTGGTGACGATCGTCGCGGGCAAGATCCGGATGCTGACGCACCTGGACGTGAGCGCGGGTGACGTCGACACCGCCGTGGCTGCCTGGCGCCGGGTGGCGGCCGCGTTCGGCCTCGTGCCCGCCGCCCCGGCGCGCTGATGCCCGTTCCCGAGCCGGTTTCATTGATCGCGGTCACCTTTTGCGTAGATGGAGCGCGGGAACGTGACCGTGATCATGAAATAGCGGACGTGGAGGCCGGCCATCGCGTGGCCGGTCCGCTGGTTGGTGCTAACCGGCGCTGGTGCCTGCGGGCGGAACCGGCTGGGGTTCCTCGTGGCCGTCGGGAGCCGGGTCCGCCGCACCGGCGACGGCGGGCGCAGCAGGCGCCGGGGCTGCCTCACCGGCGGCGGGCCCGGCAGTTGCCGGGGCTCCCGCACGGGGGGCCGCGGGCGCCGGGGCCTCCTTGCCGTTGCCGGCCGGCGCCCCGCGGCTGGCCGCCCGCGGTGCGGGCGCCGTCAGTGGCTCGCCCTTGGCCTGCGCCACCATGGTCGCCACGGCCGGGTCCGCCAGGGCGGCGCCGTAGCGGATCGCCACGAGCTGCCCCACGGCCGGATGGCTGCCCAGCGGCGGGGCGCACTCGGTGCTGGTCAGCGCGGCGATCGCCTCCAGCGTCCCCGAGGTCAGCTCGGGCCCGACCAGGCAGGGAGCCAGGGCGACGCGCGGGACCGCCCGGCGCAGCCGGGCGGCCGCGTCCTTGATGCTGCCGGGATCGTTGAGCGATGCGGCGGCCACCGGCGTTGTCAGCCGGGAGGCCAGCAGCACCGCCACCACCTCGGCGGCCTGGACCGCGTCCTCGCCGCCGACGGCGCCCACGATGACCCCGTCGGCGGCGGTCACGATGCTGATCCGGCCCACCCGGGCGGCACGGGCCAGGCCGGCGTCGGCCAGCCGCGCGTGCAGCGCCTCGGCGAGCAGGGGATGCGGGCCCAGGTGGTCGCCGATGAGCAGGGGAGCCTCGGCCGCCGCGACGACGTCGGCGATGACCTGGTCCGCCTCCAGGTTCGGGAACGGCAGCAGCGGCACCACCACGCCGGCCAGGCTCCCGTCGTGGCTGACCAGGCTGGCGAGCACGTCCTCCAAGTGGTCTATGCCGCCCCGCAGGTACCCGACCAGCACCTCCGCGCCGTGGCAGGAGGCGGCCGCCTGATCGGCGATCCGGGCTACGGTCTCCTCGGTGTCCTGCCTGGCCGACCCGGGTACGGCGATGACCAGCGCGGGGCTGTCGGACGGCAGCGACAGCTGGTGGGGGCTGGAATGCCGGCCCCGCCGACGGTATCGGGAGGTCCGGACCGGAAGGGCCGAGCCTGGGTCAGCACTCATATCAGCGCATCGTAACCAAGCAGGCCGCCTCAGTGCGGACAATTCGGATCACAGCCGTTAATCGGCCCGCCACCGGACAGTTGCCCGACCCGCGAGCGCCGCCGGATCGCGGGCGCCAGGGCCAGCGGCCGCCCCGGGCCGGCCTTGGTGCGGCGACCTCGCCGTCAGAACAGTCGCAGCGAGTCGTCCACGGCGCCGCGCATGGTGTCATAGTCCAGGGTCACGCACCGGATCCCCCGGTCCTGGGCAAGCACCCGGGCCTGGGGCCTGATCTCCTGGGCGGCGAACACGCCGCGCACCGGGGATAGCGCCGGATCCCGGTTGAGCAGCTCCAGGTAACGGGTCAGCTGCTCCACCCCGTCGATGTCGCCGCGCCTTTTTACCTCCACGGCCACGGCCGCCGAACCCTCGTCCCGGCACATCAGGTCCACCGGGCCGATCGCGGTCGGGTACTCCCTGCGCACCAGCCGCCAGCCCCGGCCGAGCAGGTGCACCTGCGCGGCGAGCAGTTCCTGCAGGTGCGCTTCGACGCCGTCCTTCCGCAGCCCGGGATCGACGCCGAGTTCATGGCTGGAGTCGTGCAGCACCTCCTCCAGCGTGATGCGCAGCTCCTCGCCGCCCTTGCTCACCACCCGCCAGCTGCCCGGTGACTCCTCCAGCCGGCACGGCGGGGACATCCAGTTGAGCGGCTTGTACGAGCCTCCGTCAGAGTGCACCAGTACCGAGCCGTCCGCCTTGACGATGAGCAGCCGCGTCGCCATCGGCAGGTGCGCGCTGAGCCGCCCCACGTAGTCCACGCTGCACCGGGCGATGACAAGCCGCACGAGAGGCAACAATAGTGCCGCGGCGGCCAATGTCGATCCGCGGCGGGGGCGTTTGTGTAGCAGGTGAGAGGACCCGCGATCACCAGGAGGAACCTGCGATGAAGCAGTACCTGATCAGCATCTACCAGCCCGACGGGCCGCCGCCGCCGCCGGAAGTCCTGGACACGGTGATGGCCGAGATCGACGTGATGCGCGCGGAACTCAAGGGGTCCGGCTCCTGGGTCTTCGGCGCCGGGCTGCACGCCCCGAGCACCGCGACCGTGCTGCGCCCCAAGGACGGCGACGTGCTCGTCACCGACGGCCCGTTCGCCGAGGGCAAGGAGCACCTCGGCGGATTCGTCATCATCAAGGCCCCGGACCTGGACGTGGCGCTGGCGTGGGGCCGCCGCTACGCACTGGCAACCGGCCTGCCCATCGAGGTCCGCCCGTTCCACGGCGAAGCCGGGGACTGATGCCCGGCGCGCCGGCCCCCTCGGCCACGGAGATCGAGGACATCTTCCGGGCCGAGTACGGCCGCGCGGTGGCCGTCTTGACCCGCACCTTCGGCGACCTCGACACCGCCGAAGATGCGGTACAGGACGCGTTCGCAGTGGCCGTGCAGCGGTGGCCGGCCGACGGGCTGCCGCCGAGCCCCGCCGGGTGGATCATCACCACCGCGCGGAACCGGGCCATCGACCGCCTGCGCAGGGAGGCCTCCCGTGCGGACCGGCACGCCCAGGCTGCCCTGCTGCATGCCCGCAGCGAACCCGCCGAGGAGGGGCCCGTGCGTGACGACCGGCTGCGCTTGATCTTCACCTGCTGTCACCCCGCGCTCGCCCAGGCCGCGCAGGTCGCGCTTACCCTGCGGCTGCTGGGCGGGCTCACCACGGCGCAGATCGCCCGCGCCTTCCTCGTGCCCGAGCCGACCATGGCACAGCGGCTGGTCCGGGCCAAGGGCAAGATCCGCGACGCGAGGATCCCGTACCGGGTGCCGGCCGAGGCCGATCTCCCCGACCGGCTGCGCGCCGTGCTCGCCGTCCTCTACCTCATCTTCAATGAGGGCTACACGGCAAGCTCGGGGCGGGCACTCGTCCGCGGCGACCTATGCGCCGAGGCGATCCGGCTGGGCCGGCTGCTGGCCGAGCTGATGCCGGACGAGCCGGAGGTGGCCGGGCTGCTCGCGCTCATGCTGCTCACCGACGCGCGCCGGTCCGCCCGCACGACCACGGCGGGCGATCTTGTGCTCCTCGCCGACCAGGACCGGGGCCGCTGGGACCCGGCCCTTATCGCCGAGGGCCAGGCCCTGGTCCGCCGGTGCCTGCGGCGGGACCAGCCCGGCCCCTACCAGATCCAGGCGGCGATCCAGGCCGTGCACAGCGACGCGGCGACGGCCGAGGCCACCGACTGGCGGCAGATCGTGCTGCTGTACGACCAGCTCCTGGCCATCGCGCCGAGCCCGGTGGTGGCGCTCAACCGCGCCGTTGCGGTCGCCGAGATTGACGGCCCGGCTGTCGCGCTCGCCCTAGCGGACCGTATCGCCCTCGACGGCTTCTATCTCTTCCATGCCATTCGCGCGGACCTGCTGCGCAGGCTCGGCCGCGATGCCGAGGCGGTGCGGGCCTACCAGGCGGCCATCGCGCGGGCCGAAAACACCGCCGAGCGGGACTTCCTGGAGCGTCGGCTGCGGGCGGTCTCCGCGGACTGACGAGCCAGGTAGCCGCCCCCGTGTGGCGGCCACCTGGCGCTCACGGGCCCGGGCGGTCAGGGCGCCCAGGTGTCCGCGAGGTCCGAACAGGCCGGTTCGGTGTGCGGGGCCAGCGGCGGCGTGCCGGGCCAGCGGCCGTGTGCCCGGCCGGCGGCGGTGTGCCTGGGCCGGCGGCGGTGTGGCTGGGCCAGCGGCGGTGTGGCTGGGCCAGCGGCGGTGTGCCCGGGCCAGCGGCGGAAAGCCTGCTGGCATGCCCTACAGTGACGGCCGTGAGCCCTCGCAGAGCCCGGCGCCTGCCGGCCGACATGCCGCGCCGGCCGCGCGGTGGCCTGCCGCCGGCCCGCCCCGGGGGCGAGGCGGGGGACGAGGCGGAGAGCCCGGCGCTGCGGCCCGGCCCGGAGCGGCTCGAGTCGGGGCCCGACGGGGACTGGGTGGTCCGGGCCATCCCCGGTGAGGCCGCCGTGAAGGCCTACCGGTGCCCGGGCTGCGACCAGGAAATCCAGCCCGGTACGGCGCATGTGGTCGTGTGGCCCGCGTACACGCCGGGACTGGCGGAACGGCGGCACTGGCACCGCCCGTGCTGGGACCGGCGGCAGCGCCGCGCCCGCGGCCGGCCCGGCAGGTAAGGAGCACCGTGATGGAGATCAGGGCCGCCACGGTGCTGCCCGCCCGGCGTGCCGACCTCACCATGCACACCACCGACGGGCTGACGCTGGTCGGGGAGATCGCCCAGCCCCTGGCCAAGGACCCGGTGGCCACCCTGCTGTGCCTGCACCCGCTGCCGACGCACGGCGGGATGATGGACAGCCATCTGCTCCGCAAGGCGTCCTACCGGCTGCCCGCCCTGGCCGACCTGGCCGTGGTCCGGTTCAACACCCGCGGCACCGAGTCGGCGCGCGGCCGCAGCGAGGGACAGTACGGCGAGGGCCTCACGGAACGCTACGACGTGGCCGCCGCGATCGCCTGGTGCGTGGCCGCCGGCCTGCCGAGGCTGTGGCTGCTGGGCTGGTCGTTCGGCACCGAACTGGTGCTGCTGTGGGGCCGGGACCCGGCGGTGGAGGGCGCGATCCTGGTGTCCCCGCCGCTGCGCCGGGCCGGCGACGCCGAGCTGGACGCCTGGGCGGCCTCGGGCAAGCCGTTGCTGGCGCTGGTGCCGGAATTCGACGACTACCTCCGGCCCGACGAGGCGCGGGCTCGGTTCGCCCGGGTACCGCAGGCCGAAGTGATCGCGGGGGACCGGGCCAAGCACCTGTGGGTGGGGGAGCCGGCTGTGCGTACTGTTCTGGGTGAGATCGTGCGCCGGGTGAACCCGGCCGCGTCGCCGCTGCCTACCGAGTGGAAGGACCTACGGTGACCCTTTTCGATCTGAGTGGGAAGAAGGCATTCATCACCGGGGCCTCCCGCGGCATCGGCCAGGAGATCGCGGTGGCCTTCGCCGAACTGGGCGCCGATTTGGCGCTGGTGGCGCGCAGCGAGGACGGGCTGGCGGCCACCGCGGAGAAGGCGGCGGGCTATGGGCGCGAGGCGTTTGTGATCCGGGCGGACGTGACCGACCAGGAGGCCGTGGAAGGCGCCGTGGCCGCGGCGGTCGAGCGCCTCGGGCATGTGGACATCGTGGTCAACAACGCGGGCGGGTCCAACTTCGTGGTCCCGTTCCTCGACCTGCGGGTGCCGGGCTGGGACAAGCTGATGCGGCTGAACCTGACGTCCGCCGTATTTGTTTGCCATGCGATCGGTCCGCACCTGGCCGAGCGCGGCCAGGGCTCGGTTATCAACGTGGCCTCGGTCGCGGGCCTGGCCGCCTCACCGTTGCTGTCGCCCTACGGGGCGGCGAAGGCGGGGCTGATCTCGCTCACCAAGTCGCTGGCGGTCGAGTGGGCGCCGCTGGGCATCCGGGTCAACGCCCTGTGCCCCGGCTGGACCGCGACCGAGCTGAACCGCAACCTCTGGGAGGACGAGACCACGGGGAAGGCGACCATTGCCACGGTGCCCATGCAGCGGTGGGGCCGCGCGGCCGAGATGGCCGGCCCGGCCGTCTTCCTGGCCAGCGACGCGTCGTCCTACATGACCGGCCAGGCCCTCGTCGTGGACGGCGGCCAAACCACCATGGCCTGACGCCCGCCCGCGCCCGCACCCGCCCCGCCCGCACCCGCCCCCTCCTTATCACGCGAGCCGCGCGCCCAAACCGGGCAAACCGGGCGCCAAAGTGACTGTGTCTAGTGATAAGGCGGGCCAGCGCGGGGGCGGGAACGGCAGGAGGGGCGGTGCGGTGCGCGCCGCCCCTCCCTGCGTTGCGTGCCGGACTATTCGGTCCACCATTCTTCGTCGTTGGCCTTGGCCGCCTTGGCCGACACCGGCTGCTTCGGGCCGTTGGCCGGCTGGCTGGCCTGCGCCGGGGCCGGCCGTGACTCGAGGGGCGCGGGCGGTGGCCCGGCGACGGCCTTGGGCGCGGCCGGGGCGACCGCGGGCCGCGCGGCCGCGGGCTTGAGCGCCTCGGACAGGCCCGGCATCTGGGTGCCGAGCAATTGGCTGATCTGGGCCAGGTGGGAGGAGATGCTCTCCTTCTGCTTGGTCAGCTCGTCGACCTCGCGCTGCGCCGCGGCGCGGTGCCGTTCCATCTCGTTCCTGGCGTCCGCCGCGAGCTGATCGGCCTGGGCCTTGGCCTGGGAGACGATCTGGTCGGCGTTCTTCTTGGCGTTGGAGACCAACTGCTTGGAGTGCTGCTCGGCCTCGCGCCGGGTGTGGTCGGCCTGCGCGCTGGCCTTGGCGGCCCGCTGCTCGGCGGTGGCGGCCCGCTGCTCGGCCTCGGTGACCAGCTTCTGCGTCGCGGCCTGCGCGGCCGCCAGGCGCTCGGCCTCCTGGCGCTCGGACTCCTCGCGGCGCGAGGCGAGCTGGATCTCGAACTCAGCCTCCGCCTGGGCCCGCTGGGCCTCGCTTTCCTCCAGGATGCGCTGCGCCTGGCTGCGCATCTCGTCCGCCTGGCGCTTGGAGGTGGTGAGGATCTCGTCGCGCTCCCGCTTGGCGGACGCCTTGAGCTGGGCGACCTCCCGCTCGGTGGTGGTGCGGAGCTTGGCGATGTCGCGCTCGACCGCGGCCCGCTTCTCCGCTACCTCGTGGTCGGCCACGGCGCGGAGCTTGGCGGCCTCGCGCTCGGTGGTGGAGGTCAGCTCGTCGGCCTCGCGGCGTGCGGCGGTGCGGATCGCGTCGGCCTCGCGGTCGGCCGAGCCGCGCAGGTCGTCGGTTTCCCGCTTGGCGGTGGCCCGCAATTCGGCCGCCTCATTCTCGGCGCCGGCCCGCAGTTCGGCGGCGTCCACCTTGGCGGCAGCCTGCAACTCGTTGGCCGCGGAGCGGGCTTCGCCCACGATCTCCGTCGCCTGCTCTTCGGCGAGGCGGAGCAGTTGCTCGATGCGGGAGCCGAGACCCGCGTAGGTGGGGCGCTCCTGCTCCCGGAGCTGACGATGGGCCTCGGTCAGCTCCTGCTGCAGCGCCTGGACCTGCTCCCGGTGCTGGCGGATCTCCAGGTCGGTCGTCTTGAGGTACTCATCGACCTGGTGCTGGTCATACCCGCGCATGACCTTGGCGAAGTCGCGGGCCGGTGCGTCCTCGAAGAAATTGCTGAGCTGGGCATCAATTTCAGGCTGCATGTGGCTTGATCCTGGTTAGACGAGAGGGGGGCATGCGGGACAGGCGAGTTCGGCGTGCCTGCACGTCGGGATTGCTGCCACATTCCGGCAAACCCCTGGGTGCGGGCCCGACAGACCGCCCGCCCGATCCATGGCAGCGTACTCCCGTTACTCAGGTGATGGCGGCGGCTTCCGCCTTCCCGCCGGCCAAGATTCACGATTGGCGGCAACACGTCAAGGCCGCGCCCGGAGCGCC
>Ga0306920_100014542_pt1 | contig 10746 bp, 8 predicted proteins | sample flu12Cox44000170_FD_204666 | JGI IMG/M metagenome (GOLD analysis project Ga0306920, IMG submission 204666) | Lab enrichment of tropical soil microbial communities from Luquillo Experimental Forest, Puerto Rico - flux4day.12C.oxic.44.000.170 (v2)... | ecosystem: Environmental > Terrestrial >... | reverse complement strand
GAGCGCGGCTGCACCTGTGTGAGCTGCACCTGGGTGGTGCGGATGAAGTCGACCACCAGGTGGTTGATCATGCGGCGGATGATCTCGTGCACCAGGCGCCGCTCGCTGAGCTCGGGGTAGTGCGCGATCACCGCGTCGTACTGGCGCCGGAACATGCGCACCTCGCGCAGCGCAGTGACGTCGAGCAGCTGCGCGCGGATGCCATCGTCGACATCGTGATTGTTGTAGGCGATCTCATCGGCCAGATTGGCGATCTGCGCCTCGAGGCCCGGCTGGCGGCGCTTGATGAAGCGCTCCCCGATCTCCCCGAGCTCGCGCGCGTTGCGCAGTGAGCAGTGCTTGAGGATCCCTTCGCGGCACTCGAAGGTGAGGTTGAGTCCGCGGAAGGCGGCGTAACGCTCTTCGAGCTCATCCACTACCCGCAACGACTGCAGGTTGTGCTCGAAACCTCCGTAGTCGCGCATGCACTCGTTCAATGCGTCCTGCCCGGCATGCCCGAAGGGCGTGTGTCCCAGGTCGTGAGCGAGACAGATCGCTTCGGTGAGCGACTCATTGAGCCGCAGCGCCAGTGCGACCGAGCGGGCGATCTGCGCGACTTCGATCGAGTGCGTGACGCGGGTGCGGTACAGGTCACCCTCGTGGTTCACGAACACCTGCGTCTTGTAGACCAGACGGCGGAAGGCGTTGGAATGGATGATGCGATCGCGGTCGCGCTGGAACTCGCCCCGAAACTCGGGCTTCGGCTCGGGGTAACGCCGGCCGCGCGACTGCTCATCGTGCGCTGCGTAGGGAGCGAGCCCGGCCAGCGCCGTGACATCGTTCATCCCGCGCCTCCGAAGTGCGTCGCGAGTGTGCGCGTCAGCGCCTCGGGTGGATAGTCCGCGGTCACGAAGGCCTCGCCGATTCTCCGCAGCAGCACCAGGCGCAGGCGCCCACCCTGCACCTTCTTGTCGATGCGCATGTGCTCGAGCGCGACAGCCGGCATCACCGAGTCGATACGGGTCGGGAGACCTGCGCGCTTCACCAATTGCCGCACGCGCTCGGCTTCGGCTTGGGGGAGAAGTCCGCAGGCAGTGGAGGCGGCGGCAGCCATCACCAGGCCCGCGCCGACTGCCTCACCGTGCAGCCAGTCCCGGTAGGCGGTCGCAGACTCGATGGCATGTCCGAAGGTGTGACCGAGATTGAGCAGCGCACGCTCGCCCTGCTCACGTTCATCGCGCCCGACCACCGCAGCCTTGATCTCGCACGAGCGGCGGATGATGTGGGCGAGAGCCGCGGGGTCACCCGCCAGGAGCTCGGCAAGATGATCTTCGAGCCATGCGAACAGCGCAGGATCGGCGATCAGCCCGTACTTGATGACCTCGGCGAGCCCCGCGCGTAACTCGCGCGCCGGCAAGGTGGCGAGCGTCGCGGTGTCGGCGACCACCAGCACCGGCTGGTGGAAGGCACCGATCAGGTTCTTGCCGCCGGCGTGGTTGACGCCGGTCTTGCCGCCGACCGCGGAATCGACCTGTGCCAGGAGCGTAGTCGGCAGCTGCACGAAGTCGACGCCACGCTGGTAGCAGGCCGCGGCGAAGCCGGCGAGATCGCCCACCACTCCGCCACCAAGAGCGAGCACTGCGCAATCGCGCGCCAGGCGATTGGCGATGAGCACATCCAGCACTCTCGAGGCGTTGGCGAGCGTCTTGTGGGCCTCGCCGTCGGGGAGGATCACCTCCACGACGCGGCGCTTGCCGAGGCTCGCCGCGAGCGTTGGCAGGTAGAGCGGCGCGACGGTGGTGTTGCTGACGATCAGCAGCTCCCGCGCGCGCAGGTGCTGCTCGAAGATCTCCGGACGGCCGAGCAGCCCGTCAGCGATCAGAATCGGGTAACTGCGAATTCCAAGCTCGACCTTCAGGCTGTCTACCGGGGACATCGTTGAGGAGTATACGGCTAGCGAGCTTGCGCGGCCGCGAGCTCGCGCAGCACCTGCTCGGCGACGTTGTTGACGCGGCGGCCATCGGTCGGGACCACGATGTCGGCCACCTCGCTGTAGAGCGGGGCCCGCGCATCCATCAGGTCCCCGAGCCGCGCGGCCGTGTCGTGGTCGGCGAGCAGCGGCCGGTGCCTGCCGTGGCGCACCCGCTCGGTCTGTTGTGCCACCGAGGTCTCCAGGTACACGACGCAGCCGCGCTCGCTCAGCAGGCGGCGGTTCTCCGGCAGCAGCACCGCGCCGCCGCCGGTCGCAAGCACGATGCCCTCGAGTGCCGTGAGCGCCTCGAGCGCTTCGCGCTCGCGCTGGCGAAAACCCGCTTCGCCTTCTTTCTCGAAGATGAACGGGATGTCGACGCCGGTGCGCCGCTCGATCTCGGCATCGCTGTCATGGAAGGGGAGCCGCAGCGCCCGCGCGAGATGGCGGCCGACCGCGGTCTTCCCCGAGCCCATGGGGCCGACGAGAAACACGCTGCTGCTGCCGATCATCCCGGCCGACAGCATACCCAAAAAGAGTGCGGCCGCCCGAGGGCGGCCGCGCTCAGCTCCCTGATGACCCGGTCGATCAGTTATAGACGTTCACGCCCTCGCGCACGATCTTGGGCGTGATGAAGATCATCAGCTCGTCCTTGTTGTCCTCGTGACTGGTGGTCTTGAACAGGTGCCCGAGGATCGGAATGTCGCCCAGGTAAGGCACCTTGGTGTCGTCCTCGCGCTGCGTGGTCTCGAGGATGCCACCCAGCACCACGGTCTGTCCGTCGTTGACCAGCACCTGCGTGGCGATCTCGCGGGTGTTGATCGAGGGGACGTTGACGCCGCCGGATGCCACCACCACGTTACCGACGCTGTCATCGCGGACGTCGAGGTCCATGATGATGCGGTTATCGGGCGTGATCTGCGGGGTCACCTTCAGCGACAGCACCGCCTTCTTGAACTGAATGGTGGTCGCGCCGCTCGACGCCGACTGCTGGTACGGGATCTCCACGCCCTGCTCGATGGTCGCCTCCTTCTGGTTGGCGGTGACCACGCGCGGTGAGGAGATGATGTTGGCCTGCGTTTCTGCCTGCGCCGCGCTCAACTCGAGGTCGACGATGAAGTTGTTACCCAGGATGCCGAGGGCAAAGGTTCCCGCCGGGTTGGACACCGGCAGGTTGACGTTGTAGCGATTGGCGGCCGCCGGAATGCCATAGGTCGGCAGCGGGATCGTCGCTGGAGGCGGGACGGTGTTGAGCGCGTTGTTGATGGCGTTCTGCCCGGTGATGTACGTGTTCGTCATGGTGTCGACGCCGGCGGCATTGCCGGTGGTGCTCACCAGGCCGTTCCCATTCTTGTGCCAGTTGGTGAAGCCGAAGATCGCACCCAGCTCGCGCTTGAAGTCGTTGTTGACGATGACGATGCGCGCCTCGATCAGCACCTGCCGCACCGGAATGTCGAGCGTCGCCACCAGGCGGCGGATGTCGGTCAGGCGGTCGGAGGTGTCCTGCAGCAGCAGGGTGTTGGTGCGCTCATCCACCGTGACGCTGCCGCGCGGCGAGAGCAGCGAGTTGGTCTGCGTCTTGATGAGGCCCTCGATGTCCTTCGCCTTGGCGTAGTTCACCTGCAGGTACTCGGAGCGCAGCGGCGCGAGCTCCTGCACGTCCTTGCGGGCGGCGAGGTCGGCCTTCTCGCGCGCCGCCAGCTCCGCCTGCGGAGCGACGATAATCACGTTGTCCTGCCGGCGCTTGTCGAGACCCTTGGTGCGCAGCACGATGTCGAGCGCCTGGTCCCAGGGGACGTTCTGCAGGCGCAGCGTCACGTTGCCGCTCACCGAGTCGCTCACCACGATATTCTGGCCGCTGGCATCGGCCAGCAGCTGCAGCACCGCGCGCGTCTCGATGTCCTGGAAGTTGAGCGTCAGGCGCTCGCCCGAGTACACCGGCTTATCCTCCGGTGCGTTGGCGGCGCGGCGCTTGGGCGAGACTTCCACTACGTACTGGTCATCGGACTGGTAGGCCAGCTGCTCGAAGTCGCCGTTCGCGGAGATCGAGATGCGCGAGCCATTGCCGACGCGCGTCACGTCGAAGCCGCTGATCGGGGTGCCGTAATCGGTGGCGTCGTAGCGGCGCATCAGGTTGGCCGGCACGCTGGCGTCGCTGAAGTCGACCACCACCTGGCCACCGACCTGGTGCAGGTTGATGTGGATGTGCGGATCGGACAGCTTGACCATCACCCGGCCTGCGCCATCGGCGCTGCGGCGGAAGTCGATGGCGCGCAGCTCGCGCACACCGTTGCTGGTCGCGATCGGGGCGCTCGCGGCCGCGGCGGGGACTGCGGCGGCGGTGGCGGTGCCAGCATTCGCGCCGAGCATCACCACGATGTTGTTACCGGCGACGTGCGTGTCGTAAGGCACCAGCTTGTCGAGGTTCAACACCAGGCGCGTACGGTCCTTGGTCTCGGCCGCGACGATGGTGTCGAGCCCCGCGGCATGCACGTCGATGCGCTTCGAGGCCATCGCGAGTGTGGTGTTAGGCAGATCGAAGGAGATGCGCGCCGGATTGTCGATGGTGAACGACAGCGGCTGCGGCGCCGGTGCCGACAGGCGCATGGTGACCTGCAGCTGCTGGTTTGGCAGGGGCTGCACGTCAACCGACTGCAGCGCGGGTTGATCCGCAGCGCGCGCCGGAGGTGCCGTTGCCAGGCAAAGTCCCGCCGCGAGCACCACCGCCGAGGCGGCGCCGAGGAGACGATTCATCAGGCTGGACGAGTGCATTCTGAGAACTCCCTGCTGGACCTTTATTCGTTCAGGCCAAGCGCGGCGGGGCGCTCCATGTACCCGCCGAGGCTGTCCGGAACGATTTCAACGAGACTGATCTTGGATGGGGTGATGTCGGTGATCTTGCCTTCCGCCTGCCCCATGTGGTTGCCGGTGGTGACCCGATGCACAAGGCCATCCTTGGTTTCCACCAAGCCGTACATCTGGCCGCCGAGGCGCAGTGTGCCCACCATCCTCAGCGTGTCGAGTGAATACTGCTCGAGGAACTCGCGGCTGCGCTTCTGATCGGGGCGTATACCGGCGAGCCCTGCACCCGAGCCCGGGCTGCTCGGCAGAAACGGCGAGCGCAGATCCTGCGCCGCGTAGACGAAAGTCTCGTACGGCTTGATCTCCGGCAGCGGCTCGACCCGGCCGCCCGGCTCCTTCTTGGTGTCCTCGATGAAGCGCGCGAGCTCATCATCGGCGCTCGAGCAGGCGGTGAGTGCGGCGTAGGCGCACGCGAGCGCCACGCCCCACAGCTTCAGTCCCGGTCGAGTGTTGAGGTCAGTCATGGTTCAGGCCCCCAATCAACCCGCCCCCGCCGGCTTCGGCCGGTGGGTGACGTCCTTTTTCTTGTCGGCCTCGCCCGTAGCGATCTCGTCCTCGTCCATGTAACGGTAGGTCTTCGCCGTGAGCTCGAGCGACAACTGGTCGTACGCGTCCTTGTTGTCGGATTGGATGGAGATGTCGTGCAGCGTCACGATGCGCGGCAGCGCCGCAATGCCGCTGACGAACTCGCCAAACTGGTGATAGGTGCCGGTGAGGCGGATCTTGATGGGCAGCTCCGCGTAGAAGTCCTTCTTCTGCTCGGGCTCGGGCTGGAACAGCTTCTCCTGCAGCCCCGCGGCGAGTCCGGTCTGAGAGATGTCCACCAGCAGGCTCGGCACCTCGGTCTTGCCGGGCAGCTGACGCAACAGTGCGCCGAAGGAGCGCTCGATGTCTTTCAGCTGCTGCTTGTAGAGCTCGAGATTGACCGCCTTGGCGTGCTTTTCCCGGAACTCCTGGCGCAGCGTCTGCTCCTCTTCCTGGCGGCGTTGCAGCTCGGGACGCTGCTCGTTCCACACCAGCATGTAGATTCCCGCGACCGACAGCGCGATGAATGCGAGTGCGACCGCACCGGCGCGTACCGGCAGCGGCCAGCGGCCGGGGTCGCGCGGATCTAGTGAGCGCAGTTCCTCGAGCAGGTTCATTGCCGCGCCTCCGGCCCTACGGCACTCGCCTTCCTGATCTTGCCCTTGGCGGTCTTGCTCGGGGCGCTATCGGCCCCTGCCGTCACCTGGTCGGCGGTGAGCGTGAAGCTCGAGCCGGGGCCTGAGCCCTTGGTCGTCTGCACCACCTCGAGGCCGGGGTTGCGCAGCCACTGCGAGCCATCGATGTTGCGCATGAAGGAAGAGACGCGGGTGCTCGACTGCGCTATCCCTTCGAACTTCAGCCGCATGCCGCTCTGCTTCACCGAAGTGAGGTACACCCCCTCCGGCAGCGTGCGCACGATCTCATCGAACACGTGCACGATCTCCGGACGCGAGCGCTGCAGCTTCTCGATGATCTCCATGCGCGCGATGAATTTCTGCTTGGCGCTCTCCAGGCTGTTGATCTCCTCGATCTCCTTGTCGAGTGTCTTGATCGCCACGCGCAGCTGGGTGTTACGCCGCTGCTGCGCCTCGATCATCGAGCCGTACAGCAGGTAGGCGGCGAACGCGGTAACGCCGGCAGCGAGCGCCGCCACGCCGAGCGCCACGAGGAACGCCAGCTTGCGCTCCTTGCGCTGTGCGTCGCGCCAGGGAAGTAGGTTTATACGGGGCATGTCAGTCGAAACTCCGCAGGGCCAGGCCGCAGGCCGTGAGTAGCGCCGTAGCGTCGCGTTGCACCGCCTGCGCCTTGGCGCGGGAGGAGAGCTTCATCTGACCGAGCGGGTCGCCCTTCTCGGCGGCAATGCCCACGCGGCTGGAAATCACCTCGGCGACGCCCGGAATGTTGGCGCAGCCGCCGCACACGACGATCTTCTCGGGCTGCTCGCGCCCGGAGCCGGAAGCGAGATAGAACTGCAGCGAGCGGCTCACCTGCTGAGTCATGTCATCGATGAACGGGTCGAGCACTTCCGACTGGTAGTTACCCGGCAGGCCGCCTTCTTTCTTGGCGCGCCCCGCCTCCTCCATCGACAGCCCGTAAGTGCGCATGATCTCTTCGGTGAGCTGTTGGCCCCCGAAAGCGAAGTCGCGCGTGTACACCACTTTCAGATTGCGCAGCACGCTGAAGGTGGTGCTGCTCGCACCGAAGTCCACCACCGCGATGGTGCGATCGATGCCACCGTCGGGCATCTGGTGCGTCATCAGCTTGCAGGCGTTCTCGAGCGCGAACGCCTCGACATCGACGATGCGCGCGGCGAGGCCCGCGGATTTCACCGCTGCCTGGCGCTGCTCGACGTTCTCGGTGCGCGTCGCGACCAGCAGCACGTCGTTGCTCTCGGGGTCCTTGTCGTTGGGCCCGAGCACCTCGAAGTCGTAGCTCACCTCATCCATCGGGAAGGGGATGTACTGATCGGCCTGCATCTCGACCTGTGACTCGAGATCGCCGCTGCGCAGCGCGCGCGGCATCTGGATCACCTTGGTGATCGCAGCGTCACCGGAGATGGCGACCGCTACTTCGTTGCTCTTGGCGCCCGCCCGCTTCACCGCACGGCGGATCGCCTCGCCGACCGCCTCGGCATCGACGATGGCCTTCTCATTGATCGCATTCTGGGGCGTAGGCTCTGCCGCATAGGCCTCGACACGGTACTGTCCCCCCGCCATGGCGAGCTCAATGAGCTTCACCGACGAGGTCGTTATGTCAAGTCCTAGCAGGGGGCGGTATTTGCGCTGCAGAAGGAACATTTTTGTTTCCTTTTCAGGACATTACGCCTGAAAATGACCGCCCTGTTTTAAAGTCCGGCGCACTATATATCAGTGCACTGTCAAATAGAACGTGAGGAGTCTCACGGAACTGCGCGCTTGTCGGTCGGGCGCGACGCGGAGTGCCGCGACTGCCGAGAGCGTCACGCGGCGCGCACGAGGCGTTGCCAAACCACAACGAATGCGATCTCGCTTTGTCCAATTGCCCTGCATGGAGACGCAGTGCTTCGGCCGGTGATCGGGAGCCAGGTGCTGCACGGGATGAGTCGGTCGAACCGTCACTCCGGCGAAGCGGCGCGTGACCCGCGCGATCGGAGTGCGTTAACGTTCGGCCCGGCAACCCCGCTGTCATAGGCACTCGTGTCCCGTAGACCGGAGGCTTTGCGTCCCCACCTTTCGGTGAGTTTGCCCAAGAATCGGCAGTTACTATGCAGTGCCCTTGGAGGGAGCGCAAGCAGAGGTAGATGGTTTCCGTGAAATGGAATTGGTTTCGTTTGGCGGTGATTCTCTTTGGCAGTGTGACGCTCGTCACATTTCTCGGCGCGTACGCGCTCGCGTGCAGTTACGTGTACCTCGTGCCGAGTCTGCCCTCGCTCGAGGTGATGCGCAACGTCGAATTGCAGGTGCCGTTGCGCGTGTACACGCGCAGCGGCGCACTCATTGCGCAGATCGGTGAGCAGCGGCGCATCCCGGTCACGTACGACCAGATCCCCGAGCTCGTCAAGCACGCGTTCATCGCCGCCGAAGATGAGCGCTTCTTCGAGCACCACGGCATCGACTACTTCGGCGTGGTGCGCGCGGTGCTGGTCGACTTCATCTCGGGCGACAAGACGCAGGGGGCGAGCACCATCACCATGCAAGCCGCCCGCAACATGTTCCTCAACCTCGACAAGACCTACCGCCGCAAGCTGCAGGAGACCTTCGTCACCTACCGCATGGAGCATGAGTTCACCAAGCAGGAGATCTTCGGGCTCTATCTGAACGTCATCTTCTTCGGCCAGCGTGCCTATGGCGTCGCAGCGGCGGCCGAGGCCTTCTTCGGCAAGACACTCGACAAGCTCGATGTGGCCGAGGCGGCCACCATCGCCGGAGTGCCGAAGGCACCTTCGCGCTACAACCCGATCGTGGATCCCGAGCTCGCGACGCAACGGCGCTCGTACGTGCTGCGGCGCATGCGCGAGCTCGGGTTCATCGATCCCACCACCGCCGAGGCGGCGAACAAGGAACCGATGGCGGCGCGCGCGCATGCGCCGCTTTACGAGGTGGAAGCTCCCTACGTGGCGGAAATGGCGCGCCTCGAGCTGCGGCAGCGATTCGGACCCACCGCCGAGAGCACCGGCTACAAGGTGTACACCACCATCGATGGCCGGCTGCAGACCGCCGCCGACCGTGCCGTGCGCATCGGCCTCATCGAATACGACCGGCGCCACGGCTTCCGCGGACCGGCCGGTCACGTCGAGCTGCCCGCGCACGGGGAGCCCGATTACGACGACCTGGTGGATGAGTACTCCGCCATCGGCAATCTCTCACCGGCCATCGTCACCGCCGTCGCGGAGAAAGGCGCCAGCGCCTGGGTGAAGTCCCTCGGGGAGGTGCAGATCGACTGGGACGGATTGTCCTGGGCACGCCGCGAGCTGAAGAACGCAGCGATCGGGCCGGCGCCCAAGAACGCCGGCCAGGTGCTGAACCGCGGCGATGTCATCTATGTGGTGGCCGACACCTCCGGCCACGCACAGCTCGCGCAGCTCCCGGAGGCGCAGAGTGCGCTGGTGGCGCTCGATCCGAACGATGGCAGCATCGTCGCGCTGGTCGGCGGCTTCGATTACTTCACCAACAAGTACAACCGCGTCACGCAGGCGCGCCGCCTGCCAGGTTCCGGGTTCAAGCCGTTCCTGTACTCGGCCGCGCTCGAGCACGGCCTCACCCCGGCGACCGTGCTGCTCGATGCACCGATCGTGCTCGAGGGCGGATCGCGCGAGGATGAGTGGCGGCCGGAGAACTCGACCCGTGAGTTCGGCGGACCGACGCGCCTGCGCGAAGCGCTGGTGCGCTCGCGCAACCTGGTGTCGATCCGCGTGCTGAAGGATATCGGCATACCCACTGCGGTCGACTACATCAGCCGCTTCGGCTTCGATCCGAAGAGCATGCCCCGCGATCTCACCCTCGCGCTCGGCACCCTCGAGGCGACACCGCTCGATGTGGCGGACGCATACGCGGTGTTCGCCAATGGCGGCTACAAGGTCTCGCCCTATTTCATCGACCGCATCGAGGATGCGAGCGGCAAGGTGGTCTGGCGTGCCGCCCCGCGCATGGTCTGCTCGCAGTGCGATGAGGGGCAGCCCGCCACGGATCCGCAGGCGCAGGCGGTGCGCGTCTCCGATGGCAGCCGAGCCGCCGGGGCAGCCGACGCGACCCGCGGCGGGCTCACGCGCGGGGAGCCCGCACCGCTCCCGGAGGCGGAAGCTGCACCCCGGGTCATCAGCGCTCAGAACGCCTATGTGATGACCGACATGATGGCGGATGTCATCAAGCGCGGCACCGGGCGGCGCGCGCTCGCGCTCGGACGCAGCGACATTGCCGGCAAGACCGGCACGACCAACGAGGCCAAGGACACCTGGTTCAACGGCTTTACCCGCAACCTCGTCGCCACCGTGTGGGTCGGCTTCGATCAGGAGCGCTCGCTCGGTGAAGCCGAGGAAGGCGCCCGCACGGCACTCCCGATCTGGATGCAGTTCATGCGCGAGGCGCTGCAAGGCGTCCCCGAGCAACCCCGCACCATGCCCGATGGCCTCGTGACCTTGCGCATCTCGGCCGCCACCGGCACGCTGGTGAGCGCGGAGAATCCCGACGGCGTCCCGGAGCTTTTCATGGTGAATCACCTGCCCTCGGCGGAGCAGGCCGGCAACCTGGCGCAGGGGCCGGAGGCGCAGGCCACCAGCGAGCCCATCTTCTAAGGGCTCGCGCAGTGAAGCGACACCCGACGCGCAGCGACAACCTGCGGCGTGCGCTGGCGCAGGAAGCCGCCCGTATCATGGCCGAGCACGGCATCCGCGATTTCCTGGTAGCCAAGCGCAAGGCGGCCGAGCGCCTGGGCGT
>Ga0306920_100014541_pt1 | contig 10747 bp, 8 predicted proteins | sample flu12Cox44000170_FD_204666 | JGI IMG/M metagenome (GOLD analysis project Ga0306920, IMG submission 204666) | Lab enrichment of tropical soil microbial communities from Luquillo Experimental Forest, Puerto Rico - flux4day.12C.oxic.44.000.170 (v2)... | ecosystem: Environmental > Terrestrial >... | reverse complement strand
GATCGGGATGTTCGGAGCTCTCATAAGCGACCTGATGCTCCAAGTACTGGGCATCGCGGCGTTTCTAGTTCCGCTCTATCTGTTAGCGTATGCGCTGCGCTGGTTCCGTTCGCGATCCATCAACGCGCCCTACATCAAGACGTTCGGGGCGTTCGCGTTGCTCGTCTTCGTCTCCGGATTTCTCGGCCTGCTGCCTTGGGATTTTCAAATTCGCAGCGCATTGCCATCCGAGGGTCTGCTCGGCCGGATCGTGGCTGACGCCATGATCCACTACTTCAACGTGCTCGGCGCGTATATCATCTGCCTGGCAATGATCGCGGTCTCTCTGTACCTCTCGACCGCATTTTCATTCGGAGCAGTCCGGATCTGGTCGCAGACGCGCTTCTCCTTCGTCTACGCCGCGCTTGACCGATTCGCCGACTGGCGGGCCGAGCGCGAACGCAAGAAAGCAGCCAAGGAGCTTGAGAAGAAGCGCTCTGCAGCCGCGGCGAAGCCGGTAGTCACAGCGCAACTGGTTCCACGCCGCGGCGATGCCGCAGAGAGCCAAACTGCTGCCGCCTCGCTTCCTGCGGTGCCTGCAACCAACGCGACCGGACGCGTCAAAAGCGGCATCGAACGCATGTTCGACACCGCTGTCGACGAGCGCTCGCAGGCGCCCAAAGCTCCGGTACCATTCCCCAACTCTCCGCCCACACCTGAGCCCACGCCTGCCGATGCTCCCGCGGCCGAGCCGATCGCGGTAACCTCGCGCGGCGACACCGACCAGCATGGCAGAACGACCATGCCGAAGCTGGCCGGCAGCTATAAGCTGCCTTCGACGGCGCTGCTGCGTCGTCCCGATGAGCACAGCAGCGTTAACGAAGACGAGCTGAAGAACACGGCGACGGTGCTGCAGGAAAAATACGCCGAGTTCGACGTGCGCGGCCAGGTGACTCAAATCAACCCCGGCCCTGTGGTCACCACCTTCGAGTTCAAGCCCGAGGCCGGAATCAAATACAGCCGCATCACCGCCCTCACCGACGACCTCTGCCTCGCCCTGCGCGCCGAGAGCATCCTCATTGAGCGCATGGCGGGCAAGTCCACCGTCGGCATTCAGGTGCCCAATTACGAGCGCGAGACCATCTGGCTGCGTGAGGTCATCGAGTCGCAGGAGTTCCTTGGCGGCAAATCCAGGCTCACGCTCGCCATGGGCAAGGATATCAATGGCCGCATCGTCACCGCCGACCTCAATACCATGCCGCACCTGCTCATCGCCGGCTCGACCGGCTCAGGCAAGAGCGTGGCCATCAATGCCTTCATCATGTCGCTACTCTACAAGGCGACGCCCGACGAAGTCCGCCTCATCCTCGTCGATCCCAAGCGGCTCGAACTCGGCAACTACGAAGGCGTGTCGCATCTTCACGTGCCGATCATCACTGAGCCTAAGCTTGCCTCCAACGCACTGCGCAACGCCGTGCGCGAGATGGAGCGCCGCCTCAAGGTCCTGGCCGAAAAGGGCGTGCGCAACATCGACCAGTACAACAAGCTGTTCGACGCCGGCACCGCCAGCCTCTTCGACGACGGCAGTGAAGCCAAGCCTCTCCCCTACATCGTCATCATCATCGACGAGCTAGCCGACCTGATGATGCTCGACGGGCAGAATGTCGAAGCCTCCATCACGCGCCTGGCGCAGATGGCGCGAGCAGTTGGCATCCATCTCGTGCTGGCCACGCAGCGGCCGTCGGTCGATGTCATCACCGGACTCATCAAGGCCAACTTCCCCGCGCGCATGTCATTCCGAGTCGCCACCAAGATTGACTCGCGCACCATCCTCGACGCCAACGGAGCCGAGGCGCTGCTGGGCCGCGGCGATATGCTCTATCTCCCCAACGGATCGGCGCGCGTGCATCGCGTACACGCTCCCTTCGTTACCGAGAAGGAAATCGCCGCGGTCGTCGAGTTCTGGAAGTCGCAAGGGGCGGCGCAGTATCAGGAGAGCTTCCTGCAAGCACCGCGCGAAGACGGCGAGGGCCCCGCCGATGCCGACGGCGAAGGCAGCGGCGAGGACGAACACGACGAGCTCTACCAGGACGCCGTCCGCATCGTGCTGGAGTACGGCAAGGCGTCCACTTCCCTGCTGCAGCGTCGCCTGCGCATAGGCTACGGACGTGCCGCGCACCTCATCGACCTCATGGAGCGGGACGGCATCGTCGGCGCGGCAGATGGCCCGAAGCCGCGCGAAGTCCTCAAGCGTCCTGACTGGCTGAGCGAAGTCGAAGACGCGATGCCCTAATGGCTTTTTCCCGGGACGGGAAAGCCGTAATTGCCTCTAACAAACCTTCCGTTTTCCAGGAGGGAAGCGGATCGCACAATCGACCCGATCACCAGTGACGGAGTCGCTTTTGCCCGTGGGATGGGTCGGGGTTGGCATGAAACCAGGCGATGACGAGCAAGGCTGAAACCGGGCTCCTTCCCTCCGCATTCCGACTCCTGAATCACCGTTCTTCGTTCGTGATCACCTGCCAACTCACGGCTGAAATCTCCGGCTCGAAGCTCATACGACCGACAACGTTTTCCAGCATGGCGTCCTGGCGGTCGTGACTGTGGAAGTTAGCGCGCACTTCAACTTTGCCGGTGGCGTTGAGGTCCTCGCTGTGTAACGACTGCAAGGTAATGGGTAGCGTCTGGCATGGTTTTCTGCTTCGCTGCGGCACACCAAGCGAAGCAGATAAACAACCTCCGCCGCCGTGTTGTCGGGTTCGCTCGGTTGACGATCGATCAACCGCGCCAACGGGCGCAACCCGAAGTTCGCCAACAGCACGCCGAGGGTCCCTACCGCGGCCAAGTGGATCTATCCTGATCCGCTGAGGGTGCCGACCGCTGCCGAGCACCACAGGGTCGCAGCCGTGTTGAGACCGCGGACGGTCAATCCCTCGCGCATGATCACACCGGCGCCGAGGAAGCCGATGCCTGAAACTACCTGCGCCGCGACGCGCATCGCGTTGTCCGGCGTGGGCATGCCCAGGATGACGAACAATGCAGCTCCGGTTGCGACCAAGGCGTTAGTGCGCAGTCCTGCCATGCGCTGGCGCCATTGACGCTCGGCGCCAATCAGCGATCCCAACACGAAAGCCGCTGCGAGATTGAGTGCGAACTGCGTCCAGCTCATCGCGAACTCCTACGGTTTCGGCGGATTAGAGCGTATTTCGTTCGTGAACCAGCGCCGAACGAGCCGCCTGGTTCCGTCTTTGTCCGTTTCAACCCCCCACGTGGCGGTGAGCTTGGGGGCGACAGACTGTTGAATTGTGTCTTGCGCAAAGATGCTCACGCACTCGCACGAAGTGCGGGGAGTGAGGAAGATGTGGTGAAAAGCGAATGTGGTGATGACCGACATGTAGCACCTCCAGGGCCTAAATTGCTTACTGCTAACCTCACGGCCGGGAGGCGATGCCGCCACAGGAGGCAGGCTACTCTCAGCCGCGAGGGGTGGTTCGATGTGGTTCTCGCGGTTTCATAGGTTCCTTTCTGGTTAATTGTGGCGGCCGAACAGTCCGGCCAGGTCGAGCACGTGATAGAACACCAGTCCGATCATCAGCACCAGGTAAGCCCGCAGCGAAAGCAGCGAGATCTTCACGCTGGTCGTCATGGGCATTGGCCCCAGGCTGGAAGTGTCAACCTTCGCCTCCGGAACATCGTTCAGCGGATGAACAAAAACATAGTGATTCTCAGGAATGTCGTTCAGATTAACGTCCACGGTTACGGGCATGAAGTGCATGGTTCACCTTCCTTTCTCTTATTCCCGCGGAAACAGGTTTGGCGCCACGACCTGTGCCGCCAGGATGAGTGAGAGCGCAAACAGGACAATGATGATGGTCCAGTTCACGATGTTGTTCCAACGCTGATTGACGTAATCACCCAACAACTCCTTATCGTTGAGCAGCAGTTGTAGAAAGATGATGGCCGACGGCAGCATGATGCCGGCCAGCACCTGCACGCCGAGAATGATCAACTGCCACGGTGCGATGGTCGTACCGACGATCGCGATCACCAAGAACATGAGTTTCCCGGTGAGTCCTCCCTTGGGAATTCCCGGGACCAGTGTGTTGTGTAGGATCTCGCCCTTGCCGGGCTGAAGCTGGAACGCAATCCACAGCCATGCGAGATCAAGCAGGCAGAGCAGCACCACGGTGCGCTCCCAGCGCAGATAGCTGCCCGTGATCACCATGGCCATCAGCCCCGCCGCGGCAATTGGTACGCCGAGGTTAGGCGAAGTGCCGAGATGCTCGACCGCCAAAGCGATGGCGGCAAATTCTGTGACTAACGTCAGGAAGTTCACCAGTTCCAGGTCCACCAGCGAGAACACGCCCCACCACTTACCGAAGCGCTGATAAATCATGGCGGCGTGGCCCTTGCCAGTGGCGATGCCAAGCCGGATCACCATCTCCTGTATGAAGTAAGTATATAGTCGCGCATAAATAATTCGACATTCCCGATAAATTGAGCAATGATGGGTGGTATGCACCCAACATTTGCCCGCGGAAGTAGGACCGCCATCTCCAAGCTGCTGGGACTCCGACGCAGGTTCGATTACGTACGATGTCATCCGCAAGAGCTCAGCGGCTTACTTCATCCCTTTTTTTAGAGGTGATGTCGAATTACTTATGCGCGCCTTGCGAAACTCTGGTAGGCCGCTGCACCGAGTAGCGGCCGGCCGCGGCGACTGAGTTCGAGGTCTCCTGTTCCAGTGTTTGATCCACAGCGGAACGGTGCTGCGATGCACCTTCAGCAAATGGGAGATTTCTCCTGCGGTATGTCCTTCCAAGCTCAGCAGAATACCTTGGATGCGGAGCACCACACGTGGTTCCTTATCCTTCTGGAATTCCTCGGCGATCACTTGCCGGACCAACGGACTGGTCCAGATCCCGGTTTTCCAAACCGTACGCCCACCGGCCCGCTATCTAAGATGTCGCATAGTTTCTCTCGCTAGAAGGCGGGCACCACGACCTGCTCCAGGAAGGCCAAATAGGTTTCTCACTGAAAATAATCTTCCTGGTGCAAATAAATGAAACCGGCGTTATCGAGACGAACCGCACCGAAGATCTTTTGTGTGAGGCGTTCTCCGCGCGTTATAGTAGGCCAAAGCAGCAGCAGAACCCACAGCAATGTGGTGCCATATTGAGCACCTGCCTGTACATAGGTTGAGACGGCACCGGCATCGTTGTCGGCGACCATGACAATCAGTCCCGGGCCGACGACCATGAGGAACGTGAGCAGCCGTTAGATCCACCTGGAACGCACCACCAGCCCACGAACCACCGGCACTTCGGCATCAAGGCCTGCAGTGGACATTGTCACTACTGCTTGCGGCATTACTCACCTCCGCTGCGGTCCGATGGACACTCAGCGCTTCATCGGCACAAAAATTCGCACGCGTCACAGCGCAATCGCGGCCTAATCGTAGCTCAGCTGCGAAGCGCTGGGTTGTGGTCAAGGAAGGAGGAGAACTCTTGCCGAATGGCTTGGGCCTCGGTCCCTCGGGTTCTTCAGTTGTCAGGCAGAAGAAGCAGGAGGTGAGGCGACAGGCGGGAATCGTCTTATCGGGACACCTTACAGCTTCGTCTACACCGGAATGCCGCCGATATTACGCGGAGGCTCTGGTCCAAATTCGGTGCTCATATACTTCAATCCTGGCGGAAGCTCTGGATTTTCCGCCCTTGCTCTTATAGCATACCCCCTTAGGGTATTGGCAAGTAAAAAGTTCGTAAGGGCAAAGAAAAAATGAAGGACAAGATTCCAGAGATTTCGCGCGAGCAACAGAAGCTGCTATTCCGCATCAAGCGCATTCGCGGACAATTCGCCGCCGTCGAGAGGGCGCTGAACTCCGGCGATGAGTGCGCCGACATTCTTATGCTATTGGCTGCTATCCGGGGAGGCGTCAACGGCCTGATGGCAGAGATCCTGGAAGATCACATCCGGCTGCACATGATGAATCCGCAGCAGAAAATGGATTCGCCCGAGGAGTTGGGGGAAGACTTGATCGGATTAGTGCGTGCCTACCTCAAGTAAGCTTGAAAGCGCCGGCGGCGCCGGCTATTCCGTGGCCTGCAATTGCTTATTTGGCAAATTGTGGGCTCTTGCCCGAAACTGTCCCACACCTCTGCTCTGACGCTCGACATTTTCCCGCCGCCTGCCAATGTGAGCTCATGCCAACTTCCCATACACTCAAGAATCCCCGCGCTAAACGACACCTGTTGCAGAGCAAACAGCAAGGCTTTGGCCGGCGCGGCGCACACCGAGGAAACCAAGAAATTTTGAGGGGGATGGGGAGAGGCTACTTCAGGGTGGCTAGAACGTAAAGGCGACGCCGCCGCGGACGCTGCGGGCGGACTGCACCAGGTAGACGACGTTGCCGTCAGGACCGACGACAGGGATGTAGCCTTGAGCAAGCAGATTGCGGAGGTCGATGATGGCTTCCATGCGTCCGGGCATGAAGTGCACGCGCGGGAAGGGCTGGCGCACAAAGAAATTGAAATAGGGGTCGGTCTGCCCCGCCGAGGCGTTGAAGAGATCGACTGGAGTGAGCGCGCCGCCGCTGGTCCAGCGATAGGAGATGATCCACTCGGTCTTCCAGCGCGGAACGACGCCGCTGAACTTAACAGCCGCGGAGTGCCGCCAAACCTGCTTCAGGTTGCTATGAATGGCGTCCCAACCGATACCGGGGCGCTCAAGATCGACCACGCCGCCGTAGGCGTAGTCGAGGGTGGCAGTCATGTCAGAGGTGAGTTTGCGCTGCGCGACGAAGCGAACACCTTGGGTATTGAGCGCGCCGCCGTTGTAACTGAACGTGCCGGAGTAAACGTCAGGAAGAACGTCACCCGTATCGGTGGCGATATCGCCAACCCCCAGCAGGGCCGGATCCTTAATGCGGTCGCGGAAATACGCAAGCTGGAAATTGTTGTTGCCCACGTGCTCCATGATCGACACTTCATGATGATGCGCGTTCTCGAGCACAGGAGCACCATTCATCAAGGTCACGCGCGGGCCGCTCTCACTGAAGTCGGCCGGGGCCGAATCAAAGCCCTTGACACTCCGTGTCGTGGGCTCGCTGGTGGAGTAGCGATACTCAATGATGGTATCGTCCCCGACGTGGTAGTCGAGGGCGCCATATGGTCGGAACGCGTTGGCGCGACCCATGAACTGAATGGTCTGCAACTCGCCGCCATATTGCAGTTGAACGGAGTCACCGACAGAGAAGCTGTTCGCCGACGATAGAGCCAGTGCCTGCAGTGATCCGTGATGCACCAGAAGATCGGGGCCAGAGAAGCGGCGCATGGTGAAGGCCAGCTCATGGGTCGAGCCGTTCTCAGCGCCACTAATAAAAGTAGCGCGCAGGATGCCGTCAGGAGTGCCCGTAGTGCCGGGGCCAAGGGTGGCATCGAACGCCAAGGTCCTGGTGCTGAAGATGGACTGTTCGAGCGTAAAGGATGTACCTACGTCCGAAGCGCTGCCGTAGCCTTCGTTGGCTTCGCCCGCCATGAAAGCCAGTGAACCTTTCAGACCGTGGTCGGACTGGCCAGCTTCGACCACCACCGGCACACCGTCGTCAAAGCGCAGGATCGGGCGATTGGCGGTGGTGCGGAGCGTCCACTTCCAGGGGTCGTCGCCATCGCTGCCGCTCTTGCGCGGCGGCATCATCTTGGCCGCGTCGAAGATCGTGTTGAGGGTGATATTGACGATTTTGGCGGCGCCCGCTGCGAGAGTGACGTCTTCGCGCACAGTGGGCAGAAATGCCGGGGCACTGACGCGGATGTCATAGTTGCCGGGCAGAAGCCCTGCCAGTGAGAAGTGGCCGTCGGCATCGGTATAGGTGATGAACTGCTGGCCGGTGCCGAGCGCGAGCATCTCCACGACGGCGCCCATTTGCCCGACACCCGAAGAGTTCCTAACAGAGCCCGAGATCGAACCCGGAGTTACTCCAGCCTCTACAGCGGTGCAGAGCGCGAGAGCAACGGTCAACCATCCCAATATTCGGGTCATCAGCCATCCCCCAAACAAAGGATCCCCGGGACCAATAACACGGCGAACCCAACCATGCACCCGCCGCCCCGTGTTGCGGCAGTGTTATTCAACAGCGAAGCGCACGGACGGCGCTATCTGCTGCTTGGACACGTTGTCGTCCACTTTCACCGTAAGCCTGTATACACCAGGCTGAAAACCGCTCAAGGCCAAACTCTTTTCCAAGGTCACCTGATCGCCGACGTTCCCCATGGCATCGGTGGATTCGGAAGAATGGAGAACGGGCTGATTGTTGGCTATATTTACGATTTCGTACTCAATTTTAGCGGAAGGCTTCTTAGTTTTGTCGTCGGCCTGCAAATTATAGACCTGCATCCAGAGGTTCATCCGCTGGTCGCGTTTGAAGCTGGCGGGAGCGCCGCTCGAAGGCTCCAAGTGCGGGTAGGCGAACTTGGTCTGACCGATTACGAAGTTCCCGGAGCCAACGCTCTTGGCCGGTACCTTCTCCATGTGGTCGGCGAGGATCATCGACGAGGACGCCAGCTTGTCCTCGTTGTACTCGGGAACAACCACACCGTGACTCCACGTGCCGACGCGGTCTCCGTTGACGTCCTTCACTACAACGTCGAAGCGATAGCGACCAGGACGAAGCGGAATTGCCTTCCAGTAAAGCGATGCCTGCTCCTGCGTCTTCTCGAGAAGTTCGTTGGGTACGTCCTTCTGAACTGTGTCTTCGAAGGTCTGAGCAACCTTACCGGTCAATCCGGTTACTCGACCAAAGATGTTCACAGTGCCGCGCTGGATGCCGTCTTTGTTTACGAACGTGATGTCTTTATTCTTGAGCTGAATGGTGACCGGCACGAGCACTGTGTCTCCCGTCACTTTGACGAAATCGGTGCGGATGTCGAAGGGCATCAGGTTGACATTGATCTTGTGGCTGACGACCTCTTCCAGATCCTTGAATTTGACTTTAGGCGGGGTGTTCAGCAAGGCCCACTGTTCAATCTTGTCGAACTGCTTGGTAGTGTCCATGCCGGACATCGGCCCCAGCGTGCTGTTGGTGATACCCGCAATACGGTCAGCTTTGGTCGTCAGACCCATCTGCTCGTACATGGTGAGGCCGGCATTGGGCGTATGCAGCAGGGCGTCCTTTTCGTTGGGATCGATGGTCATGTGGTAGTCGTTGCACATACAGGTGTCAACGAACTCGATCATGACTTCCTGACCATGCGAGCCCATACCCTCGATATAGCGATAGCGCCAAGTCTCGAACGGATAGGTGGAGGTCTCACCGCCGCCCTCTTCAATAGGGCGGTTGTACTGGCCGCCGGAGGGGTGCGTATCGATTTCGTCGGGAGGACCGAACACAATGTAGATGCGGCCTCGATCGGTCATCCAGCCGGGCTTGCCAGCAGCAAAGTGCTCGTTAGCGTAGGCAATGCGACGGTAGTGCTCTTCCTTGTACTCGTTCTCGACGGTGTCGGGAGTGGGATCTCGACGAAGCCAGAACTGCTCGATGAACTGGTCACGCTCCTCGTCGTTGGATAACTGCTTGAACGCCGACAGCTCTTCGGGCGTGATGATCCAGCGGACGTCTTCGTTGAGCCACTTTTTGTAGGTGGAGCCTAACTCCTGCTTCAGAGCCTTGGCGTTGGCCTTCTTCTGCTTCTCCGTCAGCGACCGCTTCAAAGGGTCGCCCTGGTTGTCGGCGGGTTTGGCGGCGTCGGAACCGGTTGATCCATCCTGAGTCGCGGGCTTGGCACTGGACCCGGAATCGGTTGCCGTAGGCGCAGCCGGCGCGGCTTTATCGCCAGTTGTGGAAGTCGAGCTCGGAGTGGTCGTGGAACTCTGGGCAACGCAAAAGCCGGCTATTAGAAAAATCAACAGCAGCAAAAACAACGGATGCGAAAAGCACGACTTCATGTAGGCGAACGAACTCCTCAGGATACACTTAGAGCCCTTAAATTGTAAGAGTTTGTCGCGGTTAAAGCAAGGTTTCACGGAGTCCCCACGCGGGTTACACCTAGCCCCCCAACCTGTAGATTCTTAACCCGAGGGTCAGCAGAAAGTCGCTGAGGTGCAAGGGCAAACAGCTGGCTGATTGAGACAACGTGAATTGTCAAATTCGCTAAACAATATCGATTCCTTAGGAGCAAAGCGGCTATAATCGAAGGGTTCGGGCGAGCCCTGAATCCTGTCCGAGTACATAGCCTCGACGAAAATGCCTCCGAGTCGCCTTTCGATGACGAGGAAGGCTGCGAAATGGCTGCGTTGTGTAGGAACCTTTCACCGTCTGAGCTCGTACTAAGTTACAGATTCGAGTACGGATGACAGTCAGTTAGGTCTAACTGAGGATCGATGAAAAACTGGAAGAAACTCGCACTCATTATTGGTGCCGTCGTCGTCTTTCTGGCCATCGTCGGGTTTACGATCCAGCAAAGCCAAAAGGGCGTGGTGAGCGTACAAACCGGAAAGGTCGTACGCGAAGACCTGACGGCCGTCGTGTCGGCGTCGGGGGAGATCAAGCCCAAGGTATATGTCAATATTGGGGCCAACGCATTCGGCAAGATCACCCACCTCTATGTCAAAGAAGGCGACCGGGTCAAGGCCGGCGATATGCTCGCCACACTGGAAAACGTGCAGCCAGCAGCTGATGTTTCGGCTACCGACGCCGCTTTGAAGGTGGCCGAAACCGATTACATTGCGGCGCAAGCCGCCGTGAATACCGCCACCGCAGATCAAAAGCAAGCAG
>Ga0306920_100014540_pt1 | contig 10747 bp, 16 predicted proteins | sample flu12Cox44000170_FD_204666 | JGI IMG/M metagenome (GOLD analysis project Ga0306920, IMG submission 204666) | Lab enrichment of tropical soil microbial communities from Luquillo Experimental Forest, Puerto Rico - flux4day.12C.oxic.44.000.170 (v2)... | ecosystem: Environmental > Terrestrial >... | reverse complement strand
CAAACACCCGCTTGATGACCCCGATCGAATGTTCGACCCTGGCCCGGATCTTCGACTTGGTGCGATTTTTCGCCCGCTCGATCTCATCCACGACGCCGCGGTGGCGGTAACGCCGATTGGTGAAATCTTGGGCTTTTGGCGCGTGCTGCCGGATCACCGCGCGCTGGCCGCGATAGGCCTGATCGCCCCACACTCGGGTTTCGCTCCCGTGCAACAGATCGGGCAGCACCGTGCTGTCGGCGGTACGGTATTGGCCGGGGTGGCAGCCACCGCGTAGATCAGCTTGCTGCGGCTGTCGACGCCGAGATGCGCCTTCATGCCGAAGCACCACTGATTGCCCTTCTTGGTTTGATGCATCTCGGGGTCACGCGCCTTGTTGGCGTTCTTGGTCGAAGACGGCGCATTAATGATCGTCGCATCGACAATCGTGCCGGTGGCCACCTTCAGTCCCTTGGCGCCCGGTCTTCACCTTCCCGGTGAGCAGCGCGATTGCGCAGCATTATATCTATTACCCGCTGATTTCTTTCTTTGAGATAGAGATCGTCGCAGTTCCCGCGGCGGTCGCCACCGCCGTTATTCCCTTAAATCTGCCGGCGCAAACTCCCGAATACCTCAACATCACGTTTGAGGCGTCACGGCTTTCGGGTCTCGGTACCGACACCATTCCCGTTGACAATCCATATTACAATGTTGCGTGGAGTGCTGCTGATTTTCCGCCGCCATATCTCTTTCAGACTATATCGAGCGACGACACCAGGCTTTACATTACTCTGCCGCCGCAGCCTGGGACCGCCGCGATCTCGCTGACGATCCCGAACGACGGGTCGCCGCCGCCATTCGACGCGCTTTACACGGCGATGCAGACGGCGCTGCAAAACAATCCGTTTCTCGATACGTTGACGAGCAACACGATACCGGCGCTGACGGCGACGACCACGTCGCCTAGCCCGTCGAAGACGAGCACATTGACGTTTTCAGCGGCTGACGTGAGCCGCATCGCCGCCGAGTTGGGAACAGGCAGCACGATCGGCGGACTCTATGTCAGTGGAACGAGTAGCATCGCCAATCGCGGGAAGCTGCACTGGAAGGCCGATCGCGATCGCAGTAACGGCCTGCTCGCCCGCATTGAATTTTTCGAGGCGATGCTGGACGCCAGGATCCGCCAACGGCAATATCAACGGCCACACGGCATTGACCGTATGTGCCTTTTGCGCGCCGCATGTCTCCGGTCCGGCCACCGCAAGCCTGGTCGCGGGGCAGGGTTTGAATCTGCGACCTTCAGGTTATGAGCCTGTGCACTAGGTGAAAACCACCGCGGCGAACAAATCGTCAATTCAATCTCTGCAATAACTTAATGCCTGTTGACATCTCACGGGGTATCACCAAATATCCTCCGCTCACACCGGTTTTGTGACCCATGGTGTGACCCAAAATCGACCGGAAGCCTGCAGGGCGAACCCTGAGCATCGGTTTTTGTGATCCCCGACCGCGGAGGAGACCTACAGGTATGGCAATCGAGCTCACCGAAGCAATGCTGACGGCATTGCTTCCGCCCCCCTCGGGGCGGATCGAGCTCCAGGACGCTCGTGTCCCGGAATTGTCGTTTCGCGTGACTTCTAAAGACCGGCGCACCTGGTCGGTGCGCGCGCGCTTGCCCGATGGCAGACAGATCCGCCCGAGCATCGGCCGTTACCCTCGAGTTGGGATCGCCGCCGCGCGCCGCGGCGCCAAGGAGATGTTGGGACAGATCTCGCGGGGCATTGATCCGACCGCGGAAAAACGCGCTGCCGTCAAGGCCAAAGCTGCGGCCGTTAAAGCCGCCGCCGAGGTCTCACCCGTGGTGAGCGAGCGCTTTACCGCCTGGTGCGAGGCCAAGACCCGCGATTGGTCGCATCGCTATGGGACAGAAGTCGCGCGCATCGGTACAACCACGATCCTGCCTAGGCTCGGCGACCGCGTCCTCACCGAAACCACCCGTGAGGAGTGGGCCGGGCTCGCCGCGGGATTGCGTACGTCGACCCCGGCAAAAGCTGCCTGGGTCTACGATGTCGCATCGAGTTTTTTAAACTACGCCGAAGCGCTCGGCTGGATTGCCGTCAATCCGTTGCCGCGGCGCGGGCGCCAGCATATCGCCCCCAAGGTCGAACCGCGGGCGCGGGTGTTGAACGATGTCGAGCTCGTCCATGTATGGCGAGCGAGTGCCAGGTTGCGACCCAAAGCGCGCGCCTTTGCCCGGCTGTTGCTGTTGACCTCGGCACGGGAAAGTGAAGTTGCCGGCATAGCCGTTGGGGAACTCGATCTGATCACCGGCCGCTGGCATATCCCATCCGAGCGAGCCAAGAACAAGCACCCGATTACCGTCCCGTTGCACCCGTTGGCGCAAGCTGAATTACGTGCGATCTGGCCTAGCGAACCGGTTGCTGCCGGCTTTCGGCTGCTTGGCGCTGTGCGCGGGTCGGGGTTGCGCGCGCCGAGCAAGGTCAAGCTGCAGATCGATCGCCACACCGGAATAGAGGCTTGGCGCTGGCACGATCTACGCCGCACTGCACGAACCGGCATGGCTCGGCTCGGTATCGACCAAACCGTCGCCGAACTCGCGGTCAATCATCTCTCGGGACGCTCTCCGTTGGTTCGTACCTATGACCGCTACGACTACAGTAATGAAATCCTCGCCGCCTTGACCCGGTGGCAGGATCACGTTGCCACCCTCTTGCGCCAAGCAGAAGCTGACACACACTCTCTTGAAGTCGCATAACGTCTGCGGTTATCTCCTTTGTATATTAATGACAGAGCGGGATGTGAACCATCCCGCCCTGCCAGACCCGCAATCGCGAGGCGAGCGATGGCGAATACGACAAAAGATCTACCACGACCGCGCGGCCGGCCGAAGGCTGACGACACCCTTTTGATCGAGAGCGCATTGCTGCGTTGGCTTGGGACCGGCCGCGATCACCACGGGCTCGCCTGGGCGATCGCCGAGACGGCCCGTCATCCGCCCGATGACGAGACGTGTCGCAACCGCGATCCGGTGCGTCTGCGGCGACGATTGAACCGGGCATTGCGCGGGCTCGACAGCGCGACATTGTGGCAGCGTGCGATGATGGCGGCGCGCGGACCCGACATTTTCGACCGCGTCGACGTCTTGGCTGCAGCGTTGACACCGTTGACCAAGCGAGCGCTGGCCCACTGTCTGGCATATGGCGCGCCGGCCGCGATCGCCCGTCATCTGGCGCCGCCGCTATGGTCGGCTGAGGGGATAGTCCCGCTCAGTGAATATCTAGTCTTGTGGAGTGCAGCCCGCCGCTGACCCTGATTTCACAAATCGGCCGGGTATAAACAGACCAAAAAATCCGATTTGTCGACCTTCGCCCATCTGGCGGGAGGCGATTAATAAAGAGCTCCCCTGAACCATCGCACGGGAGCATGCACGATGTCGGAGCCCGATGATCTCTCACCCGAGCAACCGGGTGACGAGGACCCGTTTACCCCGACCGAAGCACAAACCTTTCTCGGTTTGACCCCGCAGACCTTCTGGCGTGGCGTCAAGACCGGCTATATCCCGCCGCCGAGCTATCCGATGCCGCGGACCCCACGCTGGACCCGCGGACAGCTACGCCGGCACCGCGAAGCGACCCGCCGTACTCCAATCGAAGCTAAGGAAATGCGGCGCCGTGCCAGGCTCGCCCATCTCCATGACAGCGAGGCGGAGTGATGCCCGGGCCCGGCATTCCTGAGATCCGGCTCGACGGCAAAAGGCAATTCCGCGGCGATCCGCAATTGACGCCGGCTGAGATCTTCACCCTCGGTTTGATTCGGGAGGCAGGACTACAACTGATCTTCACCCGCCAGGGTGCGGAATACCGCAGCGGTCGCCGCACGATCAACCGGCGCACGGCAATCCGGTTGATTGAGCGCCATTATGTCATCGTCGACAACCCCGGGTTATTTGCAAATGGACCGGCCCAGTCTTGGATGCTGAGGCCGGACGAGCCTGACGAAAAACTGCGCCGCCTCGGGGAGAAACTTAGGCAGCGCATTCACTTACGGGGAGGAGACACACTTGAAACCGAGCAACGGCCGCACCGGGCATGCCCCCGGAGCGGCCGTCTTTTGTCGCAAGTCCCTAACGGAGACCTATCATGCGAACTACAGGAAAAGATGGTGATAAACAAGCTGCTGTCGAGACCGTAAAAATTATCGGCAATGGTGCCGAAGCGCCAAAGTCTGATCTCGGGATCTTTGAAAACCTCGAAGCATTGCGGCTCGATCAAACACCGCTGACCTCAACGAAAGAAATTATTGCTCATATTCCGATCAGACGCCCGGACCGTCGCACCTTTTTCCGGGTGCACCCCGACCCGGAAATGACAATCACCGCCACAATCTTCGAAGATGACACCGAACGCGAAACCTTTTTCGTTACACCGGAAATGCGTCCCCATCTGATCGGGTTCTTAAAGCCGGTTTTGCTGAGTGTCTGCATGAGCCGGCAAAACGTGTTTTTTCTTTGGCCGGTGCGTCTGCCGGACGATGACGGCTCCGGTGGGGCGAGAAGCTGGGGCGAGACCGCGCGCACCTGCGCCGACATGGCCCGCACTCAGTGGGTCAGTCTGCGTTCGGATATGAAGCTGGGCGCCTATCGTATCCACCAGGCCGAAGGGGCATTGCCCGATCCGACTTGGCCAAACCTCAGTCTCAACCAAATTCTGGTGATCGCCTTCAAGGGCAGGATCATCGACAACCCCGAACACATCGTGGTTAGGCGGCTGCGCGGGCTGGTGTGATCCCGCCGCAATTTCGGGAGACCTGGCTTTGTGATTTTGAGTTCAACGGACAGGCTGGCGACCCTCCCGATCCGCTTTGTCTAGTCGCCCGGGAATATCACACTGGGCGCGAGCTCCGCTTGTGGCGTCACGAATTGCGATGCCGCAAGCGGGCGCCGTTCGATACCGGCCCGGACAGTCTCTTTGTCAGCTATTTTGCTTGCGCCGAGCTCGGCTGTTTTTGTTCTTTGGGCTGGCCACTGCCGAACAATGTTCTCGATCTTTTTGTCGAGCATCGCGTAGAGACCAACGGCCTCGATCTCTTAACCGATAACAGTTTGCTAAGGGCACTGGCTCACCGCGGCCTGGCAGGTCTGGACGGCGCCCGCAAGGAAACCATGCGGGATCGGATCATGAACTGGACAGGCGGGACCGCGAGCGAGCAGCAGGACATTTTCAATTACTGCGCCGACGACACGGCAGCACTAGGCCGGTTGCTCGATCGCATGGCGCCGGAAATCGATTGGCCCCGAGCACTCCTGCGCGGTCGTTTCATGATGTCCGTCGCCATCATGGAGCGTCACGGGGTTCCGATCGACACCCGAACCTGGAACACGCTGACGGAGGCTTGGGAACCGCTCAAAACCCGTCTAATCACCGAAGTCGATCGGGATTACGGGATCTATGACGGGACCACCTTCAAGACCGATCGCTTTAAAGCCTGGCTTTCGCTCAACGGCATACCTTGGCCCTACTACCCCAGTGGTGTTCCACAGCTTGACGGCGACACCTTTCGCGATATGTCGCTGTCCTATCCTCAAGTCGCGCCACTGCACCAGTTGCGCCAGTCGACAGCGCAACTGCGGCTGACCGGGTTGACCATCGGCCGCGACGGCCGCAACCGCTGTCTGCTGTCACCGTTTCGAGCGTCTTCCAGTCGCAACCAGCCGAGTAACAGCAAGTTCATCTTCGGCCCGGCGACGTGGATACGGTCGCTGATCAAGCCGAGCGAAGGCCATGCCGTGGGCTACATCGATTGGAGCGGGCAGGAATATGGGATCACCGCGGCCCTCTCCGGGTGCGAGGCGATGCTTGACAGCTATCGGAGCGGCGACCCGCATTTTCACTTCGCTAAACGCGCCGGCTTGGTTCCCGCCGATGCGGCCCCCAGCGACTATCCGGCAATCCGCGAAGCCTGCAAGCGCTGCAATCTCGGGACCAATTATGGGCTGACTGCGACCGGGCTTGCGCTGCGACTGGGAATTGCGCTGGTCGACGCTCGCGAGCTCCTGGCCCGGCATCACGAGATCTATTGGCGATTTTGGCAGTGGCTCGATCAAATTGTTTCTTCGGCCATGTTGAACAACCGTATCGTCTCCACCTTTGGCTGGCCTTTGCAGATCACGGCCGGCACCAAGCCGAGGACCGTGCAGAATTTCGCGGCGCAAAGCAATGGCGCCGAAGCAATGAGGATTGCCGCGATTGCCGCGACCGAAGCCGGGATCGAGGTCTGCTGTCCAGTGCACGACGCCTTTTTGATCCATGCCCCTCTCGACCGTATCGACAACGATGTCGCACTGCTCCGCGACATCATGCGGCGTGCGTCACTGGCCGTCACCGGTGGGCTCGAAATCCGCACCGATGCGAAGATCGTCAAGTTTCCCGACCGTTTTTCCGACGAGCGCGGCGCCGCGATGTGGCACCGCATCCTGAAGTTGTGCACCGAAATCGATCGGGCTGCGGCGTGACTTTGGCAGCGATCCGACCTGGGGCGGGACGCCCCACCACCTGGGGCGCCATGACCCACCCGTCTAGTTATTATTTGTAGGTAGATATACCCTATGGAGAAGACCACAACCGAATTTTGGGACGACGTCATCGCCGAGAGCCGGGAGTACATCTGGAACCCGGCGACACGCGCTTTCGAGATCACCGATGCGGCGACCGTCAAACGGTTGCGCTACGTCTCTCTCGGCTGGGACCGGTTTGAAATTGCCTGCCACCTACCCGGCAAAGCCTTGGCTGTCTTGTGTCTGGTGCAACTGCAGACGCGCCTTAAGCGCACGTCGACCATTGTTCTCAACGGCGCGATCACAGAGCAATGCGGTATTGATCGCAAGACCATCAAACGAGATTTGCAGTTTTTGGAAGCCGCCGGCCTAGTCCGGGTTGAACACCATAAAGGGCGCAAACCGCGGATCACCTTGCTCGATCTCCCGAAAAAGCCGGCACCGGAGCGATGCATTGAGCGAGGACAGATTTACTCGCTACGCCCGCACTCGCAATGTCGCGGAAGCGCGTCGCGCGTTGGCTGACGCGTTGCGCCGCCTCGATCGGCTCTTGAACCTGGAAAGCTTCGCGTTGGCCGATCAACAACGCCGGCTCGATCGTCTTGAAGCCAACGTCCGCAATCTGTTCGACTGGGCAAACAAAATCGTCGAACGCATCGGTGAAATCGAGAATGATCTGTTCTTTGGCGTCGACGTCAAAACCACGGCACCGCAATTGCTCGAAATCTGCTCTGCTCTTGTTCATCTCGAAAAACTCGTCTTCAACGTCAGTGAGCATTAAGGCGCAGCCGATGCGCGAGCGGAGCTACGACCGGGGGCACGGAGGCCCGGCCCGGGGGCAACTCCCGAGTTTGAGCTGCCGCAAATTCCGGCTTCCGATAACGGTGCGGAAAGACCCCATGCTCGAGATGGGTCTTTTGCGACCGGCCCGCGCCGATCGCCATCGGCGCCGAGCTCGACGCTCGACCCGGACGAACTCCTTGCCCCTCGGAGGCGCTGCGGAGGTCTCTGGCACGCGTGAAGGCCATCGGGTATAACACGGGCGCCCTCCGGAAGCCGCTCCTACCGCAAATTTTTGCGCCCGCTGCTCTCGTCGCGGCGTTGTCGACCGTGGCACCGGAGACGCTACGGCGCGCGCTGGTGCACCTTGGCGTCGTCGGCTCCCGGTACCGCTCACCGCGTTTTACCCCGTAGGCGCCTTCCGCCCTGGCGCGCTGGGGAAGTTTTCGCGATCACCTTGAAGGGGGGGATGGATTTTTTGAGCGGGACCGGCCCTCGTACTGGATTGCGCAGTAAAAATCGTGTATGGTCGAAATCAGCGAAATCCATAAACTTTTATTTTATTGCAGTGAGCTGTTAATTTGGCGAGCTTTATTGCGCAGAAACGAGCGGTTGCTCGCGCTGACGATTTCAGCGTGCTCCAGCCGGGCCCGGTCAGCCGGCTGAACATATGCAGTAGTTATGTTTGTGCGGGTGGTCCCATGTTTCCGGTGTTCCCGGTTTGCCTGAACTTCCCGCCGGCGGGAGCTTTCCCGAAACGGAAAGCTGGCAGTTGTTGATTGCAGCCAGAAATCTCGGCATTGGTAAGCGATGCCCGGTCGCCCGCCAAAATCCGTCACGCTGCACCGCCTCGAGGGGACCTTTCGGCATGACCGGCACGACCACAGGGCGCACGAGCCCGCGGCCGCAGGCAGTCCCGCCGACGCAAAGGCGCCGCATTGGATGCTGGAGCGCCAAAAGCGCCGCTGGCGCCAAGCGGTCGCCGAGGCGCCGCCGGTGCTGCGCAATATCGATGAGACGCTCGTCACCGCCTTTGTGCTGCATGCCGATGTGCTGGTCGAGGTCGCGAAGCTGCACAACAAGGCCAGGCTGATCGATGCGGAAGGCAACCCGTCGGTTTATCTGCGCGTGCTGCGCCAGCACACCGAGGTCCTCGTCGCGTTGGGGAACCAGCTGGGTTTCTCGCCGGCGGCGCGGATCAGGCTAGGCCAGCCCGCGGTGCAGCCGCCTACGGCGACCGAGCCCGACAACCCGCACGCCCGCTTCGATATCATTCACCCGGACGGCCGCCGCGAGCCCTATGGCGGCGTCGGCTCCCGCAAGAGGGGATAGGCGAGCTGACTGGCGAGGGCCTGGGCGCCGGCGAGCACACCCTCCAGATCATCGGAGGCCTTCACCCGCTCGCCGCGGGCGGCACGCTGCAAGATCGCCATGCTGGCGGCCGGCAATGCCGGCGTCGCCCAGCCGCGCGCGGCCCAGGCATCAGATCCATCCCGGACCTGGTCGAGCAACTCAAAGGCCCGCGCATGATCGGGTCCGGCCCGGTGCGCCACCTCACGCGCCTCACAGGTCGCCGGCGGATCACCTCGCTCCTTGTCAGCCGCCGCGGCATTGCCGAGGACCATGCACGCCCAGGCCCAGCTGTCGCAGGCCTCGGCGGAAGCATCCCTGTCGGGAATAGCGAGGCGGACGGCGTAGTCGACCCCGAGCCGGACACTGCGCGACCATACCGGTAGTTTGGGAGCCGTGCCTCCGCTCCGGGCAGCGGCTAAGCGATCGAAGGCCGCCACGAGGTTAGTAGAGAGCCGTCGAGGTGGTCCGCCGCTGGCGCCGTTGAGCCTGCCCTGGTGACGGCGACGGTGTCGCATACTGGAGCCTCTACCGCAGCCACCGCCCCGCGGTCAATTTCGCGTGCACAAGCACCCGCCGGTCCTCGGATGATCCCCGGGCACCGTGCGGCTCAGCCGCTACCAACGACGCAATGAAGCCGAGATCGCCGAGCAGCGCACGATCAACGTCGGCTGCAGTGCGGCTATCGGGCGATTGAACTACCGTCAACAATCCTCTAGCGGGTGGGCTCCGAGAAGCCATTCTACTCGGCTGATCGCAGTCCCAGGGTTGCAGGCGACATAATTGTGATAGCCGGCCATTTGATACGAAAAGCTTGGATACAGAACGCCCGCCATCATCATCAAAGCAAAGGCGCCGACAATCCAATTTCCTACACGGTGCTTGCCCGCCGGCGTCATGGTGGGGTTAGCCGGTTAGCGGGCGGAAACAGCCCATTGGAATCGTCCACCCAGAGGAACGGCACGCCGTACTTAACGGCTTCATTGTAGGCGCGCTTATATTCGAGGTCCACAGATCCACCGAGCTGGCTTTGACCAATTCTCGCCATGCCGTGTTCGTCCACGGCATGTTGCCAGTCGCCCAGGATGAGATTGGAATCACGGGAGCTGCGTCGGACCCTGAGCCTGATACACTCGGCACCACCGGCGTCTTCCAGCCTGTCAATGACCTGTACCATGCAACCCTTCCAGATCAGGGGCGACGACACGGGAGGAAATGTCACCGATCGCCGGTTAATTATCTGTGCATTTCAGCGGCACCTCGCGCTCCGAAGAAGCGTCGCCGCCTCAAAGCCGAGTCCGCTCGAGGTCGGGTGGCAGCCCTCCCACTGCGCCGAGCTTGGCGAGGATCTGGCGCAACGCCCTGACGCGCGGCGAACATCGGGTCGCGGTCTGCTTCGATCGTATCGACCAGCAGGTCGAGGGGCGCGAAGGTCTCCTCGTCGGTCAGCGCGAGGCGTGCGTTATCGACGATCTGTCCTGGACCGAGATCCGGTGCCTCGGCGTCGATCACAAAACCGCGCGCGCCTCGACAATCACCGCGATCAGGGAGTTGGCGCTGGTGGCGGCTTAGGTCGTGTCGAGGAGGACCGCCGTCGCCGAGCAGACGGCTCGCCACGGCGTGGGTTGCGGTCCGCGATACACCAGACGAAGGTCGGCAAATCGAATGGTAACGAGACCTTCGCTGGAATGCGCGGGAACGACAAGGTTGCGCCGATTGCAGACCTTCCCGCTCTCGCCTCGGAACGGAGTCGTTCGATCCAGAACGGACCTTCATGGGCCACGCCATCGGATGATCAGGTCCACCAGGGAGCAGACCCTTCGATGATGACATCGGATCAGATCCAGACGAAGGAGCCGGATGAAATCCCTTGGCGGTGATTCGGGCCGATTTCTTGACCTGGCTAGCGAGCATCCGGCCAAGGACGCGATCAGGCGACGTTTGACCCGCATGGGGTCTTCCTCGCTTTGCGATCGGCTGGCCGGGAGCTGTCTCGGCGAGGTGAGTAGCGAGGAAGGCGCGCGTCTTTTCTTCCGCGTCCTTGGCCGCCGGCTCGTTGTACTC
>Ga0306920_100014539_pt1 | contig 10749 bp, 6 predicted proteins | sample flu12Cox44000170_FD_204666 | JGI IMG/M metagenome (GOLD analysis project Ga0306920, IMG submission 204666) | Lab enrichment of tropical soil microbial communities from Luquillo Experimental Forest, Puerto Rico - flux4day.12C.oxic.44.000.170 (v2)... | ecosystem: Environmental > Terrestrial >... | reverse complement strand
CGTCGTCCGCTTCCGCGCCGCATTGAAGCGCCGTGGGGCCCGCCGGGGCGACCACGATGCGGTGGTGGCGGCAGTGGCCGAGACGCTCGACACGGCCGGCAAGGCCGTCGCCTTCAGCGCGCTGACCGTGCTCGGTGCTCTGGCCGCGATCCTCATCGTGCCGAGCCCCGCCTTCCGCTCGATGGCCCTCGGCATCATGCTCTCGGTGGTGGCCGTGCTCGCGGCGACCCTGACCCTGCTGCCCGCGGTGCTCGGCAAGCTCGGCACCCGCATCAACGCCGGCCGCATTCGGTTGCGCCCGTCGCGTCCCGACGCTTCCGAGGCCGGGGAGGGCGGGCTCGATCGGGGGCTGCACCGTTGGGCCCGCGTGGTCTGGCGTCACCCGTACTGGACCGGCGGGGCCGGAATGGCGCTCTTGGTTCTGGCCGCACTGCCGGTGATCGGGCTGCGGACCAACATGCCCTCGATCACGATCGTGCCCGCCACGGCCAACGCCCGCTTCGGCTATGACCAGGTGACCGCCGCCTTCGGTCCCGGCGCGCCGGGCGCGCTGACGGTCCTCGTCCCCGCCTCGTCGGAGGGCGCGGCGCTGACCGCCCTCGCGCAGGACCGGGGGGTGGCCGCCTCGGTGCTCGGGCCGACGCGCGCCGGCTGGACGCTCAACCAGGTGGTGCCGGCCAGCGGCCCGTCGACCCTCGCGACGGGCTCCACGGTCGACCGCCTGCGGACCGAGTTGCCAGCGGGCTCGCTCGTCGGCGGTGCGGCGGCGGAGAACCACGACCTCCAGTCCGCCCTCACTCGTGTCGCGCCACTAGTCTTCGGCATCCTCCTCGCGATGGGGTTCGTGCTGCTTCTCCTGGCCCTGGGCGCGCCGCTCATTGCGGCCGCCGGCGTCGCCGTCACCGCGCTGTCGGTGGCGGGCGCGTTCGGGATCGCGCGGCTCATCTTCCAAAACGGGTGGCTCGCCGGTCCGCTGCACTTTCAACCGCAGGGGTTCGTCGACGCCTGGGGGCCGATCTTCTTCGGCGCGATGGTCTTCGGCGTGGCAATGGACTACACGCTGTTCCTGCTTTCGGCGGCCAAGGAGCGCTACGAGACGCACCCCGATCCTGAGCACGCCATGGTGGGGTCGGTGCGCACCTCAGGGCGCGTCGTCCTTTCGGCCGCAGCCGTCATGATCGCCGTCTTCCTGACGTTCGCCCTCTCCGGGCCCCTCGCCCCCAAGGAGATGGGAGTGATCCTGGCCGTCGCGGTCGCACTCGATGCGCTCGTCGTCCGGCTGGTGCTCCTGCCGGTGATCCTCCGTCTGGGGGGCCACGCGGCCTGGCATCGACCGAAGGTGCTCGACCACGTGCTCCCGAAGGTCAAGTTCTCACACTGACCCTTCGGGGTCAGGCCTCGTCGGCCAGCACCACGTCGACCCGGAGGCCGTCGTCTTCCTGCGTCACGAAGTCGTCCACGCCGCCGGCGTCCACGATGTCGCTTCGCGCCGCCTCGACGTCGAGGAGGATGGCGGGTGGCGCCGTCACCGTCAGGGTCGCGACGCGGGCGCGCATGGAGCGCTTGTTCGACGTCTTCTCACGCCGGATGATGCCGAGGACCTCCGCCGCGATGTCGAGCACTGCGGGCTCGGCGCCGGCGTGCGGCCCGACCTCGATCACTGTCGGCCAGGGGGCCCGGTGCACCGAGCCCTCTTGCCACCAACTCCACACCTCTTCGGTCACGAACGGGAGGAAGGGTGCAAAGAGGCGGAGCAGGGCGGACAGCGCGATGCCCAACGTGGCCCGTGCCGAGTCGGCGCCGGTGGCGGTGCCCTCGCCGTAGGCGCGGGTCTTGACGAGCTCGACGTAGTCGTCGCAGAAAGACCAGAAGAAGCCCTCTGTCAGCTCGAGCGCGCGGGCGTAGTCGAAACCTTCGTGGGCGGCGGTCGCACCGTCGACCAGGCTCGCCAGCTCGGCGAGGAGGGCCACATCGAGGGCGTCGTGGACTGCGTCGAGCCCGGGGACGGGTCCCTCACCGATCCGTCCCAGCGCGAACTTGGACGCATTGAGGATCTTGATCGCCAGCCGCCGCCCGATCTTCATGACCCCTTCGTCGAGCGCCGTGTCGGTCCCCGGCCGGCCGTTGCAGGCCCAGTACCGCACCGCGTCGGAGCCGTACTGTTCGAGGAGCTCCATCGGCGTGACGACGTTGCCCTTGGACTTTGACATCTTCTTGCGGTCCGGGTCGAGGATCCACCCGTTGATGGTCGTGTGCCGCCACGGCACGACGTCGTGCTCGAGATGTGATCGCAACAAGGTGGCGAAGAGCCAGGTGCGGATGATCTCGGGCCCCTGGGGCCGCAGGTCCATCGGGAACGTGGAGGCAAAGAGGTCCGGGTCGTCCTCCCAGCCGCAGACGATCTGGGGCGTGACCGACGACGTGGCCCAGGTGTCCATGATGTCGGGGTCACCGACGAAGCCGCCGGCCTTGCCCCGCTGGTCCTCGGCGTAGCCCCCGGGGACGTCGGTCGTCGGGTCGACCGGCAGGCGCGCCTCGTCGGGGACGAGCGGGGCGTCGTGGTCGGGCTGGCCGTCGGGGCCGAGCGGGTACCACAGCGGGATCGGAACGCCGAAGAAGCGCTGGCGGCTGACCAGCCAGTCGCCGTTGAGCCCTTTCACCCAGTCGTCGTAGCGGACCTTCATGTAGTGCGGGTGCCAGAACAGCTCGTTGGCCCGTTCGAGCAGCCGTTGGCGCAACGCGTCGTCGCGCCCGCCGTTGCGGATGAACCACTGCCGGCTCGTCACGATCTCGAGTGGGCGGTCACCCCTCTCGTAGAACTTCACCGGATGGGTGATCGGGCGGGGATCGCCGATCATCTCGCCCGAGGCGGCCAGCATGTCGACCATGGCCTTCTGCGCCTGCTTCACGGAGCGCCCCGTGATGGCGCGCCAAGCCTCGCCGTCGGGCACCCCGGGCGGCGGCGTCTCGGCGATGCGGCCGTTGCGCAAGATGATCGAGCGCATGGGCAGGTTCAGCTCGCGCCACCAGGTGACGTCGGTGACGTCGCCGAAGGTGCAGATCATCGCGATGCCCGACCCCTTGTCGGGCTCGGCCAGGTGGTGGGCGAGGACGGGCACTTCGACGCCGAAGAGCGGCGTGTGCACCGTCGTCCCGAACCGCGCTTGGTAGCGTTCGTCGTCGGGGTGCGCCACCACGGCCACGCAGGCGGCCACGAGCTCGGGCCGGGTCGTCTCGATCTCGATGTCGTCGAAGCGCAGCCGGTGATACGCGCCCTGTTGCTCCTTGTCCTCCATCTCGGCTTGGGCGACGGCGGTCTGGTAGTCGACGTCCCACATCGTGGGCGCCTCGGAGGAGTAGGCCTCGCCGCGGGCCAGATTGCGGAGGAACATCCGCTGGCTGGTGCGCCGGGCCTGGTCGCCGATGGTCGCGTAGGTCCGCCCCCAGTCGACAGAGAGCCCGACGCGCCGCCACAGCTCTTCGAAGGCCTGCTCGTCCTCGGCGGTGAGGCGCTCGCAGAGCTCGATGAAGTTGGGCCGGCTGACCGGGACGTCGTCCTTGCCGGGGTCGTCGGGGAGCCGGAAGTCTGGGTCGTAGGGGAGCGACGGGTCGCACGTCACGCCGAAGTAGGTCTGGACACGACGCTCGGTGGGTAGGCCGTTGTCGTCCCACCCCATCGGGTAGAAGACGTTCCAGCCCCGCATCCGGCGGTAGCGGGCGATGGCGTCGGTCTGGACGTAGCCGAAGACCGAGCCCATGTGGAGCGAGCCCGACACCGTCGGCGGCGGCGTGTCGAGCGAGAAGACGTCCGACCGCGTGGTGGCGTGGTCGAAGCGGTAGGTGCCGTCCCGCTCCCACCCCGGGGCCCAGCGCTCCTCGAGGCCGTCGAGGGACGGCTTCTCGGGGACGCGGGGCGAGCCGGTCGGAGGGTTGGACATGACGAGTTACCGTACCTGGATGCTGCACCTTCACGACACCGCTACGGGCACCGTCCGCCCCTTCGAGCAACGCTCTCCGGGGCACGTGTCGATGTATGTCTGCGGCCCGACTGTCTACGACCTCCCGCACATCGGCCACGGCCGCTACAACCTCGTCTTCGACATCCTGCGGCGCTACCTGCTCTTCGGCGGCCAGGCCGTGCAGTACGTCTCCAACATCACCGACGTCGACGACAACATCATCAAGCGGGCGAACGAGCAGGGGCGGAGCGAGCCCGAGGTGGCGCACGAGTTCGAGGAGCGGTGGTGGGAGGCCATGGACGGGCTCGACGTCCTGCGGCCCGACGACACCCCGCACGCCACCGCCTACATCTCCGACATGGTCGCCCTGGTAGCAGACCTCCTGGCCAGCGGGAAGGCTTACGAGACGTCCGACGGCGTCTACCTCGACGTCAGCCAGGTCGACGGGTATGGGCTTCTGGCGCGTCAGAGCCTCGACTCCCTGCGTGCGGGCGCCCGGGTCGAGGAGAACGAGGAGAAGCACTCGCCGCTCGACTTCGCCGTGTGGAAGAAGGCGAAGGCGGGGGAGCCGTCGTGGAAGGCCCCCTGGGGGGACGGGCGGCCGGGCTGGCACACCGAGTGCGTGGTGATGTCGCTCGACTTGTTGGGCGACGGCTTCGACCTGCACGGCGGCGGTCGCGACCTGGCCTTTCCCCACCACGAGAACGAGAGGGCGCAGGCGGTGGCGGAGGGGCGTCCGTTCGCCCGCCACTGGGTGCACAACGGCTGGGTCGAGGTCGAGGGGACGAAGATGTCCAAGTCCCTCGGCAACTTCACCTCGTTGACCGACTTGCTGAGCCGCGTCGACGGCCGCGCCTACCGCGTGCTCGTGCTGCGCGCGCACTATCGCTCGCCGATCGAGGTGACGCCCGAGACCGTCGCGGACGCCGAGAAGGCACTCGAGCGGCTCGACGCCATGGCGAGGCGGTTCGGCCTGTCCGACCTTCTCGCGCAGGGCGAGCGTGGCTATGTCGTGGCGGGACAGGAGGGGTCGACGGAGATCGATGCTGGTGCGTTGGCTTCGTTCTGGGAACGCATGGACGACGACATGGACACCCCGGGCGCCCTCGCCGGGATCTTCGAGTTGGTGAGCCGTGCCAACTCCGCGGCCGATGCCGGCGACGAGGCGGGCGCGGCCGAACTGGCACGGACCGCGGCGGTGTTGTTGGCGGCGCTGGGCGTCTCCCTCCGGGACGAGTCCGGCGAGGCAGACGAGGCGTCCGCCCTATTGGTGGCCGCACGGGACGAGGCGCGCCGGGCCAAGGACTTCGCCCGGGCCGATGCGTTGCGGGACGAGCTGGTCGCCCTGGGCTGGACGGTGGAGGACACGCCGTCGGGGACGGCCATCCGGCGCTAGCCACGGCGCCAGGGTGTCAGAACTCCCTGGTCGGACGGCTTGAGAACGGCGGTGCGTGGACCGTGACCGGCGGGTAGGTTACTGTGTAGTAACCGAGGAACCGGAGTGACGCCACCGCGTGCAGGGCGTGCGGGCACGTCGTTGCGAGGTTCCCCCACCGCCGAACAGGACCGGCGAGGCCGGAGCCGCGAAGGAGGCCGCAGGGCATGTCCGACTACTCGCTCGAGCTGAACGAGGACCAGATCCAGATCACCAAGTGGGTGCACGACTTCGCGGAGAACGTCGTGCGGCCCGCCGGCCCCGAGTGGGACGAGCGTGAGGAGACGCCCTGGCCCATCATCGAGCAGGCGGCCAAGATCGGCCTCTACTCCTTCGATTTCATCGCGCAGGCCTTCTCCGATCCGACGGGGCTCACGATGTGCCTCGTCAACGAGGAGATGAGTTGGGGCGACGCCGGCATCGCGCTGGCGATCTTCGGCTCGACGCTCGCCGTGGCGGGGATCTTCGCCAACGGTACGCCCGAGCAGATCGGGGAGTGGATCCCCCAGTGCTTCGGGACGCCCGAGGACATCAAGCTGGCCGCGTTCGGCGTGTCAGAACCGGACGCGGGCTCGGATGTGTCGTCGCTGAAGTCGCGTGCGGTCTACGACGAGGCGAAGGACGAGTGGGTGCTCAACGGCACCAAGACCTGGATCACGAACGGCGGCATCGCGAACACGCACGTGCTGGTGCTGTCGGTCGACCCCGAGCTGGGGTCGCGTGGGCAGGCGAGCTTCGTCGTGCCGGAGGGCACGAAGGGCATCTCGCAGGGGCAGAAGTTCAAGAAGATGGGCATCCGCGCCTCGCACACCGCAGAGGTGATTTTGGATGATTGCCGAGTGCCGGGTCGGTGCTTGTTGGGTGGCAGGGAGAAGCTCGACGAGCGCCTCGCCCGGGCGAAGGAGGGGAAGAAGACCTCGACGCAGGCCGCCATGGCGACCTTCGAGGCGTCACGTCCGATCGTCGGGGCTCAGGCCGTGGGGATCGCCCGCGCCGCCTACGAGTACGCGCTGGACTACGCCAAGGAGCGCAAGCAGTTCGGCCGAGCCATCATCGAGAACCAGGCCATCGCGTTCAAGCTTGCCGACATGAAGATGGGGACGGATGCGGCCCGGTTGCTCGTGCATCGTGCGGCGAACATGGCGTCGACCGGCAAGAAGTTCGAGAACGGCGAGGGCTCGATGTCGAAGCTTTACGCGGGCGAAAACGCGGTCTGGGTGACCGAGCAGGCCATCCAGGTCCTCGGCGGCTACGGCTACGTCCGGGAGAACCCCGTCGAGCAGTGGCACCGCGACTCGAAGATCTACACCATCTTCGAGGGGACGAGCGAGGTGCAGCGGCTCGTCATCTCCCGGGCGATCTCGGGGATCCACATCAACTGATTCGGGCCGGGAAGGACCCCGGCGGTCACGGTGAGCCCGGCGATGTCGGATAAGACGAAGACGCCGACCGTTGGCTGTGTCGTTCTTGTCTTGCGCGATCTGCTGCGGTCGACGTTGTTCAACCCGACGTTGTTTAACGTCTCTCCCTCTCTCGACTCGTGCGACTGAACGCAGTCGGGTGTCGTCAGGCAATGAGTAGCGATCTGCGTGTCGGTTCGTCGGGTGGATTGTGTGGAAGGCCAAGAGGGGACCCGCAGGAAAGCGGCGGAATTGTTCTGCGCGCGGTCGCTGCGACGTGCAAAACGCGCCGTTGACAGACCGATACACCCGTGTTTCCATCCGTTTCGGGGTCTTCGTGAGCCGCCTTCGGGTGGCCGAGATGCCTGCCGGTTCGGGCTTGAGCGCCTCGTCCCTCTGTGTGCAACCGCCCTGGCAAATAGCATGACGGTTTCCAGGCAACATCACCGTTCCCGCGGGAGCGGGGGACGGGGGAAGACATGGGGCGAAGCAGAGTCCGATTCGGTTCGGGCGCGATCGCAGTCGCGGTGTCGGCGCTCTCCGCCGCCGGTGTGCTGACGGCACCGCCTGCGGGGGCGGCTCAGTCGAAGGCACCGGTGCCGGGACTGGTCGCGGTCGAGGGCCCGATGACAGGGACGCAGGCGTCTACGGGCATCGACATGTACGACGGCGCCGCGCTCGCGGTCGCCCAGATCAACGCCGCGGGCGGTGTCGATGGAGTGCCGTTCAAGCTGTTGAAGCTGGACGACAAGGCCACGGCTCCCGGCGGTATCGCAGCCGAGCGCAAGGCGGTCGCTGCGCGCGCGTTCGCGGTCGTGGGCCCGTTCAACTCGTCCGTCGGCGTGGCGAACCTGTCGCTGTACAAGAACGCCGGCCTGCCGATCGTGCGCCTGACGTCGAGCGTCAAGACCGAGGGCTTCGGCGCGACCACGCAGCCAATGGACTCCCAGGTGGCACCGGTCGAGATCAAAGAGATCACGAACGTCCTGCACGCGACGCGGCCGGCCATCATCTACGACACGTCGACCTATACCGCGGGCATCGCCAAACAGGTCAAGGCGGGACTCGCCAAGGCCGGCGACACCGCAGTGGCCACGGTTTCCGTCACGAGCACGCAGACCAACTACACGAGCCCGCTGCGCAAGGTGGCCGCTTCGCATCCCGACCTGCTCTACATCGCGGCCTACGGCGCCGAGGCCGGCGGGATCGCCAAGGCTGCATCGAGCGCCGGCACGGGGAAGTGTTTCGTCGACCTCGCCGCCCAGGGCCCGGATTTCGTGACGGCGGCGACGCAGCCGGTCGCTTCGGCCTGCCTGTCGAGCGGTGTCCCCAGTGCGCAACAATTCGCCGGAGCTGGCCAGTACGTGAACACGTACCAGTCGTTGTTCCACATGAGCCCCGGGACGTGGGGCACCTTCACCTACGACTCGGTCGAGATCCTGGGGGCCGCGTTGCAAAATGCCGGCTGGCACCAGAAGGGGGTGAGCGCGGCCCTTCTGCGCGTCCGCAACTACCAGGGGATCACCGGGCCAATCAGCATCGCACCGTCCACCGGCAACCGGGTGCAGAGCACGGTGGTGATCCTCGACGTGAACAGCGCGGGCGCCTACGTGATCGATCCGCAGTGGGCGGCGGCCACTGGGTTCCCGCTTCCGAGCGGGGGCTGACACCTCCCGCGCGTCAGCGGGTCAGCGGGTCAGCGGGTCAGCGCGTCAGCCGCCACCACCATCCCGGCGTCGACAAGGGCGCTGCTGTGTGCAGCTGGACATGGGTCGACGTCGTCCCGACGATGGCGGCCAATGTCCCCACCTTGGCGCCCGTCGCCAGCCCCCCCTTCGAGAGGTCCGGTCGGGCGACGAGCGCCACCGTCAGGCCCGGCCATCCGACCACGCTGACCGGCTGCGCCACGGTCACCGGTGCCGTCGCGCCCCACGGTGCCGTGATCTCGCCCATCTTCTGCCCCGGCGTGAAGACGGGATAGCTGTGGAGGGCGGCGAAGATGCTCTTGACCAGGGCATCGCCGGCGTCGACGGCGGCGGTGTTGGGGCCGAGCGATCCCGCGGGCTGTCCCAGGACGGCGCCCACGACGGTGACCACTTTGCCGCCGATGTTCTGCTGAGCGGCCACGAGGTAGCAGCCCTGGGCGCTCGAGTCGGACGCGGTCTTGATCCCGATGATCCCGTCCCGGCCGAGGTCGAAGTTGAGGTTGTACACGACATTGGTCATCGGGATCAGCACGCTCGGCTCACCCAGGGAGACGATCTGCCGCAGGATGGAGTTCGTCAGCGCGAACTCGCCGAGGCGAACGAGGTCCTCCGCCGTGCTGGTGGTGGCCGAGTCGGCGCCGCTCGGGTCCGTGATGTGGGTGCTCGAGAGCCCGAGCTTCTGCGCGGTGGCGCTCATCTTGGTGACGAAGGCGTTGGCGCTGCCGGCATCCCATTCCGCGAGCAGCGTCGCCATGTCCGTCCCGTTGTCGACGAGGAGGCCCTCGAGCGCCTGGAGCTCGGTCAGTGACTCGCCCGCGGCGACCGGGACCTCGGACTGCTGGCTCGCCTGCCCGTTCTGGTACGACGACAGCGTGTCGTTGTTCACGGGGATGGACGGCCCGTCTGCTCCCTGCGAGAGGGGATGGTCGGCGAGGACCACGTACGCGGTCAACACGTCGATGAGGCCGGCGACCGGGACGGGCTGGGACCCTCGCACCTGGCCGAGCGCGCCGCTCCCCTCGACCGCGGCAGCGGCCTCGCCCGTGCTGGGCCAGGCGAACGTCGGGGCCGTCCCGGGGAGGCGGACGCCTTGGATCTGGAGCGTGGAGGCGGGAAGCGGCCTCACCCACTGCGTTACGGCGCCGGCGATGAGGGCAATCAGGACGATGGCGACGAGCCAGCCGATGAACCGGCGACGACGCCGCTCGTGGCGAAGCCCGCGGATGATCTCGAGCTCGTCCTCACTCGGGGGCGGGAGCAACTTGCCGAGATCGGTGAGGCGCCGCTCGTTGCCCTTCGGCAGCGTTTGCCCCCTGGCGTGCGCGGGGCCCTTGCGCGCACCGCTCTTGTTCCCATCCATCGGTGCAACGTTAAGACCGCCGGGGCGTGGACTTGCGGCAGCAATGCCGATTGCGCCGGAGTCACTACCTCCGTGGACTCCGGTGAAGTCGTGGACCTCCGTCGACCGCCGTCAGGCGGGAGCGGTCCGCGCCGCTTCGGCGCGCATGCCGTCGAGCACCATGTTCAGGAGGCGGGCGGCTTGATCCGGCCCGATGCCCGTGTTGGTGCAGACCGGGCTCACCAACTGCATGAGGTCCGAGCCCGTGACGTCCCCCCGCACGGCGCCCGCCGCCTTGGCCCGGTCGATGACGAGGTCGAACGAGGACTCGATGAGCGCACGCGCCCGTGACCGCATGGCCGGGTTCTTCTCGAAGGCCTGGTGGAGCTCGGCCATGAGCGCCTGCTTCGTCTGCGCGTAGCGCCGGAAGGCCACGAAGAACGCCTCGACCGCGGGCCACGGCTCGAGTTCGGCCACCACTCGTTCGGCCTCGTCCCGCAGCTCCTCGACGTCGGTCTGGTACACCGCCTCGACGAGGTCGAGCCGGTTGGGGAAGTGGCGGTAGAGCGTCCCGACTCCGACGCCGGCCTCCTTGGCGATGGCCTCCATGGAGGCCCCGGCGCCCTGAGAAGAGAAGACGTCGTGTGCCGCGGCCACGAGCAGCTCGCGGTTGCGCCGGGCGTCCGCGCGCAGGGGGCGTCCCTCGGTCACGGCCTCGCCTTCGCCGGGCTCGCCGGCGCCGGCCCCGACGGATCGGGAATCGAGCTCCGTGCTGCCTTTCTGCGTCGCCATCACATTTCTCCGACGAAAGGGTTGCTAACCGGAGGCACCCTCCGTATAATAACCGGAAGAAGCTTCCGCTTCCAGGATATCAGCGGAAAGGTCGGAGTCAATGCCCCAATCAACCCTT
>Ga0306920_100014538_pt1 | contig 10750 bp, 10 predicted proteins | sample flu12Cox44000170_FD_204666 | JGI IMG/M metagenome (GOLD analysis project Ga0306920, IMG submission 204666) | Lab enrichment of tropical soil microbial communities from Luquillo Experimental Forest, Puerto Rico - flux4day.12C.oxic.44.000.170 (v2)... | ecosystem: Environmental > Terrestrial >... | reverse complement strand
GAGGACGTAGGCAAGGAACCTACGAGGTAGTCATTCAGCAAGGACCGTGCCTGCTAGATAAGCGTGATTTTCATAGGGTTTTTTGAAGCCCTTCTACAAGTTAGCTGTCCTAGTTCCGGACATCTGAAATTCTTAAGAATCGAATAACCCTGGTTTCGGGGTCGCGATCCATTCGCATTTTGAACGTTTTAGCGGAGTCTTCGCAGAACTGTCGGTGAGCCTCGAAATCAAGATTGACCAAGTACACCTCCTGCTGATTTGTGAGACATGAGACGAAATGGAAGCCCCACCCTGAATCGGCGCAATTGATACTTGGTGCGGGACTTCCCGCCTGGCGGTTGTGGGAGGTTCTGTGGCTTGGGGTCACAGTTCTCTATTCTCTCAGGATTGATGGAACTTACAAGTTCTTCTGATGGGAACATATTGACATTATTAACAACTCAGATCGAGGGTTTGGGGCAAAGACTTATGATCACGTTCTTCACCTGGGGACAAACAGGTTGTTAACAGGGATGTTAACCTGTTATTGGCAGGGCGGAACACTCAAGCGAGTGTGCTTGGTATTCTTCACAACGGGAGGAGTTCGCACGTTGCTGCGGACTAGAAGTCCGCGCTCCGGTCCCATGTGGACAAGGCCAGCCCTGTCGGCTGGCCCTGTTGGCGGAAATATATAAGGTAAGCCGTCTTAAGCTCCCATTCCTTCTTCAAAGGAGCCCGCCGCTAAGGGGAAACAGAGGTTATCACGTACGTATTGGATGCCGTTGGCGCTGGTGGCATCCAGGTCGCGGTAGGCGCTCTCAGCCTCGACAACGAGCGGAGCGGTCTTGGCACCCATGACCTGGCGATAGCGTTGAGGGTACCCGGCGTGAATGAGGACTTCGATGTAACGCATCATGTTGAGGTCGCCGGACGGGATATCTACAAATTGCATGGCTCGCTTTTGCCAGCCTGACTCCATCATGCGCAATGGCAGGCCGGGACGGATTACGAAATTCTTTACGTGGCACGCATAAATGCGCGGGGCCACTTTGAGGAAGCGGGTTTCCCAACTCTCGCCTTCCCAGCAGTGCGACGGGTCGGCGTTGACACCCAGGCACTTGTCGCCATCGCAAATACTGACCAGCATGTTGAAGTCGTCAGCGCACATGGCGCCGGTTCCGGGATGAATTTCGTGGCACAGGTAGATTCCCAGCTTTTTGGCATGTTGGCGCATCTTGGCGGTCTTCTTTACGAAACGCTCCTGTCCCTCCTTGATCAGGTCGTAATCTCCACCTTTCCAGAAACCCCAGGGATAACCGGTCGCCAATTCCCATCCAAAAGCCACGCCCCAGAACATGGGCACCACTTTGACGCCGAGTTCAGCGCACAAATCCAGCAGACGCAGCACATAATCCTCGGCCCAGTTCTCGATTTCCATTACTGACTTCTTGGCCACGTCAGCTGGGAGGAATGGTCGGATGGTCGGGCTCTGTGTCCATGCCGTGGTGTGCACCCAGATCGGGCAATGAGCGGAAACTCCGTCCAGAGTTAACTTGGCTTTGGAGAAAGTGTTCTTGATGTCTTTGGCGCTCATGAGCCCCTTAGGGGTGGTGAGCATGTAATTGGACGGTTGGGCTCCGGAAGCTCCGGATTTTTTGGCGTAGTCGAGGAACTCAGCGAGGCTCTTGGCGCCATGCTGAGCGCCTTCGATGCTGGCGTGGAAACAGTTTTCGGCCATAAGTTTTTCAGGAATAATGAGGTTAACGTATTTACCGAACGGCTCAGACCAATAGCCACCTTGACTTTCAAAAGCAACAGGATTTTGGAGGCGCAGTAGGAAACCACGGATGCACTCCGATGAACACGGATTTTTGAAACGGATTTGCCAGCCAAAGGCGAGATGGTTTTAGCACGTTGTTCAGTGAGCGCTTTCCGCTTCTTCGATTGCACTACTTAGCACTTTTCTATCCGTGTTCATCCGTTCCCGGGCTGCGTCTGCGCTCCCGGGAAAAGCGGGAGCAAGCTCCGCGCACTCCAAACGCTTCGCGACTTTGTTGGTGTTGCTTAAGTCGGGGATTGAACCCAGATTAGCCGCGATGGCGGAATTTTACGATACTCATGCGCATTTGGATTACCCGGACTTTGCCGGTGAATTGGACCAGGTGATCGCACGGGCAACTGACGCGGGCATTACTAAACTCGTTGCCATTGCCACGAACCTGGAGAGCAGCCGGAAGGTGCTGGAAATCGCCGACCGCTTTCCAAGCGTGTATGCAGTGATTGGCTGGCATCCGACGGATGTCGGAGACGCACCTGACGACATTCGGCCGGCTCTGTTTGAACTGGGACGCCATCCTAAGGTAGTGGCCATCGGGGAAACGGGCCTGGATTACTACCGCCTACCCAGCAAGCAGTCTGGGGGTAAGTCGACGGATGATGAGGTTTATAAAGCGGATCAGGCGGGCCTGTTTCGACAACATTTGGAGGTTGCAGCCGAACTGGGGCTGAACTGCGTGATTCACCAGCGCGATTGTTTTGAGGAGACATTGGCGGAGTTCGAACCGTTCTCCAGCAAAGTGCGAGGCGTTTTCCATTGTTTTGCGAACGACCCGGAATCGATGCGACACGTTTTGAGCCTGGGATCGCTCGTCAGTTTCACGGGAATCCTCACGTTCAAAAACGGCGCCAACATCCGAGAAACCCTGTCCGCTACTCCTTTGGATCGGTTTATGTTGGAGACCGATTCGCCGTTTCTGACGCCGGTGCCGTATCGAGGCAAACGCTGCGAGCCGGCTTACGTTAAAGAAATCTCGGTGGTTGCCGCCCAAGTAAAACAGTGCTCGACGGAGGAATTGAGTGTGGCGACATGTGAGACAGCGCGGCGGTTTTTTAAGAAGTTGTAACCTAACGAAGTGCAACCAGGGCTTCAGGGATAAGAAATCACGAAGTCTGCTGGAAGTGGGGATTGAAAATTGAGTGTCGAGAAATGGTTATCGGTTGTTTATTGCGATAACAAATAACCATTTCTCGATTTACAATTTTCAATCCGCTTCCAACGCAGAAGCCAGGAGCTCCGCCATGTGGCGGGGGCGGATGGGGGCGAGGTGGGAGAGCTGTTGGCGACAGCTTGTGCCGGAGGCGACCACAGCTGTGCCGTGAGGCGCGTTGCGAACGGTCTGGACAAGCGGCTCTGCGATTTTGAGTGATAATTCGTATTTCTCGCGAAGAGCCCCGAAGGCGCCGGCCATTCCGCAACAGGAACTTTCGAGCAAAGTCACTTCGCGACCGGGCAAGCGCAGGGCAAGCCTGCGCAGGAAGCTTGGGTTCATAAGTGATTTGAGGTGGCAGTGAGGATGAATGAGCACCCTGCCCGACCGAGGTCGAAAACGCAAAGCGCCAGGTTCGGAGGTGAGTAGATCTTCGATGAACTTCTCGAACAGAATGCAACGCCGTGCAATTCGTTCCCAGCCTGGAGCGGCGAGTTCGCGATAGTCTTCGACGAACATTGAATAGCAGGACGGCTCCAGGAAGATAATAGGCGCGCCTTCCATATCCAGATTGAGCAAGGCCAGGTTGTGCCGGGCGAGCTTGCGAGCGCGGTCGAGATGCCCCTGGCTAAAGGCCGGGCGCCCGCAGCATTTGCGTTCTGCCGGGAGCACGACCTTAAACCCTGCTGCTTCGAGGACCTTAATGGCGGCCATCCCGATCTGTGGGTCGTGGTACCGCACGAACGTATCGTCCCACAACACGACCCGGCCACGCGTGGCAGGCTCACCTCGCACGTGATGCCGGAACCAGCGATCGAAACGTTGTTTCGCAAAGTGAGGCAACGGTCGTTGCCAGGCCAGGCCCAACGCCCTGGTGAGGATATTCCGGCTCAGAAAGGAGCTCGTTAAAGCATTTGCCAGGGTGGGCAGCATGCAGCCGAAAGCGCTCAACCGGTCGACGGAACAAATAACACGCTGGCGCAAAGATAAGCCATCTCTATGGATGCGAGCGTGCAGTAATTCTGCTTTCAGCAGCGCAAGATTAACATTGGATGGACACTCGTTTGTGCATGCCTTGCAGGACAGGCAATTGCTTAAAGCCGCGTCCAACTCGGCCGACCGCAAAGGGTCGGCGCCTTCGAGACCGCGCAGTTCCAGCACCGCCCGAATGATATTGGCCCGGCCGCGTGTGCTCATCATTTCATCGTGGGTGGCCAAGTACGTCGGGCACATCGTAGGCGTTTCTTTGCGACAGCCACCGCAGCCATTGCATTGCTCAAGGTTGCGGACAAACGATTTGTCCTTGGCTGCAAAGGCGAGCTGAGGTTCGAACGGCAGCTTAATCCCGCCTCCGGCCGTGACGCGGAGGTTGGCGTCGATGGCGAATCTACCGTCAGGGATGATCTTTCCGGGGTTGAACAGGTGGTGTGGGTCGAAGGCTTCCTTGATTTCGCGCATGACGCCAAGGAGGGCATCGCCGACCTGCTCCGCCATATACTCCGTGCGAGCAATGCCCACGCCATGCTCTGCCGCCAGTGATCCCTTAAATTGACGGACCACAGCGGAAACCTCGTTAGCAAGGTGCCGGAACTTTTTCAGATCGTCGGGCGAATGCAAGTCCAGCACCGGCCGGACATGCAGCAACCCGGAAGCGGCATGACCGTAATAAGAGGCTTCGAGGCCAAGGCCACTGATTAATTTCTCAAGCGTCGAAACATATTCCGGTAGCTGCTCAGGCTGGACGGCGGTGTCCTCAATGCCAGTGACGGGCTTGGCGTCGCCCGCGCGGCCGGTTAACAATGAAAGGCCGGCCTTGCGCAAGTGCCAAACCAGCTCGGCCTGGGCATTAGACTTGAGCACCAGGGTGCGCGAGCCCAGGCGCCGTTTGCTGACCGCTGCGAGGCGATCTTCAACATCCTCGATAAATTCGACTGCCAGGAGGGCTTCGCACGGGCGACGGTCGAGCTCAAGAAGATCTCGAGCTGCTTGAAACTCGCGTTGGCCGCAAGTCTGGTCGAGCAAAACGTGGTCGAGGTGTTCGATCGCAGCAGGTTTTAGATCGAGCAACTCGACGGTAGCCTGCATGGCCTCGGGGATGGAGCCAAAAAACACCAGTGCAAGGCCTTTGCTTTGAGGCAAACGAACGATATTAAGTTCGGCAGAAGTAATGGCAGCCAGCGTTCCTTCACTGCCGCAGAGGAGATGATTGAGATTGTTTGGCTCCTGACCACAACGTTCGAGAGCATAGCCGGGACGGCGTTTGCGTAAGCCTGACGGCAGCCACTCCTGGATCGTGGCGGCATGAAAATAAAGAAGGTTACGAACCAAATCCCGCTCGGCCCGCAGCGTATCATGACCGGCGCCAACCATGACCACTTGCCCTGCGGAGGTGACTATCTCCAATTCCCTCACGTGATCCGCAGTCGTGCCATAGGCCGGGGCATGACTTCCGCTGGAATTGTTGGCGATCATCCCGCCAATGGTGGCGCGCGAACTCGTTGCCACGTCCGGCCCAAAACAATAACCATGCGGGCGCAGGTACTTGTTGAGTTGATCGAGAACTACACCGGAACCGACGCGCACGGACTGCCGCTCCAGGTCCAGATCGCTGATCTCGCGGTTGTAACGTGAAAAATCGACAACAAGCCCGTCTCCAATTGCTCCGCCCACCAGCCCAGTCCCGGCGCCACGGGGAATGATCGATACGCCTGCCTGCAACGCGGCCAGCACCAGCGCGCTGGCTTGCCGGCTGTCGTGAGGAAAACCTACCGCCACTGGTTCGATTTGGTACAGGGAAGCATCCGTGGCGTAGAGCTGGCGCGTCAGGTTATCAAATGCGATCGGGCAGTTCGCCGCGGCCAGCACCGCTTGCTGTTGGGCGGAGGTCATCGCGCGTTGTTACAGTATCAATGATGACAACCTGGAATCAAGGATCGCGGTCTTTCTGTTAATCTTCCTCGTCCTTCTCTCCTCCCCTTCCTCTCGATTCGGCATTCAAAAATTGAGGAATCAGAGGACGAAGAAGGCAATAAAAAGGAAGATTAAATAATTTTTACAATGATTTTCTCTTTGAACACGGACGCATCGACGGTAGTCTAAACCCCGACAAATGACGGAAGGAAGACAGCAGCAAAACGCGGGACCACGAGTGGGCCACACTCGTCAGGCCTCATTTTGATTAACTTCACAGTCCAATGGAGTATCTGTGCAGCCCTTATGGGCAAAAAAGCCCATACCTCCTGCGGGGGCATTTTGGTATCCGCTCTTAGGTCATGTATCGTCCGAGACTTCCCATTAATTTGATTGCCAACCTTTGATCAAACGCTAAGTCTTGAAATCGTTTATGGTAGCCCAGAATAAACACCACAAACCGGCGCGGGGAAAAGCAAATAGCCGCCCTGCTCGCAAGGGCCATTCGAGCCGGTTGAGTCCTCCTCAGCCGATTTCGGAGGTGCGCCCCGTCATACAGGAGGAGGAAATTCCCAAGGAGGATGACGAGCCAAGGCCCGAGGATCTGGCCAAAGAAGAAGAGGCTCTCAAGACGCAGGAAGCAGAAGAAGCAGCAGCGGCGGCCGCCGCAACAGAAGCTGGAGAGACTACCGGGGCGCGGGGTCGGGAACGAGCGTCGTACGATGGTGACACGGCGATAAAGCTGTATCTGCGCGAAATCGGGCAAGTAAAACTGCTGACGCCGCAGGAAGAGATCGATCTGGCTGCCAAAATTAAGAAAGGCGACAAAAAGGCCAGGGAACAGATGATCAAGGCCAACCTGCGTCTGGTGGTAAAAATCGCCCGGGATTACGAAGGCATCGGTTTGCCACTGTTGGATCTAATCAGCGAAGGCAACATCGGTTTGATGAAGGCGGTCGAACGATTCGACCCTGCCAAGGGCGGGAAGCTTTCCACTTACGGCTCCTGGTGGATCAAGCAATCCATCAAGCGCGCATTGGCTAACCAGTCCAAGACGATCCGCCTGCCGGTTCACCTGGTGGACAAAATTTCCAAAATGCGCCGTACGGCAATGCGGTTGCAGGAAGAATTGGGCCGTGAACCGACCGATGACGAGTTGGGCGAAGAGCTTGGGATCACTGCATCGCGAGTGGCGCAAATGCGCATGGCGGCGATCCGGCCAGCGTCGCTCGATGCGCCGATTGGTGACGAGGATTCCAATAATTTCGCCGAGGTCGTACAAGACGAGAGCGCCGATACTCCTTACGAGCAACTCGAAGAGAAGACTGTCACGCGGATGTTGCAGGAGATGGTCAAGACACTCGACCCGCGCGAAGCAACCATACTCCGGGCTCGCTTTGGCTTGGACGGTGGACCACAAAAGACTCTCGAAGAAGTTGGGCAGAAATTCGGGGTCACACGCGAACGGGTTCGCCAGATCCAAAATATCGCTCTGAAAAAACTTCGGAAAATGATCGAGAAAATGGAGACCACCAAAACCTAGGTGTTCTTCATATTTCCCTCGCGCGCGTTCCTTGAGTTGAGGAGGTTTGTGCATCAGCGCGCGGCGCCTGCCACCTTGAACCACCACCCTAACACCACTCATGACGGACGCACCACCGACGGTTAAGGAGATCGAGCACGCAATTCGCAGCATCCCTGACTTTCCGAAGCCCGGGATCCTTTTCAAGGACATTACCCCCCTTCTGGCCGACGCGAGGTTATTCGCCGGAACGATTGATTTGCTTACTGCGCCCTTTACTCCGGGGAGCGTCGACGCGGTGGTTGGCATTGATGCCCGGGGCTTTATTTTCGCCGCTGCCGCGGCAATAAAGCTTCAAGCGGGATTTGTTCCCGTACGCAAGAAGGGCAAGCTGCCCTACAAGACTCACGAGCAGGATTATGCGCTGGAATATGGGTCTGCCACCGTGGCCGTGCACGTGGACGCTCTTAAACCCGGTAGCCGCGTTTTGCTGATCGATGACCTTCTTGCAACCGGCGGCACCGCCGCGGCCGCGGCCGCGCTTGTCCAAAAGCTAGGCGGTGAGATTCTGGAGGCTTCTTTCCTGATTGAGTTAAGCTTCCTCGGGGGACGGAAAAAGTTATCGGAATTGCCCGTGCGATCGCTGGTGGTTTATTGAAGGGGCGACGCAGTGGTTCCGTCGGGCGGGATGCCCGGCTCTACGTCAGGCGAGACGCCCGACGCTGCGATGCTAATGAACGACGCTTTTGGAAGTGTATGGATTGGACGCAGCAATAATGTTCCCGATTGCGCTGGCAGCTTGGCTTCTGTGCCGGCGCGGCGCTCGATGCACACAGTTGTAATCGGCGTCCGCTCGTGTCACTATTGTGTTAAGGCCAAGCGTCAACTGATGCATGAGACTATCCGTCGCCCAATCCAGGAGGGGATCGATTGCGGAACACGCTGACGCGGCTGGTTCGCCGTGAACCGCAATAGTTCCCGGTCGTTTTAACCAAACCGGATGTGGTCCCCGCTCTTCCTCACTACGTGGTTTCATTGGAGCTCGGTCCAAAACCCGTTTCAATGCTGGAGACGAAGTCACGATTCTCTATTTTTCTTGGCTTTTTGAGATAGATCAGAGACTCGTTACCTCGTCTCCCACATTGAAGACATGAAAAAAATCTCCGGTCCCAAAAACAAAAAACCGAAGGGCGGCTGTGCTTGCGGCAAGGTTCGCTACCAGCTTTTGGCCGAGCCTATCCGTGTGCACTGCTGTCATTGCACGGATTGTCAGAGGCATACGGGCAGCGCGTTTGTGCTTAATGCGATTATCGAGACTTCAGAGATAAAGGTAACGCGCGGCGACCTCGAAGCGGTTCCGGTGCCCCGTGCTTGTGGCCCCCACGACATTTATCGGTGCAGCAAGTGCAAGACCGCCCTTTGGAGTGACTACGGTCACCGCCCACAAATCAGATTCGTTCGAGTTGGCACCTTGGACGATCCGAGTATTCTCTCACCTGATATCCACATTTACACGCGAACTAAAGTGCCCTGGCTTAAGCTCCCCAAGGGAACACCCGCTTTTAAGGACTATTACACCTCCAAAAAGGTCTGGCCGAAGAAAAGCCTGGAACGATTCAGAACAGCTATGGCGGGACAAAAGGGTAACGTCGCAACATGAGCATCACTTTCCGCATCCTGGGAACAGCCGGTAGAGATAACGCGCTGCTGGTAAAGGTTGATAGCGGCCAAGCAATCGAACACCTGCTGTTCGATTGCGGCGATGGTTGCCTCTCAGAGCTGGCATTGGCCGATATTCTTGCGGTAGATCATCTCCTGTTTTCGCACCTTCACATGGATCATGTGGGAGGATTTGACAGCTTTTTCCGCTGCGTTTTCAACCGCAACACGAGGCCGAACCGCATTTGGGGGCCGCCCGAGACAGCACGGATCCTGCAGCACCGCTTCCAAGGCTTTCTGTGGAATCTCCACGAGGAGATGTCGGCGTCGTGGTTCGTCTCTGACATCCACCCTGGTCGGATCCGCACCACTCGATATGAGCTTCGAGAGGCATTTGCGGTTGCCCACGAAGAAGGCGTGCAGTCGTATGAACGCACTTTATTGGAGGGTGCTGGTTTCCTTATAGAAGCAGTCACGATGGACCATCGGACGCCTGCCATGGCCTACCTTATCCGTGAAAAAGCACGGCGTAACATCGACACGTCCCGGTTGGCATCTTTGAGCTTGCGGCCGGGGCCCTGGTTAAAGGAACTGAAGAAGTCACCCACTGCTTCAGATCACATGGTCATCGATGGTGTTGAGCACTCGATGGATGAACTCCTAAAGGCGCTGGTGGTCGAAACGCCAGGAGAATCCTTAGCTTACCTGACAGATTTCCTGCTGGATGAACCAGCCTTAGACCGCTTATCGGACGCCCTGCGAGGCTGCGGGACAATTATTTGCGAAGGGCAATACCGCCACGCAGACTTGGAATTGGCCCGAAAGCACTTCCATATGACTACGGTCTTATCGGCCACTCTGGCGAAACGGGCTGGCGTGAAGGAACTGTTGCTGTTCCACTTGTCTGATCGATATCTGCCCGAGGACTGGATTGAGATGTTGCGAGACGCCAGACAGGTCTTTCCGAACACTCATTACGCGCCACAGTGGAGCTTGGAGCCGAATGCCTAATCAGCAAAAAAAGCTTCGTGCGATCAACCCATCTATGAACACAAAACTCACGGCAATCCTTTCACGGCCATGATCGCCGGCACATGCCCGACACGGTGCCGGGGACAAATCGTGGCCCGGACCTTAAGACTGTCTTCGAGAAAAAAGGGTTGTCAACGAGCTTAGCGAGCGCACTGGAGGTTCAGTGGGGCTTTGGTGCAACGGTTATGGTGTCATCGCCAACCTCAAGATCTCTGCCAGAAAATGACCTGCTCGAACCGGAGGAGCGCTTCTTCGCCTTGCCCGCCCCCGACACCGGATTCGCGCAGAAGCGGCGCCAATCAGCCACGGTGCTGAGCCCAGGAGAGACCAACCAAGTAACAGTTCGGTTGCAACGGAAGGCAAAGTCTCCGATAGCGCATTACTAAGGAATTGAGATCTCGCGGGAAATTAGAATCATATCGAGAGCGCGTATGAAATGCCCCCAGTGCAGTGAGGACATGGAAAAGGGTGACTTCTCACTGCCGAATAACACGGTCTGGACACCCGCAGGAGTCAAAGTGAAGTTTGGGGTCATAGCCGAGGACATGGTCTGGCTGGCCAAGCGCTGGAACCTCTTCCCTCAGCCAGCCAAAGGATATATTTGCCGCGCGTGCAAAATGGCCGTTCTCAAGTACCCGGGCAAATGATGGCCACGGCCGCG
>Ga0306920_100014537_pt1 | contig 10750 bp, 6 predicted proteins | sample flu12Cox44000170_FD_204666 | JGI IMG/M metagenome (GOLD analysis project Ga0306920, IMG submission 204666) | Lab enrichment of tropical soil microbial communities from Luquillo Experimental Forest, Puerto Rico - flux4day.12C.oxic.44.000.170 (v2)... | ecosystem: Environmental > Terrestrial >... | reverse complement strand
GAGAAGGTCGAGGACTGGCTGGGCATCGACAACCTCTACGATCCGGTCAACACACCGCTGGTCAGCTTCCTCAACAACGCCATCAAGGCCAAGGAGCTGTACAAGCGGGATAAGGACTACGTCGTGATGAACGGCGAGGTCCTGATCGTGGACGAGTTCACCGGCCGGATCCTGCACGGCCGCCGCTACAACGAGGGCATGCACCAGGCGATCGAGGCCAAGGAGGGTGTCTCGATCCAGAACGAGAACCAGACCCTGGCGACCATCACACTGCAGAACTATTTCCGCCTCTACGACAAGCTGGCCGGGATGACCGGTACCGCCATGACCGAGGCGAACGAGTTCCAGCAGATCTACAAGCTCGGCGTGGTGCCGATCCCCACCAACATGCCGATGATCCGCGACGACCAGGCGGACGTGGTGTACCAGACCGCTGAGGCCAAATTCGAGGCCTGCGTGGCTGACATCGCGGAGCGGTATGAGGCTGGCCAGCCGGTGCTGGTCGGCACCACCAGCGTGGAGAAGTCGGAGATCCTCTCCCGCATGCTCAAGCGCAGCGGCGTCCCGCACGAGGTGCTGAACGCGAAATACCACGAGCGCGAGGCCATCATCGTCGCGCAGGCCGGCCGCAAGGGAGCGGTCACCGTGGCCACCAACATGGCGGGCCGGGGGACCGACATCATGCTGGGCGGCAACCCGGAGTTCATCGCCGACGCCGAACTGCACCAGCGCGGGCTGTCCCCGGTGGAGACCCCGCAGGACTACGAGGCGGCCTGGCCGGAGGCGGTGGAGAAGGCCCGCAAGGCGGTGGCTGCCGAGCACGAGGAGGTCGTCGGGGCCGGCGGCCTGTACGTGCTGGGCACCGAGCGGCATGAGTCCCGCCGCATCGACAACCAGCTGCGCGGGCGCTCCGGGCGGCAGGGCGACCCGGGTGAGTCTCGCTTCTACCTGTCGCTGCAAGACGACCTGATGGTGATGTTCAACGCCGACAAGGTCGCCCATTTCATGGAGTGGCTGAAGACACCGCCGGAGGTGCCGATCGAGTCCAAGGCGGTCAGCCGGTCCATCCGGTCCGCCCAGACCCAGGTCGAGCAGCAGAACTTCGAGATCCGCAAGGACGTCCTGAAGTACGACGACGTGATGAACCGGCAGCGCCAGGTCATCTATGCCGAGCGCCATACCGTGCTGGAGGGCGCTGACCTGCACGATCAGGTCAAGCAGATGATCGACGAGGTGGTCGAGGCCTACGTGGCCGGTGCGACCGGCGACGGCTTCCCCGAGGAATGGGATCTCGACCAGCTCTGGCGGGCCTTCCGCGAGCTGTACCGCCCGTCCATCACCGTCGCCGACCTGATCGAGGAGGCCGGGGGCGAGCGGGCGGGGCTGTCCCGGGACTTCATCACCGAGACCGCGCAGGTCGATGCCCAGGCCGCCTATCAGCGCCGGGAGGACGAGCTCGGGCCGGAGGTCATGCGGGAGTTCGAGCGCCGGGTGGTGCTGACGGTACTGGACCACAAGTGGCGTGAGCACCTGTACGAGATGGACTACCTGCGGGAGGGCATCGGCCTGCGGGCGATGGCGCAGCGCGATCCGCTGGTCGAGTACCAGCGCGAGGGCTTTGACATGTTCGCCTCCATGATGGAGGGGATCAAGGAGGAGTCGGTAGGCAACCTGTTCAACCTGCAGATCGAGGTGCGTGAGGACCCGATCGTGGAGGAGGACGGCCAGCCCGCCGCGCCCGCGATTGGCCTGGCCGCCACTGGCGGTGAGGTGACCGGCGGCGCTACCGGGCCCGGTGCCGCACCGGATGGGGCAGCCGCAGGCCGTGCCGCCGCTGCTGGTGTGACCGCGGATGGCCCGGCGGCCGGGCAGAACGGCGGAGCCGGGCGCGGGACCCGGGCCAGGCGCCGGGGCGGCCAGCAGGGCAGGGACGGCCAGCAGGGCAGGGATGGCCAGCAGGACCGGGATGGCCAGCAGCGTCGGGGCGGCCAGCCCGGCCGGAACGGGCAGCCCGGCCGGAACGGTCAGCCCGCCGCGGGCAGCGAACCGGCCGCCGGCGCTCCCGGCCTGAACACACCTGGGCTGGCCCGGCCGCAGCGGCCCAGCCGGCTCTCCTATAGCGCGCCCTCGGTGGATGGCGGGGGCCAGGTCCAGCACCAGAGCGAAGCCCGGCAGGACGGTGAGTTCGGGAAGGTCGGGCGCAACGCTCCCTGCCCGTGCGGGTCGGGCAAAAAGTACAAGCTGTGCCACGGCGATCCGCGTAACCGCCCGGTGAGCTGAGCCGGCCGCCGCCGGTCAGGCCGCCTCCACGGTGGTGCACAGCCAGCGCCCTCGGTGGTCGCCCCGTTCCAGCCGGAGGGCCAGCGCGTGTACCCGCGGTCCGAAGTCCACCACCACGGTCATCTCCATGGCGTCGGTGGCAGGCCGGGACATCACCACCCGCCGGATCCGGGGCCGCTGCCCGGCCGCGAGCCGCGGGCCGAGCTGCTGGATGCGGCTGCGCGCCCGCTCGGTGGTCCACGGCACCAGCTGGGTGGCTGGCCGCACGCCAGCCAGCGTCTCCGCCAGCACCTGGGCGAAATAGCCAGGCCAGGCGGGTGCGGCTGCCGGTCCCGGCGGCCTGGCGGCCCCGCCGGGACGTGGCGAGGTGGCCTGGCCAGCCGCGGGGGTCCGGCCGGCCGCAGGGGCCTGGCCCGCCGGGGCGGTGGCACCCGGCGGGTGAGCCGGAGCCGGTGGCGGGGACGCCGCGGGGTCGCTGTCATACGGCGGGGCGGAATCCGGTATCCGGCACAACCGCACCGCGGCCGGATCGGGCAGCGGGCTGGGGTCAGCGGCCGGGCGACGGCGCGGCCTGCGCGGGCGGCCTGGGATCTGGGGCCGGGACGGCCGGTCGGGTGGTAACACGGGCATCACACCTCCGGGGAAGCGCGGCGGGCGGCCCGCAGCACCGGCCAGGCAGCCGGTACCGCCGCCTGCCGCAGTTGTATCCCGGGCCAGTGACATTTCCCGGCCCCGCCCGGGCCAGCCACAGGGAATGCGGTGCACCGGTGCCGGGTTAGTCATGGGGCCGGGCGGAAGCGCCCGGGACGTCGTCATCTGGAGAGTTGCAGTGCCGCTGCCCCCGCTGGTTGCCCCAGCCGAAGACCTGACCATCGCAGAGGTCAGGCGTTATTCCCGGCACCTGATCATCCCCGATGTGGGCAAGACTGGGCAGCGGCGGCTGAAGAACGCCCGGGTGCTGTGTGTCGGCGCGGGGGGCCTAGGCTCGCCGGCGTTGCTGTACCTGGCCGCCGCGGGGGTGGGCACCCTCGGCATTATCGACTTCGACGTGGTGGACGAGTCGAACCTGCAGCGGCAGATCATCCACGGCCAGTCCGACCTGGGGCGGCCCAAGGCCGTATCGGCGATGGAAAGCATCCGTGAGATCAACCCGCTGGTCAATGTGATCCTGCACGAGGAGCGGCTTGACTCCGACAATGCCATGCAGATCTTCGAGCCATATGACCTGATCGTCGACGGAACCGACAACTTCGCCACCCGCTACCTGGTCAACGACGCCTGCGTGCTGCTCGGCAAGCCTTACGTCTGGGGATCCATCTACCGGTTCGACGGCCAGGCCAGCGTCTTCTGGGCCGAGCACGGGCCGTGCTACCGGTGCCTATACCCCGAGCCCCCGCCGCCGGGCATGGTGCCATCCTGCGCCGAAGGCGGCGTGCTCGGCGTGCTCTGCGGGGCCATCGGGTCAATCCAGGTCACCGAGGCCATCAAGGTGATCACCGGCATCGGTGAGCCGCTGGTAGGCCGGCTGATGATCTACGACGCGCTGGAGATGAGCTACCGGACGGTCCGGGTCAGGAAGGACCCAGAGTGCCCGGTGTGCGGCAAGAACCCGTCGATCACCGAACTGATCGACTACGAGGAGTTCTGCGGCACGGTCTCCGAGGACGCGCAGAAGGCCGCGGCCGGATCGACCATCACCGCTGCTGAGCTCAAGGAGATGCTGGACCGCGAGGACCGCATCTTCCTGGTGGACGTGCGGGAGCCGAACGAGTACGAGATCGTCTCCATCCCCGGCGCGGTGCTCATTCCCAAGGGCGAGTTCCTGTCCGGCGCGGCGCTTGAGCACCTGCCCCAGGACAAGCGGATCGTGCTGCACTGCAAGAGCGGAGTGCGCAGCGCCGAGTGCCTGGCCGTAGTCAAGGACGCCGGTTTCGCCGACGCCGTCCACCTCGGTGGCGGTGTACTCGCCTGGATCAGCCAGGTGGATCCGTCGCTGCCCAGCTACTGACCCATCCGGTGCCGCCCACCGGGCCAGTGCGCGCAGCGCCCGGCGGGGGCCCGGGGGAGGCCGTAACATGCCGGTGTGGCAATGCGGCCGGAGCCCCCGGATGGCGGCGGTCCGGGGCCGGGCGCGGAGGACATGGCGCCACCCGGGCCGGTACCTGATTCGCGGCAGCCGTTGCGCCCGCTGGGCCAGCACACACCGGCAGCCTGGCCCGCAGCACCGTCCGGCCCGGGGCCGGGCCGTCCCGGGTGGCCGCCGCCCGGCACCTGGCCGGAGCGCGAGCCATGGCCACCGGGCACATCCTGGCCGCCGGCCGGTCCGCTGACGGGCGGACCGCCGGCGGGCAGCCCGCCCGTGGGCTCGACTGCGCCCGGCCCGGCTGCGGCCAGCCCGGCTGCGGGGACCGCCGGCAGCGCGCAGATAGATACCCGGCGGCAGCGGCGTGGCCTGTTCCTGCTGCTGCTGGCGCTGGCCCTGGCCGGGCTGGCCGTGGCCCTGGCCGGGCTGGTGGTGCAGATCCTGCCGCGCACCTTCAGCGCGGCGCAGAAACAGCAGATCACGGCCTGGGAGATGGGCAAGCGCTGGCGGCAGTGGCCGGCCGGTGAGATCTTCCCGCCCACCCTCCACTACCAGATACCGGCGCTGGTACTAAGCGGGTCCAGCGGGCTCACCCTGGCTGCGCACCGGGCGGGCATCGCCAGCCAGGCACCATGCCCGGCCGCCACCGACCCGGCGGCGGCGAAGGTGCTGCTCAGCCACGGCTGCACGGTAGTGCTGCGGGCGACCTACACCGACGCGACGCAGAGCCTGGCGGTTACCGTCGGCGTCGCCGTGCTGGCCAGCCCGGCCGCCGCCCGCGCCGCTCAGCAGGACCTGTCCGGCCTTGACGGGAGCCGCCTCACCCCGGGCCTGCGGGCGGTGCCGTTCCGGCACACGGTGGTGGCCAGATTCGGCGACCGGCAGCGCCAGCTGTCCTGGGACCAGGCCACCGGGCCCTATCTGGTGCTCGCCACGGTGGGCTACGCTGACGGCCGCCGCCGGGTCAACGAGAGCTCCAACCTGTACGCGACCGCGGAGATGGTCGGCCTGGAGAAAGGCGTCGGCGGCTGGGTGGCGGCGCATCTGGGCGCTGCCCCGGCACCGCCCAGGTGCCCAGGCGGTCCGGCATGCTGACAGCGCGCGGTGCCGCCGCCCGGTGGGCCGCCGCGGTGGCCGCCTGCGCCGTGGCCGTCCTGCCCGCACTGGCCGCCACCCCGGCGGGCGCGGACGTCGTGCGGGACCAGGAACTGTGGGTGCTGGACATGGTGCACGCCCCGCAGGCCTGGAACCTGACCCGCGGCCAGGGGGTGACGGTCGCGGTGATCGACAGCGGGGTCTTCCCATCGGTGTCCGACCTGGCCGGCTCGGTCATCGGCGGCCCGGATCTATCCGGGGTCCGCACGCCGATGATCAACCCGGCCTGGGGGGTGCACGGCACTTGGATGGCCTCGCTGATCGCCGGGCACGGGCACGCTGGCGGGTCGAGCGGGATCATCGGGGTCGCCCCGGCCGCGAAGGTGCTGTCCATCCGGGTGGTCACCGACCGCGGGGACCCGCATTTCCGCGCCTACCAGCACGAGTCGAACGCCGACGTCCAGCAGGCGCTGGCGACGGCTATCACCGACGCCACCGCCCGCGGCGCCCAGGTCATCAGCATGTCCCTCGGCTACGGCGCGGCCAGCCGGCAGGTCCGGCTGGCCCTGCAGGACGCCCTCGATCACGGGGTGATCGTGGTCGCCTCGTCTGGCAACTCCGGGGCCAGCCCGGCCGCCCGGCGGGTCGGCCAGGCCCCGTATTCGTTCCCCGCCGACTACCCGGGCGTGCTCGGGGTGGGAGCGGTTGGCCCCGGCGGGCGGGCAGCCAGCTTCTCCAGCGACAACCTGTCGGTCGAGGTCGCCGCGCCCGGGGTCAAGGTGCCCGCCCAGGGCCGGGACGGGCAGTACTGGCTGGTCAGCGGCACCAGCCCGGCCTGCGCGATCGTCTCGGGAGTGGCCGCGCTGGTCAGGGCCCGCTACCCGCACCTGCCGCCGGCGCTGGTCGACCAGGCGATCACCGGCACCGCCCAGCACGCGCCGCCCGGCGGCTACGACGACCGGGTCGGCTTCGGGACCGTGGACGCGGCCGCCGCCCTGGCCGCCGCCGGCCGGCTGAGCCGCGACGGTGCCGCCAGCCACGGTGTGCGGGTGACCGCCCACTTCGGTGGCGGGCCGGCCGCGGAGCCGCCAGTGCCGGTGCCGCCCCGCGGCAGGACCGCGCTGGCCGTCTACGCTGTGCTGGCGCTGTGCTGCCTGGCGGTTGCCGTGTTCGCGGCCGCTGGGCTGCGCCGGACCCGCCGGTCACGGGGCACCCGGAGAGTCGCCAGGGGAAGCCGGGGGAGCGCGGATTCCCGGCCACTGCCGGGCGCATGACCGGGTCCAGCCGCGAGGCGTTCAGCGGCTTCGCCGATCAGGTACTCGACGTGATCGACGCCATCCCGCCGGGGCGGGTGATGTCGTACGGCGACATCGCCGAGTACCTGGGCGAGGGCGGGCCCCGGCAGGTTGGCCGGGTGCTGGCGGTCTGGGGTGGCGGTGTCGCGTGGTGGCGGGTGATCCATGCCGATGGCTCGCTGCTGGCCGGCCACGAGCCGGAGGCCCTGGCCCGGTACCGGCAGGAGGGGACCCCGTTGCGCGAGGTGGCCGGCCGTTACCGCGTCGACATGCGCCGGGCCCGCTGGGCAGGCGCCCGCTGACCCCGGCCGCCCCGGCTATCCCTCCGGTGGTGGCCCGGGCTGATGGAAGCAGCAGGTGCCGGTGGAGCCGTGTGGCATGCTCCTGATGCCCGCGTCCGGATCGGTGCTGCCGCGCACGATCGCGCCGCCATATCCCGGCGCGCCCAGGAAGGCGCCCCACCACAGCACCCACGGCTCCGGCCCGCGGGCCGCGGGGAACGGCTCGGCCAGCGGGTGGACCCGGCGCTGCAGCACGTATGGGCCATCCATGGCCGCGGCCACCCGGTCCCGCCATTCGGCCGGGCTGGTGAGCCAGCCCTGGATCACCCCGGCGCCGGAGTGCAGCGCGGTCGGCTTGAGCACCAGGTGCTCGCGCTCGGTCCGCGCGTAGCCGGCCATATCCACCTCGCCGCCGTCGGCGGTGACCGGCCCGGGCCGTACCATCCGGGTCCACGGCAGCACCCGGTCCAGCCGGGCCAGTTCGGCGGCGGTGAACAGGTGCCGGTTTGCCTCATCCGACAGCAGCGCGAGGGCGCCCTTGCTGCCGTAGACCTCGGCATCCATCGGTGCGTACAGCCGCACCTCACCCCGCCCGGCGGCGCGCAGCAGCGGGCCGGCCAGCTCGCCGGCCTCCTGCCGGAGCAGGTCCTTGATGAGGAAGACCCGGTAGACCACATCCACCGGGCGGCCACCCAGCCAGACCCGCCCGTCGCGGTAGCTGAGCTCACCCACCTGGCAGGCCACCGCGGCCAGCCCGTACCGGGCCAGCTGCCCGGCACCCGCCCGCAGCTGGCGGTGCAGGATGCCGAACGAGTCCGGCCAGTCGGCCACCGCGATCAGCGGCTGCTCGCCTTCCCCGATACCGCATTCGGCCCGCACGGTGGCAGCCAGCACGCCCATGGTGTCGGTGTAGCTGAGCCCGTGCGCGGCGACGAACTCGGCGACCGCCGGCTCGGTCAGGAAGGCGCGGTTGAGCAGGGCGTTGTCGAGGCCGCCGAGGGCACTGCCCAGGTTGAGCTCCATCACCCGGAAGGCTGTGGCGTCCCGGAACAGGTCCGCCCGGCCCAGCCGGGTCGGCGGCTGGCCGCCGGCCAGGTCGACCGCCGTCAGCTGCAGGCCGGTCATCCCGACCGCCTGGGCGAAGGCGGTGACATCCCCGCCGAACAGCCGACCGGGCAGGCAGGCCAGCATGGCGTGCAGGGCCAGCAGGTCATCGCGCAGTTCCGCGAACTCGGCGTGCGCCAGGAACACCGGCCTGGTCAGGCAACTGCCGTCGTACGAGGTGGCGGCCAGGTCGATCTGCTCGCGGGCCACGTCGATGAGCCGGTTGTGCGGCATCCCGCGGGCGGTGACCTCAGCCAGGTAACGGCTGGTGAGCGACGTGGAGGCGGCCACGCCTCATGTTAGCGGCGCGGATGGGCGTGGATCAGCGCGGAGTGTCGTGGCGGCGTGCTACAGGTAGGGAAGATGCGCGCGAATGCCGCTGGGGCCGGCCCAGACGGTCCTTTCTGTGGGTACGGAGATGGATAGGCAGCCACCCGTGTACCGGCTGGTCCGCTCGCCCGGGCGGGCGGACCAGCCGGTCATCCTCGACGCCGCGCAGCGGGCCGTGGTCGAGCACGCCGGGGGCCCGCTGCTGGTGCTGGCCGGGCCAGGTACCGGCAAGACCGCCACCATCGTGGAGACGGTGGCCGACCGCATCAGCAACCGCGGGACCGACCCGGAACGGGTGCTGGTGCTCACCTTCAGCCGCAAGGCGGCCGAGGAACTGCGGGAGCGGATCACCGCCCGGCTGCGCCGGACCACCCGTGAGCCACTGGCGCTGACCTTCCACAGCTACGCTTATGGCCTGCTGTGCCGGGAGTACCTGCTGGCCGGGGACGAACCACCGACCCTGCTGTCCGGTCCCGAGCAGTTGCTGGAGGTCCGGCGCATGCTGCGGGGCGAAGCGGCCGACGGTGGGCTGCGCTGGCCGGAGCGGCTGCGGCCAGCCCTGGCCACCCGCGGATTCGCGGCCGAACTGCGGGACTTCCTGCTGCGGGCGGCCGAGCGTGGCCTGGACGGCCCGGGGCTGGCCCGCCTCGGCCAGCAGCGCGGGCGCGACGACTGGGAGGCCGCGGGCGGGTTCCTCAGCCGCTACGAGGCGCGCTTCGACCTCGCGCCGGTGCCTGCCTACGACTATGCGGGCATCATCCGGATTGCTGCCTCGCTGCTGGCCAGGGGTGCGGTCAGGGACCGCGAGCGCAAGGCCTACGACGTGGTGCTGGTCGATGAGTACCAGGACACCGACCCCGCCCAGGAAGCACTGCTGCACGCACTGGCCGGCGACGGCCGGGAACTGATCGCGGTCGGCGACCCGGACCAGTCGATCTATGCCTTCCGCGGGGCCGATGTGCACGGCATTACCCGCTTTCCCCGGTTGTTCCGCAGCCCGGACGGCCAGCCGGCCAGGGTCGTGTCGCTGCGCACCTGCCGCCGCAGCGGCCCGGTGCTGCTGGCCGCGTCCCGGCGGGTCGCGCGCCGGCTGCCGGCCAGCCTGGGCGGCCACCGTGAGCTGGCCCCATCCCCGTCGGCCGCCCCGGGCCGGGTGCGGGTGATCACCGCCACCAGCGCCAGCCAGGAGGCGGCGGTGGTCGCGGACGTGCTCCGCCGCGCCCACCTGCAGGACGGGGTGCCCTGGTCGGAGATGGCGGTGCTGGTCCGGTCGGTGACCCACCAGGTCCCGCTGCTGCGCCGGGCGCTGATGGCCGCCGCGGTGCCGACCGTGGTGGCCGGTGACGAGCTGCCACTGACCGCCGAGCCGGGGACACAGCCACTGCTCCTGCTGCTGCGCTGCGCGCTGCTCCCGGAGACGCTGGACGAGGACGCCGCGACCCAGCTGCTCACCGGCCCCCTTGGCGGTACCGACGCACTGGGCCTGCGCCGGCTGCGCCGGGTGCTGCGGCTGGCCGCCCAGGCCGCGGGCCTGGAGCCCGCAGCGGAGCCGCTGGCCACGGCCCTGCGTGACCCGCGCGAACTCGTGCTGGCCGACGGCCCGGCGGCGGACGCGGCGCGGCGGGTGGCCGCCCTGCTCGCCCTGGCCGGCCGCACGGCCGCGGACGGCACCGCACACGCCACGCTATGGGCGGTGTGGCAGGAGTCGGGCCTGGCCCAGGCCTGGCAGAAGGTCAGCGCCTCCGGTGGTGCCCGCGGCGCCGCCGCCGACCGGGATCTGGACGCGGTGGTGGCGCTGTTCGAGGCGGCCGAGCGTTTCACCGCCCGGCTCCCGCCCGGCTCCCCCCGGCTGTTCCTGGACAGCCTGACCGGCCAGGAGATTCCGGGCGACACGCTGGCCCAGCGCTCACCGCCGGGGGAGGCCGTCCGGCTGCTGACCGCCCACCGGGCCAAGGGCCTGGAGTGGGACGTGGTGGTGGTGGCCGGTGTCCAGGAAGGCATCTGGCCGGACCTGCGGCTGCGGTCGTCGCTGCTGGGCATGGACGAGCTGGTGGATCTCGCGGACGGGATAGCCGGGCCGGCCGGGACCGACGCGACGGCCGCCGCGCTCGCGTCCAAGCTGCTGGCCGAGGAACGGCGGCTCTTTTACGTCGCGGTGACCCGTGCCCGCCGCACCCTGGTGGTGACGGCCGCGGGCGGTGACGACAGTGAGGAGCGGCCATCCCGTTTCCTGGCCGAGCTGGCCGGCGACGAGATCGCCGCCGAGCACGTGTCCGGCTCCG
>Ga0306920_100014536_pt1 | contig 10750 bp, 10 predicted proteins | sample flu12Cox44000170_FD_204666 | JGI IMG/M metagenome (GOLD analysis project Ga0306920, IMG submission 204666) | Lab enrichment of tropical soil microbial communities from Luquillo Experimental Forest, Puerto Rico - flux4day.12C.oxic.44.000.170 (v2)... | ecosystem: Environmental > Terrestrial >... | reverse complement strand
ATAGAGCACCTGGCCCGTGACGAAGCCGCTGCGCGCGTCGAGCAGATACGATGCCGCGTGCGCGACATCGTCGGGCGTGCCCACGCGCTTCACGGGCACGGCGTTGATGATGGCCTCCGTGCGTGGCGCGCCGGGCGGATTGGCGCGGTCGAAGAGCTCGGTGCGGATCGGTCCGGGGCCAATGGCGTTCGCCGTGACGCCGAAGGCGCCGAGTTCGAGCGCCCATACGCGCGTCATGCCGATCAGCGCGGCCTTGGTGGCCGAATAGGCTGTGCGCAGCTCCTTGCCGAGCGCGGCGCGCGACGACATGTTGACGATGCGCCCGAAGCCCGCGGCTTTCATGCCGGGCAGGAGCGCCTGCATGCACTGCTGCGCGCAGCGCACGTTGAGCGCCCACGCGCGTTCGAGTTCTTCGAGCGTCTGGTGTTCGGCATCGTTGGGCACGACCACGCCCACGTTGTTGACGAGGCGCGTGATCGGTCCGCCTTCCAGTGCGCGGGCGAGCGCGGCCGCCGTTGCTCCGGTATCGGAGAGGTCGGCGATGATGCCGTCGCCCACGCGGTCGATCACGACCGCTTCGTAACCGTCGGCCTCGCAGCGCGCGGCGCACGCGGCGCCGATCCCTGCGGCCCCGCCGGTAATCAGGACTCTTTCTTTAGCCATGTTCTTTCAGGAATGCGGATAAAAGAGAGGAATGCGAATGAGTCGATCAGACCGTGGCGACCGGCGTGACGGGCGAGCCCATCGCGCCCGGCAGCCGCAGCGGCGGTGCGGTGAGCATGAAGCGCGAGCGCTCGTGTTCGCGCAGCCACAACGCGAGATCGCGCAGATACCAAAGCTCGCCTAGCGGCAGGCCGAGCTTGAAGAGGCAATGGTGATGCAGCGGCAAAAGCGGATGATCGCCGGGCGTGGCAGGCGCGCGCGCGGGAAAGCGCTCGACGGCATAGTTGTCGGCGGCGAGCGCGGCGATGCCCGAATCGGTGATCCATTGCAGCAGGCGCTCGTCGCGCCCGTCGAGTGCGCTGCAGTGGCTCGACAAAACGGCTTCATCGGGCTGGCGGTTCATGTCGAGCACCATCTCCGCGAAGCCGGTGCGCAGCACCAGCATGTCGCCGCGCTCGACCTCCACGCGGTCGGCCTCGATCACGCGCATCAGGTCGTCGTAGCCCACGGTGCGCAATTCGCGGCCGAAATGCGCGGTGAAATCGATCAGCACGCCGCGGCCCTGCATGCCCTTCACGGCGAGGTGCTCGATGCCGAGCACGTCCGCATGGCTATGCTCGCCGCCGCACGCGTGGGGTGCGAAATTGTCTTCGGCGCGATATTCCATCGGGCCGATCACGTCCACGTTCGCGCGATAGCCGTTGTAGTAAACGCTCTCGGCCACGCCGTCGCCGTTGGCGTCGAAGCGCGCGCCCACGTGCGCGAGCGAGTCCCACTGCGTGGAATATTGCAGCGAGAGCAACACCTGATCGTCGCTCACCACGTCGGTGGCGCCCGCTTCGTTGCGCGCGAACGGAAAATTCACATAGGGCAGGCCGTCGCGGAAGGTGGGACGCAGCACGGGCGGATGGCGGCGCACGTTCAGCTTGCTCTCGCCCGGAAAGTCGAGCGGCAGCGAAAGCGTGAACGTGAGACCCGCGCGTATCTCCTGCGCGCCCTTGAGCACCTGCTCCGCGCCGATGAGATTGGGGCGGCCCAATTGATCGTCTGGACCGAAGTCGCCCCAGTTCGAGCCTTCCGGCCGGTTCTTCCAACGCATGCGGTCTACCTCCACTTCAGGAATCCACGCGAGCCGGATCAACCGGCCGCGCTCGTGCATCGCCACAGACAGTGTTCGAGAGGCGCCTCAAGCGGCGAGCAGCGAGGGCGGGATTTGCGCGTACACCTCGAGCAGCGCCTTCACGGCGTGCTGCTCGTTCTTCAGAAGACGCGCCTTGGGCGCGCCGATGACGAGCGCAAACGCCTCGCCATGAATCAGGAAGCCGCGCGCGAGACCGGCCACGTCCTCCACGCTTTCGCCCGTCGAGCGATGCCAGCCGTCGGTCACGCCCTGCTCGACATCGCGCTCGAGCGCGCCGCGGTCGATGACCGCGCCACTGGTCGAGCGCAACGGCGGCTCGCAACTGTCGAGCAGCTTGCGGCGCGCGGCCGGGGCCAGCGCGCCGAGCAGCGCCTTGCCCGCCGCGCTCGCGATGGTCATGAAACCGCCCGGCTCGTCGCTGTAGCGAATCTTCTGGCGCGACTCCATCACGTCGAGATAGACCACGCGGTGGCCCGCGAGCGTGGCGAGCGCGGCTGTTTCGCCGGTGGCGTCGCGCAGCGCGGAGAGCAGCGGCTGGAACATCAGCGTGAGCGGGTCCTCGCTGCAGATGTCGCGCGCGACGTGCAGCAGGCGCTGCGTGGGGTAATAGCCCGCCTTGACACCCGGCGCGTACAGATAGCCTTTGGCCACCATCGTCTGCAACAGCGCGTGGCAGCTCGACAGCGGGATTCCGGTTCGACGCGCAATCTCGCTGTAGATCATCGGTTGCCGGACTTCGGCAAAGAGGTTGATCACGTCGAAGACGCGCACTGCAGTTTTCACATCCATGAGAGTATTATCGACAGATCGATAACGTGATGACAATACGATCTCGGGTAAACACCTAAAACGTGGTGATCGGGGCCCGCTCGGGCAGCTTGCCCCGATCGAGGCGCCCGCGTCGCGCAACGAAGAAACGGCCCGTATTCCTGCGCTTTTCCACAAATGTAAAATCCCGCGCTTCGCGGACAATGCCGGCCGTAGCCAGATTTGCGGCTATCTCAGGGGTGCGCCTGGCGGCGCAAGCAAAACATCGAAGTCAAAAGAGAGGTGACCGCCTTGTTTGTCCGGATCTTGTTGCTATGGGTTGCGTCGTTGATGCTGGCGCACGTCGGTTTTCGATATCTCGATGCGGATTCGCCTTTCATGCCCGGCGGCGCGACATTCGATCCGGCTTCCACGACGCAAGCCGCCCGGCAACAGGACGTCGAACTGCAGCTGTCCGCGGACATCGCGAGCGCCCACGGCATTGCGCCGTTGGTGTCGATCAGGCCGCACTTCGTCGATCTCGCCGCCGGGGTGGCGCCTCATCTGCGCGATAGCATTTGGGCGCCCAATGCCGTGACGTCGGCGAACGCCTTGCACCTGCGCGAAGCCTGTTCGTCGGGCGTCGCGCGCCTTAAGAAGGTCGCACGCCGGATCGATGCGCGATTCGATGTGCGATTCGCGGCGCTGTTGCTGGCGCTCTGCGCGCTTCTGCTCGCGCTGCGCGCCTGGTGGCTGCAAACGGTGCGCCACGATCTGCTCGCCATGGCTGCAACCCTGCGCCTCGCGGCGAGCGGCGCCGGCCCAGCGCCTGCGCTCGTGCACCGGCCGCGCAAGCTTCATGGTCTCGCCCGCGCGCTCGGCGATCTGTCGTGCCGCCGCAGCGGCACGGTCGAAGACCGGTCGGCCACCTTCGCCGCTTTCCTGCGGCAGATCGAATCGCGGACGGCGCGATTACGCGCCTATGCCATGAACGTCACGCGCTGGAATTTGCGCGTGGCCCTTGTCGAGGACATCGATCTCTTTCAGGACCTCGCGCGGCAGTTCGTCGACACGGTCGGTCACGGCGGCGCGAATCATGCGCCTGTGAGCGTGGATGCGTATCTGAAGGACCGCTATGTCTACGGCGCGAACGCGGACGACGCGCGTATCGTGCTCCGGCTGGACGCGGGCGAGGCGTTTGAGCTGCCGCGCTCCGCGCTGGTCCGGCTCGTCGACAATCTCGTGGGCAACGCCCACGCGCACGGCGCGCCGCCGGTGGAGATCAGCACGACGCGCGGAGCGCGCACGTGGACCTTGAGCGTGCGGGATCACGGCGACGGCGTCGGTGCGAGTCTGCCCGAGGGTGGCGCGTTGGCGCCGCCGTTGCTCGCCTCGCGCGCTGCGAGCCTCGGACTCGGCTCGCATTGGGGCATGGGCCTGTCGATCGTCCGGCGGCTCGCGCGCCTGTGCAACGCCAAACTCAAGATTGGCGATCATCCGGACGGCGGCCTCTGGGTGCGCGTGATCGTGCCGATGGACAAGGCGCGGCAAACCTGACGTCGAAGCGCACGAGATCGATGCGTTCGGCGCCAGCAGCAACCCAGCCACGGGGCGCGGGCGTTGAGCCCGCGCCCCGTTTGCGTTCGGTCACTTGCCTTGTTGCGCTTTATTAACGTATCATTTTGATACGTTACAAATAAGGCCATTAGGAGGCAGGATGCATTCACGCTTCGACCGTTTCAGGGCGACGCCGCTCGCCAGCCAGCTGGAAGCCTTGATCGACGCGCCCGGGCGCTACGTGGAATACGCGGTGCTTTCGCGTGTCGGTGTGGCCGCGATCGCCGCAGTGGCCGAGGAAATCGCCCAGAAGTTTCCGGAGATCGGCGAGGACACCACGGCGCGCCAGTACTGCGGCGCGCTGGTGGCGGAGGTCATGCGCCGCCACGGCCACGAAGTCGCGCAGGCGCGCGGGCGCGTGAGCGGCGCATTTTTCAGCTATGGCGCGGTGTTCAGCGCGCAGCCGGTCGTCTTGCCGTTCGAAGCGGTGATCGAAGCGCTCGCCACGATGCCGGAACGCTTCGCGGCGCTCGTCAAGCGCGTGCCCATGAGCCTGTGGGCGCGCCGGCCAGAGGGCACGGGGTTTTCGCTGCTCGAGCACGCCTGCCATCTGCGCGATCTCGACACGGTTTTTGCCGAGCGTTTCAGCGCCGTGCGCAAGGTTCAACTGCCGGAAATCGCATCCGTGGACGGCACGGCGCTCGCCGAAGCGCGCGCATACCTGCGCCAGGATCTCGTCGCGGCCATGGGCGAATTCAGCGAAGGCCGGCGCCGTCTTTGCGCATCGCTCGAGCGCCTCACGCCCGAGCAGCGACTACGCTGCGGGCTGCGCGACGGCGTTCGGCGCATGACGCTGGAAGAACTCGTGCGTGAACTGCTCGACCACGACCGCACGCACGGGCTGGAGCTGGAGGAACTGGAAAGCGAACTGCGGGAAAAGGCTTAGCCCCGCGCCTGCTCCGCCTCCTGATACAACTCGCGCAGCGACTGCCCGAAGGTCGCATCGACATCGCGCAGCACGCCGGCGCGCGTGAACATGGCAACGGGCGGCAGCGTCCAGTCGAGCGTGTACGGCACGATCGCCACACCCGCGAAGTGCACGAGTTCTTCTGCGATATCGGCGGGCACGATCGACACGGCGTTCTCGTTCGCAACGATCATCTCGCCGATCAGCCGTGACGTGTAGCTTTCCACGATGGGCACGGGCGGCGCCACGCCCGCATGCAGGAAGAGATCGGAAATCTGCTCGCGTATGGGCGTGTGCGGCGCGCCGAGTATCCAGTCCAGCTCGACGAGCTTTTCCCAGCTGAGCTTGCTGCGCGCGAGGCGCGCCGCGAGACGCCGGCTCGCGATGAGCCGCGGCTTTTGCTGATGCAGCACCTCGAAGCGCAACTGCGAGACATCGACAGCGGAAGACGCGCGCCCGATCACGATATCGAGCGTGTGGTCGCGCAACTGCGGCAGGAGCGCGTCGCTTGTGCCTTCGTGAATCGTCATGGTGACGCGCTGCGGGAGGCGCGCTTGCGTGAGGCGGATCGCCGCCGCGAGCGTGCGTCCGGAGATAAATGGAATCACGCCCACGTGCACGCGCGTGGCGTGGCCCGCCACGACCGCTTCGATATCGCGCGCCAGGTGATCGAGGTCGTGCAGCATGGCCTGGGCGCGCGCCAGCACCACGTTGCCGAGCGCCGTGGGGGTCATGCCGCGCGACGAACGCTCGAAAAGCGGCGCGCCGAACATGCTCTCCATTTCGGCCAGCGCATTGGTGACGGCGGGCTGGCTCGTCGCCATGTGCTCCGCGACGCGCGTGAGCGAGCCGTGCTGGCGGATCTGCAGGAGCAGGACCAGATGGCGCATTTTCAGGCGCGTATTTAAACGCCTCGTCACTTCGTCAATGCTGAAAGACACGATAACCGGGGGCATAACAAAAAAATGATGGCCCCATACTAAATCAAAATGGGCAGGTTATGAGGGCTCTCTAGAATCGCCTCATTCGAACATGACCGCCGCGCCTTCCGTGCGTGGGGCACACCATCAGAGTGAGGAACATGAACAAGACCGATCGTCAGGCCGCCCTCGAGTATCACGAATTCCCCACGCCGGGCAAGATCTCGGTGACGGCCAGCAAGCCGCTCGTCACCCAGCGCGACCTCGCGCTCGCCTACACGCCGGGCGTGGCCGTGGCCTGCGAGGAGATCGTCGACAATCCGCAGAACTCGTTCCGCTACACGGCGCGCGGCAATCTGGTGGGCGTGATCACGAACGGCACGGCCGTGCTGGGCCTCGGCAATATCGGCGCGCTGGCCTCCAAGCCGGTCATGGAAGGCAAGGCGGTGCTCTTCAAGAAGTTCGCGGGCATCGACGTGTTCGACATCGAAATCACCGAAAGCGATCCGGACAAGCTCGTGGACATCATCGCGAGCCTCGAAGCCACGTTCGGCGGCATCAACCTGGAAGACATCAAGGCGCCCGACTGCTTCACGGTCGAGCGCAAGCTGCGCGAGCGCATGAAGATCCCGGTCTTCCACGACGACCAGCACGGCACCGCGATCACCGTTTCGGCCGCGTTCATGAACGGCCTGAAAGTGATCGGCAAGGACATTACGAAGGTCAAGGTCGTGACCTCGGGCGCGGGCGCGGCGGCGCTCGCGTGTCTGGACCTCATGGTGGATCTGGGCCTGCCGCTCAAGAACATCTGGGTGACCGATATCGACGGCGTGGTCTACCAGGGCCGCACGACGCTGATGGACCCGGACAAGGAACGCTTCGCGCAGGACACCTCGGCGCGCTCGCTTTCCGAAGTGATCGAAGGTGCGGACGTGTTCCTCGGCCTTTCGGCGGGCGGTGTGCTCAAGGCCGACATGGTGAGAAAGATGGCGGACAAGCCGCTCATTCTCGCGCTAGCGAACCCGACGCCGGAAATTTTCCCCGAGGTCGCGCTCGAAGCGCGCCCGGACGCGGTGATCGCCACGGGCCGTTCGGACTTCCCGAACCAGGTCAACAACGTGCTGTGCTTCCCGTACATCTTCCGCGGCGCACTCGATGTGGGCGCAACGACCATCACGCGCAACATGGAAATCGCGGCCGTGCATGCGATCGCCAAGCTCGCTGAGGAAGAGCTGAACGACTCGGTGGCCGCCGCCTACGGCGCCTATGATCTGCGCTTCGGGCCGAAGTACCTGATTCCGAAGCCGTTCGACTCGCGCCTGATCGTGCGTATCGCACCGGCCGTGGCGAAGGCCGCGATGGAAGACGGCGTGGCCACGCGCCCCATCGACGACTTTGGCGCCTACACGAACGAGCTTCAGCAGTTCGTGTATCACTCGGGCGCGTTCATGAAGCCGATCTTCGCGGCCGCGAAGCAGTTCGTGCGTGATGGCGGCAAGTCGCGCATCGTGTTCGCCGAAGGCGAGGAAGAGCGCGTGCTGCGCGCGGTGCAGGTGATCGTGGACGAGAAGCTTGCGCGCCCGATCCTGATCGGCCGCCCCGAGGTGCTGCTTGCCCGCATCGAGAAGTTCGGCCTGCGCCTGAAGCTCGGCGAAGACGTGGAAGTCACGAACCCCGAGTACGACGAGCGCTTCCACCAGTACTGGACGACCTACTGGGAACTGCGTTGCCGCGATGGCATCTCGAAGGAGATGGCGCGCGTCGAAATGCGCCGCCGCCTCACGCTGATCGGCGCGATGATGGTGCGCCTCGGCGACGCGGACGGCATGGTGTGCGGCACGGTGGGCGCGTATCACGACCACCTGCGCTTCGTCGACGAAGCCATCGGCATGCAACCCGGCGCGAAGACCTATGCGGCGATGAACATCCTGCTGCTCGACAAGCGCACGGTCGCCATCGTCGACACGCACGTGAACGACAACCCGAACGCCGAGCAGATCGCAGAATTCACGCTGGCGGCTGCGCGTCAGATGGAATGGCTCAATCTCGCACCGAAGGTCGCGCTGCTCTCGCGTTCGAACTTCGGCTCGGGCAGCTCGGCCTCGGGCACGAAGATGCGCGAAGTGCTCAAGCTCGTGACGGAAAAGAATCCCGATCTGGAAATCGACGGGGAAATGCACGGCGACTGCGCGCTGGACGAAGCGCTGCGCCTGCGCATCCTGCCGCATTCGAAGCTCAAGGGCGCGGCGAATCTGCTCGTGTGCCCGAACGTGGACTCGGGCAACATCGCCTACAACCTGCTCAAGACGGGGGCGGGCAGCAACGTGGCGGTCGGCCCGTTCCTGCTGGGCGTGAATGCGCCGGTGAACGTGCTGACGTCGAGCTCGACGGTCCGACGCATCATCAACATGGCCGCGCTGACCGTGTTGCAGGCGAACCGCGACTGAGCCCAGGCGGGGCGCGCACGCAGCGCGTCCCGACGAAAGCGCGCGATGGCTTCGGGCCTTCGCGTTGGCCACGGCTGTCCGGTTACTTGCTTCGGCTATGCGACGCAAACGCCGGGCACCGCGACCTTCTGGAACAGGTGCGGCGATGCCACCGCCGATGATGGATAAGACGAGAGCTTCGCTCTGAATTCTGGATGCGTGAATGCAGCACGGAAGTGCCCGGTCGATTCCCAGACAGCATAGTTCAGGTAAGTCGGGCTCTCGCCGATGGCGCGGTGAAGCTGCGTCGAGATGAAACCGGGCTGCTGTTTCATGAATGCCGCATCGTCCTGCCACACCGCGAGGAAGGTCTGCTCGTCGGCCTTATCGAGCGTGAAGACATTCACGAGCACGACCGGTCTGGCGTCGAGCGCAATTTGACGTTCAATTGGAAAGGCAGGGTCCAGTGGGCGCATGTGGGCCATAATAACCTCCGTTCAATATGGTTGTATGATGTCAAATCGGTGCGATGTCGATACTCGCTTATTGACATCATGATGTCAATAACATTATATGGTGACGGATGCGCAAGACCAGTCGAACGCCTGCGGGCGAGACCCTAACCAGTTTCCTCACTGACCTGTTCAGATTGAACAGTCTGCTTTTGACTTCGGGCGACCGGCTGGTTGCGCCACTTGGCCTGACGAGCGCGCGCTGGCAGATCCTCGGTGCAATCCTTGGCGCCGAACGCCCACAGCCGGTCGCGTGGCTCGCCAGGGACCTGGGCGGTAACCGCCAAAACGTGCAACGGATCGTCAATGACCTCGAAAGGGAAGGGCTCGTCGCATTCGAGACCAACCCGCATCACCGCCGGGCGCAGCTTGTTGTTCTAACCGACAGCGGAAGGCAGGCGTTCGACGCGGCCATGAAGCTGCAGGCGCCCTGGGTCAATAGCCTTTCGGACGGCATCCAGCCGATGGACCTGGAGGCAACCCGCCGCGTCGTGACAGCACTGCGAAGCAAACTGCAGGGAAATGACGAGCTTTAACAGCAAAATTCAGCCTGTCCGCAATCGGTCTCCCCGGAAATCCGCGAAGAACCTTTTTTTGCTTTTGGGGTCAGCCTTGCGTATCGGCGAGCTGTTCGTCGATCAGGCGGCGGGCCGCGCTGTAACCGCCCATCAAGGCGTCGATATCGGAACTGAAGGGGAGCCCGGCGGCGTCGTCGATCTTCAGGGCGGGCGAGGGCGCGGCGGGATTGTCGCTTGACGCAATGCTTACCACGGCCGCGTAACGAGGACGTTTGATTTCAGAGCGCTCGAGCGGGACCGTGCCGTTCGCTTCGACGCCAACGCGGATTGCGTAGCCGCGATATTCATAGGTGCGATTCATGACTGCATTGCCGTACGGGTTGCCGTGTTCAAGCGTACGCGCGCTAACTTATGTCAACCTTACGTAAGCGCTGAATGAAACCGAAAACGACCTGTCACGTTGCGCACGCATCGAGCCAGGCAGAAAGACAGTGAAAGGCGCAGGTTGGTAAGGTACGCAAAGAATTATCGTCAGACGAAAAAAGCGTAATCGCAGGCACCTTCCCTTAAGGTTCTCTTCAGGTAAGAGCAGGCACGATCACATAACCCTGCCCAACGTTGTGGGCTGCCATGTGCCTGACATTCGCGAGGCGTAGGCTGGTGCCAGCCAGACCGGATATCGTTGTCCGCGCAACTTTCTGGAGTGCCGCCCCATGAAGCCGCCGACCGGTCGCCTGCACGTATACCTGTTTGCCGCTTCGCTTGCGGTGATCCTCATTCAGGCCGCCGTGGTCATTTCGATCGTGCTGCTGCACGTGCCAGTGCGTGCGTTCGAATCGCAGCCGTTTCGCGCGGCCGTGCTCGCGGCGGTAGGTTGCGCGGTGCTCGTCGTGCGCTGGCTAGTGCGGCGCGCCAGGCGAAAAGCCGAATTCCTCAGCCGCAGTCAGGCGAACCTACGCGCTTCGCGAACGGCGTGCGCTTCGAAGCGCGCGGCCCGCGAGCCGCTGCGTGCGCGCTACCGCCATAGTGCCGGAACGACGGCCCTGGCGCGATCGAGCGAGCAATAAGGGCAAACCACGAGGCGCAAACCACGATGTGCAAACCGCGCGCAAACCGCGCGGCGCTACGCGCGGGAAGGTGCGCGAACTTCAGCCGTCCACAGGCGGCGCGGGCATTTCCAGGTTGAGCTGGTAGAAAGCGGCGTCGAGCCAGCGGCCGAATTTGAAGCCCGCTTCCTTGATCGTGCCTGCGTGCGTGAAACCCAGCTTGGTGTGGAGGGCGATGCTACCGGAATTGGCC
>Ga0306920_100014535_pt1 | contig 10750 bp, 11 predicted proteins | sample flu12Cox44000170_FD_204666 | JGI IMG/M metagenome (GOLD analysis project Ga0306920, IMG submission 204666) | Lab enrichment of tropical soil microbial communities from Luquillo Experimental Forest, Puerto Rico - flux4day.12C.oxic.44.000.170 (v2)... | ecosystem: Environmental > Terrestrial >... | reverse complement strand
GAGGGTAGTCCCTTAACGGACGTGCCGTGCTCAGAAACTATCCGGGCTACTATGTCAACAATCCTCGGGAACGAGATCCTTCCCGCTAGGAAGTCTGTGACGCACGCCTCGTTGGCCCCGTTGTAGACGGCGGGCGCCGTTCCGCCGAGCCGCGCGGCCTCGCGCGCCAGCGCCACCGCGGGAAATGCCTGCTCGTCGAGCGGCTCGAACGTCCAGGAAGCGGACGTGGTCCAGTCAAGCCCGGGCGCCGCGTCGGCCACCCGTTCCGGCCAGGCCATGCCGAGCGCGATCGGGATGCGCATGTCCGGCGGGCTGGCCTGGATGATCGTTGCGCCGTCAGCGAACTCCACCATCGAGTGCACGATCGACTGCGGATGCACCACCACGTCGATCCGGTCCAGGCCGAACCCGAACAGCAGGTGCGCCTCGATCACCTCGAGCCCCTTGTTCACCAGCGTGGCCGAATTGATGGTGACCAGCGGCCCCATGTTCCATGTCGGGTGGGCGAGCGCCTGGTCCGGTGTGACTTCCGCCAGCTTCTCCTTCGGCCAGCCGCGGAACGGCCCGCCGCTCGCGGTCAGGATGAGCCGCTTGACCTCGGAGTTCCGCCCGGCGCGCAGGCACTGCGCGATCGTCGAGTGCTCGGAGTCGACGGGCACGATCTGCCCGGGCTTGGCCCGGCTGGTGACCAGCGGGCCGCCGATGATGAGCGACTCCTTGTTGGCGAGCGCCAGCGTCCGGCCGGCGTCCAGCGCGGCGAGCGTCGCGCGCAGCCCGGCGGCGCCAGTCACCCCGTTCAGGACGACGTCGCAGGGCCAGGCGGCCACCTGCGATACCGCCCCCTCGCCCGGCAGGAGATCCGGTCGTGGTGCGGAGGCGCCACGGCCCGTTACGGAAAATTCTTCTCGAACGGCCGCCTCGACAGCAGCCAGGGCCGCCGGATCGGCCACCGCGACGGCGGCCACCCCGAACTCGGCCGCCTGGCTGGCGAGCAGGCCGGGGTTCCCGCCGCCGGCCGCCAGCGCGACCACCCGGAACCGCCCCGGGTTGCGCCGCACGATGTCCAGCGCCTGGGTGCCGATCGAGCCTGTCGAGCCGAGGATGACCACATCGCGCGGCGCGTCTGGGGCCGCCATTGCTGACGTCGATTCCACCCGGCCATTGTCCGCTATGGGCGAGCGGGTGCGCGACCGCGAAGTGACGCGCGCGTCGGGCGCCGCGAGCCGGTCACCCATGATCGTGGGTCAAAACTGGCGATATCCGCCGCAGATGACCCACGATCATGGAATGGGCCGGTCAGCGGGCGGCGGCTAGGGTCCTGGCCGCCGCGATGATGGCCTCGCAGGCGACTGTCTGCACGCCGGCGCCGCGCACGGGAGTGCCGAAGAACGCCGCGTCGTTCAGCTCGCCCTTGATCTGCCCGGCCAGCGCGTCCCGGGCCTTCTCAAGGCGCAGCAGCCTGCCGTTGACGCTGGTGAAGAGCGCGTCGCCCGGCGCGGCAGACTCCACCGCGCTGGTCGACGCGATCAGCGTGTCGGCGCCGAACGCGCCGACGCTGGAGTTCAGCTGCTTGTAGCAGGCACCGAGCTTGCTGACGCCGTCCCCGCGCAGGGCGGGGTTCGGGTCCCGCAGGATCTCGGTGATGACGCGGCCGTCGCGATCGTAGTCACCGCGCAGCCCGAGCAGGTACAGCTCGGTCGGCTCGATGTCGGTCTCGTCGGTCCACGTCCCCTTGGTCCCGCTGTTGACGACGGTCACCTGGCCGCTGTCCGGGCCCGCGGAGTTCGGGCCGTCGGCGGCACCGGACGCGTCGAGGCCGAGGCGCTTGACGCCCGGGCCCGCGAACCCGACGTAGTTGGTGTTGATCTCGGCGGCGTAGTCACCGTGGTCGTAGGCGAACCCCGCGTTCTGCGTGACGCACCCGGCGGCGGGGCAGGTGGCCGAGCCCGCCGACAGGTAGTAGTCAGGCTTGGCGAACAAGGCGAACGACGGCGTGCGCGCCGGGTCGGCGCTCACGATGTGCAGGATGCCTTCTTCCACCGGATCGGCGATGTAGTTGGCGATGTTCTGGGTGGCGCCGGTGTACGGGTTGAGCGCGGTCAGCCCGGCCACGTCGCGCTCGAGTGTCCGCACCGTGGACGAGCCGCGCGCCGGGTTACCGGTCACGTCGAACTCAGGCGCGGTGTCGGCCTGCACCGTGAACGGCGTGGTAGCTGTTCGAGATCGGCATGCCCTGCCGGTCGCCATACAAGCCGGAGTAAGTGGTCAGGATGTCGTCCGCCGTGTGCGCGATCAGCGGCGTGTGGTCGTTGGAAAGGAAAGTCCCATTGTTCTCGAAGAAGTTCAGCAGATTTGGCATCAGCTGGAGATCGGATGGCACGTTGGGGTTGTCCCGGAAGAAGTGCACATTGTCGAATGTGAGCTGAACGACGTGCTTAATTCCGTTGCCGAGACGGCATGAACTCAAGTGGCCCGATTTAGTGGACCCAATGGCGGGCGACGTCGCCGCCGCCGCGCGCACCGGGCCGGCGGCGCCGGCGATGCCGAGGCCGGCCAGCAGCGCCGCGGACCCGGCTATCGCCGCGATCCGCCTTCCTGACATGAAAGTGATCATTAACTCCTCCCGGTGGAACACGATGTCACGGCCCCAGTAAGTGGGTAAATGTACGTTTGGTGTCCAACGAGTAAATTTCTGAGGAGTTTCGGTCAGCGTTCAGCCGTGTTCGACAAATGCGGGCGCGCGGCATTCCGCCGCGGGCGCGACAGGCGGCCCGCGCCGCTAGCAGGAGGCCAGTCTCAGCCCAGGTCGTTAATCTGGCGGGCGAGCGCGAAGTCGTTCGCGGTGAGCCCGCCCGCGGAGTGGGTGACCAGCGTCAGAGTCACCTTGTTCCACGACACGAAGACGTCCGGGTGGTGGTTGGCCCGCTCGGCGAGGAAGCCGACGGCGTTCACGAACAGCAGCGAGTCGCGGAAGTCCTTGCGGGTCACCGTCCTGGTGATCTGCCCGTCGGCGAGTTCCCAGCCGGGCGTGGCCGCGAGTTCGGCGGTGACCTGGTCCGAAGTGAGGCTAGTCATGATTCCGGAATACCATTCCGAGGTGACCACGCAACTACGGGACACCCCGTTGCGAGCGGTGCATGAGCGACTCGGTGCGACGATGACGGAGTTCGCCGGGTGGCTGATGCCGCTGCGCTACGGCAGCGAAACCGCCGAACACAACGCGGTCCGCTCCGCGGCCGCCCTCTTCGACCTGTCGCACATGGGCGAGATCGCGGTGACCGGCCCCGGCGCCGGCGAGGCGCTGGACTACGCCGTGTGCGGCTGGCCGTCGGCACTCGCCCCCGGCCGGGCCCGCTACACGATGCTGTGCGCACCGGACGGCGGCGTCCTCGACGACCTGGTTATCTACCGGCAGGCGGCCGACCGCTTCCTTGTCGTCGCGAACGCCGCTAACACCGCTGTGGTGCTGACGGAACTGCGAGCGCGCTGCCCCGGTGCCGCCGTGCAAGACGAGACGGCCGCGACCGCGCTAGTCGCCATCCAGGGTCCGAACGCCTCTCGCATCCTCTCCCGGGTAACCGATCTCCCGCTTGACGGCGTCCGCTACTACGCCGGCGCCTACGGCCAGGTCGCCGGCTGCCCGGCGTGGGTCGCGCGGACCGGGTACACGGGCGAGGACGGTTTCGAGATCTTCTGCGCTCCCGAGGACGCCGAACGCGTCTGGACGGCACTGACGGACGCGGCGCCTGGTCCCGGGGGGGCCGGCCTCCCGGCGGCCGGGCTGGCGGCCCGCGATACGCTCCGGCTTGAGGCCGGCATGCCACTGTACGGCAACGAACTCGGCCTGGACGTGACACCCTATGAGGCGGGGCTTGGACGCGTGGTGAGGCTGGATAAGCCCGGCGACTTCGTGGGCCGGGCGGCTCTGGCGGCGCGGGCGGCGGATGGCCCGCGACGCACCCTCATCGGCCTGGTCGCCAGGTCGCGGCGGGTGCCGCGGCACGGGTACGCCGTGCTCTCGCTGCCGGCGGGCGCCCAGGTCGGCGCGGTGACCAGCGGCGCGCCGTCCCCGACCCTGGGGGTGCCAATAGCGATGGCGTACGTCGAAGCGGGCTCGGCCGGACCGTACGGGATCGACGTCAGGGGTAAGACAGAGCCGGCCGATGTGACAGAGCTGCCGTTCTATGACAGGAGTAAGCAAGGATGAGCGTTCCCGTCGAACTCCGCTACACGGAGGAGCATGAATGGGTGGCGATCGACGGCGAAACCGCCTCGGTCGGGATCACTGATTACGCGGCACAGTCGCTTGGCGATGTGGTTTACGTGTCGTTGCCCGCCGTCGGAACCGCGGTGAGCGCGGGAGAGCCCTGCGGCGAGGTGGAGTCGACGAAGTCGGTGAGCGATCTGTACTCGCCGGTGGACGGCGAGGTCACCGAGGTGAACGACGAACTCGACGACGATCCGGGCCTGGTCAACGCGGAGCCGTACGGAGCGGGCTGGATGTTCCGGGTGCGGGTGGCCGCCGGGCCGGACGGCGAGGCCGCGCTGCCGCCGGGGCTGCTGAGCGCCGCGGAGTACGAGGAACTCACCAAGAGCGCCGGCTGACCGCAGCCCCGTGTCCCGCCTGGCGGCGGCCATGGCCGCCGCCAGGCGGGGACGCGACGCCTACTTGCGGAGGCGGCGCCAGATGAGGTAGCACGTCACGCTGACGACGGCGAGCGCGGCGGCACCGCCGATCAGCGGGTCGATCTGGCTGATCCGCTCGCGCGCGCGGTCACCAGCCCGGCGCGCCACGTTGGACGGGCTTACCCGGTCCGCGATCTCGTCAATGGTCTTCGCTAGCGAGGCGCGCGTGCGCTCGATCTCGCCAACAAGCGTGTCCGGCGGCAGCTTGCTGGTGTCAGTCTCGGTCTCAGCCATGTGGGTCACTCTATTCCGAAGGTATATGGCCAACGTCACGGCCCGGCCAGGCACGCGGGCCGCTTGTACAGCCTGCCCGCCGGAAGCGCCGTGATGCGTCGACCGTACCGAAGATCACCGGACCGCCGAGCGCGACGCGCCGCGATCCATTGCGCCCCGCCAGTCCCGCAAATGCCACCTCGTCGCCTCGCGGTGGCTCCCGGGCGGCATGAGCCATGATTATTACTGTCCGTAACCGCCGGCGGCCGCGGCCAGCTCCATGATCCCGAAAACAGTTTTTTAGCGGAAAAGAACTTGTGCTATTACGACGAAAAGTCTTCGCGATCGTTGTCGTCCCCGCTTAGGCGGCCTCGGTAATGTCCGCGAAATAGTTGCTCACCGTAGCATTATGCCCGGAATGTTCTTATTGCCCGGATTCATTGGTGCGCGGGCTGAGGCTGCACGAGCAGCGGTGACCAGCCAACACCGGCCCTCTGCCGTTGCTGGGCAGGAAATTTGCTCAAAAAGGTAAAGTTGGCGTTATTCGATGCCTATGTGGATTACTCTCCCCTTGATTGATGCGGGAGGAACCATGAGACGCATCGGCAAACTCGCCTGTTCCCTGTTGATCGCTATCCCTGTCGCGGCCTTCACTGGCTGCTCAAGCGGCGGCAGCGGCGGCGGCGCGTCGGGGCCTGCTGAACAGCCCACGATCGTGGTGGACGTGGTGCCCACCGCCGACGCGGCCGGGCTGTTCATCGCCCTTGACCAGGGGTACTTCGCCCAGCAAGGGCTCACCGTGAAGATCGTGCCCATCCACGGCGGCGAGTACGGCATGGCCGACCTGCAGGACAACCATGCCCAGCTTGTCGAGGGAAACTACGTCTCGTTCATCGAGGCCCAGATCGCCGGCACCTACGAAAAGCACCCGATCAGCATGCGCATCATCGCTAACGGGTCGCTGATGCAGCCTGGCAACCAGGCGATCTACGTGCTGCCCCGTTCCCGGTTCAAGACCGTGGCCGATCTCGCGACCGCCAAGGCGAGCATCGGCCTGAACTCGCCGAACAACATCGGGCAGGTCCTCTTCGGCGCGCTCTTCCAGCAGGACGGGCTGAAGCTGGCCCGGATCCGCCAGGTCTACGAGCCATTCCCGCTCCTCCTGCAAGGGCTGCAGAAGGGCCAGCTCGACGCGGCGTGGCTGCCCGAACCGTTCGGCAGCCAGGCAGAGCAGGAGTTCGGCGCCGTACCGCTCGCCGACTTCGACCAGGGTTCGCTGCAGAACTTCCCCATCGGCTGCTACATCGGCACCATGCAGTGGGTGCAGCAGCACCCGAAGACGGTGGCCGCCTTCCTGCGCGCCCTACGGCAGGGCCAGCAGATCGCGGACACCGACCGGGCCGCGGTGGAGTCGGCGCTCGAGAAGAACACGGGGACCTCGCAGGTCATCGCCTCCACGATGACGATCAACTCCTACCCGCTGAACATGGACGTGCCCACGATGCAGCGCGTCTCCGACGCCATGTTCGAGTTCGGCCTCATGCGCGGTTACCGGAAGCCATACCGAATCTCCGAGATGATCCAGCCCGAACCAGGTACGGTGTGGTAGCCGAGTTTCGGCGAATCGGTGAAACGACGATTGATGGTGATTTATCCTGCCTGAGCACGCTGGTAGCAGGTGAGCGTGCCTAGGTAAGGGGAGCGCATTGAGGGTTAAGGGGATCCGCGCAGCATGCGCGGTGGCGGCGGTCGCGGTGGCGGCGGCCGGCTGTTCTTCCGGTGGCGGCGCGGCCACGTCGTCCGGTCCGCCAGAGGAGACGACGCTGAACGTGTCCGTGGTGCCCGCCATGGACTCGGCGGGGTTCTTCATCGCGTTGCACCAGGGCCTGTTCGCCAACGAAGGCCTGACGATCAACTACACGCCCGCCACCAGCAGCGAGACGGCGATCGGCACCCAGCTGCAGGGCAAGTTCGACATCACCGGCGGCAACTACGTCTCCTACATCCAGGCGGTGGCGGAAAAGCATGACCCGCTCGAGGTCGTCGCCGAGGGCTCGATCATGCAGCAGGGCGCGCAGGTGATCTTCACCCTGCCCTCCTCGAGGATCAAGACCCTCGCGGGCCTCCAGGGCCACGTGCTCGGGGTGAACGCGGAGAAGAACATCGACTACCTGCTCGATGTATCCGTACTCACCGAGAACGGAATCAAATCCGGCGGCGTGAAGTTCCCGACGCAGCCGATCCCGTTCCCCGTGATGGGGCAGGCGCTGCAATCCGGGAAGATCGCCGCCGCCACCATGCCGGAGCCGTTCGCCAGCCTCGCCGAGCAGCAGCTGGGCGCGGTCACCCTCGCGGACCTGAACCAGGGCGCCACGCAGAACTTCCCGATCGAAGGCTACGTGGTCACCAAGACCTGGGCGGCGAGCCACCCCAACACCCTGAAGCGTTTCCTCGCGGCGCTCGAACAGGGACAGGAGATCGCGGACACCAACCGCGCCGCCGTGGAGCAGGCCTTCGAGGCCATCAAGGGCCCGCAGAACGGGCAGGTCCCGCCGGGCATCGCGGCGGTCATGGCGCTCGACACCTACCCGATCGGCGTCGACCGGGCCCGGATGCAGCGCGTCGCGGACGTCATGTACCAGTTCGGCCTGCTGCCGTCGCGGTTCGTGGTCAGCCAGATGCTGCTGAGCCGGTCGTTCTTCGACTTCTCCGCGTACTCCACGTCGTCGCCCTGACCGGGTAGGCGCGCCTCCCGAACGCGTCTGGACAGGTCGTCCCGGGTTAAGATCCCGTGGTGACAGGGACTGCCGGGTTCGGCCTCATCGTTATGGTGATCGGCATCGCGGGGATCGCCGCCGTGCTGTCCAACCGGCTAAGTGCACGGCTGCGCGTTCCCGCCCCCGCTTTCTTCCTGATCTGCGCGAGCGTCGCCGCGCAACTATGGCCGCGTCTGACCGCGCTGCCGCTCAGCACGGTGGAGCGGGTAGTCAGCATCGCGCTGGCGATCATCTTGTTCGACGGCGGAATGCACATCGGATGGCGCCGGTTCCGTACCGCGGCCGCCGCGATCGTCTGGGTCGGCGTGGCCGGGACGCTGGTCACCGCGGCGGCCACGGCGGTGGCCGCGCACTTCGTCGCCGGGATGGAATGGCGGCTGGCCCTGCTGATCGGCACCGCGGTGGCGGCCACAGACCCCGCCGTTGTGTTCTCCGTGTTCGGCCGCCGGGAAATCGCCGGCCGCACCGGGGTGCTGCTCGAGGGCGAGTCCGGTGCCAACGATCCCGTGGGGATCGCGCTGCTCGGGGCGCTGCTCGCGGCGCACGGGTCGGCGGGCGGGGTGGTCTGGCACGTGATCACCGAGTTCGCCTTGCAGATGGCGGTCGGCACCGCCGTGGGCGTGGCCGGCGCCATCAGCCTGCTGGCGTTCATGCGCCGCGTGCCGCTGCCCAGCGAGGCGCTGTACGCGCCCCGGGTGCTTGTCAGCGTCCTGACCATCTTCGGCATCGCGACGGTCGCCCGGGGCTCGGGCTTCCTCGCGGTCTTCGTCGCCGGAATACTCATCGGCGACGAGCCCGCGCCCTACAAGCGGGAAATCCAGCGGTTCCACACCTCGCTGGCCAGTCTCGCGGAGATCGTCGCGTTCTCGATGCTCGGCCTCACCATGCGGCTGTCGGCGCTGGGCAGCGCCGACACATGGCGGTCGGGCCTGGCGCTCGCGGCCCTGCTGGCCTTCGTCATCCGGCCAGTCTTCGTCGGGCTGGTGTCGCTGCCGGTGCGGTTGTCCCCGCGGGAACGGATCTTCTTCCTCTGGACCGGTCTCAAGGGAGCGGTGCCGATCCTCCTCGGCATCACGATCGCCGGATCCGGCATAGCCGGCGCTGCCCAGGGCTACCAGGTCATCTTCGTCATCGTCGGCTTCTCGGTGATCGTGCAGGGTGGCCTGGTGCCGACGCTGGCGCACCGGCTGCGCATCCCGCTGCGGACCGTGGAGCCTGAACCGTGGTCGCTAGGCGTCCGGTTCAGCCAGGAACCGGAAGGGCTGCACCGCTACCACGTGGCGGCGGGATCGGCCGCCGACGGCAGCGCCATCGGCGACCTGCCGTGCGGGGAGGGCGTCTGGGTCAGCCTCGTCATCAGGGACGGCAGCCTCGTCACCGCCGACGGCGACACCCCCCTGCGCGCGGGCGACGACGTGCTCGTCCTCGCCGACCCCGAGGACGCGCCCGTGCTCGACCGGCTCTTCAGTGCGGGCGGGGGGACTTGAACCCCCACGGTGTTACCACCAACAGGACCTAAACCTGCCGCGTATGCCATTTCGCCACGCCCGCGTGGCAGTGCCTGACCTAGAGGGTGCCGCCCGGGTCAGACGCCGAGGTCTTTGCGGAGCCGGTCCACGTGTCCGGTCGCCTTGACCCCGTAGTAGGCCTTCTCGATCTTCCCGTCCGCGCCGACGACGAATGTCGAGCGGATCACGCCCGTCGTCTTCTTCCCGTACATCATCTTCTCGCCGTACGCGCCGTAGGCGGAAAGGGTGGTGCGCTCCGGGTCGGACAGGAGCGGAAACGTGATGCCCTCCTTGGCACGGAACTTCGCCAGCTTGGCCGGGGCGTCCGGTGAGATCCCGAGCACGGTCAGCCCGACCGCGGCCAGGTCAGGCAGGCTCTCGCTGAAGTCGCACGCTTCCTTGGTGCAGCCGGGGGTCATCGCCGCGGGGTAGAAGTAAACGATCACCTTCTGGCCGCGCAGCGCCGACAGCGACACGGGGTTGCCGTCCGCGTCCGGCAGCGTGAAATCCGGTGCTTCGTCACCAGGTGCGAGCCGTTCTCCGGTCACCAGGCTCTCCTTACGAACGGAAAAGTCAGACAGAACACGGTATCGCTTCCTGGCGGCACGCCGGAAACGGACCCGTCTATGACGTCATGACGTGGGCGGCGATGACCGGGGCCAGCGCGCGGAAGGCACGGCCGCGGTGGCTGATCGCGTCCTTCTCCGCGGGCGGCAGTTCGGCGGTGGTCACCGACATGTCCGCCGGGACGAAGATCGGGTCATAGCCGAACCCGTTGGTTCCGCGCGGGGCGCGGGTCAGCGAGCCGGCGAGCACTCCGGTTGTCGTCCACTCACGCCGCTCGGCGTCCTCGGCGCCGGGAAGCACCAAGGCGGCCACGCAGACGAACTGGGCGCCACGGGCCGCCACGTCGGTGAGCTGGCCGAGTACCAGCTCCAGGTTGGCACGATCGTCGCCGTGCTTGCCGGACCAGCGGGCGGAGAACACGCCAGGCATGCCGTGCAGCGCGTCCACGCACAGGCCGGAGTCGTCGGCGACCGCGGGCAGGCCGGTAAACGCCGCGATGGCGCGGGCCTTGAGCAGCGCGTTGCCGGCGAACGTGAGACCGGTCTCGGCCACGTCGGGCGCGCCGGGAAAGGCGTCGAGGCCGACGAGGCCGTCAGCGAATCCGGCGGCGTCGAGGATCCGGGACAGTTCGGCGATCTTGCCGGTGTTCCGTGTCGCGAGCACGACGCGCGGCGCCGCCTGGTCAGCCACCGAGGGCTTCCGCCTGCAGGCGCGAGAGCTCCCCGCACCCGGCCACCGCCAGGTCCAGCAGCGACGTCAGCATCGACCGGCCGAACGGCTCGCGCTCCGCCGTCCCCTGGATCTCCACGAAGTCCCCGGAACCGGTGCAGACCACGTTCATGTCCGTCTCCGCCGCCGAGTCCTCCGTGTAGCACAGGTCGAGCCGGGGCTCGCCGTCCACGATCCCGACGCTCACCGCCGACACCGAGGTGACCAGCGGCGAGCCTTTGCACCGCCCGCGCCCCTGCAGCCAGGCGACGGCGTCGGCGAGGGCCAGGT
>Ga0306920_100014533_pt1 | contig 10750 bp, 12 predicted proteins | sample flu12Cox44000170_FD_204666 | JGI IMG/M metagenome (GOLD analysis project Ga0306920, IMG submission 204666) | Lab enrichment of tropical soil microbial communities from Luquillo Experimental Forest, Puerto Rico - flux4day.12C.oxic.44.000.170 (v2)... | ecosystem: Environmental > Terrestrial >... | reverse complement strand
CGCGTTGTGTTTGGCTCCGGCGCATGAAGGTCCGTCTGGGTTCGATTACGTGGTCACAGGTCAGGCAGGCAGCCCGCGAGAACGCAGTATTGGAAAAGAAGGTTGAAGGCACCGGTCCTAGCGGCCCTTTTGGTTCCACCGCAGTCGGAGGAGAAGGCTGGAAGTTGAAAAAAGAATAAGCGGCGCATCAGGGATGAAAAAGCGCCTGAAGCGGAATCATGCATTGTCCGAACAAGGTGCCGCAGCAGGTGAAATATTTTTTCACATGGACAGTATTTGTCCATGTGCCCTCGCTACAATTCTCCCGTAAATGATGAGTGTACAGTCTAACGCTTCAACAGTTTTAACGCTTTCACGCCTCCTCCGTGGTCCCGTGGTCTTGTGGTCCCGTGGTCCCCTTTCAGCATTTCAGCTTTTCCGCATTAACCCGGTAAAACATAGTAAAACACAGTAAAAGTAAAAATCTCCACGAACCTAATCATAAGCCCAGCACTCATATTAACCGCTCACCGACTCCCTGCGAACCACCAGTTCACTGATTACTGATTACTAATTACTGATCACAAAACCGCAGCCCACATTGCACAGTTTCGGCCACGCGCATAATTTGAAAGGTCCATGTCCGAAAACCATACCGAGCCACTGCACGAACGGATCGATTCTCTTTATCGGGCCGAGTCGGGCCGGATTCTGGCCACTCTGATTCGGTTGCTGGGCGATTTTGAGCTGGCTGAGGATGCGGTGCATGATGCGTTCGCGGCAGCACTGGAACACTGGCCAAAAGAGGGCATGCCCGAAAATCCGCGGGCGTGGCTGGTCTCGACCGGGCGATTCAAGGCCATTGATTTGCTGCGGCGACGGGTGCGATTCGATGCCTCAGAGGAGAAGATTGCCGAACAGCTCGAATCCCGCTCGAATGAGGCCATCCGATTGGATGACGAGGGTGTTAAGGATGATCACCTGCGATTGATTTTCACCTGCTGCCACCCCGCGCTGGCGCCGGAGGCGCGCGTGGCTTTGACGTTGCGCGAAGTGTGCGGGCTGACGACGGAAGAGATCGCGCGGGCTTTCCTGCTCGGCGCGCCGACGCTGGCCCAGCGCATCGTGCGCGCCAAGTCAAAGATTCGCGAGGCGCGTATTCCGTATGAAGTGCCTTCGACAGCCGAGTTGCCGGAGCGGCTCGATGCTGTGTTGCAGGTGGTGTATCTCGTTTTCAACGAAGGTTACTACGCGTCGTCGGGAGCGTCGTTGCTGCGGGCGGACCTTTCGAGCGAAGCGATTCGGCTTGGCCGGCTGCTGAACGAGTTGATGCCGGAGCCGGAGGTGTCAGGCCTGCTCGGGTTGATGTTGTTACAGGAATCGCGCCGCGCCGCCAGGACGTTGCCCAACGGAGAGCTGGTCCTGTTGGAAGAGCAGGACCGGTCGCTATGGAATCGGGAGCTGATTGCGGAGGGCATCGCTCTGGTGGAGGGGGCTTTGAAATCACGGCGTTTCGGGCCCTACACCTTGCAGGCGGCGATTGCCGCCGTGCATTCGGAAGCCGCCAGCAGCGCAACCACGGATTGGCCGCAGATTGTGGCCTTGTACACGGTATTGGCCCGCGTCGAGCCTTCGCCGGTCATCGAATTGAATCGCGCGGTAGCCATTGCGATGCGTGATGGTCCTGAGGCGGGATTGACCTTGATCGACGCTTTGCTCACACGCGGCGATTTGGGGGATTATCACCTGGCTCATGCCGCGCGCGCGGACCTGTGCCGGCGGCTGGGAAATGTGACGGAAGCCCGGTCTTCCTACGAACGGGCGCTCGCCCTTACACGGCAGGAACCGGAGCGCCGCTTTCTTGAGCGGCGACTGAGCGAGCTAAGAAAATGAATCCTGGCGGCACGGTTGAAGATTTCGCTTCTGCTTGTCGAAACCGGACCTCGCCAAACGACTAATTGATGTAAACGACACAATGAACACTGAAAAAACTGAGCGAGAGAAGACTATGAAATACATCATGCTTGGATACAGCGACGAGAAAGAGCTGGAAACGATGTCCGAAAGCGAACTGAACGCCTATGTGGACGAATGCTTCGCCTACGACGACGAGTTGCGAAGCAAAGGGCACTTGGTTGCCCGTGGCGAAGCGCTCCAGAACTCCCGGAACGCCGTCACCCTGCGCAGGAAGAACGGCAAGCTGGCCGTCACCGACGGCCCGTATGCAGAGACCAAAGAACAGTTGGGCGGCTTCTGTGTAATTGAAGCCGCGGACCTAAACCACGCCATTCAGTTGATGTCCCAGCATCCTTGCTTGAAGGCGGCCATTGTCGAGATTCGCCCGGCGGAAGATTTAACCGAAATGATCCGCCAAAGCGAGCGGCGGCGAGCTGTTGCGGCATGAGTGTCGATTTCCGGCATTCCCAAACGACTATGTAGCAATTTAACAAAACCAAACTCAGACATAACTATGCGATTCATGATTCTGGTCAAAGCCACCAAAGACTCCGAGGCGGGCTTCGTGCCCAACGAGCAAACCAAGCAAATGCTCACCGAGATGGGCAAGTTCAACGACGAACTGGTGAAGGCCGGTATCTTGCTGGCCGCCGACGGACTTCACCCCAGTTCCAAAGGCGCGCGCGTCCGGTTTTCCGGCGCGAAGCGCACGGTAACTGACGGCCCGTTCATTGAAACGAAGGAGTTGGTCGCGGGCTTCTGGCTCTGGGAGTGCAAGTCGCTGCAAGAGGCGATTGATTGGGTCAAGCGTTGCCCCAATCCCATGCCGGGAGAATCGGAGATCGAAATTCGCCAGGTGTTCGAGGCGAAGGATTTGAAATCCATAGTCGAAGCCAAAAACCCTTAAGGAAGCCAAGGTCGCTCTTTTGCCGATGACCCCGGGCCTCTCAGCCTCCCACGGCGCGCTGCATGATCCGGGCTTGCATCGGTCGAGGAGTGAACCGGAAGGAAAAAATAATGAGCTTGTTTAGAACACCGGCGACGGTACTGGACCGATGGCGCAGCATCGCCAGAATCCCCGTCCTTGCGACAGGTCTGGGCTCCATCATCAAAATGTTGGTCACAGCCGAATTCTTCTGTTCTGACACGTGACCGAAAGCTGTGGAGGCAGGGCCCGGTGACAAAGTGGTGACGTTTACGCCATGTGGCTTTAGTTCCCTATGAAGCGCTTCGCCAAACAGCAGGACGTAGCCCTTACTGGCTGCATAGGCCGCATAGCCCGGCACGGCTTCATATCCAAGCAAGCTCGCCACGAGAAGGATGTGACCGGTACGGCGCCTCACCATTTCCGCTGCGAAGAGATGTGTGAGTTCCGTCAGGGCGAGAATATTCAGCCGTAGCATGGCAAGAATTTCCTGGATCGGTTGGCTGGCAAAGTCTCCAAAGAGCCCAAAGCCAGCGTTGTTCACTAAAATGTCCACCGCGATGCCCTGCTTATCCAGCCGCGTCTTCAACTCCGCGCCAGCGCCCGGAACCGATAGATCCAATCCTTCGACGATGGCCTTTACTCGATGCTTCTGGCGAAGCTGCTCCGCCAATTTTTCCATTGGCTCGGTACGGCGCGCCGCCAGTATCAGGTTCGCATTTTGCTCAGCCAAAAGCGTAGCGAACTCGACTCCGAATCCGCTCGAAGCCCCGGTGACCAGCGCCCATTTGCCATTCACGTCGTCCATACCACGTACGTTTCCGTTCAAGGTTCCTCTGGCTGATTGGTGGCGCTCATAATCCTGGATTTAACGTTTTGGCTGCTTAAGGTCCTGCGCATTCATCTGTGGCGTCTGTTCGCCCGCTTTTCCCGAATAGATGATGAATTTGAAGGGGTCGGTGTTTTGATTTTTTTCCATCAGCTTCAAATAGGCAAACCGTTTGGTGCGTTTGAGAGAAGCACTTCCGGGAAACTTTGGCTCCGCGCATTCGATCAACTCCGCCGCCATCTCATATTTTCCGTCGGCGGCGAGGCGCTCCGCACCTTTGACAATTTGCGCCTCCGAAAGGCCCAAATAGTCCGCGAGAAGTTCGGCGCGCTCCACCCGGCTTGGGTGGGCCAGACCCTGAAGGTTCGCCTCCCAGTAACCGACATTTTGATCATAGAGTCGATCGATCACATGCTCGCGCAGGATGAGGTAAGGCTGATAGGCATCAGGCTGAGTGGCCATAAAGTCCGGTGGGATGAGGTTCGATTGGTGAATCGCGGCACGCTCGTCCCCACGGCGAACAGCAGTGAGCACCTGCTCTCGCAACCATGCCAAATCCGTTTTCAGGTGGCTGAGGATTAGTGGTGTGGAGAAGACCCGCGTGAGCGGCTCATGCCCGTGCAGCAGGTGTTGAGGATTTCTACGTACGGTCTCATCAATCGCATCGAATAATCCCAGCAGGTCACCCTCCTCATTAAATGGCGCCCCCAGGTACGGCATGAGCACATCTCCCATAAACATCACTCTTTCATCGGGAAGATAAACCAACATGGCATCGTGCGTTTCGCCTCCCCGAGCGGGGATCAGCTCGAACTTCGACCCGCCGATGCTCAGGTCCGTTCGCTCGTCGATTGCTACGTCTGGTTTGTAGCTCCGAAGGTCCTCGAAGTTGAAGCGCTCTCCGAAGAATTGCCTCGCGAAGATATCCGGCGCATTAAACTGTCGTTCCAACTCTTCCGCATAATTTCCTCGTCCATAAAACTTGGGGCGAGGGTTCAAATTGCGATAATATTGATGCCCACCGACATGGTCCCAGTGCGCATGAGTGACGAAGACCGTGGTCAGCGGCGGCAAACCCGGCACATGTGCCCGCAACGCGTCGTGCGCGCCCTTTGCGAAATCCGGGCGTGTGCCTGCGTCGATGGCGATCAGCTCTTTCCCATCTGCGGATACCACGAAGTAGTATTCGGTGAATTCGAAACCGGACAGCGCATAGACGCGGCCGGGAGCGATCTCCGTGATGAGTCTTGGCGAAAACGTGTGACCAGACGCCCCGTTCTCCGCGAAGGGCGTCATAAGTACAATCGGCTTGTTGAGGTCCGCATAGCCGCTTCGCCGCAGGTAATCTTGCGATTTGGTCTTGTCACCATCGGCATCGGAAAGCCTGGCCAGTTGATAATAAACCTCCCGCAGCCACGCCGGGTGCGGGGCTTTATCAACGTTTTCGACGCACCATTGCAATTCCTCCTTCGCTGCCGTCCGCTGATGGAAGCGGTTTGGAAGCTGGGCCCGGACCGTGCCGGCGATCCAGTTCACGACGAAGACCTTGCCGCCAGAAACCTGCTTGGCCCGGTCCAGCATCGCAATAGACTCTTTTACCCAACCAATTCGCTGCAGCAGTGGCACTGCCGAGGCGTGCTGCGCTCGCAGCAAACCAGCCGCGCTCAGATATAATGCTTTTTGGACATCCGTCAGTCGCGGTTCGAATTCCTTCAATCGCGCCAGGAAAAACTCAGCGCCTTCGGCCTGCCGGTTGGCGCTGATGTATTGCGCCATCAGCAGAAATAAAAGCTGCGGGTCCTGGGGCGGTCCCTGCTGATTCACGGCTTTGAGGTATTCCAGGTCAGGGTTGCTGGAGCCAGAAAAAGTGCCGGTCTTACGCGCGTCGGCCCCGACCGCCGCAGGAAGGTGAAGAGCGAGCGTCACAACAATGAGCCATCTCAGCGTCTGTTTCATAATCGAGATTATAAATCTCCTGTAACGCGAGAAACCGGGACTATCAATGCCTGGGCGTCCAAACCTGTTGCTCAATCGTCCAGAGCCAATGGACGCCTGAACCGCTCGCTGGTATAAATTGGGTGTGGATAACGTGGGAAAACAAGACCCGCTCGGAGAAGCGCTCCACTTTCTGAGGATGTCCGGTGTTTTCTATTGTCGTTGCGACTTCACGGCACCCTGGGGTCTATTTCTTCCCCTGGCCATAGGCTGCGGCAGATTTCATCTCCTCGTGTCGGGAACAGCGGTGCTGCGTGTCGGCAAGGAGACGCTAAAGCTTGAAGCAGGCGACTTGGTTCTTCTACCGCGTGGAGACGGGCACGATCTGCTGGATGATCCGGCAAGTCCGGTTGTCCAAGTGGAAGACCTGATGTGCGAACACCGAAACGAACGATACGCCTCCTATCGTCGTGGCAATGGCGGCGCCCTGACGCAGCTTGTTTGCGTGACCGTGAGGTTTGAGCACCCGGCCGCGCATCAACTAATAGCGCAGCTTCCGAGAATTGTTCACGTGAAGGGGGCCGAGATAGAGTGCTTGGAGCACCTACTGCGTTTCCTTGGGAGTGAAGCCAAAAGTTTGCGTCCGGGCGGCGACATCGTGCTGACTCGGCTTGCCGATATCTTAATCATTCAAACGATCCGCTGGTGGATCGAACACCAATCCAATCTGCAGCCGGGATGGCTCGCCGGGCTTCGTGACCTGAGGATTGGCAAGGCGATCACACTCATACATCGCGAGCCTGGCAGACAGTGGACGGTTGGCTCCCTCGCCTCAGAGGTCGCCATGTCCCGCTCGGCGTTCGCAGCTCGCTTCAGCCAGATGCTGGGAGAGCCGGTGATGCATTATCTTGCGCGCTGGCGCATGTACACCGCCCTTACGGTTTTGCAGAATGAAAGGGCCGATATCGGAGAACTGGCAGCCAGGCTCGGCTACACATCCGAGGCAGCATTCAACCGAACGTTTAAACGGGTTATCGGCATGACCCCAGGCATTGCGCGTTCTGGCCGAAAAGGCCAAGTGCAACTGCAACTGCAACACCAGTAGGGGCTGCGGACGAGCCGAGCAGAAAATTGTTCCCGGGGCGTAACCAGGCGTAACAAGGGAAAGACCACAAGACCGACGCAAGGAGCGCTGTTAATCCGTGTGATCCGTGAAATCCGTGGTGTTACGAAAAAATTTTGTGGAAGGTTGTCGAATTTTGGAATTCCCAATCGACCAGTTTGTGAACGGTCGAAAAGACCACAAAAACAACAGCAGAATGTAGCAATATGAGATACCTGATGATGATGATTCCGCGCGTTTACCAGCCCGACACGCCGGCAGCGGAAAGGGCGGGCGAAGGTTTTACCCCTCCTGCCGACGCCGTGGCCAAAATGATGAAGTTCAACGAGGAACTCGCCAAGGCGGGCGCTCTTGTGGCGCTCGACGGGTTGCACCCGGTGGCAAAAGGGGCGCGCGTTTCTTTTAATGGAGGCAAACCCAAAGTCACCGATGGCCCATTCATTGAAGCGAAGGAAGTGGTCGGCGGTTATTGGATTATCCAGACCAAATCCAAAGAAGAAGCCGTCGAATGGGCCCGGCGCGTTCCAGCGGCCGAGGGTGATGTCATTGAAATCCGACAGATCTTCGAAATGAGCGATTTCCCGCCCGACGTACAGGAAGCGGCTGACAGTCCGCTCGTGCGAGAGCAAATCAAGCGCTAACTGTTTGTTAATCCAGACCTGAACAGAAATATGAAATACATTTGCCTGGGATACATCGAACCGAACAAGTTTGAGTCCATGTCGGACAGCGAGCGCAACGCGATGTTGGACGAGTGCTTCAACTACGATGACTTTTTGCGCAAGAACGGACATTTTGCCGGTGGCGAAGCTCTGCAGCCGCCACCGACGGCCACTACGTTGCGTTGGAAGAATGGGAAGGTAGCGGTCACAGATGGACCGTATGCTGAAACCAAGGAGCAGATTGGCGGAATCCTCATCCTGGAAGCGAGGGATCTGAATCACGCCATTCAGTTGATGTCGAAACATCCGGGCGTGAAGGCAGGGCCCTTTGAGATTCGTCCCGCGGCGGACTTGAGCGGGATGGTCCGCGAAAGCGAGAAACGCCGCGCGAAGGCCAAGTGACAAAAAGCTAAAGAGGGGAGAGGGGAGACGGGAGAAGGGAGGCTCCCCCTCCTTCTGTTAATCCTCAGGCGGTCTGGTTCCAGCAGTCCATGTCTGGGATGAAGGAGCAGTGAATGAGCGATTTTAAGGAAGGATGAAGGATGAATTATGAAGGATGAAAGGCGTCCCCTCCCCTGGATTAGCGTTCGGTAAATAAATGTTGAGATCCGCCCCAGGACGCGCGTCCCAGGGCCTGTCAATCCTGTGGCCTCTCAGCCATGGTGCGGGTTGATTTATCCCACGCCAATCCCCAATCGCGTATGGCTTTGAGAACCGGCCCAAGCTCTTTTCCTTTCTCAGTCAAGCGATAGGCCAGACGCTTCGTGCCGTCTTCGGCCGGGATTTGTTCGATGACGCGCTGTGCCAGCAATCGCTCGAGCCGGTCGGTCAAAATGTTCGTCGGAATGCCTTCGGGCGAGGCGGTAAAATCTTTGAAACGCGTCCGGCCGTAGAAAAGGTCGCGAACAATCAACAACGTCCAGCGATCGCCGAAGATGTCGAGCGAACAGGCTACCGCACACGAGGAACGCCGTGGTGCGGCGTTCTTCTTCGCAACGTTATTTCTACGAACAGCCGGCACAACAGAACCCTACCATAGAAATCACTTGCACTCTACAACTATTATTACTTGCACTTTGCAAGTATTATGCGACCCTGCTTCCAAGTGGCGGGCAAAAGCCAAAAAAGAAATCGACAAGTATATGAACAGTAAAAGTGAAACTATGGAAATGATCGCACAAAGAATCATCGTGACAGAGGTGACCGGGGCGACGAGCCCCGTCGCAGTCACAGACGCGACCGTCCACGCGGGTGCGACGGCTTCTGCCCAAAGTTGGTTCTCAGGCGGCGAGCGCGTCGGCTACAACCCCGGTAACCGTGCCATTGTTGCGGCACAAGACGCGCCCCTCAAGGTGTTCTTCAGGCCAGAAGGAGACATGACCCACGCCGTTACCTTCATGCCGGGGTTTCCCGATGGCTCATTTGGATGGGCTAAGGTTCTGCCGCATCTGCCTAACGCTGCCGAGATGCCGAAACTTTTTTTCGACTATGTAGGAATGGGCGACAGTGATAAGCCCAAGGACTACGCTTTTTCCACCGCCGAACGCGCCGATCTCGTTGAAGCGATCTGGCGCGACTTCGGTGTCCGGTCAACGACGCTGATTGCCTTCGATTTCTCTTCGCTCGTCGTTCTGGAGCACTTGCGGCGTCAACTTGAGCGCTCCGGGCGGGGCGAACCTGCCGACGGGCCGGAGATCCGCGGTGTTTTCATCTTTAATGGAGGGCTGTTTACGGAGGGGCATACCCACCCCTGGTATACCACGCCGATGTTGCGCCGCCTCCCCAACCGGGCCCGCCAAACCGTGGGGCGCCCTTTCGGGCTATTCAAGAGAATGCCAGGAATAAGAAAGATGTGGTCCAAAGGCTATCGCGTAACTGAAGCCGAGCTCCGCGAGCTCCATAACGCCCTGGACCGTCACGATGGCCTGTTCTACCTCGCCGCTGGCGCTGGCTTCGTAGCGGATCACAAAGCGCAAAGGGATCGGCTCGACTTCGGGCACATCTTCAAGGCTTATCGCGCTCAGTTCCCGTTTTTGATCGGCGGCAGCAACGAAGACCCTTTTGAACATCGGCAGGTTGACCTTGCGCAGGACCGCCTGGGCAAACTCGGCCTCAAGATCGAGCGGCTGCCCGGCGGCCACCTCACGACGCATGAGCAGCCCGAGGCCTTGGCGTCTTTGATCACAAAATTCGAAAGAGGACTTTCAACAAGCCAAAGCCGTAATCCGAAAAAGCAGCCCTGAACACGACCAAATAAACCATTTTTCCTGAAGAAACATTATAAGCAATACAACAACGAAAATCATTATGAACGATACAACAATCAAAACACGCGAGCACGATACTCACGCGCATAATCAAACCTCCACATCAACGACGACGGGTGTCTTCGCGCTCCTGAAGGCGAAGCCTGGCGTAACCCGCGAGCGGGTCATGGCCATCATGCCCGCCGAGATACGCGCGACGGTCCAACTCTATCTTGATGGGAAAATCCGCGAATGGTACTCGCGAGAAGATGGCCGAGGAGGTGTTTTCCTCCTGAATGCCAAGGACGTCGCAGAGGCGAGATCCATCATGGAATCTTTGCCGCTGGCTAAAGAGGACCTGCTGGACCACGAGTATATTCCAGTCGGCCCGCTGATGCCGTTACGTCTGCTAATGCAGAGCCAGTCAGCCAGGCAGTAACGTTCCCCCGCATCGGGATCGGGGTCAGAACGAGGTTTCTACAAATTGACTCCTTAGGCTTTTCCAAAATGTAGAAGAACGTTCCGAGCGTGACGTCGCGGGAAGGCTAAATGACAAAAGCTGAAGAGGGGAGAGAGGAGAGAGCGGAGGGAAGCAGGCGACCGCGATGGAGCCCGCAACGGGAGTGAGCGACGAATGGGATGGATTCGTTACAAAAATCAAGCGTGCGCGAGCTTTGTCCCGGTTGTACTGTTAGGCGGCGTTGATGCGTATGCGCAAGGTTCTGGTGCTTCTTTTCATGAGTTGGATGGTTTGCGCTTTGCCGGTGACGGCACACGCGCAGTGGGCGACCAGACGAATCGAGCACGATTGGCGGGTAAGGATTGGCAGCAACGCCTTCGGGCTCACGCAGGAGTTCTTCTCTACGTTGAGCACTACTGTCGGGACGAGGACGACGAGCATTTACATTGGGCGATATACAGTTCGCACGCGCCTCCCAGCTGCTTGGGTGGCGGTCTTCGCGGTAACGTTTGTCGGAACATCATGTCTTTTATTGGTCCCTAACCTGGTTGGCAGGATGCGGTCGAATGAAGAGTTAGCACCGCAAGCGGAAACTGCTCCCTAAATGGCTAAACCAAATGCGTTCGGTTTCCTCC
>Ga0306920_100014532_pt1 | contig 10751 bp, 6 predicted proteins | sample flu12Cox44000170_FD_204666 | JGI IMG/M metagenome (GOLD analysis project Ga0306920, IMG submission 204666) | Lab enrichment of tropical soil microbial communities from Luquillo Experimental Forest, Puerto Rico - flux4day.12C.oxic.44.000.170 (v2)... | ecosystem: Environmental > Terrestrial >... | reverse complement strand
ATGGCGGTGACGACGCCGTCGTCGGTCAGGGTCGCGTGCTCGAGGCCGATCCCGCCGGCGCCCAGGATCTGCGTCATGAACGCGCGCAGCGCGGCGGGACCCCGGTGAACGTAGCTGCCGCCCGAGGGCTCCCGGAAGTAGCCGTCGGGCTGGAACGTGGCGAGGATCCCCTCGAGGTCCCCCGCGGCGAGCGCGCGCTGGTAGGCGGCGACCGCGCCGGTGAGCGGCAGGTTGGACGCGGCCGGCAACAGCGGCGCGCGCACCTTATGCCCCCCGGTGAGCGGCCAGGTGCTGTGGTAGACGCGGACCGCCTGCAGGCGACCGTCGGGCGCGCGATCGCCCACCACCGCGATCGGCAGCACGATGGCCCGCTCCCCCTCGTGCAGGGCGAGCACCGCCTCGACGACGGTGCGCTCCGGGCCGCGCGTGGTGCGGCCGGGGGTGACGCGGGCCGCGCGCGCGGCGAGCCAGGCCTGGCGCTCGGCAACGTAGCGCTCGAACGCCTCGCCGCCCCGGACCCGCCCGCCGAGCGGATCGTCGACGGCGGGCTCCCCGGCGAACGACGCCAGCAGCGCCGCGCGATCCCCCGCGATCAGTCGATCGAGGTAGCGCTCGGTCGCGTCGCCGCGCGCGTCCAGCGGCGGGCCCACCGGTGTTGCAGGCCGTGCGCTCGCGCAAGCGGAAGCGAGGATCAGCCCCACCAGCCCGACCGCCGCGCGCTCTTTGTTCATCGCGCGAGTCTACTTCGACGACCGGGCCCTCCGTGCGCAGGTCCGCCCCGGGGGCTCCGATCATTTGAGGTAGGCCGCGAGCGGCAGGTTCAGGCTGCGGATCCCCTGGGCGATCAGGGCGGCGATCTGCGGCGCGCCCGTGGCCGAGAAGTGCGTGTGGTCGTCGCAGAAGAAGTCGCCGACGGGGCCGGTGGTCGAGGCCGTCACGTCGCCGCCGCCGGGGATGGGGCAGAAGCTCATCGCGTTGTAGAGCGCGACGGTCGCCGCGTTGAGATCGATCACCGGCACGCCGTCCTTGCTGCCGGCGTCCTTCGTCGCGGGGACGTAGGCGCCGCGCGTGGCGACGGCCTTGGTCCCGCTGCACGAGATCGAGCTCGGCGGCGTCACGAAGACCGGCTGCGCGCCGCGATCGACCGCCGCCTGGGCCATCATGCCGTACGACGCCTCGAAGGCGGTGGTGCCGACGTGGCGCGGGCAGGTCGAATCGCTGTCGTTGATGCCGAACTGGATGATGAGGGTGTCGCCCGCCTTCATGCCGTTCAGCATCGCCTGCCACGCCGGCTGCAGGACAGGCGTGCCGTCGGGGTTGAGATCGAGGACGCACTCGCCGGTGGCGTCCATGACGCTCTGGACGCTGTAGAGCCAGGTGCGCACGCTCCGGCCGGCGATCGCGCTGTTCATCACCGTGGCGCGGCTCGTGAGCAGCGCCTGGAAGTCCGCGCCCCAGCCGATGGGGCAGGGCGCGCTGCCGTTGGCGACGGTCGAGTCGCCGGCGATCCAGACGGTCACGCTCGGGAGCGCGCCGCCGCTCCCGCCGGCGCCCGCCGCCGCCGCTCCCGCGGTGCCGGTCGAGCCCCCGGCGCCGCCCCGTCCGGCGGCGCCGCCTCCGGTTCCTCCTCGGCCGGCGCCACCTCCGGTCCCGGCAGAGCCCGGTCCGGCGGTCCCGGCCGCTCCTCCCTGTCCGCCGGCGGCGCGGCCCGCGCTCCCTCCACCTTGGCCGGCGCCCCCGGCTCCCGCCGTCGCGCCCGATCCTGCCGCGCCGGCGGCGCCGGCCGTCCCACCCGATCCCGCCGTGCCCATGACGATCCCAGTCCCGCCTGTCCCGGCGAGACCCGCGGAGCCGGCCGCGGCGTTTCCCCCCGATCCCCCTCGACCGGCGCCGGACCCGCCGTTCGCGCCGGCGCCCGCCATAGCGGACGCGCCGGCCGCGCCGTCGGCGGGTGCGGATTCGCTCGACGCGCAGCCGACCGCCAAGCAGAGGGCGAGCAGAGCTGCGCCGAGCGGCCAAGAAGGTCGTGCGGGCCGCGCGTTCATCGGGAGTCGAACACTTGATGTGCGGGGCGGCGCGCGCCTTCAGCTGTTCGTGCAGCCGTTCGTGCAGCTGTTCGTGCAGCCGTTCGTGCAGCCGTGCGTGCGGCCGCCGGGGTCAGCGCAGCGCCGCGTCGGGGACCAGGCGCAGCTGGGCGTGGCGCTCGACACGGACGCGGACCGGGGCGTCGGGGGTCTCGGGATCGTTGCGCGCGTCGGTGCAGTCGCTCGTGCCCGGCCGGACGCGGCCGGTCGGGCGGGCGCTGTCGGCGTCGATCTCGGTCCAGACGATGTTGTTCGAACGGCGGCGCGCGATCCAGAGCGTGCGCGCGGAGGACCAGGTCGGGCCGCAGATGGTCTCGGTGTCGGCGAGGTCGTGGGCCTCGCCGCCGTCGCTCGCCACCCAGCGGACGGCGGGGCCGCGCGCGGTGACGGTGGCGAAGGCGATCCGCTGGCCGTCCGGCGAGATCGCCGAGCCCCAGGTGGAGTCGCCGACCAGCCGCCGGCAGCCGGTGCCGTCGCAGCGCCACAGCCCGATCTCCGAACCGAAGCTGGAGTAGAGCCACGATCGGCCGTCGGGGGCGCAGGTGACCTGCAGGTCGGCGGGGCCCGGGCTCATGCGCCCGAGCGTGGCCCCGCGCGGGTCGATGCGGACGATGGCGATCCCGTCGCCGAACTTCTCCGAGAGCAAGAGGTCGCGCCCGCAGCGGTCGCCGCCGAACACCAGCCAGTCGCGGCGCAGCTCGGTCTGCCGCCCGTCCTGCCAGCGGACCGAGACCGTCGACGTCACCCGCGAGCTCACGACGAGGAGGCCGCCGCCGATGGGCGCCAGGCGGTCGATGAACTGGCCGCCGACGAACCCCACCCGGCGCGCGACGTTCTGGGCCAGATCGAGGTCGACGACGACGGAGGGGGCCACGAAGTCCGTCGTCGTGTAGTAGGCGCGCGTCGGACCGGTCGCCTGCCAGTCGATGAGGTACTCCGAGAGGTGGAGCCGGTGCTCCTCGCGGAGCGAAGGCGAGCCGTACCCGGAGATCTCCGTCGTCCGCGCGTCGAGCCAGGCGCTGACGAAGATGCCGCCGCCGGACACGAAGCGAAAGGCCGAGGCGTGCGGGGCGGTCGTCGGCTCGGCGAGGACCGCCGAGCGGTTGGTGACCAGCGAGTAGACGCCCATGTGGCGGAAGTCGACGTCGTAGCTGAAGGTCTCGCCGTCGGCGAGCCAGGTCGGCTCGGAGTCCTGCGACGGCTCGGCGGTGACGACCACCGGGACTGCTTCGCTGCCATCGGCCTGCTCGGAGACGAAGGCGTGCGGGCGCCCGTCGGCGGTGTGCCCGGCGTAGACGATGCGCCGTCCGTCGGGCGAGACGTCGGGGCACCCCTCCGCGTAGGTCGCGGGGACGAGGGGCGCGGGGCGGCGGCGTCCCGTGCTCGCGTCGAGATCCTCGGCGAGAGGCGGGCTCCCCCAGACGAAGCGGACGGTGAGGCCGTCGGGGAGCACACGGACGCAGCGCAGCCCGCGCTCCACCTCGGCGAGGACCTTCGACGTCGCCGCCCAGTCCCGGGGCTCGCCGGTCGGGACGACCGTCATCACCGCGGGCGGCGCCGTCGCCGGCCAGGGGGCGGTCCCCGCGCCGCTCGGCCGGATCCGCTGCGTCAGCGCCACGATCGCGGTGACCGCCAGCAAAAGCGAGACGCCGGGCACGATCTTCCACCCGAGCCCCGCCCGGGTCTGCCGCCAGACCCGCCGGCCGGCGGTGAGCAGCGTGGAGACCGTGCCCGCGAACGGCGGGCGGCGCGCGGGATCGGGCGCGACGCAGCGCCGGCAGATCTCGAACACCCGTCGCTCTTCCGGCGCCATCTTCCGGCCGAGGACCGGCTCCGTCATCTCGAAGCTCCCGGTCCGCCAGGCCGGGCGCGTGCCGAACACCGCCTCGTGGATGACGACGCCCAGCGCCCAGACGTCGGAGGCGAAGCTGGCGCGCCCGCCGCGCGCGAGCTCCGGCGCCATGTAGGCGAGGGTGCCGCCCTGAACGGCGTTGCTGTTGTCGAACGAGTCCGTCGCCAGGCCGAAGTCCGAGAGCACCAGCCGCCCGTCGGCCATGCGCAAGAGGTTCTGCGCCGACAGATCGCGGTGGACGATGCCCGCCGCGTGGATGGCGGCGAGGCCCGAGGCGACCGCCCGCGCGTCGGCCAGCCGATCGGCGAGGGAGCGGCCCTTGACCTCGCCGGCGGCGACCTCGCTGCGCAGGGTCTGCGTGGTCGCCAGCTCCATCACCAGGAACACGCGCCCCTCCGCCGACTCGAAGTCGAACACCCGGCAGACGTTCGGGTGTTGGATCTGACGGGCCAGCTTCACTTCGCGCGCCAGCCGCTCGGCCCAGAACGGATCGCCGGTGAACTCCGCGCGGACGATCTTGATCGCCACCTCCTCGCGCAGCGTCCGGTCGTGCGCCCGGACGACGACCCCCATGCCGCCCCTGCCGATGACCTTCAGGATCTCGTAACGGCCGGCGAGCACCATCCCGCGGGCGAGCGGCGGCACCTTGAGGGCGCCAGCGCGCACGGGCTCGAAATCGGTCAGGCTGTGCTCGCCCGAATCGACGATTTCGGTGTCGTGGCTCATCGACCCCTAACCATAGCCTCACAACGCGCCGGCACAGCCGAAATCAATCGACGCCCGGTTCGCCCGTTCGAACGGCCCGGAACTGAACGAGCAACGCAATGTCGTAAATCGCCTTTAACGTTCCGCCGATCACGAGCGGCCAGCCGAACGTCGTCCTGTCGAGCAGGACGCCGGTCACGAGCGGCGCCAGGCCGGCAGCCAGGCTGCGCGGGACGTTGGTCACGCTCGCCGCCGCGCCGCGCTCCTCGGGGGGGACCACCGCCATGACGAACGCCTGGCGGGCGGGGACGTCCATCTGCGAGAGCGCCATCCGGCCGAGCAGGCAGGCGACGCTGAGCGCCGCGCTCGGCGCGAGCGCCGCGAGGATGAGCAGCAGGTTCGACGGCAGGTGGGTATAGACCATCGTGCGGACGAGGCCGATGCGCGCGGCGACGCGCGGCGAGACGAGCTGGGAGAACGCGCTCAACGTCCCGGCGGCGAAGAACACGCCGGCGATGGTGCGCGCGTCGAGCTGGAACCGCCGGGTGAGCCAGAGCACGAGCAGCGACTGGACGACGAAGCCGCCGCCGAACGAATCGAGGCTGAACAGCGCCGCCAGCCTGACGACGACCGGCCGCGAGGTGGCGAGGGGTTTCGTCGGGCGCCGCGCCGGATGGATCTCGAGCGCGGGCGAGAGCCGCGCGTAGATCACGGCCGCGGCGATCGCGAGGGCGGCGTAGAAGACGAAGACCGCGCGCTGGGCCTCGAGCAGCGTCAGACCGCCCCGGTTCGCGGCGGCCGCCGGCAGTCCGCTGGCGAGCGCGCCGAACGCGCCGGCGAGCGAGCCCGCCAGGCTGTACCAGGCGAAGGCCATCGTGCGGCCCGGCCCACCCACGGTCTCGGCCAGGGCGGCTTGCTCCGTCGGAAGGAAGAGACTCACGTCGCCCGACGACGGGTTGAGCGTGCCGGCGACGGCGACGATCATGAGCGGGGCGAACGTCGTGAACCCGGCGAACCCGATTCCTGTCAGCGTCATCAGGGCCGCCGCGGCGAGCAGGATGCGCCGGCGCGACAGCCGGTAGCCGAGGAGGCCCACGGCGAGCGTGAGGGCCGCCGAGCCGAGCAGCGTCCCGGTCACGATGGCCCCGACCTCGAGCGCGCTCATCCCGAGTGCGGTCAGGTAGGAGGCGAGGACGACGCTCACCACACCGTCGGCGAGGCCGCGCACGGCCCGCGTCACGAGCAGCTTGCCAGCGTCGGTCACGGCGCCCACATCATGCGCTGAAGTGGGCGGCGCCGAGGGCCGATCGCATGAGCTAGATGCGTGCATTCACGGCTCTCCCCATCATGGCCTCTCGTGCGCGGTCCCCCCTCACGTTGGTCCTGGCAGCGCTCGCCGCCGGCTGCGGCTTCAGCGGAGGATCCATGACCTCCGGAACACCGGGCGCCGGAGGAATCACCGGTGCCGGAACGGGCGGCGCTAACCTCGGGCGCGGCGGGACGGTGAGCGCCGGCGTCGCGGGGAGCACCTCCAGCGGAACGGCAGGCAGCACGTCCAGCGGCGCGGCGGGGAGCTCGAGCTCCGGGTCGGGCGGCGTCACCGGGAGCGGCGGGATGGTGCCGACGGGCGGGACGACCGGCGTCTACAGCTGCACGCCCGGCGTCGCGGAGCTGATCATCACGGATTGCGGTTATCCGACGACGACCAGCAACCCGCTCACCGCCACGGTGTTCAACGAGAACGAGGTGTTTCGCGCCATCCGGCCGGCGGGCTCGTGGCCGAACGGCGTGGTGCAGATGTTCTACAACGACGAGCACGCCATGACCCTCGGCGTGCGCCAGGTGGTGGTCAAGGACGCCTCCGGCACGACGATGATGGACTACCCGGTCACCCCGCTCGCGACCGATCCGAGCACCGCCACCAATCCCCAGACCGGGACCACCATGCTCGTCGGCGACCAGAGCGGGCTCGACGCCTCGCTGCGCCCCATGTGGCCGTCGCTGTTCATCACCGACATCTCCGCCGACCCCTCGAGCCGCGTCGGCGACTGGCAGCAGGGCGGCGCCCCGCTGGCGCCGAACGACATCTTCGGCTCGTGGAAATCGGCCGTCCGCACCGTCGACAAGACGAAGTCTCCCGTCGCCGTGACAATCACGCCCGACGCCGATCCGGCGAAGAACAACTGGAACCTCGGTGGCGGCGACCCCGTTCCGGCGGGGCTCAGCAACGAAGGCTACGGCGCCGAGGCGCGCTGGAACGTTTCGCTCAAGCCGGGTCACTCGTATCGGATTCAGGCGCTCGTCCACGACGGCGATCAGAACAAGGGCGGCGGCGACTCGGGCGAGGCCTGCGTGCTGTTCTGCGCCGGCGGTGACGCGTGTACGCCAGGGACGGACGGGTGTCAGGGAACTGGCACGGGGGGCTCGGGCGGCGGCGCGCTGTGCCCGTCGGGGTTCTTGGCCTGCGGCCCGGGCGGTATCGACCCGTCCCAGTGCCCGGCCGGCACGGTCTGCGCGAACGGCTGCTGCCTCGTCTACGTCAACTGAGCCTGCCTACATCGGGCGCGAGGTAGGCGCAGCTGCGGCCGAGACCGGCTGAGCCGAAACGGTCCGCTCGGGGCTCTACCGATCATGTCGCTCACCATCGGCTCGGTCGTCGGGGACGGGGCCGCCACGGGGATCGAGACCGAAGCGCATCGTCCAAGCGGAGCTGAAGTCGGACGAAGAAGGGGGACCGGGGGAGGCGAGGGGGTCTGGATTCCGGGCGGCGGTGGGTTGGGGACCTGTCGCGTGTTCTGCGCTGTGCTGTCCCTCAGCCAGCGCCGGACGCCGCCGATGGGCCTGCCAGAGCGGCGCTGAGGGGGGCGATCGGGGCGGCGGCGGCCGGGGGGCCGCCGCCCCGGCGCGTTCAGCTGCCGGTCACGGAGGTCATGAGCGGAACCGACACCGGCGTCGGCCCCTGCGTGCAGAACCCGAAGGTGACCGTGGCGCCTGCCGCCAGGCTGCCATTGTTGCTGGCGTTGGTGACGGTCAACGTGCTCCCGCTCTGACTGAAGGTGCCGCTCCACATCGCGTTGAACGTGGCGTTGCCTAGATTGAAAAGCACCTTCCACGACGTGACCGCCTGGCTGCGCGTGTTCTTGATCGTCACGTTGTTGCAGTAGCCGGTGGCCCACTGGTTGTAGAGCACCATGCTCCCCGCGAGCTGCGTCGTCGCGAGCGTCAGGTTCACGGGGCTCGAGGCGATGCCGTTGGCGATGGCCGAGACCTGGTACGTGCCGGCCGGCGTGCTCTGCGGGACGATGAAGTGCGTCTGCACCGACGTCCCGCCGGTCGCGAAGCCCATCGTGCTGTGGTTGTAGGTCCGCGCGTAACGGACGATCCCGCCGCTCACCAGCTTGACCAGCGGGTAGTTGCTCTGTCCGTTCCCCTCGTCGCCGTACGACGACGCCTGCGACAGGCCGCTCAGCTGCGTGCCGGTCAGCGTGAACGAGCCGTCGGCGGCGGCCGCGATGCTGGAGACGGTGGGCTTCCAGGCGCTCTGCGGCGAGCCGACCGGCGTCCAGACGAAGTCCGTCGTCGCCGTGCCCGTCATCAGGATCTGCCCGTTCGGCAGGGCCACGAAGTGGAGCGAGAACCCTGCCAGGTTCGGGTCGAGGGGGGGCGCCGGGATCGCCGCGATCGTGTTCGTGGCCGGGTTGTACTCGCTGAACGACGTCCAGGCCGCGAGCCGCTGGTTCGTCGACACGGTGATCACCCTGCCGTTCGGCTCGATGCAGGCCGGGGCGTCCTCCACGAACTGCGTCCCGCTGGGGTTGTCGTTGGTCTGGGTCGCCGCCGGCACGCTCGGGCCCGTGGTCCAGGTGCCGGCCGTTGTCGGTGACGCGCTCGGCGTGTAGAGGGCCGTGTTGCCGAAGGCGCTATACACCAGCAGCTTGCCGTTATAGAGGAAGACGCCCGGGCCCACCTCGCCGTCGCTCGGGTTCTGCATCGTGATCGGCGGGACCGTGTCGTTCACCCACTGGTTCGTCGACGGGAGGTACTTGGTGGGCTGCGGCGCCGTCCAGTCGAGCACGGTCCCGTTGGGGAGCAGGTTCCAGGTCTCCTCGTCGCCGTTGCCCGTCGTCCGGGTCCCCGCCAGCGCCTGCGTCCACGTCGCCGCCACCGGATCGAAGAGCTGGGATTGCGGGCCGAAGCGATAGCCGACGAGCAGCCGCCCGTCGGTCAGGACCTGGTAGGCGACGTCGCCGATGTCGCCGAACAGGCCGTCGGGCTGACTGGTCCAGGTGTTGAGGAACGGCTCGTAGATCTCGGCCGCGTTCTGGTCGGTCTCGTTGCCGCCGAGGAACTCGCCCCCGGCGATGAAGACGCGCCCATCCTTGAGCACGGCGTACGGAAAGTAGCGCCGGTCGATGCTGCTCGGCGCCGCGGCGGTCCAGGTGCCGTTGACGTAGCTGCCCGAGGCGTCCGGCGTCAGCACCGACCACTGGTGGCCATCGAACTCCGCTTGCGCGAGCACGCGCCCGTCGGTCAGCAGCACCGCGTTCCGGTGCGGCGAGCCGGTGATCGGATCGGACGGGAGCGCCGTCCAGGTCCCGGCCTGCGCGAACGCCTTCGTCGCTGGCCAGACGGCGGCTGCGGCCATCGCCATCAGGCACGTTCGAATGACGGCCCGGCGCGCCAGCGGCGCACGGATGGTCTCGGTGGTCCTATCTTCGTCGCTGCGGTCCTTCATGGTGTCCCTCCTCTACGGGTTCTGCATCCCCCCGAGCCCCTTAGAGGAAGGGCGCCGCCGGACCTTCGCGTGACGTTGCGGTTACGAGGCGTTGCCGACGCTCGACGGCGCGACCTTCACCGGCGCGGGCGGCGTGCTTCCTGTCGAAGGGGGCGCGACGTTTCCGGACGTCCCCTGCAGGCAGGCCTGGACTTCACCTGCGTCTCGGCTCGGCGGCACGGCGGTGATCGTGCCATCCGGCGCGCGCTCGGAGGCGGCGACCGAGAGCTCCCCGTAGAGCCCGCTGCCCGATCGACCCCTGACGTCGATCCCATAGCTGAAGCCGCCCCTGGTCCTGAACAGGAAGACGAGCGGCGGGAGGTGAGCGGACCAGCCCGCGGTCCCCTCGGCGTTCATCTCGCCGATTCGGTCGAGCAGCCGGACGACGTGACAGCCTGGCAAGACCTGAAAGACGGTGCCGCGGCTGGACACGGGGCGCTCGTCGATGAACGCGATGGGCCCGGTGATCGACGCGACCTCGTCGGCGCGCCGGGGAATCTCCGGGTGCGGGTAGAGCGGCTCCACGCTGGGCTGACAGCCGAGCGCCAGAAGAGCGGCCATCGCGGCGAAGACAAGCGTACGCCCTGCCATGCAGGCAATCTGCGCCTGCATCCGCGCCGCTGACAAGTCAGTACTCGAACATCACGCCGAGCTCGGAGCTCAGCGTGAGGGCGCTGGCGGCGGCGGCCGAGATCCCGGACCGCTCGAGGCCGGGAACGAGCCGCTCTCGCGTCGCGGCGGTTTCGAAGAACGCCTCCGCGAAGCGGGCCACGCGGCAGGCGACGCCGAGCTCGATCCCGAGGTTCACGCTGGGGGTCACGACGGTCCGCCCGTCATCCTCGGGCGTCGCCGGGGCAAACGTCTGGGTGAGCGTGAAGCGGGTCCCGACTCCGGCGCCGACGAACGGCCGCACGGGCGAGGGGGCGGCCACGAAGGCGTAGTGCAGCGCCACGCCGGTCCCGAACTCCCAGAGGCGCACGGTGGTGCCGAGGCGCGTGACGGTCGCGCCCACGAGCGGCCAGAGCATCAGCGCCCGGATGCCGAGGTGCGGGCCGAGGCGGAAGTGCCAGGCGAACTGGAGGCCGGTGGTCGAGTCCCCGAGCCCGGTGTCGAGCGCGAGCTGGGCGGCGACACCCAGGGTCCACGGCCGCTGGTGCCGGACGGGGACCCCGGCGGCGGCCTCGGTGGCCACGGTCGGCGCCGCCGGCGGGTCGTCGGCGGGGCGCGCGGGGGCGCTGGGGAGCTCCGCGCGGGCGGCGGCGGGCGGTTGGCCATCGCCGGCGCCGGGGCCCGTCGCCATCGTCATCACGCGGAGGTACTCCACGACGGCGAAGCA
>Ga0306920_100014531_pt1 | contig 10751 bp, 9 predicted proteins | sample flu12Cox44000170_FD_204666 | JGI IMG/M metagenome (GOLD analysis project Ga0306920, IMG submission 204666) | Lab enrichment of tropical soil microbial communities from Luquillo Experimental Forest, Puerto Rico - flux4day.12C.oxic.44.000.170 (v2)... | ecosystem: Environmental > Terrestrial >... | reverse complement strand
CAACGGGCGTGGCTGCGGTTGTGTTCCCCGCGACGATGATCCCGCCGCCGCTTATCGGTGAGGATGTAGAAGTGTCCATCGGCGCAAAGAAAGTGGCGTTTGAAACGGCGGTAGCACGCAATATCGCACCGGGAAGTACGGCAGGACTCCCCGGCTTGGTTCTTGCTGCGGGAACGGTGGGAGGACTGCCGATTGCTTTGGAGTTCGACGGTCAGGCAGGTAGTGACCGTTCCCTTCTCGCATTGGGGCTAAGCATTGAACGTGTACTGGGAGCAGTTCCTTCGCCGAAGTTGTAACGATGACCTCGCAAATTGCTTCCACGGCCTTTGCTCGTCACTCCCAACCATCCATATCAGCCTCGAATGCCCTCGTTCCCCTTGCGGCCACCTGTAGGAGTTACCCAAGGTTAATGCGATGGAGAGCCGCTTACAGACAGCAGCGGTCAAGCTACTCCTTCAAGCATTCGACTGGCGGATTCAACTTCAGTTCCGAATATCGTGCGTCGGCTCAATAATAGAAACAGAGGGGAAGGCCTTTCCGGAGCGCCTCCCGCCGCCAGCTGCGTGCAAATCTCGAAGCCTATGACCTACTTTGGGTGGTCGCCTCGACTTTCGACGCAGCCGTCAATGCGGCGAGAGTGGAAGCCAAATCGAGTATCTCTTGTTATCGTCGTTTTGGGTCGGGTTGAATGACTTCTGCCCCGCCTCAAAAACGCTGCACGGATCTGTCTCAGGCCCTCCAAAGAGCCCCATGTCATTTGTGTAGTGCAGAATTAGGCGATTTCGTGCCAGGCTGCTATTGCCACCCGCGCAAGTGCGTAGTCCCGTTCAGGTCTCGCCAGCGGGGTCGGGCCTTCTCCTTGTCAGGACAACACCGCCACCATCTATACAATCGCCAAGACTGGAGCCATGCTCAGCAATCAGTGGCTACCACGACCTCCGCCTCTGTGCTATCTCCCCGTGGCCCAGGGATCGCGCAACTTGTTCTCTGGCGTATATAGGCGTATATCACACCGTATCACCGTGCAAGCTCCGGATAGGAGTCAGAACATGACGGAACAACCGGGTGTCCCCGTCCAGGCGCAAGTCATAACCATATTCGGGGGCGAGGATGAGCGGTCGCTGGAGCTAACACTCACTCCGGAGCTTCTCGAACTGCTTGACCTCACGGCGGTCATTAATCGTGGAACATCGGAGCGGTTCCACTACAGCTTCAGCGGGATGATCATCGCGTTTCGTTATGGGAGACACGGAATCTCTGAATGGTTTCGACAATACTTGGCCCAGCAGAGCGTGGACTTTGCCGCAATCTTCAGCTACAGAGCCATGACGGAGGACCAGCTCCGTGAGCGGATTGCCTCCTACGAATTGCCCTTCAGAGACCCCCATAATGAGTACCCAAATGGCCGACGTTCTGCAACGTCCTCGGCGTTGAGTTGGATAGGATCCGCAAAAAGCTTAGCCCAGGAGCAACAGCATGCACGGACCGGCCTTCGGCACCTGATGGGTGCAATCATTTTTACTCCGGACTTTCACGCCGAGGACCTGAGACGGTGGCGTTTTGACCGTCGCGAGTGGGCTTCGAGTTATCTGGACTATATAAAGCGCGACCTGCCTCAGGATCTAGACTTTTGGCGGCAAGTGAGCGCACGAACGTTCGGCCCGATCTCGAGCGAGCTGTCGCAAGCTGACATCGACCGCTTTAGTGAGAGAGTGCGGAAAATCCTGGCGCGAGCCGACCAGGCGCGTGAGAGCGAGAAGAAAGACCGAGTTTACACCGAACATCTTGTATTCGGCTTACAGCAACCGGGAAGTCAACTAACGCGTCTTGCAGAAGCCTCGGGCATAGATCTGGATGGACTTTTGAAACAGGACTTCGGGACCTTTCAAGACCAGCCGCTTAAATTCCGTCAGTTGCCGCCGCTGTCACAGAATGCTCACGGTGCACTTCGCGCGGCTCGCGACAAGGCGAACACAGAGGGTTCTAGGATAATCGAAGATACCCATCTCCTCTTTGGAGTTCTGTCGCAAACCAAGAGTCCGATTGTCCAGGAACTTAATAAGCGGGGCATTACCTCTGACAAGGTCGACTTTGGTACAGAGGTTTTGCGAGCAAACAATGCTGCACAAACGTCGACACCTGAGTCGACACTCGCACCGTTCGACCTAGGCAAATACCAGTTCTCGACCGGCGCGACGACCATCCTGCGTGGCGCATCCTCCTCCGCGACCGAGAGCGATGCCCCGATGTCAACCAGTCTCGTTTTTCTGGAGATCGCAGGACAGGGCCGGCTAGGCCGCGAGCGAGAGTGGGCCGCTGACTTTTTGCTGGATGCTGTTTCGGCGCAGACAGGGAAATTTCAGGAGTTCAGGGCCAAGTTTCGTGGCGGAAAGCAGGGTTCTTCTCCGGGGCAGCAGGAATCAAGCGGCAGGCCGGGGGCAAGCATGATGAAGCCGGGCTTGGCTTGGGTGCTGAATCGCGCGCGGGAGATCGCCACTGAGACCACGAGTGAGGCAACCATATGCGGCCGTCACCTCCTTGCGGCATTGATTGTTGAGGTGCCGCAACCGTACACGATCGGAGCCCAGCGACTGCTCGCAGGATTGGGTGTCGACATTCCCCTGCTCCGCCAACGAATGTACGAGTGGGTACGCGGGTATGGAGACGATGACTCGCGGTGGCGGGCGGTGCTCATGGGCACCGGTACGGAGCCGCGCCGGAAAGTCGAGTTCACTGCCGATACTACGACCGGGCTGGACCTTATCGGCATCGAACAGGATGTACTCGCCCTGGCCACACTGATTGCGGCACGCGACTCGTCTCCGCCTCTCTCCATCGGTCTTTTCGGCGATTGGGGTTCGGGAAAGACTTTCTTTATGGGCCAGCTGCGGAGCACAGTCGCTCAGTTCTCCAAGGAAGCGCGCGACGCGAGTGTGATGCAGCGTGACCTGCCGTTCTACAAGCACATCGTGCAAATCGATTTCAATGCTTGGCATTACGTGGAGGGCAACCTCTGGGCGAGCATGGTTGAGCACATCCTCGAGAACCTACGCGTCTCCGACGATCAGATGACAGTTACGGAAGCGATGCAGAAGCGCTGGATCGTCAAACTCGGGTTTACGGAAAGGGCGAAGGAGGAGGCCGATAAGAAGAACACGGAAGCGGCTGCGAGGGTGTCCCAGGCGGAGAAGGCCGTTAAAGAGGCTGAGAACACGCACGAAGAGAAAAAGGAACAGCTGCAGAAACTCTCGCGAAAAAGTGCAGCCCGGGATTTCAACTTGAGCGGTGCGGTTCAGGTAGTCACGAACTCGCTCGAACCGCTTGGCCTCAAGCCGCTAAGCGACGCGGTCACAGACCTGCAATCGAGCCTGCGCCAAGCCAGGAGCGCACTGGAAGGCGGCAACGCCGTGTTAAGCCCGCTCATTTATGCCAAGGACAAGAAAGACCGGTGGCGATCGCTGCTCATCATCCTGCTGGCTGCGCCGCTTGCCGCGGCAATAATCGGGTGGGTCCTCAATTGGCTAGGTCCTGCGCCGATCGCTCAGATTTCGGCTTGGGCCACCGGCGCTGCTGGGTTGCTGACCTTTGGCGCGAGCTGGCTGCGGAAGCAGGCGGAATGGGTGTCCGAGCAAAGCAAAAAAGTTGAAAACGCGCAGCGCAAATATGATGAAGAGCTGGCCAAAGAACTGGCCACGAGTGCCGATCAGATATCCAGGACGGAGCAGGAGCTGGCCTTAGCGCGGCAGGACTATATGCTTGCTCAGCAACGCGCCGAGCAGGCACGACGCGAACAGGAAGCAGCTCGCTCTGATCTGGCCGCGGCCACGACCGCGCGGCTGTTAGGTCAGTTCATCCAGGACCGTGCTGCCAGTACCGACTATCGGAAGCACCTCGGGGTGCTGGCCCTCGTGCGGCAGGATTTTCAGAAGCTGTCAAGCTTGATTGAAGAAGACAACTGGCGGTTGGCGCCCCCGGGGCCTGATGACCGGCGCTTTGGCGGCCGCCAGTTGCGGAAGATCGCGAGCCTCGAGGAAGAAAACGCCGACGCGGCCACGCGAATCAACCGTATCGTTTTGTACATTGACGACCTCGACCGCTGCCCGCCGGCCAAGGTCGTGGAAGTGCTGCAGGCCGTGCACCTGCTTCTTGCCTTTCCGCTCTTCGTGGTGGTGGTCGGGGTGGATGCGCGCTGGATCTCGCGTTCGCTGGAGAGTCGATACCGCGAACTGCTGCACTTTGGCCAAGCCGATGTTGCAGTCGATATCACTGAGATGTTCGGCGTCGCCCGCAGTGAAGACTATCTCGAAAAGATTTTTCAAATCCCGCTCTGGCTGCGGCGGATGGATGCGGGCACTGCGCAGAGAATGGTCAAAGGCCTGCTTGGGAAGCGAATTCAGTCCACAAGCATGAAGTCTGAAGCTAAGGTGATGACCGACGGAGCCCAGCCCGCCGATCCGTCCGTTAGCCAGAATCTCGCCGAGCTGAATCAACCCGCAGGCGTGAGGCAACAGGCAAGTGTTCCCACACCTGCTTCACCTGCCGTCAAGGTGGAGCACAGCGCCGGAACGCCGTCAGCGCCAGCGCCAGCCCCAATAGACACGAGCACCGCTCCGGCGAAACCAATGGTTCCAAATCTGGAAAGCCTCGAGATACGTGATTTCGAATTATCTACGATCGACGCGCTCGCGCCCCTGCTCGGGCGTTCCCCTCGTGCTCTGAAGCGCTTCGTGAACCTTTACCGACTAATCAAGGCAGGGCTAACGCCAGCCGAGCACAATGCCTTCATCCGTCACAGCCAGGACGTGGTAGGAGGCTTTCAGGCGGTTCTGTTCCTGCTCGCAATCGATACCGGCCTGCCGCGTGTATCGCGGTTGGTTTTCGACACCCTCCTAGCGATGAAGGGAGCGGGTGACCTTGGCATCAAGCAGCTGGTGGAGAAGGTGAACATGCCTCAATCCGCCAATACAGCGGACTGGAACACGTTGAGAGACTGGATCGGTGCCCTTAACGGACCCGAGAACTTCGATCGGGGGATGGCAGTCATCGCCGAATGGATTCCGCGGGTGGCTCGCTACTCATTTCAGGCTTCGCACATCGAGGGGATCCGTGAGCTCCCGGAGCTTCAGCAGAAGAACCTATCGTGTTGATTTTAAAGCCGGCCGGAGTTTTCAGGAACCACAATCAGCCGATATGAGCGCGACCGTTTTCTGGATGCGTGTTACTCATTGTTTTGGCCCTACGGATCACTTTGTTCGAACAACGGCACGGAACAAGAGGTTGTAAGCAAGTGCGTTTTCTTGAAAGGACCAATGAGCAAAAATCTGGGTGCAATTAGGGTGCGATAAGAATCCCAGAGGGTTCCTTGTGGCGCCAAAGGTGGCGATCGGCGCCGTGAAATTACAACTAGTTACCTCTGGACGCTGGACTGTCAGGGCAGAGGTCGCGAGTTCGAGTCTCGTCGTCCCCGCCATTCATTCCAAAAAGTGAATGGTGCTTCCACTTCAGCTTACCCACAATTTCACCCACACCGCTGACTGGAACGCATCGCCGGAATTTCGCATTGGGTCTTAGCCACGCTACCTAGGGGATGAAGACAAGTCTGCGACCGTGTTCATTGCGTTGCCAAGCATTCTCGACTTGAGCGAGCGGAACCCGCTCGACATCGATGCCGAGTTCACCACTCGCAGAACGTGACGTGACCTGTTGAAAAGCGTCAACCAGAACGTCGCGAGGCGGAATGCCAGCCGTTCCGAGAATGGTGAGGGCACAGCTACGCAGAACAGCAGCGGGAAGCGCGACGCTCGGGCCGGCGCTCTCCCCGACCTGGACGAGACGCGTCTCGGACTTGATTGCAATAAATTCCTTCTGCATCAAAGACTTCAGCAAGACCTCGGTAGGATGACCCCAGATGTAGTCGATGATGACGTGGAAGCCTGAACCTGCAGCTTCGCGGGCAAACGACTCCCTTAGTTCGTCTTCGTTATTGCCGATATGGACCGTGCCGTCAGCGACCGATTTGTGCAACGTTCTCAGCACTTCCTTGTTCCGTCCGGCAGCAACGACTCGTCCGGCGCCGAGAAGCTTAGCCATCCGCACCGCGAGCTTGCCTGTCACTCCGGTTGCACCCAGAACGAGAACGGTCTCCCCTCGGACGAGCTTCGCGCGCGCCGTAAGGGTGAGCCATGCCGACACACCGGGGTTGATGATCGCGGCGGCAGTCACATCCTCGATGCCATCACTGAGTGGAAAACAGCGGTCTCTAGGCGCAACAGTTTGTTGCGCCATCGCGCCATACGGCAGTCGTGACCCAGCAAAATAGACACGCGTGCCGTCTTCGAGATGCCCAGTCCCGTCGATGCCGCACACGAAGGGCAACGTATGAGGGCTAGCGTAATGCGATCCATTGGCAATCTGCTTGTCGACGGGTTTTAGCGCAGCAGCCCGAACGTGGACAATGTGTTCGTTCTCTCCCGCAATGGGGTTGGAGAATTCCTCGCATTGGGGTGGTCTGTTAAACGAATGAAGCACGGCCGCTTTCATAAGTAATCTCTCTTCAGTGCGGTTTCACTTGATCGTTAAGAAAGTTCGCGAATTGCACGATCGCTTACCTTTCTTGCCTTTCTGTTCTGTGCCCCTTACCCTACCTGCGTTGGCTTCTGCCTGCTAACGATAGAGGGTCGATTTTTGTCGGGAAAAGGCCACCCCAATTCATGTTCATAGTTCCAAAAAACGTAACGGAACTGCGCCGCCTCGCCGACAGCGACATTCCGGTACTGGCGTTTGCCTTCCGAAGACGTGGGGCGGAAGACTGGGCACCGGAACACAGCCACGCACGCGGTCAACTGTTCGCGTTGACGAAGGGACTGCTCGTGGTGGAGGCAGAGCGAGAGCGATGGATGTTTCCATCACAGCGGTGTGCATGGATTCCTCCTGATTGCAGGCACACCGCACGTTCTGTAGGAGGCGCTGCGGGCTTGATGCTTTACTTGTCACAAAATACGTGTCGTGGGCTCCCCAGGAAACCGTGCCTGTTTAGTTCATCCGAGTTGTTGTTCGCGATCGGTAATCGAATCCTTTCGTGGAGCGCTCGCCAGCCTCTCCGCCCAGAGCGGAAGCGTCTTATAGCGGTTCTTCGTGATGAGATTCGGCAACCGGAACAACAGCCTTTACGTTTGCCAATACCGAAGGAGGAGAGGCTGGCGAAGGTTGCTCATGCTCTGCTGGACGATGTCGCGGATGACCGCACGTTGCATGGCTGGGCAGAATGTGCTGGCATGGCTCGCCGAACCTTTATGCGTGCATTTTCCGAGCAAGTGGGTATGCCATTTGGGCGCTGGAGACAGCAGGCGCGGCTGTTTGCTGCCCTTGAGATGCTCGCGCAAAACAAATCGGTCACGGAGGTTGCTATTGCGGTCGGGTACGACAGTGTGAGCGCGTTTATTGGTATGTTCCGTACCATGCTGGGGAGCACACCGCACACTTACCTTCAAAGCAAGCAAGAAGGACGCGACGCTGCACTCGCCGCGCTGCTGCCGCGTTGACCTTTGTTTCCGTCCAACTAAGATTCCTGCGAATGGGCACATCCTCGGCCGCGGTTCCTATCCGAGGATAGAACCAGAGCTCCATTTGCTGGTGCGGCGCGTCTGGCTGCCCAGAAGATTGAGTTTGTGTTTTCCTGCCAATCTCGAAACTAATCAGCGGGCGCAACAGGGCTACGCTCCTGCGCCCAGTCCCTTTAACGGCAAGACCCGGCAAAGACTCGCGCTGAAAACCCTTTTCTGCTTCTGCCCATCGGCTTCGCCCAGCGCTTTGAAATCCGTAGTCGTCCCTCTCCCCACAATATGCCGCTCCATCTCAAAGCCAAAATCTCTGGCGATCGCAAAGCCGTTGCCGCGCACGTCAGGACAAGGGTGAAGTGGAGCGTGAAGGCAGGAGACTTTATTCTTTGTGACCAACTCGTGCGGCATCCCAACCTTGTAGATACGGTGCACGATGCCACGCACCTTCGACGACGAGTTAATATACCTTGACACGTATATGCTCTATAGCGTATACGAAGAGTATGCACTCTGTGTTCGACATTATTGCGGAGCCGAATCGCCGCGCGATATTAAGCCTCCTGGTCTCGTCTCAACAGTCGGTTGGAGAGATCGAGCGTCAACTACGTATGCCCCAGCCGACCGTATCAAAGCACCTACGAGTGCTGCGCGAAGCCGGTTTCGTGGAATCCGCGGTGGACGCACAGCGCCGTCTCTACCGATTGAAACCTCAACCATTTCAGGAGGTGGATGCCTGGCTTGCTCCGTTCCGCCGCTTCTGGTCCGCTCACATCGATGCTCTCGAACGGCACCTCGACCGCATGGAGCAATCGACGCGAACGAAAAGGAAGACAACGAAAAGACGACGCGGCCCAAACCGCGAACGCGACAAAGGAGAAACAAAATGAAAATCAAACTAACAAGCGTATACGTGGACGACCAGGAGAAGGCGCTCCGCTTCTATACAGAAGTGCTGGGCTTTACCAAAAAGGCCGATTTCAGTCAGGGCCCATACCGCTGGCTGACCGTGGCCTCGCCCGAGGAGCCCGATGGCACTCAGCTGCAGCTGGCACTGAACAACAACCCCGCGGCCAAAGCTTATCAGCAGGCGATATTTCAACAGGGCCAACCCGCGGCCATGTTTTACACCGACGACGTCAAGAGCGACCACGAGCGGATCAGGGGCCGCGGCGCCGAGTTTACGATGCCGCCCACTGACGTGACCGGCGCGACCATTGCGATGCTGAAGGACACCTGCGGCAACCTCATTCAGCTCACCCAGTTGGGACGCTATTGAGGCTAAGGAGAAGAAGGTGACCGATCGCGAGCAGTACACACCGGGTGCGGCCAGCGGGGCGGAGGTACGAAGGGACGGAGAGAAGTGGACACTCATCCTCGTCAGAGAACTGCGGCACTCCCCGGAAAGAGTCTGGGAGGCGCTTACCGAACCGACGCATCTGCGCGAGTGGGCGCCCTTCGACGCGGATGGGAGCTTGGGTACGACTGGAGCCACGGTGAAGCTCACCACGGTAGGAGCGCCCTCGCCGCACGCTGCCGAAACAAAAGTGACGCGGGCCGACGCTCCCGAGGTGTTGGAGTATAAATGGGGCGGTTTCGATATGCGCTGGCAACTCGAAGCCTTTGGTGGCGGCACGCGCCTGACGCTTTGGACCAACATCGGTCACCGCTTCATCGCAATGGGCGCTGCCGGGTGGCACATTTGCTTCGATGTTCTGGATCACTTTCTGAGTAGGACTCCCATTGGACGCATCGTCGGCCCTGAGGCCATGCACTTCGGCTGGCAACGGCTGAACGCGGAATATGCTAAGCAGTTCGGTATTGAAACGCCGAACTGGCCGCCTCCGGGCCCGAGTAAATGATTCGGTATCGCGATAGAAGGAGCAGAAATTAATCATGAAAGATGCCACCAAACGTTCGATTTTTCGCTGGATTCACATCATCTGTGGCATTCCGATACTCGGTTACGTATATGATTCCCCTTCGGACACTCAGAATTATGCCCCCAGTGTTCGTTATATCTTTCTTCCTACATTGCTCCTTTCGGGACTTTGGATGTGGAAAGGCCATGTCGTTCGACGACTGATTTTGAAAAGGTCGCATTAGCAAGACCTGCATCGAAACTACTGGCATGAAGAGGCCCGGAAACAAACGACCTCGTCCCGGCGGCCGCTCATGACATGGGTTTGGCGGAACTGTCGAGGTGCTCACACACGAACAAGCCAGCGTTTTGGCGTGCGTCTCGCGATTCTTCGTAACCTCATCACGTTCAGATGCTTGGCGCACAGCGAACAGCTTATTGCTTCGCGCGTAAAGCATTATCGCGGGGACCGTCCCCGGAATTGCACCAGAGACGGCGCGTCAGGTGGAATGCGACTTGGACCGAGGGGCGAACGCGACGGCCGATTCGCCGGTAAGGTAAAGGAAGGTAAAGGTTTCCTGCAGGTAGAGGCGGACCCGCGTGTCCGTGTGACTCAAGTAGCCGATGGAGGCGTCCTGGCCGATGTGAAGATCCAGGTCGCCTCCGCGTGTGGTGACGACGAAAGCCCCGTCAATGGCGGGCGCCCAGATGATTTTCCCCTCGACCAAGCGGTTGACGTGCTCGAGAACCGGATAACCGTAGTCGCTGGTTTCGGCGAGCTCCGTGTAAGCGTCGGCGCTGAGCAGAACGGAGTAAGGCCCGTTGACGCCCACCAAGCGCAACTGACTTAGGGCCTGAGCAATAGCTTCGGGATACTGGCGCACATCGGCGGGCAGCGATTTTTTGGGATTGCTGGTAGCCTGGCGCACGCCGACGATTCCAGCGGCCTCGTAGCCTTCGAAAATGGCGCGGTCCTCCGCAAAGGCCAATTTCCGCGCTGCGTCTTTCGCCGGCTGCCAATCGGAATCGTTAGCGCCGCGCTCGACGTCGTCGATCATCTGGCGCTCGAGCTCGAAGGGAACGCGTACTTCGATGAGGGCTTTCGCTTCACGCTGGTGGGCAAGCATGCCTTCGCTGGGTGCTTCGATCTTGCGCAGGTGGCCGGAGCCCACGGCGGAGACAACCGTGCCTGACGGACCGCGGACATCCACGACCCGACGCCCAGCGAGATAACGCTTTAGAGTGCGCGAAGTTTCTTCTTCGATTTGCGCCCACGCGGCATCGGAAACGGGAGCCAGCTCGCGGTGCAGATTATTCATGAGAATTGTCTCCTT
>Ga0306920_100014530_pt1 | contig 10751 bp, 11 predicted proteins | sample flu12Cox44000170_FD_204666 | JGI IMG/M metagenome (GOLD analysis project Ga0306920, IMG submission 204666) | Lab enrichment of tropical soil microbial communities from Luquillo Experimental Forest, Puerto Rico - flux4day.12C.oxic.44.000.170 (v2)... | ecosystem: Environmental > Terrestrial >... | reverse complement strand
AACCTGATACGCGATGGGATCGCCGCGGGTGCGGGGGCGTCGCCGCCTTCTAAGCAAAAGACGCCTGCCGGTTCGAGTCCGACCGATTCCACCTTGAGTGAGGACCCGGCCCTCTGGGGATAGCGACCGGGTTGAGTGCCGAAAATTCCACTCGGAGGGCTCCGAGGTGTCGAGTTCCTTAATTCAGATCATTCGCCGAGTCCATGGGCAAGCATGAGACCAGCTACGCCCGGGTGGCGCGCGACCTCTACCCGACGCGAGAAGCGTGGGTCGTCGAGGCGTTGCTCGCGCAAGTCCAGCTCGCTGGGGTGACGGTGTGGGAGCCGGCGGCGGGCGGGGGCGATCTCGTCACAGCGCTGCGAGATTCCGGCGCGCGGGTCGTCGCCAGCGACGTTGCGGATTATGGCTTCCCCCTCGATGCACGAATCGACTTCACCACCGGGCAGGTGCCGCCAGCTCCGTTCGCGAGCATCGTCACTAACCCGCCCGGCGGGCCGCGCAACACGCTGGCCGAAGGCTTCATCGAGACAGGGCTCAAGCATCTCACTCGCGGGGTGAGCCTGCTGGCGTTGCTGTTGCCGGTCGACTTCGACAGCGCGGGCAAACGCCGCGCCTTCTTCGCAGACTGCCCGTCGTTTGCAGCCAAGATCGTTCTGACGCGCCGGATCGTATGGTTTCCCCGCAGCGACGGAATCCGCGCAGCGCCAAAGGAGAATCACGCCTGGTTCGTGTGGCAGCGGACGCTGCTGCGGACGAGAACACCGCCGCTCGTGCTCTATGCACCTGTGCCCTCAGCCGAGAGGTTCGTGCCGTGACCAGAACCGTCGTTGTCGACGCAGAAACGCGCTCCGTGCTCGATTTGCGCAAAACCGGCGCCTGGCGCTACGCCGCGCACCCATCAAGCGATACGTGGTGCGCCGGCTACGCGATCGATGATCAACCAGTGCAAATCTGGTTGCCCGGCGAGCCGGTGCCGCCAGCGATTCTCGAAGCCGCCGCCGATCCAGATTGCGTGTTCGTCGCGCACAACGCCGGTTTCGAGCGTCCGGTCTTCAAGCACATCCTTACGCGGCCGCACTACGGCTGGCCGGAAATTCCGATCGAGAAATGGCGCTGCACGATGGCGATGTGCCTGGCGCTGGCATTGCCGCCCAAACTCAAAAAGGTCGCCGCAGTCCTGGGGCTTAAGCATGCGAAGGCCGACGACAAAATCATGCGCGCGATGGCGATGCCACGGCGGCCACGTGGCAACGAAAACCCGAAAGGCACGTATTGGTTCGACGATCCGGAGCGTCTGCAAGCGCTTTATGACTATTGCCGGCAAGACGTGGAATGCGAGCGCGAGCTATACCGGCGACTACCCCCACTGATCCCAGCAGAGCAAAGTCTGTGGTGTCTCGATCAGGTCATCAACGACCGCGGGTTTTATACCGACGGCGGGCTGATCGAGAAAGCGCTCGCCATCAGCACGGCGGCCGAGCGCGCGATTCAAGACGAGCTTGCTGCGATCACTGGCGGCGCGATTGAAACCGCCAACCAGGTCGACAAGCTCATCGCCTGGCTGGCCGCGCATGATTGCGTCGTTACCGACTTGCAGAAATCGACGCTGACGCACGCGTTGCGGCGAACCAATCTCTCCCCCGAAGTCCGTCGCGCGCTCGAACTGCGGCAGCAAGCGGCGCACGCCGCTGCCAACAAATTTCCGGCGATGGAAGCGTGGCGGTGCCGCGATGGCCGTATTCGCGGGGCCTTCAAGTTTCACGGCGCTGCCACCGGACGCTGGTCAGCCAGCGGGCCGCAGCCGCAGAACTTCCGCAAGGAAGAAGACATCGAGAACATCGCGGCCAAATTCGACGCGGTCATGGCCAATGACATCGAGAAGGTGCGAGCACTCGGCATGCCGCTCGCGGTCATCGGTGATCTCTCCCGCACCGCGATCTGCGCACCGCCCGGATATCACCTCGTCCATGGCGATTATTCCGCGATCGAGAGTCGGGTGACTGCGTGGATTGCCGGTGAAACGGGCAAGCTCGCGCAATGGAAACGTTTCGATGAAAGCGGCGATCCACATGACGAACCGTACTACACGCTCGGCCGCGCACTCGGATTCCCGGAGAAGACGGCGCGCGCCGCCGGCAAGATTTGCGATCTGGCTTTTGGCTACGGCGGCGGGATCGGTGCTTACAAAAATTTCGCGCCCGAGGATGACACCGCTAGCGACATTCAAATCGAAGGCTTCAAGCGCACCTGGCGGGAACGGCATCCACAAACAGTGCAGTTCTGGTACGGCATTGAGCGGGCCGCGGTCGCTGCCGTTCACCGCCCACTGACGATCGTGCCCTATGGCCGGCTAAAGCTGGAATGCCGGCCTCTGCACGAAATCCCGTTTTTGTTTGTTCGGCTGCCGAGCGGACGCGAGTTGAGCTACCCGTTCGCGAAGCTCATTCGCAATGCGCGCGGCAATGTTGCCGTCTCCTTCATGGACAACGCAATCATCACAGGGGGCTGGTGCGAGTACCGCCCGGGCCGCGGCGCATGGGGCGGCGTCTTCACCGAGAACATCGTGCAGGGCATCGCCCGCGATCACTTGGCGGCGGCGCTGCGGCGACTCGAGGCCGCCGGCTATCCGGTCGTCCTCCATGTCCACGATGGCATTGCGTGTGAGGTGCCCAATGGCGCCAGCGACGTTCGATGAATTCAAGGCGCTCTATGAGCAGCCGGCGGAGATGGCGGCCGATTTGCCAACTCCGATGAAAGGCGGCAACGGGCCGCGCTTCGGCGCAAGTGAAGCCCCGGTCGAGCATGTGGCGGGCACCGATGACGTGCCGCTGCCACAGCCCAAAGCACAGCGCAAGGCAACACCGATCGGACCGGCCATGCCGCTGCCACTCGATCCCGAGATGGTCGCGCGCGTGGTGGCATTCGCAACCGAGCGCGAGGCGATTCGTCTGCGCAAAGAGGCCGGGCAGTCCTGGCCCTGGACAACCGATGAAATTCTAAAACTGGGCTCGTTTACGAACGTGCACCGCGAAAACGACCGCGTCTCACGCTGGATCGCGGAGAACTGGCGCGACCCACACCGCGATGATCCCGACCTCTGGTTCGCGATGACCGTGGCGCGTTGCATCAATGAGCCGGCGGCCTTAGCCGAGATCGGCTATCCGGTGCCGTTCGACGCCGAGCGAATCCGCAGCGTTTTGGCAGCGCGCCAGCTCCGCGGCGACAAGGTCTTCCGCACCGACGCTTACAAGCCACCGACCTCATCCGAGGGCCGGGATACGGCCCCATTCTTAGCCGAAGAGGTGCTGGGGCCGCTGTGGCGCGACCGCGAGCAATTGCGCCCACAAGCTAACGAGACCCTCCGCGCGTACAGCGATCGCCTGCGCGAGCGCTACCGGATCGGGCCGTTTCTCGCCGGCCAGGTCATCGCCGATCTCAAGCACGTTGAATCGTTCCGGTCGGCTAGCGACTGGTGGTCGTTTGCCGTTCCGGGTCCGGGTTCACTGCGCGGACTCAATCGCGTCTGTAAGCGAGAGGTCAAAGCATCGTGGTCCGAGGCCGTTTGGCACGCCACCTTGTTGCAGCTCGGAACCGAGATCGCGCCGCAGCTTGAGGCCGCGGGCATCGCTCGGCTGGACGCGCAGAACCTGCAAAATGTTTTGTGCGAAGCCGATAAATATTTCAGAGCGGCCGAAAAGGACGGCAAGCCGGCGCGCAAATACAAGCCGGCGGCGGCGCTAAAGTCCGCGCGCACGAAGAAAGCGCCGACAGCAGTGAAGCCCGATGCCGAGGGCATTCCATTCATGATCACGCGTGAGCTGCGCGAGCGGTTAGCGCGGGTAGGGTTCGCCGAGGAGCAAATAAAGAACATGCTGCCGGCGGAAGCATGGGAGTATATTCGCGCCGGAAGAACGGGCTCTCACGCCGCACCGGCCGGGGAATTACCCGACGACCGGCAACGAGCACAGCGTGAGGACTCGAAATTCTCCAATGATTCTGACAAAGCACCTAATTCCACTACGTCGGTGACGGCCGACATCGAGCCACCTTCGTACATTCTGGAAGCCGACGCCAAAGCGGCTTCACCGTCGACGTCGACGCAAAGCCAGCCAGCAACGGCCACCAAGCCACCGCCCGTAAGCCCTCCACCCGGCGGCAATGCCGGCGGCAACGGCGCCTGGCGCGCGAGCGGTTCGAAGACCGAGGCCGAACGCGACACTTACGCCGAAGACCATGCCGGCGAACCATTCAACGATGCCGATCTACTCCGCCGCGGCTATCAGCTCACGCGCGTATTCGACTACACGCTGGCCGACGGATCGTTGCTCTATCAGCAAAACCGTTACGAGTTGAAGGCAAACATTCCGGCGATCAAGCAGCGCCCGCGCAAACAGTTTCGCCCCCACCGCAAAGTAAACGGAGCCGATGTCTTCGGTGCCGGCAATCGCCGCGTGATCTACAATTGGCCGGCGATCATGCGCGCCGGCCCCGGCAGCTTTGTTTTCGTCCCCGAGGGCGAGAACAAGGTCGAAGCTTTGCGCAAGGCCGGACTGCTCGCAACGACCGTGGTCAGCCACAAATGGACGCCGGAATGCGTCGCGGCGCTGACCGGGTACCATATGATCATTCTCGCGGATCACGACGAGCAGGGCGAGACGCTCGCCGCCGACGCGCAGCACAAGTTGGCGCCGGTCGCCGCTAGCACCCGAATCGTGTCGGCGCCGTTCCTGTGGAAGCACCTGCCCAACGGCAAGGAGCCTCAGCCCCACGATGATATAGTCGACTGGATCGCGCGTGACGGCGGCGATCCTAAAGCGCTGCTCGACATCTGCCGCGAGATTCCGGTCGAGGGCTCCGAACTCGACGAATGGGATGCGGGCGAGCAGTTAATTAGCGGCGAACCGATCAAACCCCGCCAATGGCTATTGGCCCGTTGCTTCTGCCGCACGTTCTTGTCGGGCCTAGTGGCGCCCGGCGACGCCGGCAAGACTACGTTGCGGCTGACACAGGCGGTTGAGCTGGCCACCGGTCGCGAATTATTGGGGCACCATATCTATCAACGCTGCCGCGTGTTGGTAATCAGCCTCGAAGATGACCGCGAAGAGTTGCGCCGTCGCCTGGCCGCGATCTGCAAGCACCACAACATCAATCCGGTAGAGCTGAAAGGCTGGCTGTTCTGCCGCGACCTCAAACGCGTGAAGCTCGCCACCCGCGACAGAAACGGTGAGCGGCAGGCGGGGCCACTCGAAAGCATGCTGCGGCGAGCAATCGCGCGCACCCGCTGCGATCTGTTGATCCTCGACCCGTTCGTCAAGCTGCACGCGCTCGCTGAAAACGACAACGCCGACATGGACTATGTATGCGAGCAACTCATCGCGCTCGCGCAAGACTGCAACATTGCCGTCGACAGCCCGGCGCATACCCACAAAGGAGCGATCACGGCCGGCGATGCCGACGCGCGGCGGGGCGCCAGTGCCCAGCGTGATGCCGGCCGCCTCGACTACACCTTCACCGTAATGTCGGAAGAAGAGGCCGAGAAATTCGGCATTCAGCCCGACGAGCGCAAAAGCTTCGTGCGGCTCGACAAAGCCAAGGCCAATCTGACCCGCGCCATCAAGGCCGAGTGGTTCAAGCTGGTGAGCGTGTCGCTTGGCAACGTCACTGCGCTTTACCCCGACGGCGACGACATGCAAGCGATCGAGCGTTGGAAGCCGCCCGAGACGTGGGCCGAGCTGAGTTCCGAGACACTCAACGCCATCCTCAACGAGATCGAGACTGAAATGCCCGGCGGACGACGCTATTCCGGCAAGCCGCAAGCCACCGACCGCGCCGCCTGGAAAGTCGTGCAAAGGCACTCCTCGAACAAGACCGAGGCGCAATGCCGAGAAATCATCAAGGAATGGATCAAGGCCGGGGTGCTGTTCGAGACGAAGTACCACGACCCCAACGCCCGCAAGGACGAATGGGGCTTGTTCGTCGACCGCAACAAGCGCCCGCAGTATTGAGCCATGGGCAAGCACGAAACCGGCTACGCGCGCGTTGCTCGCGACCTCTACCCCACCCGCGAGCGCTGGGTGACCGAGGCATTGCTCGCGCATGTCGATTTGAGCGGCCGCAGCGTGTGGGAGCCGGCGGCAGGACACGGCGACATGGCGGATGTGTTGAAGGCGAGCGGCGCCGATGTCTTTTGCAGCGACGTGGTCGAGCATGGCTACACGCTCGACGCAGTGTGCGACTTCACGCTGACCAAGCCGGGGCGCTGGTTCGGCTCGATCGTCACTAACCCGCCGGGTGGCGTGCGCAACTCGCTCGCCGAGCAATTCGTGGAGACCGGGTTGCGCTCCCTGGCGGCGGGGCAAGTGCTGGCGCTGCTGTTGCCGGCCGACTTCGACAGCGCGGCGAGCCGCCGGCAGTGGTTTGCGGACTGTCCGCAATTCAAGGCCAAGATCGTATTGACGAAGCGGATCACGTGGTTTGTGCGCGCGGACGGGCGACGCGCGGCGCCAAAGGAAAACCACGCGTGGTTCGTGTGGGAACGCACCGCATTGCGAGTGCGGGCGCCGCCGATCATTCTCTACGCACCCACCCCCGCAGCAGCAGGAGAACTCCCGTGGCTAACATCGTGTATCTCAACGAAGCCGGCATCGACGACAAGAATTTCGGCCGATTTGCCAAGCTCGTCGAACTCGCCCTAACGCTGGATGAACTCGAAACGTTCGAAAATCGCCCGCAAGAAACGATCGAGGCCACGCTTGCCCAACTGCAAAGGGCGCTCGGCAAGCGCACCTCGATCGCGCGGGACACGGTGCGTCGGGTATGCGGCTATCAGCCTTGAGCCCGAGCAGGCGAGGCAGAGGCGGCGGCCCTCGTTTCGCTCACTGGTTGTGAGGCGACGGCCGGCGGGCGGCCGGGGGCAGTGGGGGCTCAACCAAGGCGAGCGGGGTTTGGCGGCTCTTTGGGACGCCGCCGTCGGCCGTGCGCAAGAAGGGGAGTTGCACTGGCGCGCCTCTTGCGCAGGAGAGTTTGCGCAAGAGAGCAGGGGCGCCTAGGGGAAACCCTGTTGCGCATCGCGCGCTTCAACAGGGCTTTCCCTCCGGCGCGCCTGTTGCGCAATTACGCGGGTAGGTGGGGTTGTGGCTCGGGTCTTGGGCCGTGGGATTTTTGCGCCCCGGCCGCAAGTTTGCTGCAACTTCAATCACTGCAGTAGACTGCTGAACTACAATGGTTTGGAAGGAAGGCGAATCTGGCAACCCGGCGGGTCGTAAACGCGGCTCTAAAAACGCTCGTCAGCGCGACGTGATTGAGAAGATCAACGGCCAGACGGATTCGCTTATTTTGCTTGCCGAGACGTGTGCTAACTCCACAGCGCCGTTGGCTATTCGTGTCACTGCCGCTACTGCGCTAGCGAGATACCAATACGCCCCCGCTCCGCGTCTTCTCAAGAAACGGATCGATCTCCCCGAACCGCGAACCATCGCCGACGCCACCGCGAACATCGGCCGTATCGCCACGCTCGTTGCCCAGCGCAAGCTCGGCGTCGACGAGGGCAACGACCTCACCGCCATTCTCGGCAAGTGGATCGAGGCCAAGGTCTCGGCCGAACTCGAAGGGCGCATCATCATGATCGAGGTCGCGCTCGCTAAGGCGAACATCAACCTCGGAATAGCCGTGAGCGGGGGCCTCCCCGACCTGCCGCTCGGTCCCGACGACGGCAAGCTGATCATGCCGGCCAAGCTCGTGCCGCTCTCGCCACAGCCGTCCGAGCTGCCGGACCACAAGCCGCCGCTCGACCAATCACCCACCGACGAGCCCTCGCCATGAAGTGGCAGGCGCTGCGCAATCGCGTCGCCGCAATCCAAGCCAAGCTGCCTGGTCCGCATACGGTGCTCACGATCACCGGCGGCTTACCGCCCGGCGCCACCGCCCCGGCGACCGAGAAATCGCCACCCTCGCCCGCCGCGACACCGCCCACGCGCGCCCAGGGCAAGGCCACCGGCTTGCTCAAAGCCGCGGGCGACGAGGGCTCCGACGCATAGCGAGCGCCCGAACGCGCTGTACGGCCGTCCTAAGCGGCGGTGTTGCCGAAATGCTGACCCAAACTTGCGCCATTTGGGTGTACCCAATAGGCCCTAGATCATGGCCACATATAAATCGCATAATTGTGTGTCTTTAGGCTTGACTTCGCTTATATGGTACGCTACGTACGATCATCTAAAGCCTATTGATACACGGAGACTACGATGCGCTACGGATATGCCCGGGTCAGCACGATCGACCAGGACCTCTCGATCCAGAATACCGCCCTCACGGCCGCCGGCTGCGAACTCGTGCGGGCGGAGAAGGTCTCCGGCACCTCGCGGGCCGGCCGCGACGAGCTTGAGCTGCTGATGCAGTTCATGCGCGAGGGCGATGAGCTGGTGGTCACCCGAATCGACCGCCTGGCCCGCAGCATCGGCGACCTGCAGGACATCGTCCGCGCCCTCAAGGCCAAGGGCGTGGCGCTGCGCGCCCTCGAGCAGCCGATCGATACCTCGACCGCCGCCGGCAAGTGCTTCCTCGACATGCTCGGCGTGTTCGCCGAATTCGAGACTAACCTGCGCAAGGAGCGCCAGCTTGAGGGCATCGCCAAGGCCAAGGCGGCGGGCGTGTACAAGGGCCGCAAGCCCTCGATCCCGGTCGACGAAGTTAAGGCGCTGCGGGCGGCCGGCAAGGGCGCCACCGAGATCGCTGAGGAACTCGGCATTGCGCGGAAGTCGGTTTATCGCGCCTTGGAGCGCTAAGCCAATGCGGAGGCCGCCTGTCGCCCTAATGGCCTCCGTCTAGGGCTAGTAGCCCTGCGCTCGGTTTATGCTATCCTTGGTGCTGCTGGCCCTGAAGGCGGTGCCCCTGGGCGAGGCCCCGGCCGCATAACCGCAAAACACAGTCATTTTCGTCTCGGGCCAAGTAGAAACCGCTCGCACGATGTGGGCCAAACGGGGTCCCCGGTATACCGACCACAACCTTAGGTAGGCCATCAATGTCGCCTTACTTCGATACCTTACAACCACCCAGCGAACCTGTGCTGCTCGATCTGCGCTACAGTTTGGATCAGCTACACCGGTCCTTAGTTAAGCTGAACGCTGCGTGTGGGCTTTTGTTTTACCTAGACGGGATGGACACGCCCACTCAGGACCCGGTCGTTAACGAAGTGGCCGCGGATATCACCCACAAGATCGCGCTGCTTAGGCAGGCGATCTCTGGACTGGAGCTTCACGCCGTCGAGATGCTGCAGGACCGGCAGCGGAGCGCCTCGTTAATGATGTCCGATCGCGCCCGTGCCGAGATCGCCGCTTACCGACAGTACGAGACGACTTTGTCCGACGACGAGGCGCTTTGGGCTCTGTGCAAGATGATGCACGAGCACCCCGGGCAGTCTTTGCAGCGCATGCTGTATCTCCGCGAGCGCCACGGGCTGCGCCCCCTGCATCTGGAGTGAGGCGCCGCATGACCCTCCCGGCTGACGAGTTGCGTTCGCTCGCCGCCGGCGCGCGTAAGGCCGCCGAGCATTACCGCGAGCATCCAAACGAGATCGCCCGCACCGTCGTCATCGACCTTTACATCATGATCGCTCGCCTATGCGAGCAGCTCACGCGGCCGCAACCATGAGCGGGCGCCGGACCGCATTGAAATGCCTCACCACGTTGCGTTCGTCGTCCATCAGTACGATGATGCGAGCGCGTTTGCACATTAGCGCGCGAAATTCTTCAACGATCCTGACAGAGGCCGTCCGATGACTGCTCTCGTCTCTCCCGCACAGCAACGGCAAATGCGCGATCTCAACAACGAGAACCGCGACCTCATCGCTAGGCTCAATGAGGCGCGCTCCTCTCTCGATCACGCGCTGCGCCTGGTCGAGGCTCGCTATCGGCGCGAGCGCCAGGAGATCATCGAGGCGGAGGGCGAGCGCGACGGTTATCAGTGGGACCTCAAACCATGACCGCCGCCCGCCCGTTTGACCTGCCCGAGCGCTACGCCATCATTCCGATCGAGCCCGGCCCGGCGCCGGCCGCAGCCATCGCCATCGGCAACATCGAGCAGGTGCTGGAGTACATCCCGCAAAGTCACGCGCGTGAGAAGGCCGAAGCCGAGCTTGCCCACGCCCGCGTCATTGCCGATCAGACTAGGCAGGCGCAGGCCGCGACCACCAAGCTGCAGGTCGCCGCATTCGCTGATAGTGTGCTGCGGCTCAAGCATCGGCTCGATCAATTCGAGCAGCGCAAAGCCGAACAGGTACGTCGCGACGCCGAGGAGGCCGAGCGCAAAGAGGCCGAGCGCATTGCGGCCCACCTTGATGCTTTGCCGGATCCCGATGATCCCGACACTTGGGACGGACCGCGCCCCAGCGGCGAGCTGACACCGATTGCGGCCTCGCACCCCGAGGACAAGCGGCAGCTCGCAGCGCTCGATCAGGGTGAGCTGCCGAACGAGCTTTTGCAGGGCGCCCCGCCCGATCCCGGCAATTATCCTCTCGGCCTCGATGATGCGCGCCGCGCAGCCGTGTCAAACGCGCGCCAATGCAATATCCTCGGCCCATCGCCGTCAGCTTGGTCCGATGCGATTGACCGAAACGGCCGACCGGCCTCGTTCAGATGCGCGCCAATGCAATATCCTCGGCCCATCGCCGTCAGCTTGGTCCGATGCGATTGACCGAAACGGCCGACCGGCCTCGTTCAGATGCGCTGAAAGACGCCCGTGCCTCGCACCCTTACCAC
>Ga0306920_100014529_pt1 | contig 10751 bp, 6 predicted proteins | sample flu12Cox44000170_FD_204666 | JGI IMG/M metagenome (GOLD analysis project Ga0306920, IMG submission 204666) | Lab enrichment of tropical soil microbial communities from Luquillo Experimental Forest, Puerto Rico - flux4day.12C.oxic.44.000.170 (v2)... | ecosystem: Environmental > Terrestrial >... | reverse complement strand
GAGGCGCGCCGCAACAACCTTCGAGGCTCACGGTGCCGGCTCCGTCCACCTTATCGCCACGCTCGGCCCTTCACGTCGTTAGAGCCTCCCGCCAACAGCTTATTAATCCGGTCCAACACCTCGCTGTACCGGCCCGAGCAACGACGCGAGCTCGGCTTGCCTGATTTCCTCGCGCAAGCGCACATTCCGCGAGGCGAAGTGCGCTGACCCATCGGCAGAAATCCACCCGACCTCGCCGTTGCTCGGTCGCACCCTTAATGGCGGCTAAGGGGCAGGAAGAGCCGTTCCCGCCGCCTAGGCTGAACGGCCGATGTCCGTTCAGTTAGCCGACCTCCGCCGGAGCGAGTGGGAACGGTAATGATGCGGGCTGCACAGCAGCTCGCGCTCGTAATCACCCGACGAAACGACTCACCCGTTCCCCTTTCAAGCGCTCGAGGCAGCTCAGCAACGGTGATCATCTTGTCTTGTGAATTCTCAAACGTGCGGTGCCACTCCGCAGTCGGCCTGCACCGGCCTCCTCGGAATGCTGGAATGATGTGCTCGGCGAACAGCTCCATTTGGCGCATTTCCTCGTCCCAGGACATCATCCCTTGGTCGAAGCTCTATCAAAATCCAGCAGGTGACATGTCCGAGACCAGACCGGGATTACGAGATCGACTATGGCAAGCCGCCGCGCGCCGGCGATTCCGGAAGGATGCCGGCACCGCGGATAGCGATCGCGAGCGCGCCGCGCTGATGGCCCGGGCTCAGCCGTCGATCGAGAGGCCGACTAGCCCCTTCTCAAGGACATCACGCCGTTTAGGTAACGCCGCACCTTCAGCCCGTGCCACGCCACCGTCTCGACCACCCCATTTCCGTCCGCAGCCGCGGTCGTCGAGCCCGAGGCAAGCGTCTTCGAGCCGGCGCAAAAGCCTCGGTACTGGCAGGAGATCGGCGCGCCGCAGTGATCCAGGCGCGACCCTCAGACGCCTGAACTGTCGCGAACACCTGTATCTCGCCCGGTATCAAAAAACGAAGCGCTTTCACCGTGTACCGGATCCAACCGACGTCGGTTACAATTGCGACGCGCTCGCACAGCGGAACATGCTCGATCCCGACGTTGAGATCGTCCCACGCGGCACCCGGAAATCGCGAATTGAGCTCGTAGTATAGCCGGATCTTGTCGTGCCGTTTAAGTGATTTCCTAATTGCGGGCATCAGGACGTCTTGGCAGTCCTGCTTTGTCACCCGCCCCTCGACGGCGATCCCCACAACATTTTTGGGAAGGCCTTTGATGATCTCAAGCATGGCTGCTCCTCCAATTCACGTCGACGGCATCCCAAAATATCAGCCAGCCTTGCCGGGCGGTCTCGAAGGTCGGATGGCGCCGCTGTTAGAACTTGACACGGAATTTGCCGACCAAATTCTTGCTGAGAAACCCGCCGTCCGTGCTATCGAGGCCAGGACGGGCACCGCAGGCGGCTCGCGACGGTCGGAACTTTGGGTTGTCCTTAGAATCTGACGCGCATCTCGGCCTGCAGGGTATAGGCGTCGCCTTTGAAGTTGGCGACGGTAATGCGGTGGCCCCAGCCGTATTCGGCGCCGAAGTCGATAAACGCCACCGGGCTCCAGAACAGGTTGGCGTGGGTTATCGACAGCTGCTTGTTGTTGGTGGTGCCCGGCCCGACGATGCTCGTGTTCATCGCGTTCCAGATCCCGCTGATCTCCAAGGTCGACCGCAGGTTCTCGGTCCACCAATGCTGGTACCAAATCGAGGCGCCATATGAGCTGGGGGACTGGGTCTTGACCAACCGGTCATAGGCCTGCCTGACATTGATCCCGTTGACGATAGCGGTGGCCGGGAGCGACTGGCTGGTGTCGCGGGCGTTCCACGCCGCGTTGGTCAGCGGGTTGACAAGGGCAGCGGTGCCCCCCGGCCCGACACCCGGCACGACGATCGGCGCGCCGAAATTTGTCACGACGCCCATACCGTTGGACTCCTGGCCGCCAATCTCGGTACCGGCGGTGAACCGAAAGCCCAAATCGTCCTTGCCCAGCGGACCGGGGTTGCCGGAAAACGGGTGGGCGTCGCCGCTGATCGTGCCGCCATAGCCGACATATGTCCGATCGAGGAATTGTCCGTCGTTCAACGTATCCGTGCGTACCGTGGCCCCGATCTGCACGTGACCCCAGGGCTGGTTGATCCGCGCGGTCGCGATCGCCTCGGGCCAGGTCGCTTGCAATGGGCTGAAAAACGCGGCACTGCCGAGGCAGGCTGTCGTCGCCGGAAGGTTGGCGGCGGTGTTGCCGGTCACCGAACACGCGGCGGTGGTCGGTATCTGATTGGTGTCGATGTCGGCTTGGGCGAACGGCCCGTTGAGCCGGGGGACATTTTGCTCGACGCCGCCGATGAACACGGTGCCGTAAGGACCGGCGTAGGTGTATCTGACCTGCGGGACACGCGCCCGCCCGTTGCTCGACGCCTCGCCGCCGAAGTCGACCAGCTCGGGGTCGGCGTCGGGATCGTGCATGATACCGGTATCCTGGCCCGCCTCCAGCCCACCCAACGTCGCATAACCCTTGCGGAACCGCGGCAGCCAGCTGCTGGCCACGCCCTGCGCATTGCTTTGGATGACATTCGTGTTGTTGTAGCTGAAATCGATTTCGATATAGGCCTTGGCCTCGCCCCACGCGGTCGGGGTCCGGGCGTCGATCAGGAAACGCGTTTGTTTCCCCGAGATGATGAACGTCGTGTCGCGACCCCGCGCGGTCGAGTTGTTGAGCGGGATGCTGCCCAGATTCCCGGTCCCGCCCTGCCCGTCCGTAAACGTCGTATTGAAGCTGCCTTGGCCATCGAGCTGGCCGCCGGGGGCCGCACCCCTGATGTACCAAAGAGCGCTGGCATTGGCGAAGCCGCCGATGCGCAGCGAGGTGTCGGTGCCGGGGATCAGAAACGACCGCGGGAAGCTGCCGCCGACGACCGGCGTGCCCTTGGGCTGCTTCAGCGTCTCCGGGCCGAAACCCGGCACATAGGGCGGCGCCTGCGGCGGCGCCTGGGAGAGCTGATCGATCCGCTTTTGCAGGAGCTCCTGATTGGCGCGCAGATCGGCCAGCTCGTCGGCGCTCGCCGCAGGAGAACTGGCCAACAACACGATCGCGGCGATAAGTCCGCCGATCGCCGCAAACGCGCCAATAGCCGGCATTCTGGTCATCGCGACCCCCCTGATAAATTGAAGTTTTCTTTGCCTGAACTGAGGACACCTGCATCCCATCTGCTCTCGGCCGATGGGTCCGCAGGCCTCTCCCCTAGCCAACATCCGGCACTTAGATCTTGTAGCGAATACCTTCCGTTAAGACGCGCTTATGCCACTCACAGTAGAGTCTGCTGCAAGGGTGGGTCCGGAACCATCCATCGTCCGATGGGAATTGGCTGTAGCCGTAGGTTTAAATCATACGGATAGGTGAACTTGATCGGGGCCTCGGATGACCTCGATTAGACCTTCCAGCGCCGTGTCGATAAGCCAGTGTGGCAGGCGCAGACAGCCGCAGTGGGTGTCGTGCGAATGCGCCATCGCGTTGCCCGAGGAAGAGCATTGCAGAGAGAGCGCGACACCGCCGCCTTCACTCCGGGAAACCCGCGCTTCCAGGCTCGCCGCATGCCACGGTGAACCCCGTGTGAATTATGGATTGGCGATCGAGCCGAAGGATGAACAGGCCGAGTCGAGTCTGACCCCGTCTGCACCTAGCGGGGATGTTGCACGCGCTCGTGCAAGCGGACGACCACCTGGCCCCGGCGCTGCACATTCAGCTTGCCGAGCAGGTTGTGGACATGCAGCTTCGCTGTCGCGAGACTGATATTCAGCCGTCGGGCGATTTCCTTGTCGCTGAGCCCCGTCGCGATCAACTCGGCGGCCTCCCGTTCGCGCCTGGTGAGCGGGAGTGCCGGGGATAGCGCGTTGCGGGCGATGCCGAGGCTGTCGCTGACGGCGATCCGGTGCAGCAGCTCGGCGGCCACCCGGCCTGAGCAGAGTTGCTCGCCACCATGAATATCCATGATCAGGCGCACGAGATCGGCCGAAGCGGCGGTGTTGGGGACATAGCCGATCACACCCGCCTCCGCCCAGGCGATGACATCCTCTTTTGTCTCTCTCACCGCGTATGCGACGAGGCGTATGTCCGGTTTGATTTGGCGGGCCCGCCTGGCCGCGAGGGTACCGTCCCGGAGCTCCGCGTCCACCAGCACCACGTCTGCCTGCTGGGGAGGGCTCAACGCCACTACTTGCGCCAGATCGGCGCACACCCCGACCACCGAGACCGACGCATCGCGTTCAAGGAACTCGGCGAGAATTTCGCGCCGGAAGCGTACTTCGGAGACGATTACGATGCGCAGAGGCCGTACTTCGGGGACAAGCAAGTCCGACCGGCGCGGCGCGAGGTCCGCGTCGGCGGCACATCCTTCCCTTCGATCGCGGCAGGGTTCCATCCCTCGCTCGCACACGTGAGTCCTCGCCTGTTCGGGCCCTGTTCAACCCGTGGGCGTCGCCCCAATCCCCGCCCTCGCTGGGGGCCAGCAGCCCTAAACGTGTTTTATTAAGGCCACCTGGCTGCCGTCCCTGGCCCGGCGTTGGCCTTCTTCATGCAACCCCGCCAAGGCCTTCGCGACGTTTCTCTTGAAAGCGAACCTAGCCGACCGCCTGCGCACCGACCGAGGTCTTTGCCACCATCGTCTCTTGGTGTCAGCGTCGTTTTCTCGGTTGTCTCCTCCACTGGCAAAGCGAGACTAATCCCGCGTTAGTTCTTGAGCTCGATGTCTTCCCACGGATAGGCGTATCCGGTCGTGACCGCCGTTGGGAACACGTCCTGCCATTTCGTCGCCGCGATGCGCGGCCCGATCGCATTGACGAAGGCGTGGCGGAAGACCGGGACGAAATAGTAATTCTCGAGGATCGCACGCTGGATCTCTTCGGCGAGCGCCTTGCGCTCGGCGGGCTGATCCGATGCCAGATATCGGTCGAACTTGGCGTCGAGGTCGCCTACGCAGATGCGATCGGCGGCAAGATAGCCGCCGCATTTGAAGTTCGCTTCATACCAATTGGCCCAGCTCGCGCCGATGCGCGCACCATTCATGATGATCTGGACCCCGGGCCACTCTTTCAGGCCACCCTGTTGCCTTTTGAGAAAAACACCTCGCTCCATGACCTGAAGTTTCGAGCGGATGCCGATATTCTGCAGCTGCGAGACAATGCGCTCGCCTCGCGAATAATAGTTGGGCGCTGGGGTCACCCAGTCGACGTTGAAGCCATTGGGGTACCCGGCCTCCTTCATCAGCGCTTTAGCCTTGGCAATGTCGCGGGAAAACTTTGGCCATTCGATGCCGTATTGCACGTCGTCATTGATCCAGTTGCCGCTGATCCGGCCCATCCCGCCGGATTCGGCATCATTTATGGCCTCGCGGTCGATCGTCAGGCTCACCGCCTCACGCACGCGCTTGTCGTGGAATGGATTTTTGGGATCCTGAAAGCCCGGGAACTCGAGCCACCAGCTCCCCGAAACGACTGGCGCCAGCATCAGCTTCGGATTGTTCTTCACCCGGTCGATCAGCTCGCCGGGAACGAAATACATGATGTCCGCCTCGCCGCGTTCGAGCATCGCGACGCGCGTCGCCGCTTCCGGCACACTGAGGATCGTGAAGCTCTTGATGTGCACCGGGCGGTAGTAGTCGTCGAAGGCCTCGAACTCGAGCCTGGTTCCCGGTTGCTGCGCAACCAGCCGGTATGGTCCGGCGCCGATCGGTTTTTGCGCAAACCCGTCCTGCCCGACCTCCTGGTAATATTTCGCCGGGACAATCCACCCGGCGCCGCTGACGTTGGCAGTGCCGATGAGCCGCGGAAAATCCAGAAACGGCCCTTTGAAGGTGAAGCGTAGGGTGCAGTCGTCGAGGATCTCGGCGCCATCGGTCTTGTCGTGCAGCGCTTTGGCCCAGGCGCCGGCGTAGTGCTCGTAGCTCCATTTGACGTCTTCCGGCGTGACAGGAGCCCCATTGTGGAACTTGAGCCCCGGACGCAACCGGAAGGTGGCGCTCTTGGCGTCTTCGGCGAACTCGTAGTGTTCGGCCAGCGCCGGATGGTCATAGAGTTCGTCGCGGAAGTTCTTGATCAGCGCGTCGTGCAGCACATTGAGGAAATTGTCCGGGGTAGCGCCCCCATCGTGCTGCTGCGGGTCGAGCCAGCGCGGGGCAATGTTGGTGTGCCACGCCAGCACCATGCTGCCGCTCGGGACCACTTGCGCGGCGGCGTGGGCGCCACGCACGAACGGGGCAAGCGCGGTCGTCGCGACCCCCGTCCGCAACACGGTTCGCCGGGTTAGCGTCGTCTTCTCCATTATTTTCTCCCTGCCCAATGGATACGGGAGGGCAGCCTCTGCTTGGTGGTCACCCGCTCGATCCTGGGCGCCACAGTCCGCCTCCCCCGCGGATGCCCTCTCTTGTGAGAGCCTTGCGCTGAGTGTAGCGCAGCTATGCAAGAATGTCTTCTCTATTTTGCCGTCGATAACCTCAGCGGTGGGCCGCTGCCCTGCAAGGGCCTTGTCACGTTAAACAACCCTGCGGGAAATCGCAGGGCGACGCGGGTCACAAGTTCCTGGCTTGCCCGAGGCGGCCAACTGATCACCAGCAACGGCGATGTGAAAGCCGCGCCTGCGCACTTCGCGCTGTTCCGCGTGGCCGGCAGCCAAGGCAGCCCGATCCCGCTCAGCTGGCGTCCTGTTCCGCCGCCTAGGCTGAACGGCCGGTGTCCGTTCAGTTAGCCGACCTCCGCCGGAGCGAGCGGGAATGGGAAGGATGCACCGATTCCTGCCATTCGTGGGACCGAGGTCCAGCGCCAAAGTTCGACCCCTGAACCAACATTCGTGTCCGCACTGACCTATCGTTGCGTCTACCGGGGAGCCGACCCGCTCATCGCAACTGATCGAGCAGCGCCTTCGCTTCTTTGAGATCGGCGGTATCCAAGCCCTCGGTGAACCACTCGTAGACCGGGGCGAGGAGGTCTCGGGCTTCGGCGCGCCGGCCCTGCTCGCCCCACAGCCGGGCGAGATCGCGGGCGGCGCGCAGTTCCAGCGATTTTGCTTGTTGGGCTCGGGCGATGCGGATCGCTTGCTGAAGGGAGGCCTGGCCCTCTTCGAGCTTGTTGTCGGCGAGCAGCGCAGTCCCGGTAACGCGGTGCAGTTCCGCATCCCACATATGCTCGCCGGTGGCGTCCGCTGTTGCCAATCCCTCCCGCAGCGCGGCCAATGCCGCCGCCCGATCGCCGTGCCGCGCCAGACCCTCGGCCAAGAACGCCAAACCATAAGGCAACAAGATAGTGCGTCCGAGCCGGGTCCAGTTAATTACACCCTCGCGAATGCGAGCGATTGCTTCGTCGACTGCACCTTGTTCGACCAATGCCGCGCCGCGCAGCATGCCAGGTTCGGCCATTAACGAGAGCCGTTGCTCCGCGGCCAGCACCTCGGCGGCTTCGAGTAGGCTCAAGGCTAGTTCTGGCTCGCGGCGATTGAGGTAAAGCTCCGAGGACATAGTGAGAGCGACGCTCAGCGTGAACGGGTGGGCGAGCCGCTCGGCCAGCGCCAAAGAACCGGCGATGCTTGCGAGAGCCTTTTCGGGATATCCAAGCAACCATTCGGCCAAAGCGCCCATGTATCCCGCGCAGACGCCGGGATCATGTCCGCCATAGACGAGACGATGGGACGCATGCTTCGTCGGATCGTAGAGAAGGCGCCCGGCGTCGGCGTGCTCGCGAGCCTTTGCTGGATCCCCGGCAGCCCACCACGTCGACCAGCCGCTATGATGCGCCTGGAGCCGCAATCCATCATCTCCCTCCCGTTCGGCCATCCTCAGCAGTCTGTCCGAGAGCGGGCTGGCGGCGGCTATCCCACCGGACACCATAGTTGACTGCCACACCCCATTGAGCGCCTCAAACCGTTGCTGCGGCTCGCCACCCCTTTCGGCCAGCTCGTGCGCCCGCATATACGGTGGCTTCGCTTCGACGGCGCCTTTGGCGGTAAGTAGACAGAGCCCCAATGCCAGTTGCAGCTCGATTTCGCGGCTGTCCCGAGCAGGACTCTCCGGTAGCGAATGCAGCAGGCCGAGACCCCGCTCGAGATGGGCAATCGCTTCGAAGTAGGTGAATCGCGCTGCGGCGTGGCGCCCCGCCTTCAGCCATTGATCGACCGCGCGCTCCGTATTTGCGGCCGCCGTCACGTGATGGGCGAGCAGCTCCGGCTGACGCTCGGCGAGATCGGCGAAGTGCTCTTCCAGCGCTGCCGCGACGCGCGCGTGCAATTCCTGCCGTCGCTTGCGCAACAGGGTCGAATAGGCGGCGTCCTGCACCAGCGCATGCTTGAACAGGTAGGAGGCGTGCGGAGCGATGCCGCGGCAAAACAGCAAGCCCGCCTCGCTGAGCTGGTCCAATGCCGCCCGCAATTCCTTCTCAGGACGCTGCGCCACCGGCTCGATTAGTTCATAGGCAAACTCGCGGCCGAGCACGGCACCGATCTGCGCGATCTCCTTGGCCGCCGGCCCGAGCCGGTCAAGCCGCGCCATCAGCGAGGCATGCAAGGTCGCCGGCACCGACAGCGCGACAAGCGATGTCGTTCCCAGCACCGCGGCAACCCGGTCGCCCTGCGCGGCGCTTTCCAGCACCGCCTTGGTCAATTCCTCGACAAAGAGCGGCACCCCGTCGGTGCGCTCGACGATCTCCGCGACGATCTCGGCGGTGAGCGCAGCATTGCCGGCCAACTTTTGCACCAGCGCCTCGCCGTCGCGATCGCCGAGCCGATTGAGCGCCAAACTCGTGACATGGGCGCGGCCGCTCCAGGGCGCGTGGAATTCCGGACGAAAGGTGATCGCCAGCAGCACCGGCAGATGCCGTACCCGATCGACGGTCAGATCCAACAGCTCGCGCGAGGTCGGGTCGATCCAGTGGGCGTCCTCGAACACCATCAGCACCGGGCGGGGCCGCGCCTCGGCTGCGAGCTGGTTGAGCACCGCCTCGAACAATTTCTCCCGTTTGCGCTGCGGGCTGAGGTTGAGGTCCGCGGCGGAACTCGGCAACGACAGCAGCTCGCTTAATAGCGCGATATCATCGTCATCCCGCGTGCCAGGCGCGAGCATCGCCCGCAATTTGCCGAGCTTGGCTTCGACCGCATCGTCGCGGGCGAACCCGGCGGCGAGTTCGAGCTGCGCAATGAAGGGATGGAGTGCGCTGTCCTGGTGGTGCGGCGAGCAGAAATAGCGCAGGCGGGCGTGCGGCTCGGTTTCGATCTGTTCGGAAAGCGCGGCCGTGAGCCGCGACTTGCCGATGCCCGGCTCGCCGGAGATCAGCACCACCCGCCCGTCGCCGGTCTTCGCCTGGTGCCAGCGGCGGAAAAGCAGCTCGACTTCCTCGTCGCGGCCGATGAGCGGTGTCGTCCCCGAGCGCAACGCCTCGAAGCGGCTCAACATCCCGCTCTCGCCAATGACCCGCCACGCCGGTTGGGGCTCGGCAAAGCCGGCGAGCGCCTGTGGGCCGAGATCGGCGAGATCGAACAGCCCACCGATCTGCCGGCGGGTCGCTTCGCCGATGACGAGCGTGTTCGGCGCGGCCAAGGCCTGCAGCCTTGCGGCGAGGTTCGGGGTTTCGCCGACGACGCCGCGCTCCTGCGCCGTGCCCTCGCCGATCAAGTCGCCGACCACGGCAAGCCCGGTGGCGATGCCGAGCCGCACGCTCAGACCGGGTCGCGCAGGCAATTGGCCGACCGCCTCGACCACCGCCAACCCGGCGCGCACCGCCCGCTCGGCATCGTCCTCATGCGCTTGCGGATAGCCGAAATAAATCAGCACACCATCGCCCATATATTTGGCGACAAAGCCCTCGAAGCGGCCGGCCGTGTCGGCGACTGCGCAATGGTAGTCGCCGATTAGTTCCCGCAAATCCTCGGGGTCATGACGGGTGGAGAGCGCGGTCGAGCCGACGAGGTCGCAAAACATCACCGTTAGCTGCCGGCGTTCGGCGTCGCCTTGTGCCGGAGCACCAGGGGCGGACGCCGTCACCACGGCGGTCGGGACCGCTATGCCGAGGCTGGCAATCGCGTCGAGCAGCTTGCGCCGGTGGCCGACCGAGGTCACCCCGATGCTGATCAGGTCTTCGGCGGTTAGCTTTAGCAACACCTCGGCATCGATATCATTGTCGCGAAACGCCGATACATAGCGCTCAAGGTCCAAATTCTGCAGCCACGCCGCCACGTCCATGCGATGATCCTCGGCTCAGAGAAGCGGCAGCCCCTCGACGACGATGATATCCGTCTGCCTTCGGGCCTACCAGCGGCAGCGCCGAAATAGGTGCAGCTTCGTGTGTCTTGGCTTCGGCCTGTGAACGACGCTTTTGAGGCCTGGGGATGATAGGCGCGGAAAATCGGGCATGGCTCTGGTCCACCTTGCTGAGCCGTCCGCGTCCGGCCAGGGCAGTGGCTGCAGTGGGGCAAGAAGAGTAATCCCCGGCCCCTAGGCCGAGCGACCGCTGTCGGTTCAGTCAGGAGACCCTCGGCGGGCCACCCGGCAACGGGCGAGGTGCGTAGAGCCGTAAAAGATCGGCGATCTTGCACGCTAACCCCCGCGCTAGTCCTGGCCAGCGCGCTCGCGAAATGCCGTTGCGGAAGGCCTCTGAAAGCCGGAAGGTTCTCCCTCGCCGATCGAACGGAGAATGTCGGCTTTACGAGGGAGGGAAACATGGCGGTCACAC
>Ga0306920_100014528_pt1 | contig 10751 bp, 13 predicted proteins | sample flu12Cox44000170_FD_204666 | JGI IMG/M metagenome (GOLD analysis project Ga0306920, IMG submission 204666) | Lab enrichment of tropical soil microbial communities from Luquillo Experimental Forest, Puerto Rico - flux4day.12C.oxic.44.000.170 (v2)... | ecosystem: Environmental > Terrestrial >... | reverse complement strand
ACCTCGACGACAACGAGGACGCCCAGAAGCGCAGCCAGAAGGAACAGGACGGCTCGGAAATCCGCTCGGTCGAGCTCGAGCGGCTCGTGGCCGAGGGCCTCACCCTCATCGAGCGCCGCAACAGCATTGAGCTCTTCCGCGACATCGCCGCCGACCAATTCGAGCGCGCGACCGGGTCACCGTGGCGCCCACGCACCGGCTCGCTGGTCAACCACCGTACGCTCACCGCGGCGATGATCGACAGCCGCGAATTCCTCGCCGCCAAGCGCCGCGTCGAGACCGCGCCGTTGCTCCCGGCCGGACCGAAGATCGCCTTCACCGGCGGGATCGATTTCAACGACCATCACGCGATCTGGGACAGGCTCGACAAGGTCCATGCCAAGCACCCTGACATGGTGCTGCTCCACGGCGGATCGCCCAAGGGCGCCGAGCGCATCGCGGCCTGTTGGGCCCGTAGCCGCAAGGTTCCGCAGATCGCGTTCAAGCCCAACTGGTCCCGCCACAGCAAGGCTGCACCGTTTAAGCGCAACGACCAGATCCTCGACGTGCTGCCGACCGGCGTCATCGCCTTCCCTGGCTCGGGCATTTCCGCCAACCTCGCCGACAAGGCCAGGAAGCTCGGCATTCCGGTCTGGACATTCGGCGGCGCATAAGCGCCGCCACTACCACGCATTGCAACCGATCCGGAAGATCGCACATCCGCAAGCAAGCGCTTGCGGATGTGCGCCGCGCGACATCGGCCGCATCCGTCTTCGCACGCCTGGACCGGCCCGGCACACGCCATCGCCGTGCCTCGACCACGTGCACTTTCCGAATATGGATTCCAATCCCGATGCCGACCAGCTATTCTGCGCATTGCGCCATGGTGGTGGTGGAGGCGCAGCCGTCGATTTGGCACGGAGGCGCACCACCATGATCATAATCGGCATCGTTCTGAGCTTTGTCGCGCTCGCCTATCTCTGCTGGCTGCTGTTCGCACTGGCAGTCCATGCACTGCCTTTCTTTGCCGGCGTCACTGTTGGCCTTGCCGCCTATCACAGCGGTTCAGGGCCCGTGGCGGCGATCATCGTCAGCGCGATTGCTAGCAGCGTCGTCCTCGTTCTCGGACAGGTCGCCTTCACAACGCTACGCTCATCCCTCGTGCGCACCGCGCTCGCGCTGCTCTTTGCCATGCCGGCCGCCGTTGCCGGGTATCATGCGGTGCGCGGGCTCGCGCAGCTCATCGTACCTGCGGAGGCCTGGCGCGAGACAATCGCAATTGCCGGCGCGACTGTCGTTGCGGCGACGGCCATAATGCGCATGTGGCTCTCTTCCCCGCCCGGTGCCGCGCCGGGCGTTGCTGCCGGCCGCACGTCGCGTCATCTGCCGGTGTCTCAGACCAGCGAGGCGTGAACCCGCCGTCTCTGAAGGGCGCCGATGCCGGCCGGTCTCTCTGATCGCCGTGCAGTACGTGAGCGCGGTCTCTTAGCGCTTCGACCATGCGCGGCATCTCAAGCCGCACGCCACCCGATCGTCTTGAGGCCTTGTGCTGTCGGGTCGAGGCATCCTGCGGCCGCCCATCTGCACGCTGGGGTTTCCTTTTCTGCGCCCAATGGGTCCGGCCTCTTGCTCAGGCGATATCCGCCACGTCTTCTCCTTGGAAATAGCTGCCGGACCGCGAGCCGCGCGGCCTCTGATGGCTTGATCTGGCCAAAGGACGGCTGCGCCTCGATCGCCTGTGCCGCAAAGGCGGCGCCGAGACTTTCTTCCCCTGGGCTTCGCCCATTCCTCGCGAGTCAAGAAAGTCTCAGCCCCGCCATCCTCCGCTGCGCTACGGCCCGAAGCGGGTGCGCCGGCGATCGCCTTCGGCCTGCAGATCGCCATCGAGGCCGCGATGGTCGCGGGGCTCGAACAGCCAAGGAGAAGTGACATGGCAAACATCGGCACCTTCAAGAAGTCCGGCCACGAGTTCCAGGGCGAGATCGTCACCCTGAGCCTGCAGAGCAAGGGCGTCCGCATCGTCCCCGAGACCAATCGGACAAGCGACAACGCCCCGAGCCATCGGGTCTACGTCGGCCGGGCCGAGATCGGCGCCGCGTGGTCAAAGCGCTCCAACGAGGGCCGCGACTACCTCTCGGTCAAGCTCGACGATCCGAGCTTCAACGCTCCGATCTACGCCAACCTCGTCGAGGACGGCGAGACCTTCGCCCTCATCTGGTCGCGCAGCCGCAAGGCGAATGGCGACTAAAGCCAGACCGGCAGCAAGCCCCCGCCCGGATCGACCCGGGCGGGGAATTTTGTGCCCCAGGCCCCCCACAATTTCGCCTATCGCGCGCCGCCGCGCCCGGTCGCGCCGCGCCTAGCGGCCGAACGCGCTTCACGTCTTTCCGGACCGGCGCTTTGAGGATCGCCCTCCCGATGCCTTGGCGGCTTCCCGCCGCGCTTCATCATCAGGCGTGACCAGTTCAACGTAACTGACGCCCAGAGCGGACGCCAAATGGTACAGCGTCACGACGGTCGGATTCCGTAACCCGCGTTCCAGATCGCTGACGTATTGCTGCGTCACACCTGCCGCCTCGGCGAAGGACTCCTGAGTGAAGCCCTTCTGCCGGCGCAGCCTCGCAAAATTCCGGCCCACCAACCTGCGCATGTCCATGCGCGCGAGGGTGGCCGGCTACACACTATCGGGTTTATCTCCTATAATATGTATTCCCCCGCCGCGTGATCATGCTGTCAAACACATCCAGGAGGATGTTGTCGCGATTCGCGGGACATGCATCGCTATCACCGGACTGGTTCTGTGGTCCGATCGAGGTCCGATAAGCCTTCGTTGCAGGTGGAACGTTCCATGGCTCAACCGCTCGATCCGCCGGTGGCAGACGTGGCTCCAAACGCCGAGACCTTGACGCCCTATGATGAGGAGCACCTCGTTACGTACCTGCGGCTGCTCGATGCGGATGCGGAAGGCGCAGACTGGACTGAGGTCGCCAATCTTGTCCTGCACATCGATCCTGCACGCGAACCGGCCCGCGCGCGCCGTGCCTGGGAAAGCCATTTGGCACGCGCCAAGTGGATGACCGAGCACGGCTATCGTGAACTTCTCCGCCGCAGTGTCCCGGAGTGATCTCCGGAACGAGCGTGCATGGCTCTCATGCAACGCGTCTTATTGGGTCGCGAGATGACGTGAGGGACAGCGTCGCAAATCTGCGTTGACCGGTAACGGCTACGGAAAATCCAAGCATCGCGGGCACTTGGTTCAGTGTTGCGATTCACAAAAACTTCAAACAAGCGATTCGGCTCGATTCCATTAAACATCGGAAACTTACATTTGGTGCGACGCCACGACGGCATCACGTGATGCCCTTTGGGCGACTCCCCAAGATGCGCATACACGGGAATCTATTGGTGGGCTGGGCGGTCATCCTTTGCGTGTAGCGCATCTTGCGGGAACCAATGATGCCACCGGCCTCCGATTGGCGGTCATTAACCGGGCATGACTATCTGAAGGATCTCGATCGACCGGGGTTCGCGTGGGAGTTCCTGCGCCGCAATCCTGCCTATCAAGAAGACTACAACACCATTGCTCGAGAGGCCGCCTCCGACGCAGCGGACGAGGGAACAAGACGCGAGCCCCTTGTCTGGCGTTGGGGGCTGACCTTTCCCAATCGACCCGCACGTTGCTGCCGATCAAGCGACCGTCTTCTGGCAGCCAGAGGTGCTGCCCACCGTCGTCCTGCTCGCGCCGACTCCCGCAGGTCTTCCCATCGCACCCTCCATTGACGTCGCTGGCCTCGGACCTGACGTTGCCGAGCACATCGATGAACATAGCCGGCATTTGATTGTTCGCGGCCGAGATGACGAGCTCCGCCTCTGTGTCTATACGCTCGAACCGGATCAATCGCTATCGGTCGTGATTCCGTTTGACGGCGACTTTGCCACACGTGCCGCAGCAGCATCGCGCCTGTGGGCGCGGACGCAGGGCCATGCGCCAGGCGAATCGGCCTGGTCACTCACCAAGCAACGCCGCGATCGCCTCGTCCTCACGCTGCGCGCCCTCGACGGTCACCTCGATGCCGCCTCCTATCGAGAAATCGCCGAGGTGCTATTTGGTACACGTCGGCTTGAGCGAGAGCCCTGGAAAACCTCGTCGCTACGCGACCGCACCATCCGCCTGGTGAAGGGCGGGCTCGCCTTGATGCGAGACGGCTACCGAAAGCTTCTCCGCGGCGCCTGAGTTCACGCCCCATCGAGCGCATACGACACCTCGAGTCCTGCTCGTCATTCCTCGCAAACGAATGGCCCTCCCGTTGCTCGAGAGGTGGCGATTTCAGCACTGCGATCTTCGCCATCCCCCTTTGCGATCGCACTCCGCCATCGTGATCCGCAACTCGCCGCCCAACGCAGCGGCGCTCGCGAAGATCACGGAGGCTCGATCATGCCCGACCCGCTCGCCGGCTTGCCGCCACGCTTTCTGCGCACGCCCGAGGCGGCGCGTTTTCTCGGCCTCTCCGGCCGCACGCTCGAAAAGCACCGCACCTACGGCACCGGGCCGAAGTACCGCAAGATCGGCGGGCGCGTCGTCTACGCGCTCGATGATCTCAAAGCCTGGGCCGATCTCGGCGCCAAGACCTCGACCTCGGATTCCGGCGCCGGAACGGTCTATCCGGCCAAGCGCGGCGCTCTGCCGGATCAATCCACCACCCCGCTGCTTCGTCGCCCCCTGCCGGCGGCGCGCTGACCCATGGCGGGCGGGCAGCCAACCGCAAGCGAACGCGCCACGCTTGATCCGTTCGAAGCGCTCGCCGGCGACGTGCCGCCGCGCGACCAGCGCGACCTCATGGAGCGGCCATTTTTCTCGCTCGCCAAGGCCAAGCGCGTGACGCCGATCCTCTACCAAGCCGGAGCAACCCAGGTGCAAGTCTACGCCGTTCCCGAGCACGGCATGGCGACCATCTGGGACGCCGACGTGCTGATCTGGGCCGCGAGTCAGATCCTCGCCGCGCAGGATCGGGGGCTGCCGATATCACGCTTCTTCCGCTTCACGCCCTACCAGCTTCTGATCGCCATCGGCCGTGCGACCGGCAACTGCGAGTATCAGCTCCTCAAGGGCGCGCTCACCCGCCTGCAGTCGACCGTCATCCGCACCACCATCCGTCACGGTGAGCACTGGCGGCGGCAGCAGTTCTCCTGGATCAACGAATGGGAAGAGCTCACCACCCATGCCGGCCGCTGCGAGGGTATGGAGTTCGTCCTGCCGGAGTGGTTCTACCAGGGCGTCCTCGACCGGCGTCTGGTGCTGGCCATCGACCCAGCCTACTTCGCGCTCTCAGGCGGCATCGAACGCTGGCTCTACCGCGTCGCGCGCAAGCACGCCGGCCATCAACGGGACGGCTGGCGGTTCGAGCTCAGGCATCTCCACGCCAAGAGCGCGAGCCTCGCGCGCTTCTCCGACTTCGCGCTCGACATCCGCTGGATTGTCGCGCGCCAACCGCTGCCCGGGTATCAGCTCGCGCTCGGCCGCCGTGACGGCCGCGAGCTCATCCTCATGCGGCCCAATCTTTCCACAGGCCCTGTGGAAATTCGTCCGCACCTGTCGGGACTTTGGGCGCAACCGCTATCGGGATTTCGGGCGCACCCATATCGGGACTTCGGGCGTACGAGACGCCGACAAGTCCTTCGATTACGCGCTCTGCGCTGATGGCGGCGGATTTCGTGCTCGTGCCGGTTCAGCCGCCACCCTTCCAGGGCTTGGCATTCATCGAGACGCTGCGGCTCGCGAACGGGATAATGACCGTTCGCCCGCAACTGTGCATCCGGCTCGTTCTCAACCGCTGCAACGCGCGCGCCAACGTCACGCGGGACCTGACACAGACACTCGCTGACTACGATCCGCCCGCGCTCACAAGCTCGGTTACCGAACGCGCTGTCTTTGCCGACGGCATGGAAAGCGGCCGGCTCGCGTTCGAGCTGCCGCACAGCAGGGCCGCCGTCCAGGAGATCACCGCGCTCGCCGCCGAAGTCGAAAGGATCGCGCGATGACGAACCCCGATCCCGAACGCACCAACGATCTGACGCAGGTCGAACTTCTGTGGCTCAAACAGCGCATCGAGAACTGGGTTCGCTTCGGCCGTATCGCCGAGGAGAAGATCATCAACAGCAACCGGCGCGTTGTCTCGTTTTCGCCCGGCAGCATCTTTGCGTTCGTACGATGGGCGTCGAACGACTACGGCACCGTCGCTTCCCGCATCGACATCCTGCGCGCGGTCAGGCCAGGTGAACGGTATTCGACCGTGCCCTATGTGCGCCCCGGCGCAGAAATCCTCCTGCGGCTGGCGGGCTGGCCGAAGGTCGAAAAAGTGCTGCAAGCGATCGATGTCGTCGAGGCGCTCGGCATCGATCCAGCCGACGCCGCGCCCGAGCACTGGCGTCACGTCCACAACCGGCTGTCGGTCAACGAAGAGCCGCGCCGTTACACAGAGAGCCGCCACCGGGCGTGGCTACACCGGCGGAGGGTCACGCTGTGAATCGTGCCCGCACGCTGATCACCATGATCGCTGCCGCTGCTCTCGTGACGGCCACGATGGGTCCGAAACCGGCGCCAAGTCTGGTCTGGAATGCGTCCGAAAGCGTTCCCATCGGCCTCTACCGCGTGGAGCCGACCGGCAAGCTCACCGTCACCGATCTTGTCGTCGCCATGCCGCCCGAGCCGCTCGCCACCTTCCTGTCCGCGGCCGGCTATCTCCCTCGCGGCGTGCCGCTCATCAAGCGCGTCCTTGCGCTTCCAGGGCAAACCATCTGCCGCCGGGGCCTCGCCGTCAGCGTCGACGGGATTGAGATGGGGCTGGCACGCGAACGCGACAGCCGTGGCCGTCCACTGCCGAATTGGCAGGAGTGCCGCGTCGTCGCAAAGAGCGACATCTTCCTCATGAACTGGGATGAGCCCGCCTCGCTCGATGGCCGCTACTTAGGGCCGATCGCAGCGTCCTCGATCATCGGTCGCGCCGAACCGCTTTGGACCTTCGAGGACGAGTGACCATGCGGGCGGCACGCACAGCGGCTCACGAATCTCTTTGTTCAAACGGCATCCCGCCACGACTCCATTCCCGGGTCGGCGAGACCGCAATCATGCATACCTTTAACGCTTGCCACGCGCGCCCAGCAACTCGCCGGCGATGCAGCCGCTCGTTTCTGCCTTTCCGGCCACGGCGCGGCGCAACCGCCGATCAGCCGCATGAAATTCAACAACGCCGACGGAGTGAACCAGCATGGATCTCGTAACGCTCGTGACCGCCTGTGCACTCGGCGTTGAGCCGAAGCTGATGCACGCGCTCGTCTGGCAGCAGTCCGGCGGCGAGCCATGGGCCGTATCCGTACCGAACGAGCCTATGCCGCGGGTCTATTCCAGCATGCAGCAGGCGATCAGCGAAACGCGCACGGCTTCTGCCGCGACCGGCACCGTCCGCGTGGGCCTGGCAGGCCTGCCGGTTGCTGCGTCGAAGGCTAACCCGGCGATGTTCCTGCCGTGCCGGAACGTTGCGATTGCGGCGCAACGCGTCGCCAAGCTTGCCGATCGCTGCAAGGCTCATCCGCGGCTCAAAGGCGACCCGACCTTCTGCGCTGTCGCCACCTATCGAGGTTCATGGGAGCGCCCCGACGTCAAGTTCGCGGAAGCCGTAACGGCCACGGTCGCAAAAGGCGACGCGCCGAACTTCGACATGCCGAAGGACACCAGTATCGAGTTCCTTGACATTGGCTCTGACACGACACCACCGCCCAATGAGCCTCCACCCGCTGCTTCTTCTGCATCCGACGAGCGCGAGCGCGGCTGGTCGAGTGCGCTGTTTCCAACCAAGCGGAAGCCGCCTGAACGCGAAACAAAGGACACTCCCAATGATCAACTAATTGCGCAAGAAGCGCCGTCGCCCGGCGTCACCAATGCACATCCGTTCGCGGCCAAGGCGCCTGCCGACAGCCTGTTCGTGCTGAGATCGTCCGATCGGAGGCCGCAATGACTGATCTTGGTAGCGATCGTGAGAATTTGCAGAACTTCGCACCAGTGGCGAAGGGGCAGGATGGCGGAGAACGACAGCCGCACGATGGCAAGATAAAAGCCGCGAGGTGCGCGGCGGTCGGTCGGACGGAAAGAGGGCAATGATCAAAGACTTGGCACAATGTACGCCGGCGCACGACAGCCTGCCAATTCGCACAAGTCATTGTAAATAAGGGCAGGAGGGCACCTCGCGCTCGGAACGTGATGACACGCGACGATGACCTGCACATCCGGCTCGGCCGCATCCGCTCGCGCGGCAGCCGCTCCCGGCCGTTCATCGCCCAGGCCCTCGCAGCGGCCGAGAAGGCCGGCGGATTGGCACATCCAGCGCGAAGAGCACGAGCTGGCAAGTTCGGGCGTGGACGGGCCGCGAGTCTCTCTGCCTCACGCCTGACCGATCGCTCACGTCGAGTAGTTGTAAAGGCGCGCGTGGTGCGACACCGGGTAAACCGAGCTCCGCTCAGTGCTCATCTGACCTATCTGCGGCGTGAGGGCATAACCAAAGACGGGGCCGCTGGTCGTATGTTCGATGCCGAGCAGGATGACGCCGACCATCGCGCCTTCGCAGAGCGGTGCGAGAGCGACCGGCATCATTTCCGGTTCATCGTATCGCCGGACGACGCGACCGAGCTGTCGGATCTCAAGATCTTTACCCGGGACCTGATGGCGCAGGCACAACGTGACCTCGGGACCAGGCTCGACTGGGTGGCTGTCGATCATTGGAATACTGGACACCCGCATGTCCACGTCATCATCCGCGGCCGCGCCGACGACGGTGGCGACCTCGTCATTTCGCGCGATTACATCCGGGAAGGAATGAGGACGCGGGCCGAGGGGCTGGCGACGCGCGAGCTCGGCCCGCGCTCGGAGCAGGAGATCAGGCAGTCTCTGGAGGGAGAGATCGAGGCCGAGCGTTGGACGCGCCTCGACCAGGCGCTCGCGCGAGAGGCCGGTCAAAACGGCGCCGTCATCGACCTGCGACCGGACCGCTATCGGAAAGCCGATCACCTGCAAGCGATCAAGATCGGACGCATGAGGCGCCTCGAACGGCTCGGGCTTGCGCACCAGGTTGGTGTGGGCCAATGGACTCTCGCGGAAAATGCCGAGCCGACGCTGCGGGCACTTGGTGAGCGCAACGACATCATCAAGCGCATCCACCGTGGTCTCGCGGAGCATGGCTGGGAACGCGCGACATCGAGCTTCGTGCTAACCAGCGAGGCCCAACCGTCCCCCGTGATCGGACGGCTTGTCGCGCGGGGTCTCGACGACGAGTTGATGGCCACGGCCTATGCAGTCATCGACGGAACCGACGGCCGTGCGCACCACATCCGGCTTCCTGATCTCGATGCGGCGGGGGATTCGGGCCCGGGGTCGATCGTCGAACTGAGGCGCTACGAGGACTCAAAGGGGAGACCGCGACTTGCCCTGGCCGTCCGCTCGGATTTGACCGTTGAAGCGCAGGTGAAAGCAAACGGCGCGACCTGGCTCGACCGGCAACTTCTTGCGCGGGGGGCGACATCGCTCTCCGACGGCGGGTTCAGCAACGAGGTACGCCAGGCCATGGAAGTCCGTGTCGAATTTCTCGTCAGCGAAGGTCTTGCCCGCCGGCAAGGGCAGCGCGTCATCTTCATACGCGATCTGCTTGACACGCTGCGCCGCCGCGAGCTCGACACGGCGGGCGCAAAGATCTCGGCGGAGACCGGTCTGCCCTATCATTCCGTCGCGGAGGGCGAGAGCATCGCGGGCGTCTACCGTCAGCGCGTCAGCCTGGCATCAGGCCGCTTTGCCATGATCGACGATGGGCTCGGATTCAGTCTCGTGCCCTGGACACCGTCATTGGAGCGCCAGCTTGGCAGGCAAGTGTCCGGAGTCGTGCGGTCGGGTAGCACGATCAATTGGAGCTTTGGGCGCAAGCGCGGCCTTGGGCTCTGATCCCGTCCGGTATTTGCGCGCGAAAGTGCGATGTGCCGCTACGCCAGCCGGTTTGCCCTTGCAGCATCTTCGACGCGCGGTCAGTAACGATCGTCGCGTTGAGATCGGGGCCGGTCTTGTCCGCAACCAAGATTCTCTGGGGTCAGATCCTCGTCGTGTCCGTGATCGTGCTCGCGGCCATCTGGGGCGCGACACAATGGACGGCCTGGAGACTCGGGTATCAGCCGCGGCTTGGTCAGCCATGGGCGGAGCTCGGCGGAATGCCGGTCTACCCGCCGCCAGCATTCTTCGTCTGGTGGTATTGGTTCGATGCCTATGCACCCAGGATTTTTGTCGAGGGCGCAATCATCGCCTCGTCAGGCGGCTTCGCGGCGATTGCGATCGCAATCGGCATGTCGGTGTGGCGGGCGCGCGAGGCGAAGGAATCGACGACGTATGGTTCCGCGCGCTGGGCGACCGCCCAGGAAATTCGGAAGGCGGGGCTCCTTCGTCCGGATGGCGTGGTGCTCGGCTGCTTTGGCCGCGAGTATCTACGTCATGACGGGCCGGAGCATGTGCTGTGCTTCGCGCCCACCAGGTCCGGCAAGGGCGTTGGTCTCGTCATCCCGACGCTGCTCACCTGGCCGGGGTCGGCGATCGTCCACGACATCAAGGGTGAGAACTGGCAACTGACCGCGGGCTGGCGCGCACGTTTCGCCCGCGTTCTTCTCTTCGATCCGACCAACGCGGAATCCTCCGCTTACAACCCGCTGCTCGAGGTCCGGCGCGGAGACGCCGAAGTGCGCGACGT
>Ga0306920_100014527_pt1 | contig 10752 bp, 8 predicted proteins | sample flu12Cox44000170_FD_204666 | JGI IMG/M metagenome (GOLD analysis project Ga0306920, IMG submission 204666) | Lab enrichment of tropical soil microbial communities from Luquillo Experimental Forest, Puerto Rico - flux4day.12C.oxic.44.000.170 (v2)... | ecosystem: Environmental > Terrestrial >... | reverse complement strand
GACTACACGTTCCCGATGGAAGCCGGCGAGGCGCGGTTGCCCCGGCCGCCGATCAAATAAACCCCACCGCCTCTTCGGTTGCCAGCGCGAGGCCGACACGCGTGCCGATCGGCCATCGCGCAATTGCGGCCTGCCCGGGAATGCGCAGCAGCACACGCGTGGACGCGACCTCCGGACTGTCGACGTGCAGGTCGACGTGGCCGCCCTGGTAGACCTGCGCGGCCACCAAGGCATGCGCAATCGCGGCCGTGCCGTCGTCGGCGACGCGCAAATCCTCGGGACGGACAAACAGATCGACTGTGGCGCCCGGTGCCGCGCCATTGAGCGGCCCGCTCGGCACCTTCACGTGCGCGGTGCCGAGCGCGACGATCGCTATCATGCCGTCGCGCCGCTCCAGCCGCCCGCGCAACACGTTCACGTCGCCGACGAAGGAGGCAACGAAGCGATCGGCCGGTCGCCGATAGACGTCGTCCGGCGTGCCGAGCTGACGGATGCGTCCGTCGGCCATCACCGCGATGCGATCCGACAGGCTCAACGCCTCGCTCTGGTCGTGGGTGACGAAGATGGTGGTCACGTCGAGTTTGCGCTGGATCTCGCGCAGCTCAACCTGCATCGCGCCGCGCAGATTGCGGTCGAGCGCCGAGAACGGCTCGTCGAGCAGCAGCACCTTCGGGCGTACCACCAGCGCGCGGGCCAGCGCGACGCGCTGCTGCTGCCCGCCCGAGAGCTGGCGCGGCTTGCGTTCCTCGAGACCGGTGAGCTTGACGAGATCGAGCGCGGCGGCGACCCGTTGCGCGATCTCTGTTTTGTCGAGCCGCCGCGCGCGCAAGCCGTAGCCGACGTTCGACGCCACGCTCATGTGCGGGAACAGAGCGTAGTTCTGAAACGTCATCCCGATCTCGCGCCGATAGGTCGGAAGATCGGTGACGCGCACGCCGTCGATCGCAATCTCGCCCGCGTCGGGCACCAGGAAGCCAGCGACCAGGTTGAGCAACGTGGTCTTGCCGCAGCCGGACGGGCCGAGCAGCGTCATCAGCTCGCCGCGCTGCACCTGCAGCGAGACCTCGTGCAGCGCGACGACCTCGCCGAAACGTTTGGTGATGCCATCGAGGCGGACGGCGAGCGCCGGATCGGCCGTCCCCGGATCAGCGGGCTTGCTCAACGTTGAGCACCTTTCCGAGGCCGAGGAACACCGTCGCGAAAGTCAGCAGCGCCGCGGTCGCCACGAAGTAGACCACCGAAATCGCCGCCATCGACGGGTCGGCGTATTCGCGCACGTAGTTGTACATGGCGACCGGCAGGGTCTGGGTGCGCTGGGCGGTCACGAACAGCGACGCGGTGAATTCGTTGAACGAAAGAATGGCGGCGAACAGCCAGCCGCTGACGAGCCCTGGCAGCAGCAGCGGCAGCGTGATGGTCGCGAGCACGCGCCCGGGCGGTGCCCCGAGGCTTGCGGCGGCAAGCTCGAAGCGGCGATCGAGATTGCGCAGCGACACGTAGACGCTGCGCAGCACGAAGGGCAGCACCAATACCACGTGGCAGACGATGACGACCGCATAGCCGCGCGCGACCCCGAGCTGTGCGGCCAAAATAAGAAAACCTAGCCCGACGGTGAAATGCGCGATCACGAGGGGCGAGAGCAGCACGGTTTCGAGCGTGCGCTTGAAGCGAAACTCATAGCGGTCGAGCACGAACGCAAAAGCTGCGCCGACGACGAGCGCGATCGCCGAGGCCCAGGCGGTCACGATCAATCCGTTGCGGAAACCCGCGCGAAAATCCTCGTAGGCGAGCGCCTTGACGAACCAGCGCACCGACCATGTGTCCGGCGGAAACGACAGGATGGCGCGGCCGTTGAAAGCCGCGAGCGCCACCACGATCGCTGGCAACAGCAGGAAGCCGAGGATCGCGGCGACCACCAGGGCGCCGAACAGGCGGAGCAGCCGCCGCGCGGGTAGGCGCGTCATGTCAATGCGGTCCGATCTGTTCCAGCGGCCGGGCGGCGGCGCGCAGCAGCGCCAGCACCGCGAAGGTGAGCGCAAGGCCGGCGACCGAGAGGCTCGCAGCGAACGGAAAATTGAAGCTCGCAAAGCCGAGCTGATAGACCAGGTTCGACACCATGTTGACCTGGCCGCCGCCGATCAGCTGCGGCGTCGCGAACGCGCTGAACGTCCAGGCAAAGGCCGTCGTCACGCCGGCGACGATACCGGGCATCGACAGCGGCAGCGTCACGGTGAGGAAGGTGCGGATCGGGCCGGCGCCGAGGCTCGCGGCCGCGCGCTCGCAGTCGCGGTCGACGTGGGCGAGCGCCGCCGCCAGCATGATCACCATCACCGGCAAGGTCACGTGAACGAGCGCGGTCACGACGCCGAAACGGGTGAACATGAGCTGCAGCGGCTCTCCGATCAGTCCGAGTTTGAGCAGCATCGCGTTGACGAAGCCGTTGTTGCCCAGCACGACGATCCACGAATAGGTGCGCACGACTTCGCCCAGGAACAGCGGCGTCACCGCGATCACCAGGATCATCGCCTTCAGGGCGGCGCTGCGCGCACGGACCAGCGCGTAGGCGAGGGGGTAGCCGACGACGAGCGCAACGAACGCGGTGACGAAACAAATCCATACCGTGTCGAGGAACACGCGCGCGTAGAGCGGTTTCGCCAGCGAGGCGAAATTCGCGAGCGTGAAGCCGCCGGGCTCGAGCGCGCCCGGCACGTAGGCGCGCAGGCTGTATTGCAGGACCGCGGCGAGCGCCGCGACCAAGCCGACCGCGCACAGGACGGCTGGCGAAACGAACGTGCGCAGGAATGGGCGGGGGGTCATGAGTGGCGCAGTCGCGCGGCGCCGGCGCCGTCATGCAATCAATTCATGATGTTCTCGGCGAACCACTTGCGCCACTCGGCGGTCTTCTCCGCGCGCAGCTTGTGATCGATGATGATCGCCTGCTTGCTCCACTGCTCCGGCGTGGTGAACACGCCCGGCAGCTTGGCGATCTCCGGATCGACCTTGGCGTTCGTCACCATCGGGCTGCCCTTCTTGAACTTGGCGACTTCTGCCTGCACCTGCGGATCGAGGGCGACGTTGATGAATTTGTAGGCGAGGTCCGCTTTCTTCGATCCCTTCATGATCGCGACGGTATCGATGCCGAGCACGGCGCCTTCCTTCGGGATCACCAGACGGATCGGCACGCCTTCGCCCACCATGTAGTGGGCGTTCATGGAGAGGATCACCTGAACGGGCGTCTCGCCGTTGGCGATCAGCTGTTGGCTGTTGGCGTCGTTCGTATAGAACGCCTTGAAATTCGGTTTGAGCTCCTTGAGCTTCGCCTGGCCTTTCTCCCAGGTGCTCGCGTCACCGCCCGAGAGGATCGCAGAAACGACGATCAGGTGGCTCGGATCGAAGTCGGGCGCCGCGAGCTTGCCTTTGAGCGAAGGCTTCCACAGGTCCGCCCAGCTGGCGAAGGTCTCGTCTTTGATGAGGTCGCTGCGATAGCCGATGGTGTACACGTAGGCCCAGGTGCCGATGTGATACGGACTGATTTTCGCCTGTTCGATCAGGTTGGCGGCGTTCGGGATTTTGGAAAGATCGAGCTTCGCGTAAAGTCCGTCGTTGGCGTAGAGCCAGCCGACGTGCGACGTCGTGAACGTGATGTCGCTTTCCGGGTTCCCCTTGGCGAGCCGCTCCTTGTTGAGCCGGTCGATGGTGCCGCCGGTGATGAACTCGACAGGCACGCCGGTTTCGGCGGTGAACCGCTTGGCGATGATGTTGTCCACCATGTCGCGCCAGCTGCCGCCCCAGACGCTGACCACGAGCTTGTCCTGCGCCGCTGCCCCGCCCGGCGCGAGCGCCAACAGCAGCGCGCCGAGTACCATCCATATTCGCTTCATCTTGCAACCCTCCGCTTTCCGGCGCGGCATTTTTCGTTGAGAGCGCGCGCATTGTCCAGCAACCAAAAGATCGGTCTACCCCTCCCACCCAATCCCCCGTTTTGCGGGGCCTAAGGGAGGGCGGAGTGGTCGGCATCAATCCGCGCGGATAGGATGCAAGCTCGAACGCAACGAGATGATCGAATGAAACCTCTGGAATCCCGCACCGTCGCGACCGCCTATCTCGCGCTGCTTGCCGAGCGCGGCGTCGACTATCTGTTCGGCAACGCCGGCACCGATTTCGCGCCGCTGATCGAGGCCTATGCGCATGCCGCGCAGACCGGCGGCGCGGCGCCACGACCGATGCTCGCAACCCACGAGAACGTCGCGGTCACGATGGCGCACGGCTACGGCATGGTATCGCGGCGCATTCCGGCCGTGATGGTGCACGTGAGCGTCGGCACCGCCAACATGGTGTGCGGGGCGATCAATGCGGCGCGCGAGAACGTCGCAATCCTGCTTACCGCCGGCCGCTCGCCGCTCACCGAGTCCGGGCTTCCCGGCGCGCGCGATGGCTACATCCATTGGGCGCAGGAGATGTACGACCAGGCCGGGATGCTGCGCGAGGTCGTCAAATGGGACTACGAGCTTAGAAACGGCGAGCAGCTCGCGACCGTGGTCGACCGTGCACTTGCGATCGCGGCGAGCGAGCCGCGCGGGCCGGTCTATCTCTCGCTGCCGCGCGAGGTCATCGCGGCGCCGATGCCCCAGCCGCGCGAGGCGGCGCGTCCATTCAGTGCCGCCGTGGCACCGGCGCCGGACGCGGACACGATCGCAGCGGCCGCCGATCTACTCGCGCGGGCGCAACACCCGCTGATCGTCACCGCGAACGCGGGCCGCGATGCGACGGCCTTTGCGGCGCTGGCGGAATTTGCCGAACGCTTCGCGATCCCGGTGGTGCAGCATCGGCCGCGCTATTTCTCGCTTGCCTCTTCGCATCCGATGAACCTTGGGCTCGAGCCGGCGCGTTTCGTGCCGGATGCCGATGTGATCGTCGTGCTCGAATGCGACGTGCCGTGGATCGCGAGCCGCACGACGCTGCAGCCGGACTGCAAAGTGATCCAGTGCGGCATCGACCCGCTGTTCACGCGCTATCCGATCCGCGGCTTTCCCTGCGATGTTTCGATCGCGGCGGGTGCGGCCAAGGCTTTATCGGTACTCGCCGACGCGCTCGCGCCGGCGGTCGATGCCGATGCGATCGCGCAACGGCGCCGGTGGAGCGTCGAGCAACGCGCTGCGCTCGCGGCGCGGGTGAAAGTGGCCGCCGAAGCCGGCGCACGCAAGAGCCCGCTCCATCCCGCCTGGGTGAGCCATTGCATCGGTCGGGCGCGCGACCCGCGCTCGATCGTCGTCAACGAGTACACGTTGTTTGCCGAACACTGCACGTTCGACGAGCCCGATCTTTATTTCGGCTCGAGCTCCGCCTCGGGACTGGGTTGGGGCGCCGGCGCCGCGCTCGGCGCCAAGCTGGCGCGGCCCGACCGCCAAGTGATCGCGGTGCTGGGCGACGGCGCCTGCATGTTCAGCAACCCGGCGGCCGTGCACCACGCCTCGGCCCTGCACGAGCTGCCGGTGCTGTTCGTCGTGATGAACAACGCCATGTGGGGCGCGGTCGACCGGAGCACGCGCGCCATGTATCCGCAGGGTCGTGCGGCGACGAGCAACGATCCTCCGTTCGTGCAGCTGAAGAATTTGCCGGCATTCGAGCGCATCTGCGAGGCGGCGGGCGGCTACGGCGAGCGCGTCGAGGACCCCGCGGCGCTGCCGGCTGCGCTCGACCGCGCGTTGGCCGTGGTGACGAACGAAAGACGGCAGGCGCTGCTTAACGTGATCTGCGGCCCGGGCGGTACGGCGTAGGCACGTCCGCAGGACGTGCCTACGCCAGCGTTTCAAACAATCTTCGCATCAAACGCGTGCGCGGCTCGATCGACGAGATGTAGCCGTGCTCCCATTCCGTATGCGCGCCGTCGCCGTCGATGCCGAGGCCGTCGAGGGTGGGAACGCCGAGTGCCGCGGTGAAATTGCCGTCGCTGCCGCCGCCGGTCATCGCGGTGTCGGCGAGCGCGAAGCCGATCTCGCGTGCGAGCGCCTGCGCCTGGCGCAACAGCGCGTCGATCGCCTCGCTCTTCTCGAACGGCGGCCGGTTCATGCCGCCGGTGACCGTGAGCTTCACGTCGGGATTGATCGGCTTGAGTCCGAGGATGCGCTCTTCGAACTCGCGGCCCGTGACGGCGTCGCGGACGCGCAGGTCGACGCTGATGTGGCAATGCTGCGGGATCACGTTGGCGGCGGTGCCGCCGGAGATCATGCCGACCGTGGTGGTGACGCCGCGCGTGTAATCGGTCATCGCCTCGATGGCGAGGATCTGGTGCGCCATTTCCTTGATCGCGCTGCGGCCCTTGCGGTGCGAGCCGCCGGAGTGCGCCGGAATGCCGGTCGCCTTCACCTCGAAGCGGCCGACGCCCTTGCGCGCTGTGACGATCTTGCCGCCGTCGCGGGCTGGCTCGGTGACGAGCACGTAGCGCGCGCGGCGCGCCTCCGCTTCGATCACCTCGCGCGAGATCGGGCTGCCCACCTCTTCGTCCGGCGTGAACAGATAGACGATGGGAAGCCGCGCGCTGCCCGCGCGCGCCACCGCGCGCAACGCATCGAAGGCGAGATAAGCGCCACCCTTCATGTCGTAGAGGCCGGGGCCGTAGAGCCGGTCGCCGTCGCGCCGGAACGGCAGCGCGGCCGTCAGCGTGCCGATGGGATGCACCGTGTCGATGTGAGAGAGCACGAGGATGCCGGGCGCGTCGCCCTCGCCGGCACGCACTTTCAGGATATCGGCAAAGCCGTCGCGGCCGCCCATCCGCTCGACCTTCACCGGCAGGCCGTCGAGGTCGGCCGTGACAAGATCGAGCATGCGGTTGACGGCGGCCTTGTTGCTGGTCGGGCTTTCGTTCTCGACCCAGCGCCGGATGCCCTCGATCATGCCGCCAAGGTCGATTGTTTGGTCGGACGCGCGCGTCATTGCGGGCCTTATGCGTATTTCTTACGAGTTTCAGAGCGCGGTGTAATCGATCGGCTTGTGCCGGTCGAGGGTGCGGGTGATGGGCGGCAGCGGATATTTGAGTCCCGTCGCGCAGTTGAACAACACTGCACGTTCGTGCCGGCCGATGCGACCGTCGGCGAGCGCCTGTTTGTAGGCCGCGTAGGTGGCGGCGCCTTCCGGGCACAGCAGGAATCCTTCCTGGCGTGAGACTTCCGCGAGCCCCGCCGAGATCGCCTCGTCCGTCACCGCGATGGCGAAGCCTTTGCTTTCGCGCACCGCGCGCAGGATCAGGAAATCGCCCACCGCCTGCGGCACGCGGATGCCGGCCGCGATGGTGTGCGCGTTCTCCCAGCGCGGCGCGTGCTCGATGCCCTCGTCATAGGCGCGCACCATGGGCGCACAGCCCGAGGCTTGCACCGCCACCATGCGCGGACGCTTGCTGCCGATGAAACCGATCGCCTCCAGTTCGGCGAAGGCCTTCCACATGCCGATGAGCCCGGTGCCGCCGCCGGTCGGATAAAGGATCACGTCCGGCACGTCCCAGCCGAGCTGCTCGGCGAGTTCGAGCCCCATCGTCTTCTTGCCTTCGATGCGATAGGGCTCCTTGAGCGTGGACGTGTCGAACCAGCCGACCTTCGCCTTGCCTTGGCCGACGATCTTGCCGCAGTCGTCGATCAGGCCGTTGACGCGATAGACGGTCGCGCCCTGCAGCTCGATCTCGCTGACGTTCACCTCGGGGGTGTCTTCCGGGCAGAACACGGTGGTCTTGATGCCCGCGCTGGTCGCGTAAGCCGCGAGCGCGGCGCCCGCGTTGCCGTTGGTTGGCATCGCCATGTGTTTGATGCCGAGCGCCTTTGCCATCGACACCGCCATGACGAGGCCGCGTGCCTTGAACGAGCCGGTCGGCAGGCGCCCTTCGTCCTTCACCAGCAACTCGCCGCCGCCGATTTTCTTCGCCAGCTTGCCGAGCGCGACCAGCGGCGTTACCGCTTCGCCCAGGCTGACGATGTCGGCTGAGCGCCGCACCGGCAGCAGCTCGCGATAGCGCCACAGGTCGGGCGGCCGTTCGGCGAGCGCCGATTTGCTCAGCGCCTTCCTCACGCCGGCTAAATCGTAGCGCACCAGCAGCGGCTTGCCGGCGCGCGAAAGATTGTGAATTTGGTCGGCCTGATAATGCTCGCCGGTTTGCGAACATTCGAGATGGGTGACGAAGGTCGGCCGCTCGGCGGTCAGATTCTCGTCATGGCGCACGGCGCGTCCTCCACGTTCTAAATATCAGTGACGGAAGTGCCTCACGCCGGTGAACACCATGGCGACGCCGTGATCGTCGGCCGCCTTGATCACTTCATCGTCGCCCATCGAGCCGCCCGGCTGGATCACCGCGGTGGCGCCCGCCTCGATCGCCACCAGCAAACCGTCAGCGAACGGGAAGAACGCATCGGAGGCCACGACCGAGCCTTTGGTAAGCGGCGCGGTGGCCCCTGCGGCTTTCGCGGCATCCGCCGCCTTGTGGGCGGCGATGCGCGCCGCGTCGACCCGGCTCATTTGGCCGGCGCCGATGCCGACGGTGGCGCGGTCTTTGGCGTAAACGATGGTGTTGGACTTGACGTGCTTGGCGACGCGAAAAGCGAAGCGCAAATCGTCGAGCTCCCGGGCGGACGGCGCGCGTTTGCTGACGACTTTGATCTGCATCTCGTCGACCATCGCGTTGTCGCGCGATTGCGCCAACAATCCGCCGGCGACGGACTTCACTGTCAGTCCGCCCGCGCGCGGATCGGGCAGGCCGCCGGCGAGCAGCAGCCGCAGGTTCTTCTTCGCGCCGACGATCGCGGCGGCTTCCTCGCTCGCATCGGGCGCGATGATCACCTCGGTGAAGATTTCGGTGATGGCGCGCGCCGCTTCCGCGTCGAGAGGACGGTTGACCGCGACGATGCCGCCGAACGCGGAGACAGGATCGCAGGCGAGCGCCTTGCGGTAGGCATCGAGCAGATTATCGTCCTCGGCGACGCCACACGGATTGGCATGTTTGACGATCACGCAGGCGGCGGTGCGCGCAGGGTCGAACTCGGCGACGCATTCATAGGCCGCATCGGTGTCGTTGAGATTGTTGTAGGAGAGTTGCTTGCCCTGCATCTGACGTGCGGTCGCAACACCGAAGCGCCGATCGGGCGTACGATAGAACGCGGCGGTCTGGTGCGGGTTTTCGCCGTAGCGCAAGGCCTCGGCCAGCGCGCCGCCGACCGCGCGCCATGCCGGCGCGGTCTCGCCCACCTGTCCGGCAAACCAGTTCGAGATCGCGGCATCATAAGCTGCAGTGCGCGCATAGGCCTTGGCGGCGAACCGCTGACGCAAGGCGAGGGTGGTCGCGCCGCCGTGGGCTTTGAGCTCATCGAGCAGCGGCCGGTAATCGCGCGGATCGACCACCACCGTTACGTCGCCGTGATTCTTGGCGGCGGCGCGGATCATCGCCGGCCCGCCGATGTCGATGTTCTCGATGCAGTGAGCGAAGTCGGCGCCGTCCTGCACCGTCGCCTCGAACGGATAAAGATTCACGACGAGCAGATCGATCGCGCCGATGCCGTGCGCCTGCATGGCCGCGGCGTGCTCGCGGTTGTCGCGGATCGCCAGCAGTCCGCCGTGCACCTTCGGGTGCAGGGTTTTCAGCCGACCGTCCATCATCTCGGGAAAGCCGGTGAGGTCGGCGACGTCGCGCACCTTGAGCCCGGCGTCGGCCAGCGCTTTGGCGGTGCCGCCGGTCGAGACCAGCTCGATGCCATGGCCGGCGAGCGCACGGGCGAAATCGACGAGCCCGGACTTGTCGGACACGGACAGCAAAGCGCGGGTGATACGGCGCGGACGCTCGGTCATGAGGGCGTGAGGCACATGGAGGCGAGCGCCGCCTACCATGAATCAGGGGGTTACGGAATGCCGGCGCCACAAGCGCGCTTCACCTCTCCCAGGAGGGGAGAGGTCGGATAGCCGCGAGCTTTCGCGGCTATCCGGGTGAGGGGGTTCCCGTCGATCGATAGGCCGTAACCCCCTCACCCCGCCCTCTCCCCTTCGGGGCGAGGGAGCTCACAGCGGCAGCTCGGGTTCGCGCGCGGCGTCGCGGCGTGCGGTGGGTGCGGCCGGGTCGACCTGCGTGAAGGTCCAGCGCACGCGCGGCACTTTGCGGGCGCGGCCGTGGATCACGAGCTGCACGGCGCGACGTGGGCCTTCCGACCCGGCAAGAAACACGCTCTCCTCCAAAGTCACCGGATCCTCGTAGGCTTCGAGCGTCCACGCCTCGCGGTTCGGCAGCATCAGCATGGCGCCGTGGCCGTCGGTGAGGCGGCTTGCCTTGACGGCCGGATGCAGATGAAAGCGCACGGCGAACTCGTCGCGGCCGCCGCCCGGCAGCTTCTCGCCCGACGAGGGTGCAAACACGTCCTCGCCATCGAGCGAGCGGCCGTCCGGAGAAAGGCGCCACGTGCGCTGATGCAGAATGCCGAACATGTCGGCGTAACCATCGTGCGACGCGCGCAGCACGACGCCGTCGGTGCGCTCTTCGCGTGCGACCGGCACCTCGCTCGGACCGGCGACGATCGGCGTGCCGAGCAGACGGCGCAGCCAGCGCGTGGCGAGAAAACGGCACGAGCCCGCCTCGTTCACCGTCACGGTAGAATGGGCGACGGTGCCGCGCGCGACGTGGCGCCAGCTGGCGCGGCTCGTCGCCGGCATCCCGCAGTTGACCACGATGCGGTGCTGCTTCGACGACAGCTCGAAGGAAAGACAGCCGGCGTGCGCCTCCTGGCTCAC
>Ga0306920_100014526_pt1 | contig 10752 bp, 11 predicted proteins | sample flu12Cox44000170_FD_204666 | JGI IMG/M metagenome (GOLD analysis project Ga0306920, IMG submission 204666) | Lab enrichment of tropical soil microbial communities from Luquillo Experimental Forest, Puerto Rico - flux4day.12C.oxic.44.000.170 (v2)... | ecosystem: Environmental > Terrestrial >... | reverse complement strand
CCAGCCTCGTGGCAGGCCGCAATAGCCTCTGCTACGTCTGAGCGTACAGGGTCCTGAAGAGCGAGCAGACCAACGAACGTCAAACCTGTGTAGGGAGTGGCGTCCACCTGCGCGCCCGTCTTGAAGGCGCAGGCCAGCACGCGCAGGCCATGCTGACCGAGCGACTCGACGCGTTTTAACCATCTGCTGCACGTGTCGAAATCCATCGCAACGTCGCTGCCGTTCGATAGCACTCGGTCGGAAGCGGCCAATACCCGTTCCGGTGCGCCCTTCACCGCGAACAGAAAATGATCCCCATGCTGGTGGATGGTAGTCATCATTTTGACCGACGCATCGAAAGCATGCTTCGCAACGGCGGGCTCATTCCGGAGAAGCGCGGAGCGTTCGATACCGGCGTGGAGAGCTAGACGTAAAAGAGCGAGTTCCATCGGGTCACCCGTTCCCCTGTCGGCCGCACCTTCAAGAGAGGCGTCATTGCAGAGGACAGCAATTGTCAACAAGCGTGCGAGCTCTGGGTCACGCTCGAGCTGAAACTGCGGAACCGCCTTATCTGCATCCGGTTCGATTTCGACTTCCCCTGACGAAACCCAGAGCCGCCGGACCGTCATCCGGTTTTCCGTCAGGGTTCCGGTCTTGTCAGTGAGAATTACAGTTGTGGCGCCCAGCGTCTCCACAGCGGACAGCCGTTCGACCAAGGCATTCTGGCGAGCCATGCGCCACATCCCGCGTGCCAGCGTGAGAGTGGCGACGATGGGTAAGCCTTCCGGGATCGCCGCCACGGCCAATGCGATTGCGGCCTCGACCATAAGGAAGGGGTCTTCGCCTGTGGCGATTCCGACGCCGGCGATGGCAGCGGTCAAGATCAACGTAACCCAGACCAACTGGGTAGAAAGCTGCGCCAGCTTTCTTTCTAGGGGTGAGCTTCCCAGGTCGGCTTCTTCAACCAGCTGCGAAATGCGGCCGACTTCGGTTGCAACGCCGGTGGCCACCACTACACCGACGCCGCTGCCCCTCGTGAGGACCGTACCTTTGAACAGCATGGAGCCGCGATCGCTCAAGCGTGCGCCGGCGGGGACGCGATCCGTCGTCTTGCCCACCGGGACGGATTCGCCGGTGAGCGCTGATTCGTCAGCCCCCAGATTGTATGCATCGATCAGCCGCACGTCGGCCGAGATCGAGTCGCCAGCCTCCAGCAGAACGATATCGCCGGGCACCATTTTCTCGGCCGGGATCATGAATACATAACCGTTGCGTCGCACGCGGGCCGAACGCGTACCAAGCGTGCGCAGTGCCTCGATTGACCGCGCAGCCTTCAGCTCAGTCACGAACCCGATCAGCGTATTGAGCGCCAGCACAACCGTGATTGCACTGGCCTCCTCCCATTGCCGGAAATAAAACGCCAGAGCGGCTGCGGCACTCAGCAAATAGACCACTACGCTTTGGAACTGATGCAGCAGCACGCGGAAGGCAGAAACCGTCCGATGCACCACAATCGTATTTGGCCCATATCTCTTGAGCCGGAGGCCAGCCTCCGCGTCCGTCAGGCCGGAGGACACCGATACTTCGAAGCGTGCCAGAACCTCGGCGCGGGGAAGCGCGTGGTGGGGCTCGCATCGAGCGTCCGTTGTACCGTACTGCATTTCGGATCAGTGGCTGCTCGCCCAACGGCTTATAATACTTCGGATTGCAGATGCTGGATGGATTGCGATAAATCAAATCCGAAATGCTTTTTTGTGGTATCCGCCTGGCCTGAACCGCGCATCCGGCATTGCCCTGGAGAACTCGATGGCGTTCAAGGATCTTCTCCTTGCTCTCACTACATATCCGGACCCAATCGCCGCCTCTGCGTTGGATGAGGCAGTTGCCGTGTCAGCCGCATTGGGCGCCCGGATTTCCGCCATCGCATGTCAGGTGAAGATACAAGTACCTGGGAGCGTACTGGGTCATGCGGTGGGGGATATCCCGGCCATGATCGGAGCTGAGGCGAAGAAGAGCGCAATGAACGCGGAAAAGCTTCTGGCCGCCTTCGAGGACGGTGCACAACGAAGCGGGGTTTTCCAGGAGCGCATCCTCGAGAAGTGCCTGACGTCCGAAGTCCCGGGTATACTCGTCGACTATGCCCGGCTTCGCGACCTGACGATAGTTCCTGTTCAAGAACGAGACCACGTCGGCAGCTGGTATGCGGAGTCGATCATCTTCGGTTCCGGCCTTCCCACGATGATATTGCCAGAGGCTCGTCCGCGTCCCGATTTTGCCCTCAATACTGTTATTGTGGCCTGGGATTTTGGTCGCCCGGCGGCCAGGGCCGTAGCTGATGCGCTGCCGATCCTGGAGAAGTCGAAACGGGTTTTTGTGCTGACAGTCACGAGCGAGAAGGTCATCGACACCAAGCGATCTGGTGCAGAGCTCGCTAAGCACTTGGCAAGGCATGGCGTAAACGTCATCCTCGACGTTGTAGATGCCGGAGGCCGCAGCATCGGCGAGGCGATCGAGTCCCATGTCGCGTCCCGCAACGGCGATCTTCTAGTGATGGGGGCCTACGGCCACTCACGTCTCCGAGAGTTCATTCTTGGTGGAGCAACGAGAAGCATGCTGGCGCGGCCTCCAGTCCTATTCTTCTCTCACTGAGACTCTCGTGAGTTTTTGGGATGTTCACAACCGGCGTGAGATAGGAGGCTGTTAGAAGGGGTACAACCAATGAAAGCGCGTGATGTCATGACTTCCAATGTCGTTACCGTCAGCCCGGAATTAGACGTGAAAGCGGTTGCAAATACGTTGGTGACGAACACCATCAGTGGCGTTCCAGTCGTTGACGCAAATAAGAAGATTGTCGGAATCATCTCAGAGGGTGACCTCATGCGCCGAGTCGTGTTGGGTACCGAGCCCAAGCGATCGTGGTGGTTCGAGCTGTTTTCGTCGCCCGACCAACAATGGGCGCAGTTTGCGAGGTCACACGGGCGCAAAGCCAAAGATATTATGACGCGTCGGGTGATCACTGTCGATCCCGATACATCGTTGCAAGAGATCGCTAATCTACTCGAAGGGCATGGCATTAAGCGAGTGCCGGTAGTGAAGGATGATAAGCTTGTTGGTATCGTCACTCGCGCGAATCTCGTCCAGGCTCTGGCGAGTCGGGGCATCGCGTTCTTTGACCGCAAAGAAATAGACGAGGACTTGCGGAATGCGGTGTTGTCAAAGATACATCAGCTGCCTTGGACAGGTTCAGTAGTCGACGTGATCGTTGACCGAGATGTCGTCAGTCTTTGGGGGGTAGTACGGACCGAAGAGGAAAAGAATGCTTTTCGGGTCGTTGCCGAGGCGACGCCGGGGGTCCGTGCGGTCAAGGATCATTTGCGAATTGTTTCGGGCCAGACTTAATCTAGTCTAGCAGGCGCTAGAACGATAAGTTCACCGGCGACCTCGGTAACGTGATTGTGGCTAATGAATTGCGGCGGGAAAATTGTCATCGAGCATTCTGACTTTTGCAACAATATCGCCACTCACGTAAGCGCCGAAGCGTAGCGATCGTGTCTGCGCCTGAAAGAACTGCGGGCGCTTGCGCACGCAGAGCCCTTAAGTTCATCAGCCCCTAGAGTGTTGTAGATCCTCGCGACGGGAGGTCCGGGCACAAGACGAGCTTGCAGTCGAGACCGCCCGCCTCGATACGGCGGTGCGCCTCAGCGACTTCGTCGAAGCCGATCCGCCCAGCGACGCGTGGCTGGATCGCGCGAGTTGCCAACAGCCCGAAGAGCCGCTCCAGGTCCTCCTTGAACCAAGCGGGATGCAGCGCCCGCATCAGATTGATCGAATAGATGTAGATGCGCTTGCCGCCCGGCAACCAGCGCCGCAACTGCCTCCCGAGATACACGCTCGCCAGCGACATCAAGAGAGTGGCCAGACCACGCTCCGCCTGCACGCGCGCCGAGTAGCCATAGGCACACAGCATGCCACCAGGCTTGAGCGCCGCGAACGCGCGTCGAAAGCCGTCCTCGCCGACGCCGTCGAAGACGACGTCGAACCCGTGCGGCAGGACACGCGTGAAGTCCTCGCGTTGGTAGTCGATCGGCGTGGCGCCGAGCTCGCGGACCAGCGCCGCGTGCGCACCGCGCGCGGTGCCCCACACCTCAACACCGGCCAGCCTGCCGAGCACGATCAGGGCCTGCCCGACGGCGCCAGCGGCTCCCTGCACGAGCACACGCTGTCCTGGCTGCACTCGGGCGCCCCGATGAAGCAGCTGGTACGCAGTGGTCCAGCTCAAAATCAGCGTGGCCGCCTCCGCCGCATCCACGCCCGCCGGTACACGGACCAGGTGGTCGGCACGCAGCGTCCGATAGGCAGCGTTTGACCCGACGACGGTCATATCGGCCACCCGATCGCCGAGCTGAACACCACTCACGCCATCGCCGAGCTGATCGATTTCCCCGACCACGTTATAGCCCATCACAAACGGCGGCCGGAGCAGCATCGTTTGCGCGTACAGGTGTCGCCGGATTGTGATGTCGGTGTACTCGAGAGCGGAGGCGAGCACACGGACCCGAACCTCGCTCCAGTCGGCGATCGGCAGGGGAGCGTCGACCACCTCCAGCTCCTCGGGACCGCCGAAGCGCCTGATTTGAACAATCCGGTTGCGTGGCTCTCTAATGGTCGGATTCCTCGCAACGTATGATCGGAGCGCGGCACCTGCAGGGGCAGACAACGCCAGCAGTCAAGGGGTCCAAATCCTGCATCGCCTACTGGGTTGTGCTGTCCAGTCTGCGATACGTGTCGATTATGGCCAGCCCGTCAGCGCTGGCCCTCGTGAGCCACTCCGCGGTGAGGCGTTCGCCGATCTGTTGCAGTTCTCCCTTCAAGGTCGTGCTGGGTAGCAATACTTTCATGCCATGAGCGGCAAGCTGCTCCGTGTACCATTTGGTCTTGTCCCGCGACCACCACCAGCCACGCGACTCGGCAGCAGCAGCGACCTTGAGCACCGACTCCTGCGTCGGCTCGTCAAGCTGGTCAAACGCCGCCCTGTTCACCAAGGTGATATTTTTTGGGAGCCAGGCCCGGATGTCGTAAAAATAGCCCATCCTCTGCCATGCCTTGACGTCGTAGCCGGTCGCAACTGAAGTCATGAGAGCGCTAATTAAGCCAGTAGCGAGCGCCTGCTGCAGATCGGCGGCCTGGATCGTGACGGGATGGGCGTCGACGATTCGCGCGATGCGCTGGGTGCTTGAATTATACACTCGCCAGGAGAGTCCTCTCAGGTCAGCGATCTTATTGATTTCTTTGTTGGCGAATATGCCCTGCGGTGGCCATGGCACGGCAAACAGCGCCATCAAACCTTGCTCGGCGAGTTTGCGCTCGATTAGCGGTTTCGACGCAGTCCACAATTTGCGCGCCTCGTCATAGCTTGTAGCCAGAAACGGCACGACATCGATCCCGAAAACTGGTTCTTCGCTGTCATGGAGGGAAATCAGTATCTCGCCCATTTGCGCCTGCCCGATCCGCACCGCACTCTTGATCGCAGACGCCGGAAACAGCGACGCATTGGGATACATTCTGATCGAAAGCCTACCGCCGGTCACTTCCGCCAGGTCTTTCGCAAAGGCCGCAAGATTCTGGCTGTGGAAGTTGTCGGCCGGATAGGCGGAGGCAAGATTCCATTTGAGCTGTGCAGAAGCCGGCGCACAGGTCAATACCGGTCCAGCGGCCAGAGTGACCGCAACAGCCGTCGCCAGCCTAAGGTATCGGAGTCTGGTCATAGCACGTAATTCAAAGCGTACCGTTATGGCCCTATAGAGGTCGAGCGGACAAGCGGTAGCCGACGCGGCAAAGAGCCTCACTAATTTGGTGGTGCCGTAATCCAGGTAGTCGGCAGGCGAGTTGATGCAGATCAATCTAGGGGAATTTCATCCCCGAGCCTCTCAGTCGGGTAAACTCTGCAGACTATGACGTCGTGTCGAATTTATGCCTGCCAATATCACTCGTGCAGAGTTATATAGACGGGGGTATTCTGAGGAGGTTAGGATGCAAAAGCGCGTTCTTGTGCTGACAACATCTGCTTTCATTCTAGTGTGTGGCGCTGTCGCTACGAACGCCCAGCAGGGCGCGATGATGCAGCATCAGCCACAAGTTCCGCAGCAGCAACAGGAGCAGGAGCATCATCGAGGAATGGGCATGATGGGGCGGGGAGGCATGATGGGTCCGGGAAGCATGCATTCCGGCATGATGATGCGGCTGCTTTTCGCCATGATGGACAGTGACGGTGACGGGACAGTCTCCTTGCAGGAGTTTCAGGCGGCTCACGAGCGGATCTTCAAGGCAATGGACGTCAACAAAGATGGTGTCCTTACCCTGGAGGAAATACAGTCTTTCATGCACGGAATCAGGGTATCGGTGCCCGCTGGCACGGACCAACCTACCCGGCGTTCGCATGACTAGCGTATTCGTAATGCGCCGAACAAATACAACGCTGCCATCGTAAGCTTTTGAAAGCATCGCACTTGCTCGATCCGGTCTAGGCCTCGAGGCTCAGCGAAGGCGAAGCCTTCCCGAACGGCCCGCAATTGTTGGGTTGTGAAGGAATTTGTCGAGCTTGAGAGCGGAAGCCCTACGTAGTTTCCCGGAATTGCAGTCGGCATGCCAAGAACTACGTCTTGTTCAGAACACCGTTCGCATTGAGGCTCAGGCCACGACCTTAACGCTCATTGGGTTGGGGTGGGCTACGGGAATCAATGGCCCACTGTTGAGGCGGAGTGCAATCGGAATGCTGAACACGGTCCTTTTCCTCATTTTTTGGGCGGCATACATCATACCAATCGCCATACCGCTATTATGGCTGGTGTTCACTATCGTAACGCATTCTCGCCAAGCGAAGCCGGCTTACGTCAATAACAAGGACGGTAAGGCGAGTCTGAGCGTACTGCATGGTACCCAGATGCGGCACATTTACGCGCACAAGCCCAGCGACTGCCCCGTTCGCTCCCCGGAGGCGATGGGACCTCAAGAGAAGTTGTGGGCGCTTTCCTCGCGGAAGATATGCGCGACCTCCAGCGCTGGCGGCGCACAGCCGCAGGCGGTTAGGGCAGCGGCTTGAATTGCATGCGGCTGTTCTCGGTTTTTCTGGAAAGTTTTGCGTCTCGGGCGCGGAACGAGCTTTGGCTGCCGGAAAAAGCTAGGCACACTGGGTTGGGCGTGGGGGCGGTGATGCGACTCACCGCGTCGCAAGATATTGGCCGCCCTTTCGAGGGCGCGAGTTTCCCCACGGGATGAAACGCAAGCCGAAGGCTTAGCTACGCCGATGCGGCTGGTATCGCCGCATCCCTTCATCAATCGGCTACATCCGCTTTCGGACCAATCCGGCGATAGCGTCTCCGCCCGAGTTGGGGCTTATGCGTGCTCGTGAGACATTTAATGGTGATGGAGAGCACCACGATGGAACAAGAGTGCATCATGCACGATTACCCCCCGTGAAGGAGCCCACCGATGCCTAGTGAACCAAAAAGGCCCGAGCTGGACATTCCAGCCAAAAAGCCAGACATTCAGCCAGAACCAAGGCCTGAAGAAATTCCGCAGGACAAAAACCCTCCTGAAAAAGAATCGCCGCCAATGCAGCTTCAGCTTGCGGCAAGAATGTCGAGAGACTCCGGCTCGATGGTGCGATCGGCGCGCGCACTCAGATCCAATACGATCTTCAGGGTAGCGGTGCTTCGCGATAGCCTCCATCGCAACGTTGAACCACGCCTTGTTTGGAACTGGTCTAAATTAGATTAAGACTTCCGGCCGATTTGCAATGATTTAGATCAAATATTCCCTCTTGAGTCGGCAGACCAGCCGCGCGATGGCATGCTACTCGCCCTAATAATTTTTGTGTAAATATTTTTTTCGTATAGGGCGCGTGGTGGTCCGTGCGGGAGCGTCGCATGAAACGACGCAAATTCATCACACTGCTCGGCAGCACAGCGGCAGCGGTCGCATGGCCGCTTGTCGCTCGCACAGAACCATCCGAGCTGCCTGCGGTCGGGTTCTTGCACGCCGGCAATGAGCGTCCCCGCGCAGTCGCCTCGTTCCGGAAAGGCCTCGCCGAGGGCGGCTACGTCGCCGACCGCAACGTAGCGCTCGCTTTTCGCTGGGCGGATGAACAGTTCGACCGACTGCCGGCGCTCGCAGCCGATCTCGTGCGCCGTAACGTGGCGGTCATCGCCGCCTTCGGCAACGCTGCCGCGCGCGCCGCCAAGGCCGCCACCACTACCGTCCCCATCGCGTTCGCGAGCAGTAGCGACCCGGTCGCGGTCGGTCTCGTCAGCAGCCTCAACCGACCGGGCTGGAACCTGACCGGGGTGAGCATCCTCAATCAGGAGCTGGAATCGACGCGGCTTGTGCGCTTGGTACAGGTCGTCCCGCACGCCACCACAATCGCCTTCCTGGTCAATCCGGACAGCGTGACCACCGGCCCCAAGCTGCGGGAAATGACGAACGCAGCGCGCCTGCTCGGTCGCCGTCTGCAGGTGTTCAATGCGCGCAATGAAAGCGAGTTTGAGCAGGCCCTCCTTGGCGTCGTTGAGCAGCGGCTCGGGGCGATGGTGGTCACCTCGGGTACCATGTTCTCCAATCAAAGCGCGGCGCTCGGCCGCGCGGCAGCGCGGCATGCAGTGCCGGCGATGGGCGCCTATCGCGATTTTGTGCGCGCCGGTGGGCTGATGTGCTACGGCAGCGATCTCAGCGATGCCTATCGTCGTGTGGGACTGTGCACGGCACGCATCCTCAAGGGTGAAGCGCCGCGCGACCTGCCGGTGACACAATCCACCAAGGTCGAGTTCGTCATCAACGCGGCAGCGGCGAGAGCGCTCGGGCTCGCTATCCCACCCACGCTCATCGTGCTGGTCGACGAAATGATCGAATAACACTTCAATTTGCTGCACCTGCTCACGACCGGTCTTGGCACTTAGCGGCGGTAACATCTCCCACCGATTTTTAGTCCGCTATCGGACTATTACGGATGTGAGGGCCTCAGCGCCAGAATTTCAGACGGGCAGGTAAGTGGCAGCCAGTGCGACGCATTCTGAGCAAAGGCTACTGACCGTTTTGGACACTTTGCCGGATTGACAACCTTTGATTGGAACAATCAATCGGATGACTGCAATTGAATACTTCGATGTATAGCTCGCGCACGGAACCGTCAACGGGAGGAATAGCCCATGAAGCGCCGCGATTTTCTAAAAGCTGCTGGTGCCGGAATGGCCACATCGGCTGTAGCCGCGCCCGCTGTTGCGCAATCAATGCCTGAAATTCGATGGCGCCTGACCGCCAGCTGGCCAAAGTCACTCGATATTCTCTACGGATCCTGTGAGACCCTTTCCAAGTACGTTGCCGAAGCGACTGACAATAAGTTTCAGGTTCCCACCCTCCGTCACACACTCAAACTGCGGCTTGATCATTCCAGTGCTCTCGAACTCGGTGCGGGCGTGTCGCAGCGCGTTTTCGAAGTGCTGATCAAGCGTGACGAGGTCTTTTGTTTTATCACGTGATATGCAATTTGCTTGGATATTACTTTCGTTCATTGTCAATCTCCGTTATTTACAATTGTGACTTTCGGCAAGAGGACCATTCCTCCGACCACAATTACCGCTATCTTCTGTCTTGCTTGTGAGCGGATCGGCTTAAGAAACTTTTGCCGACAAAACTGAAAGCATTCAGTCAATATCAATAATGATGATAGTATTACTCCTATAGTGGAGAACTGTCAAGATAAATCAGCATACCGATCTGAGATTTCGCACGCTATTCGATCAACAAACATACAAATCATTGTAGCAGCGAAGAAGCTTTGACTGGGGTCCTTCGCTTGTGCGGGAAAATAGAACAGGCTGGTGGAGCTTCGCTTCGAGCAGTCCAGAATCAGAGCGCGGCTTGCCATTTAAAGGTTTATGTTTCGCCTTACCCCGATCAACGCTGTAACCCGCATCCTTCAGTTTGGCAGCGAGACCGTCATACAAATGCTCATAAGCTTTAGGGGAAAGGCGTTGTGTGGTTGGGATGATGACCCGGTAGCGAGCATGCTCGGTCGAGCACCAGAGTGATGAAGCCCGAATCGCGGAATTCGGGATATGTCAGCAGGTCTGTGCGGGGATTAAGACATATTCCCTTTCGACTCTGGATAGTTCGGAGTACCGACTGCCCTACGATGTTCGCCCAGAGTTCCGGCAAGGCACCATCAGCGAGAGGCTTGCCGACAATTTGCGCATCAGGCGTGCCGTCGAGGAGCCCCATGCGCCAGATCGATTTGACCGTTACAGGCGCAAGATTCTGGACCGGCTCCGTTACCCCCCATCTGGGATGATCGAGGCACGACCATCCCATGGAGTTGCGCTGGAGCTTGTACTTAGCGGCCAGGTAAAGAGCGTGGATTTGTGTGGGCGAAAATCTGTAAACGTTTTTGCTAGAGAATTTCAGCAAGGACATAAAAAGTCTCCTGTGACATAGAATTTACATTCAACAGCAATCGCGAAGGTCTAGTGCAGATTAACATTGTGCGGCGGTTTATGTTTCATAACAGAATCTTGCCACGTAAAAAATTTCTTCATCTCCCTGACCAAGAAGGCAAGGGCTCGGCGTCTTTCAGGATACGAATAGTTAGCTCCTATTTTTGCCGCCACCATCATGCATGCCAGCATAAGCTGCATTCCCAGCATGGGTGACGTTTGATTTCCCACACTCTTTAAGATGTTCTCCTGCAGCTTTTGGCACAATTCGTCATCTATATTCAGCGCG
>Ga0306920_100014523_pt1 | contig 10753 bp, 9 predicted proteins | sample flu12Cox44000170_FD_204666 | JGI IMG/M metagenome (GOLD analysis project Ga0306920, IMG submission 204666) | Lab enrichment of tropical soil microbial communities from Luquillo Experimental Forest, Puerto Rico - flux4day.12C.oxic.44.000.170 (v2)... | ecosystem: Environmental > Terrestrial >... | reverse complement strand
CTCTCAGGCTTGGGTGAAGGCACGTTTCTCCTTTGACCGGAACGCAACCGCCTACCATGCCCTTTATCAATCATTGTTAGCCGGTTGAGCTTGTAATTCAATGATCTATTGAGTTGGTGGTTTTCAGTGGGCTAAACAGAATAATGCATAGTTTGACTAAGACCTTATTGAGACCCGTGGTTCGGCCTATAAAGGCAGCTCTGCGGCCCATTTTGTATTCACGCCACCCTGCACTATGTGACAATGTGGTCCAGCGCTGTCTTGATTGGGGCTATCCTGTAAAACGTATCCACGATCCGTTTTTAGTTGAGTTTCCAATTCCGCGTGGCAGCGAAACGGATCCCAAAGCAGCCCCGCTTTTTAATGCCCATAGCAAAATAGGTTTGCCTGCACAGTTTTTGGTCTGCCTCCCAAATGGCGGCGTGCCAGGTTCGACTGGCTTTGCAACAATGCCCAGAGGCGAATTCTTAATAGAAAGTGTTCACAGGCCACATCAGTTGCTGGACAGCCCGATTTACAGATCTCGTTTGCCTCTTAAGAAGCGGCATTTGGAAGGGGATTGGTATAGCCTTATCAGCTTTTTTGGCGAAAATTATGGTCATTGGTTTTACGAAGATTTACCCCGGCTATTCAACGCCTTGCCACACCTTCCTAAGTCTACCCGTTTCTTAGTGTCCGCTTTTGTTAAGCCTTTCCAAAAGGATTCGTTAGTTGCCTTTGGCATTAGTCCGGACCGTTTACTGACACAGCCTTCCAACGTGAATACGAAATGCGAGCGCCTCTGGTTTGCTACAGCGCTTGGTGACCTGGACTGGGTTGTGACCGCTCCAGATGTTATCCGTCAGATGGCAAAAGTTTTAGTGGAAGCCTTTGAACGGCCGATGAGTCGTGGGCCAGAACGAATCTATGTGTCTCGCAGGAGACTATTATTGGAAAATCAAAAACGATTGACGAATGAAGATGATTTCCTTCAAGAAATACTGAGGCGGGGTTTTGAGATAGTCAGACCTGAGTGCCTAACATTGAAGGAGCAGATACACACCTTCCAGAATGCTAAGGTGGTGCTTGGAGCTTTTGGAGCGGGGTTAACGAATATGTTATTTTGCCCGCCATCCTCGATGGTTTTGGAACTTCAGGATCCATTTTTCGCACCTCGAGAGTGGTATTGGAAACTAGCATCTACCCTCGGCCATGAATGGCGTTGTTACGTTGGACAACCTGTAGGAGAAAGGCCACTTAACTGGGCGAATTGGCCGGCCACCCCTTTCAGCGTCGACAAGGCAGGATTAGTTACATTCGTGAAAGATGCATTGGGAGACAATGGACAGAAACCAAGTCTACAATGGTGGAACCACAACTACTCCTCAGTGTCTATTCGCAATTATTAGATCTAGGTGCTTCGTTGAAGAGCTAAATCTGTCAAAGTGACGCAGCGAAGACTTAAGATCGCAATTAGCATTTGGTGCTTCAGACCGGAAACGGGGGGACAGCAGGCACATGCGGAACAACTCGCGCAGCATCTTCAAAAGCGAGGTCATGACGTAGTGGTCGTCGCACGTGCCGCGACGCGTGTGCCTCACGGGAGGGAATATCTGTTTTTTAACGAGCCTGCCTCCGATCTCACAGTCAAAGGTGTACCAGTGAGACCTCTTACCTTCTCACGATTCTGGCTGCCAGTTCTCTGGTTTCTTAGCAAATGCGTCGTCAAACCTCACCTCGAAGGGCTAGCCGTGAGTTTATATCAGCTTGTCTCCAGAAAGTCTGCGCGTAATGCCTTTGCCGGAGCAGATGTAATCCATCATGTCGGCGAGGCTTCGCCCTTAACCGGTTTCGCCGCCGCCACCGCTGCCAAATTCTGGCGAATTCCTTTTGTAGTCCAACCTACTTGTCATCCGTATCATGTGGGAGATGCGCCATTGGATCTGCGTCTTCTAGCAAAAGCTGATCGGTTGTTGGTTCATACAAATTACGAAGCGGATTACTTTCGCCGGAAGTTATTCCGATGTCCTATCGATGTGGTTGGCAATGGCATAGAAGATCGCGTCGATGGGAATGCGGAGCGCTTTAGAAACAGGTTTGGCGTTATCGGCCCTTTCATTCTGTTTATCGGACGAAAGGATCGGCAAAAAGGGTATCTGTTGTTGCTCGAAGCGTTCAAGGTTATTCGGCGCCAGCGACGCGATATAAGCTTGGTTTGCATGGGACCAACAGGATCGCCACATAAGCAACCGGACGTCGAAGGTCTGATCGACTTGGGTTTTACCTCTGAGGAGCTAAAGCATGATGCGCTGGCGGCTTGCACCTGTGTCTGCGTTCCCTCGGACGGAGAATCCTTTGGCCTTGTGTACATGGAAGCAGGGCGATACGGCAAGCCGGCTGTAGGTCGGAAAGTGGCTGTACTTCAGGAGTTGTTGAACGATGGTGCGGCGGCTTTGTTGTTGGGAGTCCCGGATCAGGAGCACAATAGGGCTATACTTAGCCCGGAAGCCCTTGCAGCCGCCTTGCTGAAACTCCTTTCAGATCCAAAAGAATGTGACCGCATCGGCGAGAATTGTCGTGCAGTTTCAGAGCAATTTCTCTGGCCTCACGTTGTAAAAAGGTTCGAAGCGAGTTACTACCAAGCCGTGGACGACTATAAAAAGCTTCGAGCTCGTAAGTAATCGGAAGAGTCATGGCACGACCTCAGGATCCAAATGAATTGAGGAAGCTGCCTCGTGCCCTTCGAGCGCTCCGATGGCGTTTGCCGCTGGAATTGTCGCAGCTTTTTGCCAAGCTAACGTTTTCACCCTTTGTTCGATGCTGTGACACAAAACTGTTGAAGGAGTACGTTCCTGAACGAGGCGCGAGCTCACAAGACACGACGGTTACTGCGGGACAGATAGAAATTCTGGTTCGTGCACTCAAACAAACGGAGCATATCAAGCTGCCAGTCGTTGAAATTGGCGCGTGGCGCGGCACAACCACAGCTGTGTTAGCAGGCATGACTACCAGACTTGTCTATGCGGTGGATCCGTACAACGACGCTTCCGGAGACGAAAAGGATATGCAGATGATGCAAGAGCGCACCCGCGGTCTGGCAAACGTGAAGCATGTCAGGCTCTCCTCTGGTGAAGCAGTCAAAATGCTCGCGCATGAGCGCTTTAGCTTGGTCTTCGTAGATGCCATTCACGACTACCTTAACACGTGGTTCGATTTTAGAGCTTGGGGAGCGCTCGTGGTAAAAGGGGGAATGATTGCGTTCCATGACCTGGATGATCACGCTGGAGCAAATCTGGCTTGCCGTCGGATTCTAAAATGGAAGGGCTTTGTGCCCTGGGGTTATTGCCCTAATATTGTAGTCTTTCGACGGGAGTAATGCGAATTGATGATACCGCTGTGGTCGCGCATTTTACGTCTCAACTGGCGGGCGGAGCAGGTGTTGCTGCGCAACGTCTGCACCTGGCGTTGTGCCGGTCAGGGATGAAGAGCGTGCTGCATTTTGGCGCCGGCGAGGCAGTAGATTCCACCATGGTTCCAGCCTTTCAGAATCGCACTTTTTTCTGGAGAAACGCGGTCATGTTGGCCAACAGTTGGCGTGGTCGTCGTGAAGCCAAAGGTGGATATGTTACCAGCCCCCGTTGGGTTCGTAAGACACCCATTCAGAAATTCGCTGGGTTGGCCAAGGTGATAAATCTTCACTGGGTCGCACGATGGCTGGATCTGCCCAGCTTCCTTCGATCGCTGCCCTTCGGGGCGCCGGTGGTTTGGTCACTTCACGACTTTATTCCCATCACGGGCGGATGTCATTATCCTGGCGAGTGCGACCACTTCATGCGCCAATGCGGGAACTGTCCTCAGCAAAGAAAGCCAGGTCCCCTAGACGACACCTATAAGTTCTTTTGTATTAAGGACCGTTGCTACTCGGGGAAGAATCTGCATTTGATTGGTAACAGTGAATGGACGACCTCACAAATCCGCCGTTCCGGACTTGCCAAGCATGCGATGTCAATTCAGACGATTCACTGTGGTCTGGACGTCGATCAATACAAGTCGGTAGACAAGCTTTGTGCCCGGCGGGCTCTAGGGATTCCTGATGACCGCTTCGTAGTCGGTTTCGCGTGTGTAGATTTCTCCGAGGAACGAAAAGGGGCAGCTCTATTGCTCGAGGCCTTGAAAAATCTGTCGGCACAAAAAATTCTTCTGCTGGTCTTTGGTGCAGGGAAATGGCCGCCAACCAGTGGGGTTCAGACCATGCAATTGGGAACTCTGCATAGCCCCGAACTCCAATGTTTGTTCTATTCAGCCTTGGACGTGTTCGCCACACCCAGCCGGGCTGAGACATTCGGAAATACAGCGCTGGAAGCCATGGCGTGTGAAACACCGGTAATTGCTTATGCGGCTGGAGGCTTAACTGACTTGGTCGTGGATCGTGAAACGGGACTGCTTGAGCCGGAGATTGGAAGCGTATCAGGACTGGCTCGTATGCTGCGATGGATGTGGCAACATCCCGTTGAACGTCAAGCAATGAGCACGGCCGCGCGGCGGCGCGTAATTGCGTACTTCAGCGACAACCTGATGGCGCGCCGTTATTCCGAGCTTTACGAGCAATTGTTATCGAGCTGACTACATGACTGGATAACAATTGTCCAGCGCCAACAAGTTATACCAGATTCGCCATTAGCACTACTGATGACCGGTTTTCTGCAAGGGCAGATCAGTTATTTGTTCCGAACGCTGCCCTATCGGCGTAGCTGGCGCCACAAGTTGTGGATATTAGCTGAGGGGTTTTATTTGCTCGTAGCATATGTTTGGCTGCGGTGCGGTACCAGAACAGCGCCGATCGCCGGCAAAACCTGTGTGGCGGTCCTTTTGACGCACAATCGGCCGCAAAACATCTCTCTTCTTGTCGAGGGCGCGCTGCGAAACCGATTCGTTACAAGGGTCATTGTATCGAACAGCAACCCAAGCGTGAAAATTAGAGACTGGGTGGCATCGAAAGACTCGCGGTTGCTACTCGTCGATGAAACCAGCCCTACGCAACCTGGTCACCGATTGATCCTCGCCAGACAGACTGGAGCGGATTACGTTCTCTCGATCGACGACGATATCTTCCTTACTCCGGGACAATGGAGAAAGTTCTTTGGGTTGCTCCTCGCTGACGAGCAATGTCCGCACGGAATTATTGGACAGATTTATCGTCCGGGCACCACGTCTGCAAACGGCAGCCCGTTTCATCACGTGGTTGGACGAGAAACGGAGGTGGACGTGTTGATCGGGGCGTACGCGTTCACGAGCGAACATCTGAAACGCGTTTTCGAGCTTGCCGCAAAGATTGGCGTTTTAGATCTTTCACGACTCCGGAATGGCGAGGACATTCTGCTTTCCTTTGGCGGCACAAAGTCACCACGCATTCATCCGCCAAAACCTGTATTGCTATGCGCTTCCACATCACTTCCGGGGATTGCTCTATGGGGGAGTGATCATCAATTTTGGGACGAACGTATCCGCGTCTTTGAGAAAGTCCGTGACGCGCGACTAACAATGAGTAGCCCCTGGGTGAGTAGAAGAAAACAGGCCGAAACGGAGGATGGGCCGTCTTGAAAACTGATACAGATGCAGAGTTGTTTCGCAACAGTTCAAGGCAGGTCAGAGCGTTCGACGGACAAATTTATGATTTACTCGATGATATTATTCGACCCGAAAATAGGTCGGCAATATCGGTGGAACTGCAAACTATCCCGTATGAGGCTCTGATGGCTCACTACGAAGGTAATCCGAGACTCAGTCTCGTGAATGCCGCGGCTGTTTTATGACTGTGTCCGTGATTATCACGACTCGAGATCGTGCTGTCGATTTGCGACGGACGTGCGAGGTGGTTATGCGGCTTCAACCTGCTCCAAGTCAGGTGCTTGTGACAGCCGATGGGTGTACCGACAAAACAGTTGATGTGGTAGCCGACAAATTTCCTAAGGTAACGCTGATCGCAAACCAGCCGGGACGTGGCTCCGTTGCTTCGCGTGATCGGATGATGCGTGAGGCGAGTGGAGATCTGGTGCTGGCTTTGGATGATGACAGCTATCCGGAACAGTTGGATTGCATTGCCCGATTCGTCCCAATCTTTGAAGAGCGTCCGCAACTTGCGGTACTGCATTTTCCTCAGCGGACGGATGAGTATCCAGAAACCATTACGCAGCCGAATTTCGATCCGGAACATTTGACACGTTCATTTGCTAACTCTGGAGCGGTTTTGCGGCGGTCGACATATCTCAAACTGCCTGGCTTCGAATCGCATTTTTTTCACATGTATGAAGAGCCGGACTACGCGCTTCAGTGTGTTGCCGCGGGATACGACGTGCTGTTTTCTCCTGTCGTGACCGTCCGCCATCGCTACTCCGGCGAAGTTCGCAGCGAAATGCGGAATCATCATCGCCATGCGCGCAACGAATTCTGGAGCGTGCTTTTGCGGTGCCCGCTTCCTTATGTGCCAGCCGTGGCGCTTTACCGCATGCTATCCCAATTTCAGTACGCCTGTAAAAGAGGGTTTAGCTGGGCGATTCGAGAGCCGGCTTGGTGGTGGCAAGCCATGGCTGGACTTCCGTACTGCTTGGCAAAGCGTCAGCCAGTTTCGTGGACGAGTTACAAACGCTGGCTTCGTTTGCCTGAGACTCGCTAATGTGGCTTTGTTCTCAACTCGGCGCGAGAGAGCATTACGCAATTCCGCGGGCGCTGTTCCGCCGAAACGCACTCGCGTACTTGTTAACTGATGCCTGGGTGCCGCCCGGGAGCCCGCTTGCCGCGTTGTCAGGCAGCCTAGGTGAGCGGTTTCATCCCGACTTGGCCGAAGCTCGGATGCGAGTTTGGAGCTGCGGTCTGCTCGCCTTCGAAGCGCTTGCTCGATTAAAGCGTCTTTCGGGCTGGCGCTTGATCCTCGCCCGTAACCGCTGGTTTCAACACAAGGTCGCGTCTTTTCTTTCAGGCCATCAACTCTCAACTCTCAACTCTCAACCAACTCTGTTCAGCTATAGCTATGCCGCCTTGGAACCCCTGCGGTTTGCGAAATCCCAAGGTTGGAAGACGATTCTCGGTCAAATTGATCCAGGACCCCTTGAAGAAGAGATTGTAGCCGCTGAAGTTAAAAGAGAGGCTTCGTTAGCTCCTGATTGGAGACCTGCTCCAGCGGATTACTGGGAGTCGTGGCGGAAGGAATGTAACCTTGCCGACCGAATCATTGTTAATTCACAATGGTCTTTCGACACACTGGTGCAAACAGGAATTCCAAAGGAGAAGTTGTCCATTATTCCATTGGCATTTCAGAATAACGTGTCACTTGTTTTGCCAAAGGAGTATCCCAAGCAGTTTGCAGCTACACGCCCACTTCGTGTCCTTTTTCTAGGCCAGGTCAACCTAAGAAAAGGAATCGCCCGACTCTTACGAGCTGCCCGATCATTGAAGTCCCAACCCGTGGAATTCCTGATGGTCGGTCCTATTCAAGTTAATATTCCTGAAGACTTGCGTTCGAACCGAAAAATCCAATGGGTCGGATCTATCGCGCGCAATCAGGTCAGAAATTATTGTGAACAAGCGGATGTCTTTATTTTGCCAACGCTCTCGGATGGTTTTGGGTTGACTCAGCTCGAAGCATTCGCCCATCGGCTTCCGGTGATCACATCTCGGCGCTGTGGCGAGGTGGTTATTGACCATGTTAACGGTTTGCTTTTGGAAGAGCCGACTGCTGCCGCCATCGAAGAAGCGCTCCAATTCTGTTTGCACAACCCAAATCAGCTCGCGCAATTTTCAAAGAATGCTACGGTGGGTGAGCGTTTCAGCTTATCATGTTTGGGTGCCAACTTATGCACGCATGCATGTTAAGTCATCCATCGCGTCTGGCATGGTAATCTAGTGGATTAGATGTGAGTGTCGTCACCCTTCTCATAACACTAAGTCTGTGTCAGATTGCGTGGATTTTGCTTGGGGTACGCTGGGTTGCGAGAAAACACGACGAAATACCGCTGTTGATTAGCATTCTTCTTTTCTATGTTTTTGCTTTCCGATTTTGGGCTCTGCTCCAAGGGTGGGCTCCACCCGTAGACCTTAGTAATTTCGGCTTCAATCCAATTGATTCTAAAGGTGCGTTGGACGTGCACGCCATCGCGACTCTCGCGGAAAGCGTGTTGCTCTCTGTCTACATGTTGGCGCAAAGGCGCCGGGTTGACGTCCCAGATAAGCTCGCCCCACCTGAGTTGTTGGTCTGGCTTAGACCGCGCGTTGCCGCGTTTGGTGTAATCTGCATTCTTGGCTCGTTACTAGCGCAGCGGTCGGTCGGGGCCCAGCTCGCTTCCGGGAAGTCGATGGGATTTGAGGTGAGTAGCTACTTGAGTCTGTTCTCGTTGAGCTTGGTGGGCGTTGCCATTCTTATGGCGGCGCTTTGGAAAAGCCGAGCATTCCACCCGGGAGGGGAAAGATTCGGAGTCACGCTTCTTTTTGTCGCGATCATTTATCTCACATTCCAACCGGCGATGCGCTTCCAGTTTCTCGGCTGGTTCATAGCGGTGACCATTATCTTGTCTTCGGGCCAATCTTTCGTGCGTCGCGCTCAGGTGTTAGCCATTGGACTAGTCGGCGCTGTGGGCCTATTCGCGCTGGCTGGCGAGCTTCGCAACGCTGAAGATCCAACAGTTGAACGTGGACAAAGCGCATGGGAAAGGTTCGCTTTTGCCGAGGATGCCAACATGCTCGATGGTTTTGTGCTTCTTCGGCAGGTCTATCCCGAGCTGCTCGGTTACAGTTATGGCGGCGAACATCTCGAAATCTTCGAACGTCCCATTCCACGCGCATGGTGGCCCGACAAGCCAGTCGGTGGTTATATAAACAAGCTAGGCATTATCACAGCAGAGACAGGGTTCACGCTCGGAATTTCTCCGAGTCTCTTTGGTTCGTTTTATCAGGAAGGCGGAATAGTTGGGGTCGTGCTTTTGTCTATCATCTACGGATTCGGTTTTGGCCGCCTCGTTTCTTTTAGCACACGTATTGTTCCTCTAACAGGTCTTTTACTTCGCGGCATTCTTGCCGCCGCTGTAGTTCCATTGCTGCGCGGCGGCGATCTTCCCGGCATTTATGCGTGGTTCGGAATGTCTTTCTGGCCTTGTTTCCTGCTTCTCTGGCTTCGGCGGCGTGAATTTTTCGCACGAATTCCATACCCGCAGCAATTGGTGGACGGCGTGCCCGTTCGAATAGAACGGGGCAGAAGCGGCGGACACAGGTTCGCGTGAAAAATGGGGCTATCGCAATCTTTTTTGACCGGTTAGGGCCTTACCATTTGGCCCGGCTCCAAGCCGCAGCGCGCCTTTTTCGCGTCGTGGTGGTCGAAACTTGTGCGGTCACGCGCGAGTACCAGTGGGAGAGGATAGAGGAGCCGCGAGCATTCGACCGATTAACTTTGTTCGATGACGTATCGGATCGTCGTAGGTTAAAACGCACGCTACTTCGGCAAAGGATAGTGAAAGTCCTTGGTGAGGTAGATCCCGAAGTAGCGATGATTCCTGGCTGGGCGACGCCGGCTTCGTTACTCGCTTTGGAATGGTGTCTGCGAAATCAACGGCCGGCCGTGGTCATGTCAGAGAGCAATGCATTTGATGAGAAGAGATACGCGTTAGCAGAGTTAATTAAGCGGATTGTTGTTTCGTTGTTTTCCGCCGGGCTGGCTGGCGGGCAGTTGCAACGGGAATATTTGATTGCTCTCGGATTATCGAGTAATCGAGTTTTTACTGGCTATGACGTGGTGGACAACGATTACTTCGCTACCAACGCGGCACACGTCCGCGAAAACCAAGCGGCATTTAGGAGAGAATTGAATCTGCCGGAGAATTACTTCCTCGCGTCAGCCCGGTTTGTGCCCAAGAAAAATCTGCCAAGACTAATAGAAGGTTTCGCTCTCTATCGAAATTTAGCAGGGCCGGACCACTGGAAGCTTGTTTTACTCGGCGATGGGCCGCTTCGACCAGAGCTTGTAAATCTGCGTCATAAACTCGATTTGGATATGGATATCCTATTGCCGGGATTCATCCAATATCGGGAGCTTCCAGCATACTATGCGCTTGCTGGTGTGTTCGTGCACGCGAGCACGACAGAACAGTGGGGTCTTGTGGTTAATGAAGCTATGGCAACAGGCTTGCCCGTAATCGTTTCGAATCGATGCGGCTGTGTGCCTGATCTTGTGGCTGAAGGTAAGAACGGATTTACGTTTAATCCAGAGTCTGTCGAAGACCTCGGTAAGCTGATGGTCGATGTGTCGCGCCTCTCTGACCTGCGCCTCAGAGAAATGAGAGCGGAAAGTCGGCATATCGTTGCGAGTATTACACCGACACATTTCGCGACCGCAGCACAGCGCGCGATCGACGCTGCGAAAGCTGCTCCGATATGTCGCGCTAACTTATTCTCATCGCTTGTATTAAAAGCGCTGATTCACCGATGAGGTTCAAAGTGTCAATGCTTGCGCCTTACCTGTCGCGGCGCGCAGGAGGATTGAGGGATTGCGTGCGAAACCTCTCCCGTTTCTTAGAAAACGAGCAGGTTCACGTCGATATCATAGGTGTGGAAGATGAATTCACGGCGGAAGACCGGGCATTATGGGACGGATTATCTGTTCATATCGTAGCATCGAGACATGCCGCGTTTCGCTATGCTCCGGAGGTATCGCATCAGCTTTCAACTCTGACACCCAACCTTGTACACACACACGGTATTTGGACCTATCTCTCAGTAGCCACGGTTCGGT
>Ga0306920_100014521_pt1 | contig 10754 bp, 11 predicted proteins | sample flu12Cox44000170_FD_204666 | JGI IMG/M metagenome (GOLD analysis project Ga0306920, IMG submission 204666) | Lab enrichment of tropical soil microbial communities from Luquillo Experimental Forest, Puerto Rico - flux4day.12C.oxic.44.000.170 (v2)... | ecosystem: Environmental > Terrestrial >... | reverse complement strand
TCGGGGCCGAGGTACAGCGTTTGACCGGGCTGCACGCTAAAGGCCGGATACCACGGATCGAGGTTGCGCACGGTATCGGCGCGATAGCGGTCCGGCGAGTGCGAGTCGGTCACGACCTGTTGACGAAGCACGGCTTCGCGTTCTTTTTGCGCCCAGCTTTGCCCGAAGGCAATGAAAAACTGCTGATCGCCACTGAAGCCGTCTTGGGTAGCAGCGGTTTTGCCCGCCAGTGCGGCATGATAGCCGTCGTACGCGGCGGCGAGCCCGGCAACATCGGCGATGTTTTCGGCGAGCGTTTGCTTGCCGTTCAGGGAGAGATCGGGGAATGGTTTGTAAGTGTCGTATTGAGCGGCGAGCCGGGCAGTCGCTTCTTCGAAATGCTTCAGGTCCGCCGGAGTCCACCAGTTCCGCACGCGACCTTTCGAATCGAATGCGCTGCCCTCGGTGTCAAAGGTATGGCTAATCTCGTGGCCGATCACGGCGCCAATGGAACCGTAATTGACGGCGTCGGGCGCTTTGGGATCAAAAAACGGCGGCTGCAGAATGGCGGCCGGAAAGTTCAACGCGTTCTGCAACGGTAGATTCACAGCGTTGACCGTTTGCGGCGTCATCGACCACCACTTGCGGTCGATGGGTTTACCGAGGCGCGCCAGGTCCTGCTGATAATCGAACAGGCGGCCTCGCCAGACGTTCCCGAAGATATCGTCGGCTTTCACTTCGTAGGCGGAATAATTCTTCCAGCTATCGGGATAACCGACGCCGACATAGAGCGTGGAGAGTTTGGCCTTGGCTTCGGCCTTTGTTGTAGGATCCATCCACGTGAGCGCGTCGATCCGCTTGCGGAACGCTTCGATAAGATTGGCGACCAAGGCTTGCGCCTGGGCTTTCGCTTCCGGCGAAAAATACTTTTCCGCATAGATCTTGCCCACCGCATCGCCCAGGAATCCGTTCACCACGCCGACGCCGCGCTGCCAACGGGGGCGCTGTTGCTGCGTGCCCGTGAGCGTCTTGCCGAAGAATCCGAAGCGCTCCTCGGACACGGCCTTGGGTAGCACGCCGGCCATCGATTCGATCAGATGATAGGCGAGCCAGTCCTTCCAGTTTTCGAGCGGCGCGGACGCCACCAGGGCCGATTCGGCTGTGAACGCCGCGGGTTGCCATACGATGAAACTGGACTGCTGTGTCAGACCTGCACCGCGGAAATATTCGGGCCAGTCGAGGCCGGGAGCCTTCCCTGAAAAGTCTGCCTGCGACCAGGTGTTGTTGGCCTTGTGAATGTCTTCGTTATCGGCGAGGCTGGTGTGCTTTTCCGCGATGGCGTGTTCGAGCTCGATGACGTGCTTGGCGCGGTTGTCGGTATCATCGAAACCCGCGAGCTTAAGCATCGCCGCGACGTGAGGGGCATACGCGGCGCGAACGTCGCGCATATGCTCATTCTCGGCAAGATAGTACTCGCGATCTGGAAGCTGTAGGCCTCCCTGCAGGATGTACGCGGTGTAGTGCTCGGAGTCGTTGAAGCCCGGCGCGACCCATAGGCCGAAAAGATTCGGTGTATGGAAATTGGTGTTGTTGAGGGCATCGACGTCAGTGCGCAGGGTCTGGCCGAGGGCGTAGGCCAGCTGGTGCTTGTCTTGAATCGCGGCGATGGCTTCAAACTGCGGCCGCAGCGGCGCCAGCCCCTTGCCCTCGACGGCGGCTTCGTCCATGTACGAGTTGTATAGGTCCGCGATCTTGCGAACATCCGAGCCCGCAGGCGCTGCAGATTTCGCGGCCTGCTCGATGAGATCGGCAGTACGTTGGCTGCTGATATTGTCAAGGATACTGAAAACGCCGACCGCTGCGCGATCGGGCGGGATTTCCGTACGTTTGAGCCACCCCCCGTTGGTGTATGCGTAGAAATCAACCCCCGGCTTAACCGTGACGTCCATGTGGGCAACCGCGATGCCATGCGTTTCCGGTTGCGCAGGAGTCTGCGACAAGGCCGGCAACAGGAGGACGACAACGGCGATCAGCGCGAGGCACACCCCTACAACTCTCGAATCTTTCTTTATGAATTTCATGTAATCCCGCTCCCGAGCGGCAATGACACAACGCCGCGGGTTCTTTAACAGTATAGACGGGCCGCGGGCCGATTTGGTAATCACCAGCGGTCTTCGCGAGCCTGTAAAATCCTGCAAAATCTTGCGCCGAGCTGGCCAACCGGCCTTGCCTTTCCCAGCGCGGGGACTCAACGAGCCGCGGGTTCCTCGTTGACTTGCTTTCGTCGCGCATCCTAAGATGAGCGCTCAGGTGCCCGGCCAAATCCTGGCGTACGGTGGTGAAATGGCAACTTCGAACCCCACGATAGGCGCCGCCTCCCTGGCAATCAGCTTTGAAGCCAGGCCCAAACTGTTCTTCCTGATTCAATGGACGGCTGTACTGCTTGCAGTGGCCAGTGTAATCGCCGCATTGCCGATAGTGGCGCTTTCCTTCGGAGTTTATGGCCTGGCAATGCTCCTCGGACGGGTCGGTCCGCTGCGTAACGCCTACGGGTGGCTTTCCAAAGCCTACGACCGCGTGATCGCGCGGCTCGGAACAGACGTTCTGCGCGACACGCGAGACGTGCCGGCGCTGCGGCTGATGATCTCGCTGACCCTTACGGCCATTCCCATTTTCATGGTTCAACTGGTACTGGGGAAACCGAGACTCTGGCTCGTGCTGGCTTTCTATCTGGCTCTGTACGGCGTCAAGTTTCAGCGGTTTATCCGGATGTTCAGCGCCAGCCACGTCGAGGCACACCGCCGCCAAGGCTACTTCACCGGGATCTACGACAGGATTTTGGGGCGCTACCTTGAGTTCTTCCTTGGATTCCTCTACGGAAACATGCCGGAACTGGGGCGCACCGCGCATGTTTGCCTGCACCACCGCGAAAACGCCGGCTTCGACGACACCCGCAACACCATGGGCTACGACCGTACAAGCCGCCTTGATTTTCTGTGGTATCTCGCCGACAACATGTGGACCGTACTGGGCGTTGCCCCCTACGCGTACTTTGCGTCCCGCGGCGACGAGAAGAACCGCAAGCGCATGTTGACGGGGATGATGTGCTATTACGCGTATTTTACGGCCATCTTCCTGTACAACTGGAGAATCGGGATTTTCTTCGTGTTAGTTCCCATGCTGACCATGAACTTCATCAACGCGATCACCGCCTGGGTGCAGCACGCCTTCTGCGACCCGCAGCATCCCGACGATTACTTTTCGAATACGGTCACGGTCATGGATGAAGTGAACTTCATGAACGAGGGATACCACCTCTGCCATCACCACCGTTCCAGCCTGCATTGGACCGAGATGCCAGAGCATTTCGATCGCATCAGCGGCAGGATGCGTGCGGCCGGCTCGCTCGTCTTTCGCGATTTGGATTTTCTGGGCCTTTTCCTTTCCTTGACCTTGTTTCACCGAATGGATGCGCTTGCTGAGAAACTCGTCCCCTGGGAGCCCATGAGTCACGAGGAAAAGTTGGCATTGCTGGCGAAACGGACCAGCCTGCGAACCGTTGACTAAGCGAGCCGCCGCTCGAAGCCTCCGCGCATCGTTCGTTCCCCATGCGGGGATTCCAGCGTGAGGAGGATCCCATGAAGCGGCAACGAATTCTCCAAGCCCCGATGGTCTTGGCGGGCTTGCCGTTCATAGCCGGCCTCTATCCCCGGGTCACAGGATCAATCGAATCCTGGGGGCCAGACGATGCTCAGTCTCAATGTCACACTTGGGATACTTGTGGATCGGAGCGCGCAAACCGCCGGCGAATGGTAGTCCGATTGATTTCAGCGCGTGGTCGAGTTTTGCTCACGGAGCGGTCATGACCTTGCAGGCATTCCAGAATCCTGCCGAGCAAGACCTCTTGATGGGCACCGCAGTGTTGGGCGTCATCGGCGTCGCGTTGCTCGCGGTGTTGCCTCCAAAGCAGTTACGGATTCGCCAATACCGAAACGGATTCGGCCTGTTTTTGTAAGGTCAACTGGACATCGACGCGGTTTGCCGATTCGCTGCTCAGGGTGATCCGCGCCGTGGCCCTGTCGAATCCGGCCAGCGTAACGGTCAATTCGTACTCCCCCGGCAGAACAGCAGCGAACGAATACACGCCGAGTTCATCCGAAACCGTAGTGACTTCCCTTCCCGACGCAAGGCTTTTCAGCGTCACGCGCGCGTTGGGCCATACGGTTTGCACCGGGTTTGTCTCGGTGAAGATGGTTCCGGACAGACGCGCTGTCTCCGCAGGGCATAGCGGGACGAAGCCGAACGCAGAGAGAAGGCAAACGAGCGCGCGCAGGCAAATCCACAAAACGCGGAACGATCGTGGCTCGCACACGGCCCGCATAAAAGCGATGGTACCGCAACGGGATGGATTCACCGCTCGATTCGTTGGACCGGCCAGGAACGAACCTGCTCCGACACTGTTACGATAGAAGCAACCCTTAAGAGGGACGAGCAGAATGAAAGTCATCGAAACGGCGATTCCCGGTGTGCTGCTGCTGGAACCACAAGTCTTTCGGACGCGCGGGGCTGTTTCCTGGAGATTTACAACGAACGGGCCTTTGCGGGCCTGGGACTCCCCGATCACTTTGTCCAGGATAACCAATCGCATTCGAACAGAGGCCTTCTGCGGGGACTGCACTACCAGTGCCAGCAGGCTCAAGGAAAACTGGTTCGCGTGCTGCAAGGCGAAGTCTTCGACGTGGCCGTCGATTTGCGCACGGAGTCGCGCACTTTCGGCAAATGGGTCGGCGAGCGGCTCTCGAGTTCGAACCGGAAAATGATCTGGATTCCCCGAGGCTTTCCTTACGCTTTCAGAAACCCCGGATGTCGCCTACAAAGTGACCGACTTCTGGGCGCCCCAGTTTGAGAAGACCCTGGTATGGAACGATCCGGATGTCGCGATCGTGTGGCCGCCACTCGACGGCGAGCCGATCCTCTCGGATAAAGACCGCCGGGGACACACACCTTCAAAGAATTTGTCGGGAAGGCTAGCCCGGGGGACTAGCTACAGTTCCAAGGGACGAAGTTCCGCCACCGAACGTGCATCGCGGTAGAGACGATACGCCAGCCAGCCCACAACACCGAGCATGCCGAGCCAACCGAGTTGCCGCACGAAGTGACCGATCCTGACGTCGTACAGCAGAAGTCCCCACTGTCCAAATAAGAGCGTCCAGTCGCCGACATCCGAATTGACCAGTGGCAAGGCACAAGCCCGCGCGTCCGCCATGTAGGTACCAACATAGAGGAAGTTTTCGAAGAACCACAACACCGCAAACGCGAACCCGTAGGTTTGCCGATGAAAAAAGAAGAACGCTGCGCAAAGCAATGGAACAAACAACTCACCAAGCGTGCCGCCAAGCAACATCAGCGTGTGCCCGCCCCAACTGAAGAACGCATGCCCGGCCTCGTGGATCATCAGATTCACAAAATCGATGAAGAGAAAACCTGTTCGATCGCGGTAGGCATACATCAGAAATAGCAGGTACAAAGCGATGACCAGCGAACCGCCAAGGCGGGAAACGGGTGTCCATCGTTCGGGGCGGTCCAAGGAAAGATCCATGAATCGAGCGTAGCAAGGCACGACAACGAATGTTCGATGAATCGCTAAATCCGTTGCGTGTGCGGCAACGCGTGTTCACGCCGTGTGAGAACGCGTCGCCGGCACCTCCTCAGGACTGCCGGTGATGAGTCGCGCGCCCCGGTTGAACGTCAAATACTGGAATCCCCATTGAATGAAGACGAGTACGCGGCTCTGGAACTCGACGATGTACATGAGATGAATAAAGAGCCATACCAACCAAGCCAGCAGGCCAGTAACATGGACGCCGAAAATGTTGGCCACCGCTGCGGCACGCCCGATGACCGCGAGGTCTCCCTTATCGAAGTACCGAAACGGCGGGGGAAGGGGTTTGTTGGCGAGCCGCGCAAGCATTACCCTGCCGAAATAACGCCCTCCCTGGATCGCCACCTGAGCCACTCCCGGAAGCGGTATCCCCTGCTCATTCTTGGCGTCTGCCAGATCTCCGGCGACAAAAATGTCCGGGAATCCGGGAACCGTCAGGTCGGGATTCACTTTGATTTTTCCAGCGCGGTCGGTTTCCGCCTGAGTTCGCTCCGCTACGCGGCGCCCAAAACTCGTAGTATTGACGCCTCCGGTCCAGATCACCGTTTTTGCGGCAAACCGTCCGGTGGTGTTCCCGTGCTTGAAGTCCACGCCTTCCGTATCAATCTTCGTGACCAAGGTATCTTTGCGAACCTCCACGCCCAGCTTCGTGACCAACGCTTCCGCCTTCGCCGACAGGTCTTCCGGATAGGACGGCAGCACCCGCGGGCCGCCTTCCATCAGGATTATCACAGCCTCTTCGGGCCGAATACGCCGGAAGTCGTGGCGCAATGTTTCGCGCGCAATCTCCGCGAGTGCGCCGGCGAGTTCGAGCCCCGTCGCGCCAGCGCCAACAATGACGAACGTCAGCCACGCGCGGGCTTCCGCTTCCGAGCCGGCACGTTCCGCCACTTCGAACGCATTCAGCAGTTTTTGCCGGATGGCGGTGGCTTCTTCGATGGTCTTCAGGCTGGGCGCGTTGTTGCGCCACTCATTATGGCCATAGTAGGAAGTTTCCGAACCCGTGGCGATCAGCAGCGTGTCGTAGGGAAAGACTGCCCCGTCGCGCAACGTTACCGTCTTCGCGACAGGATCGAGATCATACGCCTCACCGAGCAGAACTTCGACGTTCTTCTGACGGCTTAGCACCGACCGCAACGGCGCAGCGATTTCGCCCGGCGAAAGCGACCCGGTCGCGACTTGATACAGCAGCGGCTGGAACAAGTGGAAGTTGCGCTTATCGATCAGCGTGATTTCCGCGTCCGCGCGACGCAGGGTCTGCGCGGCCACGAGGCCACCGAAGCCTCCACCGAGGATGAGTATGCGATGCTTTTCGGCCATTTTGACCACCGCGGCGAAAAAGGACGGGCCGTTATTGTGCCACAGCCCGGGCTGTACCATATTTAGATAATGGAGGAAGCGCCGAGTTACAGGGCTGCCCGCGAGCGGGACGCTCTGCGCCTGCTATGCTCCGACCTGATTTCGCCCGAGACGCGGGTGCGGTTAGCCGGGTTACTCAACGAGCGCTCGTTTGCCGACGATTTGAATCGCGTCGTCTACGGCGAGATTTTGGGCGTTGGGCTGGTGTCGGCCCGGCGGCTCCGCGAACTGCTTCCCGGGCGCGTTACTTTACGGGGATTTCCTGATTTCGAATTGAAGGAGTTTCTGGCACCCAACGGCGCGGAGGACGACATCGATAGACTCTTCGACAGTTTGCTGGATTTGGCGGAGGAGCCACCGGGTAAAAAAGCTCTGGGGCAGTCCGCGTGACGTGGACCGTGAAGCGCTGGTCGTGCCTCATCGAGGCATTGGCATTTGCGGGATTTGTCGGCTGGTACATCTGGAAATTACAGGAAGAAGTCTTACGAACCTGGTGGGTGATACCGGTGTGGCTCGCAGTGAGCTTCGCCGCTCGCCGCGACACCACCCGGACCATGGGCTGGCGCGGCGATAATTTCTGGGCCGCCACGAAACGAGCCTTTTGGTTCTTTGCACCCGGTTCCCTGCTGATCTGCATCGTGGGCGTGTTTCTCGGGATGCTGCACCGCGTTCCTGCCCATTTTCTCGAGCCAAAAAGGTTCGGCGGCTACTTTGCCTTTTGTTTGCTGCAACAGGTAGGCTTGAATTCGCTTGTGACCAACCGACTGATGACAGCCTTCGGAAAGCCGGTGCCTGCCGCGGTGACCGCGGGGCTGATTTTCGGCGCATTGCACTGGCCGAATCCGGTCCTCGTGCCGCTGACGCTGATTGGCGGGATAGCGTTGGCGTGGCTTTTCGCCACCGAACGGAATATTTTGCCCCTGACCATCGGCCAAGCGATTCTAGGCGCGCTGGTTTGGTGGGCCTTCCCCCTGGCTTGGCACCATTCCATGCGCGTCGGCCCCGGCTACGCCGAATTCCGCCCGAAGTAAGGCTCATCCAGGTTCCATGCGACCCGCCGGCGCCTGGTGGCCTTCCATCTTGCTTTTACTCCGACCAAGCCCGGTGAGCACTCAGGTGGTAATGCCTGCCGGATACGGATAGCGGCGCAGCAGGAAGGTATCGAGCGCGATGAGACCGGGACCGAAGATGAGAATCAACAGAGCCGCGAAGAGGAAGGTGTACGGATCTGCGACATAAAATTTTCCAGGATCCGAAAAGAACGAGAAAAGGGCTTCGCGATCGGCCATGATGTAGGCCATCAGCATATCGATGGCAATGACCAGCCCCACGAACCGCGAGAGCAGCCCGATAGCCAGTAGAATTCCGCCGATGAATTCGATGCTGGAGACAAATGTCGCCGTCGCAGTTGGGGCCGGCAAGCCCAGGCTCGAGAAAAATTGTGTCACGCGCCCAAGGTTGTGCAACTTACCCCAGCCATTTTGGGCCAGCTGAATGCCCCAATAAAGACGCACGAAAAGGAGAAATGGCGACTGCAGCTTGCTGGCAGCCCGCACGGCGAACACATACATCCGGCGAATTTGCGCACTAAGCGTATTCATTGCGAATTACTCCTGGAATCTAGAGGCTTAAACGAACCAGCCGAGAGACGACCAATTGCGGAACCACGCGGCCGCCTGCTCGGCGCGGTCCGCCGCGGGAATGGCGCTGGAACGGAAACCGGCGACGATGGCGCGTTCGAGCGTGCGCCCCCTTCGTAGCGCATCCAGAATGGCGAACTCTCCCTTTTCGAGCCGGCGGAAATACACCGTGTTGTCCAGCCGGTGGATCGCCAGGTACACCGCCTTGAGCTTCAGACGTGCGACCACCGAACTCTTCTTGCGCCTCTGCCGCTCATTTATAGCGTTGCTGGCAACGTTGGTCTCCGCGTCGTGCTTGATGGCCAGGAGCAAATCGTCGACGGGATAGCGCAGATCCAGCAGTCGAACATACGGCTGCAGTCGCAGATGAAGTTTGCCGGGATCCCTGCCGGTCAGTGACTCCGCGGTGAGCGGCGGCAAGCGAGCCGAGTCAAACGCTTCGATTTCCGCCCACTCGAGCCGCACCATATCGAGCGCCAGTTGCAGACGCCCGCCAGCGTATTGCGGGTGTTTCCGCAGCCAGGCTTCGAGCCGCGAACCGAGATCCCGCATCGTAAATGAACGCGACGGGCAGTTCGTCAAATAGGCTTTCGCGACCGCATCGAACCGGCGATCGCCGAGAATGGCTCGAAGGCCGGGAAAATCGTCGGAAAGTCCATCCAGCACGCGGAACCAATATTGCCGATTGTAGATCTCCAGCCTTTCGAACGAGGTGAGCCGGTCGTTTGGTTTAATGATCCGATTCGCCGGCGCCAGCGATCGGCGCTCCATGCGTTCCGAACGCGTGAGTGGCGTCATCACGGCGCGTGCCATTTGGCGTTGTATCGTGGCGAGCTTCATACCGCCGTCGCCAAAGACGCGCTGGCCAAGTATTTGTCCGCCTTCAGCGCTTCGTGATGGACTTCCTCGAACGGCGGGATGCGGTCGTCCCACTCGAGCAATGTGGCGGTGTGGCCCACACGCTGAATGGCACAATCGTAAAGCCTCCATACCGGATCGATCACCGGATGGTCGTGGGTGTCCAGGATATATTTGCGATATTTCGAGTGCCCGGCGATATGGATCTGGGCCACACGGTCGCGGGGAACGGCATTCACATAGTCCAGCGGATTGAAATTGTGATTCTGCGACGAAACATAAATATTGTTCACGTCGAGCAGAATGCCGCAATCGGCGCGCTCCACTACTTCATTTAGAAATTCCCACTCCGTCATTTCCGACACGTGAAATTCGGCGTAGCTGCTGACGTTTTCAACCACCACCGGCACTTCCAGGTAATCGCGCACTTCGCGAATCTTCTGCGCCGTCAGGCGCGCGGCCTCGAAAGTGTACGGCATCGGCAACAAATCGTGCGTATAGCGACCATCGACGCTGCCCCAGCAAAGGTGGTCGGACAGCCAAGGCGTTTTCGTGCGACGCACCAGCGTCCGCAAACGCCGTAAATGTTCGCGATTCAGCTTTTCGGCGGAGCCGAAATACATGGACACGCCATGCTGCACCACTTTGTACTGCTCGAGAATCTGTTCCAGGACCTCGAGCGGCCGCCCGCCATCAACCATGAAATTTTCCGAGATAATTTCGAACCAATCGCACGACGGTTTTTTCGACAGGATGTGGTCATAGTGCGGGATGCGCAACCCGATCCCGACACCGTACGTCGTGAAGCTATTGAACCGATTCGCAGGCATTCCGCAAGCTCCAGTCCTGCGGGGGAGAGCCGGCCAAGGCAAGCCGGCCCCCTCCGGAGGAAAAAGGATGGAAGTTTAAATGGAAAAAATTACTGCTTTTCGTCGGGCATTTTGGAGCCGTCGGTAGCGCAGCCGCCCTTGCCCTTGCAGGAGTTCTTGCCCTTGCAACCGTTGTCGCTACTCTTGCAACCGCCCTTACCCTTACAAGAGTTTTGACCTTTACAGGCATGCTTTTCCTTGACCTTGGTGTCGCTCTTCTTATCCTGGTCCTGCGGGGACGAGAAGGAGGACTTGGCCGGGGTGAGCACATTGGAAGCCATCACGGGCGCGCTGGTGCCTGCAAGCAGGCCGGCAAACGCCGCACTGGCGATGAGAGCCTTGGTGGTCTTTGTCATGGGTAGTTCTTTCCTCCAATCGGATTTGTAC
>Ga0306920_100014520_pt1 | contig 10754 bp, 16 predicted proteins | sample flu12Cox44000170_FD_204666 | JGI IMG/M metagenome (GOLD analysis project Ga0306920, IMG submission 204666) | Lab enrichment of tropical soil microbial communities from Luquillo Experimental Forest, Puerto Rico - flux4day.12C.oxic.44.000.170 (v2)... | ecosystem: Environmental > Terrestrial >... | reverse complement strand
CGTGTTGCATGAGTGCGTAAAGCACGCCCATGACAGCGGTGATCCCGCCGAGCGCCAGGACCACCATGCTCCACCACCAGGCGGGCGTGCCGATGAGGTCGAACGCGATGCGCACGAAGCCGTAGACGGCGACTTTGGTCATCACCCCGCTCATCAGCGCCGAGACGTGGCTGGGCGCCGCGGGATGCGCGAGCGGCAGCCAGACGTGCAGCGGCACGAGGCCGGCTTTGGAGCCGGCGCCGATCAGTGCAAGGATCAAAATGGAGGCCGCGAGCGCCGCCGAGGGATGCTCGCCGCGGATGTCGGCAAAGGCATACCCGCCATCGGCGCCCGCCAGCAAACCGAAGGTGAGCAGCAGCGCGAGCGTCCCGAAGCTCGCCATGATCAAATAAACGTATCCTGCGCGGAGGTTGTCGCCGACGCGATGATGCGCCATCACGAGTGCCCACGACGACAACGACATGAATTCCCACGACACCAGAAACGTGAACGCGTCGTCGGCAAGCACCACGATGCTCATGCCGGCGAGAAATGCCGGATAGAACGGAAGCACCCGGCGCGGGGCATCCTCGTGGCGACCGTATCCAAGCGCGAAAAGGCTGGCCGCGGCCGCGCCGAGATTGACGACGGCAAGGAAAAAGGCCGAAAGCGCATCGAGGCGGAAATGCGCTCCAAGCCACGGGATTCCCAACGGAAGGGAGGCGGCCGAGGGACGCTCAGAGATGCCGAGCAGAGCAAGCAGCGCGATCGAGAACAGCGCGAGCGACACGATCAGGCAAACGCCGTAGACGATGAGGCGCGCGCGCGCAGCATCGGCGATCACGACGCCAAGCGCGGCCGCCGAGATGAGCACGGCGGCACACGCCAGTGCCAGGAGCACCATCAGTCATCCCCCCGTTGGCGCACCGGCGCGCCAGCGCATGGATACTCGCAGCGCAATTCCGTGCCTCTCACCGCTTCAGCCGCACGCCACGTCCACCGGTGTGACTGACCGCGCCTTCCCCGATCAATTCGATGCCCGCAGCCGAAAGCGCGTCGACGAGCTTCATCAACGAGTCGACATTTCCCCTGATGACCCCTTCGCTCGCTTCCATGCGCTGGATCGTGGGCAGCGAGAGACCCGAGCGCTGGGCGAGTTCGCGCTGATCGATCTCCAACAGCGCCCGCGCGGCCCGCATCTGAGGTCCTGTTATCATGTTTTATATATGAGAATCGATAGTTCACCCATTTCAATTCATGCCTAGTTTATGTAAAATGAAATGGCAAGGCAAAATGAGTCGCCGGACTTATGTCGGCGGATCGCGGAGGGATGGTCATGACAATTGAGGCTCTGATCATTTGGTTGGTCATCGGCGCCGTGGCAGGCTGGCTCGCGGGCCTAATCGTTAAGGGGTACGGTTTTGGACTCATTGGTAACATCGTGGTCGGCATCGTCGGCGCCGTCCTGGCCGGTTGGCTCTTGCCACTGGCCGGGTTTGTTCTCGTCGGCGGCGTCATCGCGGAGATCATCAACGCCGTTATCGGGGCGGTGATTCTCTTGGTCTTGATCAGCTTGTTCAAAAAGGATTAAGGTCCGACCGAAGCGCGCAAGCTCAATGACAAAATCTGTGGCGCGGCCGGCCTAAGCGCGGCGCTGACGCTGGCGGCTACAAGCTACGTGCTCTGCCTCGTCGCCCTGCTGTTCCTGCCGGAGACTCGCGGGAAGCACCTGACCCGTTGAGCTGTTCTGATTTGATGATGGCTACCATTCTTCTGCAGAGAGCGAAGCCCGACGCTTAGCTGCGGTCGATCGGCTCGATGCGGCGGCATTCGCGGCCGCCGCATCGAAGCATTTGATCTCACGCAACGAGAAACCGCAACGACGGACGCTGCTCGACGAATGAAAGCTTCTCCACCCATCCGTCGAGGCCCCACACGTGTCCGGCACGGTAGGCGATCAGATACACGCACACCACCGCGTAGACGATGTGATAGTCGACGATGAAATTGTTGGTGTTCTCAATGAACGGCCAATCCATGTGTGCCGTCCAATACATGAGCAGAAGCGCTACTCCACAGGCCGCGCTTACGCGAACCATTAAGCCAACCAAGAGAGAAAGCCCGATCAGGAGGTGACCATAGCTGACCAGGAACGTCAGAACGGGGTCGGCCGCGGGCGTCGCGAGCACCGCATAGACGTCGTGGAAGGTCTTTGTGTGGCTCAGGAATGCCGCTGCGCTGAATTTCGGATTGAATACTTGATGCGACGCGGCGTAGAGGAACGTCCACGCCATCAGCAGGCGGAAGACGAGAATGAAACTGCGGTCGGTGCTGGATTGGGTCATGAGTTGGTCCCTTTCGCGGCTTTGATGATTCGAATTTTGCTCAGCAAGCGAATGATGGGACAGTTCGTCAGACCTGATATTGACTTACCTCAAAAAGCCGACCGGCATTCAGTGGACATGCGGCCATTGTCGGTCCACGTCAGAGCGGGAGCTCATTTCCTAGCTGCATGAGGCTCAGCATCAGCCAATGGGCATGGGCCTTTTTAACGCGTCCGAACGATGAAAGCCCGCGACGTAATGCATTTAGGATGCGGTCCGGACGGCAGCATCGCAATCTTTTCAACCCGGAAAGAATCCGTTTGTTGAAAATGCCCTGCAAAGCATTCCACGCCGGCATCAGTTCGCGCGCGCATGAAAGAGGATGGGTGCATAAAGCAGAGCAAACCCTCCAAAGGCAACGACCCAGGCAAACGCTGCGACGTGAATCAGGGAAACGGCCCAAGCAGGGTCTAGCGCGGCTCCGACGCGAGCCAACGCCGCCAACACGACGGCGGCGTATATCGTCTGTGTTCCAATTCCCGCGACGAGTTCCTGGCCGGTGTGACCGAGGCTGGCTCGCGTCATGACAGCGAGGGTCATTGTCCCAACAGCTCCGGCCATCCAGGCATGCAGGCCGGCGCTAGGCAGCACCAGGCCGAAAGCAGCCAATCCTGTAAGCGCGAAGCCGAGTGGAACGAAGGCGTAGGCGACGTGCAGAACAAGCACCAGCCGTTCGCGTGCCGTTCGCTCTCCCGCCCAGCGGGCGAGGCGCACGACGTGAAGAACAGCTGCGATGCATAACACGGCGCCTATTAGCAGCCCGTCAGGCGCGGCGACCCATAGGCAAAGCGCTGCCGCGCTTAATGCGATCGCCGCCATGTCGAATTTTCCGAACGGGAGCGGCAGACGGCCGGGATTCTCCCGCACCAACCAATTATGCGTGAAACTCGGAATGATCCGCCCGCCGATAAGCATGACAAGAATCAGAATCGCGATCACTCCCGTCCTGAGCGCGAATTGCGCCGCGCCGGAGACATGTGCCTCGATATGAAACCCGGCGTTAGCGAGCGCAAGCATCGTCACCGGGATGACGACCTTTAGATTCCGCCAATTCTGTCCGGCCACGATTTCACGCGCAGCCGCGCCAACAACAAGGACAAGAAACACGCAGTCAATCATGGCGGTTAAGAGCCAGCCGAGATGAGCCGAACAGGAAACTGCGATGCGGCCTGCCATCCAGACGATCACAAGGAAAAGCAGCGGCAGTCCCTGCAACGGCAGCCTGCCAGTCCAGTTTGGAATCGCTGTCAGCAGAAATCCTGTAACCACGGCAGGCACGTAGCCAAAGAGCATTTCATGCGCGTGCCAGTCGCGCGGCGCAAACAGCGTGGGAAGGGCAATTTCGCCCTCGAAGAGCGGCAGCCACAGCGCCATGGAGAGTGCCGCCTGACATGCGCCAAGAAAGAAAAAGGGACGGAAGCCGTAGGAAAGAAGAGCAGGGCCTCGATGCGGTTTAAGGCGCGGGATTGGGCTCATGACGCGGGGACCGGAACTACAGATGAACTTCGACGAGGAAGATGAGCGAAGCGACGAATAGCCGTGAGGGATGCTTCGAATCGATCCCGGTTGGCGCGGCTTGATCAGGGCTCGAGTGTCTGCAGATAGGCCAGGATGTCCGCGATTTGATCGGCATCAAGCCGAAACTGCGGCATCGTCGGATGGGTGGCCATGATTCCCCTCGGCTAACCGCCGGCGCAGGCTTTCAATCGGGAATTTCTGATGAAAAGTGCGGAATGGCGGTGCGACGGCGAGCGGGCTGTCGCTGACTTTGTCGATGGAATGGCACTGCGCGCAATGCACGCGCACGAATGTCAGGCCTCGCTGCGCGGCCGGCGATTGGGCGAGGACCGGACTGTTTGCCGATACAAGGAAAGCAGCCACCGCGATCATCATCCGGCGGTGTCTGGCGGGATACGTCAGCGCCACTCTAGTTTGTCCTTTGTTGCACGCGACGATCAGCCTGCACAATCGCCCGAACGATTTTCGCGCTATCTGGTTGCTTTAGTTTTTGGCCACCCGGTCGGCAGCCAAAGCGGAGAGCGTCGTCGCGTTGGGACAATATTTTTGCCAAGCCGGATCGGAAGGTTTCGTTGCGAGCTCGTGCGCGCATCGCCGTTTGCTTCCACAGACCGTACACACCCGCTGAAGATCTCGCATGACTTGCGGCTCGATTTCCGTGACTTTCTTTCGATCGAGCTTGATTTCGTTCATCCTCGAATACAGCAGATCCGCGGCATCCGGCCATTTGCCAGCGAAAGTGAAGAGCTCGGTTCCGCTGACGCCTACGTCGCGGGCGATGCGCTCCGCTTCGGCATAACCGCAACGATCAAGATCGGCCATCGCCCTGCGTCTGCCGCTCCAGTTTTGCCACCAATGCGCAACCCGACGAATAAAGCCAGGCCCTTCACTTGCTTGAGCGGAGTGGGGCATTGCAACCTCCATACTGTTCGAGTGTCACGCCCTACCCATTGAGCCGGCGCAACGCGGGCCGGTTTCGCAGCAGGATTCGGCGCCGCCTCGCCACCTCGATTGCCGCAGCGTCTTCCAAGAGCTTGAGCGAGCGAGATACGGTTTCGATCGTGAGGCCGAGGTAATCGGCGATATCCTGACGCGACATCGGAAGTTCGACAGTCCCCCCGCTGGCTACGCGGTCAGCCATTTCCAGGAGAAAACCCGCGACTCGCTCCTCCGCGGTCTTGATCAACGCCAACGAATGTTTCTGCACCCGCTGCAGTTCGCGTGCGGTTAGTTCCCACATTTGGCGGGCGACATCATTGTCCCTTGCAGCCAGCGCCATCACCGCGCTGCGTTTAATGACGATGATCTTGCAATCGGTGATCGCCTCGGCCGAAAACGTATGCTCGTCTCCGGTCTCGAACCCAAAGATGTCGCCTGGCAGATGAAACGCGCCGACCTGACGCCGCCCGTCCACCAGCACCTTGTAGGTCCGCACCGTGCCGCTGACGATCTTGTAGAGGTAATCGGCCGGCTCGTTCTCGCCGTAGATCTCGCTATTGCGTGCAAACGACATGCACGCGCCCATGAGTTCGATCGTCCCGGCGTGCGCGGCGGCACCCGCCCGCGGCGCACCAGGAGATTGCGTGCCCGCTTGCTTGAATGAACCATTCCGGATTGCGCTCTGCGTCAGCATGGCCCATCACCTCCAGTTGATGAGCCATTGGTAACGGCTGCGCTGGTGAGCGAAAATTCCGATAAAATCCCTCCGGGCTGGCCCGGAGGTAAAAGAGGCAAAAGGCTCTTGATGAAGACGCTGCTCGCAGATTTGGCCGCGAAATCGAGCTCGGAGGGCTACTTAACCAGCTTCAAGCATTGGCTTTTTCTACAGGGGGACCTGCTTCGCTACGCCCTCGCGCCTGCCGCCGTGGCAATTGCGTTCCTGGCGAGACTCGCTCTCACGCCGATCCTCGGAGATGCCGCGCCCTATCTCTTGTTCGTGCCCGCGGTTTTGGTTGCCGGAGGCCTGGGCGGATTGGGACCGGGACTGCTCGCAACCGCCTTGAGCATCGTGCTTGGCTTCTTCGTGATCACGATCTCGCCCGGCGTTTCGGCGTCGGAAATTGTCGAGGCCGCCCTTTTCGCAATGATCGGAACGGGCATCAGCTGGAGTGGACAGCAGCTACAACGCAACCGGATTCAGGCTGCGGCCAGCACGCGCGAGGCGCTCGCGCGTGAGGCCCATCTCGCGTCGATCCTTGAGACCGTGCCAGATGCAATGATCGTGATCGACGAGCGCGGAATCATCCAGTCGTTCAGCTCGGCGGCCGAGCGGCAGTTCGGCTATGCCGCGGCAGAGCTGATAGGAAAGAATGTCAACCTGCTGATGCCCTCGCCGTACCGCGAGAATCACGATCGCTACATCGAGCGGTACCGGCGGACCGGAGAACGGCGAATCATTGGAATCGGACGGCTCGTGGTCGGCGAGCGCAAGGACGGCTCGACGTTCCCGATGGAGCTGGCAGTCGGAGAAATGCGATCGGGAGACCGGCACTTTTTCACCGGCTTTATCCGCGACATAACCCAACGTCAGGCGTCGGAGGCGCGGTTGCAGGAGCTGCAAACCGAGCTCGTCCACATGTCTCGACTGACCGCGATGGGCGAGATGGCCTCCGCGCTGGCGCATGAACTCAATCAACCTTTATTGGCCATCGCCGGCTACATGAAGGGCTCGCGGCGGTTGCTCGAGAGCGGCGCCGAAGATCGCTCCGACCTGCTTCGCGATGCTTTGGACAAGGCCGGCGATCAAGCCTTGCGCGCGGGACAGATCATCCGCCGCTTGCGCGAATTCGTGGGACGGGGCGACAGCGAGCGGCGGATCGAAAGCGTCAACAAACTCATTGAAGAGGCCAGCGCCTTGGCGCTGGTTGGCACCAAGGATAAAGGCGTTCGCGTCCGGTTTCAGTTCGACCCGGCCATCGATCTCGTTCTTGTCGACAAGGTGCAGATTCAGCAGGTCTTGCTCAATCTGTTGCGAAACGGGGTCGAGGCGATGGAGGCGTCGCAAACACGAGAGCTTGTGATTTCCACGGCCGCTCACGATGATAATATGATCGCCATCAGCGTCGCTGATACCGGATCGGGAATCGCGCCGGACATAGCGTCACAGCTGTTCCAGCCGTTCATCACCAGCAAGGCGCAGGGCATGGGTGTCGGCCTGTCCATCTGCCGCACCATCGTCGAGGCGCACGGTGGACGGATCACTGTGGCGCCTAATCCCGCCGGAGGAACCATCTTTCGTTTTACTCTGCCGATTCCGACGCAAGAGGATCCCAGCGATGCCCGCTGAAAAATCCGTCGTGCACGTGATCGACGACGACGAGGCCGTGCGTGAGGTGCTTGCGTTCCAGCTGGGGTCGGCCGGAATCGACGTGCAGACATACGACTCCGCTGCTGGGTTCCTCAAAATTGCGCCCACCGTCCAGGCAGGCTGCATCATTACCGATGTCAGAATGCCCGACTTCAGCGGCATCGACCTGCTGCGGCGCTTGCGAGAGCTCAAGGTGGCCGCGCCAGTCATCGTCATCACAGCTCATGGTGACATCCCGCTCGCCGTGGAAGCGATGAGACTGGGTGCCATCGATTTTCTGGAAAAGCCTTTTGATGACGACGTTCTGCTCGCCTCGGTGCGCTCGGCGCTCGAGAAGGGCGATCGCGACAGAACGCGCCAAGCCGAACGCAGCAGCATCCAAAGCCGGCTCGCGGCGCTCTCGAACCGCGAACGCGATGTGCTGGGGGGCCTGGTGGCCGGACGTGCCAACAAACAGATTGCGTATGACCTCGGGATCAGCGCTCGAACGATCGAAAACTACCGGGCGAACCTCATGATCAAGATGCAGGCTGCGAGCCTGTCCGATCTCGTGCGCATGGCCCTGATCGCTGGAATGCTCGATCCGAGCGCGGATGATGCAGGCGGAACGGCATAGCTCGCCTGCGTCGATTGACGTCGGTGCGCGCAAGGTCGATTGCTGAAAGCGAGACAGGCGCTCAGGAGGCTGCGAACCTCCGGAGTTTCCCGGAGGGAGAAGCCCGGAATTTTCCCGCTTCGTCATCCCCGCTAGCATGACTCATCCAATGGCGGACGGGGGGATCGCATCATGTCGCCGCAGGTATTCGGCTTGGTCTCGTCACGAGGCCGCCATGTCACTGGCAGCACGCTCGGTTAGGGCCATGCGCGGCGTAGTGCTCTGCTGGCTGCTCCTCAGCTTGCTCACCATCGGCATCGCTCGGCCGGGCCTGGGCGAGGAGGCCAGCACGCCGGCGCGGCGAGGGGAGGCGTTGCTGACCGCCAACTGTGCCCGCTGCCATGCAATCGGCCGCAGCGGCGCCAGTGCACACCCGCAGGCGCCGCCGTTTCGTACCCTTTCTCGCAAGTTCAAAATCGAAGGGCTTGCCGAGGCGCTGGCCGAAGGGATTTTTACCGGCCACCCGGACATGCCGGAATTCGTGTTCGAGGCCGACGAGGTCGGCGCGATCATCGACTATCTGCAATCCATCCAGCAGCGGTAACGGCTAGCTCGCTCGGGGTTCAGTGGCCCGATCTCGTTCTTGATCCATCTCAAGAATCTGCGTTTTCGATCGGGCCATACGTTGAGCCAGCCCCTCAGGAGGGCAAGTGGAGCAACTCTCATGACCATGGCTCAGTTCGAATGCGCTATTCCCACTCGCGGCACCCAACCGCACGGGGGATCGCTTGCAACCATGCTGGTGCATGTCGACGTCGCGCGGGACTGCGAACAGAGGATTCAACTCGCTGTTGCTTTGGCCGACCGCTTTCAGGCGACGCTCATTGGCGTTGCCGGGCTGGGGCTGCGCCCCGCTTTCGCCGCGGCAGGCGTCGTCGTCTATCACGAGCCGACGGAAGACGATTGCCGGGCGATGAGCGCGCGCCTGGATGAGATGGGCAGGAGATTCTGCGGCAAAGGCCAGCATCTCAAGCAGGTCGAATGGCGCACTGCTCTCGACCTCCCGAACGAACTTGTGTCACGGGAGGCACGAGCGGCGGACCTCGTCATCGTCGGAGCAAGGCATGCCGCCGGCAACGTGCACGATCTTGCCGATCCCGGCATGATCTTGCTACGCGCCGGCCGGCCGCTGCTGGTGGTGCCCGACGTCGTCGCTCCCCCTCAACTCCGCCGGATCGTGGTCGCGTGGAAGGAGACGCGCGAGTGCCGCCGCGCAGTGCGCGATGCGCTTCCGTTTTTGCAGTTGGCGAACGAGGTTCTGGTCCTCGGAATCGACGAAGCCCAACCGGAAACCGCCAAACAGCATCTCTCCGACGTCGCGGCTTACCTCCGCCGCCATGGCGTGGTCGCGGTGCGCGAGGTGTGGCGGCAACCACGGGGACCCGTTGCCGCCGAGCTTCTTCACCTCGTGCGCGATGAGGACGCCGATTTGATCGTGGCCGGCGGCTACGGACATAGTCGACTGGGTGAATGGATCTTCGGCGGGGTCACGCACGAACTTCTGGCATCCAGTCCGGTCTGTTGCCTGTTGTCGCATTGAGCTCAGGCGGCGCCCTCCGCACCAATCCGATCACGCTGCCGGTTCGACCGACACGACTTTGAAGGTGTGGGATCCGCCCTCATGCCCGTCGATTGAAACATATTCGCCAGGCGCAAAGGCGTGCGCGCCAAACCGGTATCCCGCCTCGTCGTCGTCGGTCGTGCTCGGATCATAATCAAACACCCATCGCGCGTGCTCCGCGCCGCCCGGCTTGTGCGTCAGTCTCCCGATTTCGTTCTCTGCGCCGTTCCAGAACCTGCGCACCCCGCAATGCTCCCGGTATTTCTGCCATAGATGCGGATCGATATGCCCTTTGCTGTCGAGCGGCGCCACGAATTCATGGCCGTGGCGCGCGGAGCCCATCGGAAACTCCTTCGATCGAGCCAGTTCGAGCCGAATGCGCTTGAGCACGTGGGGGAACGACATGGGAGAACTCCTCTCCGTAGTGATCATCGGATCGAGGTTGTCAAAGATAGCGATCCCGCCTTTGATATTTCTCAAATCCAGCCTCGATTCCTGCTCGTGCTCGGCTTGACCTCAGCGGCGAATGAGCTGGTTGTAAACGACGCCTAGGACGATTGCAGCGATCCAGCCGAAGACGATGCTAAAAACAATGCCATCGATCCAAACCCGAACCGATGTCATTGGTGCGACAGAGAACAGCCCAATCCATCCGTGTGACGCGCGCCAATCGGGAACGAGAAGCGCAACTGCCAGGCAGATCACGAACAGGACCACAAGCGCTGCCGAAAGGCCCCATCCGAGAGCCATGATATTAAGCGGGCTATTAGTCGTCGTAACCTGTGTGTTCATCGTTGCCCTCCTTCACCTAACGCAAGCAAGCTTCCGCACAACAGAGCGCGAATATTTCGGGTAGACCCACCAATACGAGGGGTGCGCAATCTGAGGCGGCTAGTATGGGTTGTCGCCCATGTGGTGGAATGGGTCTCTGGGCCCTCCTCGATAGTGGTGACCACCAGTGCTGCGACCCGTAGTGGCAGCGCCCTTAGTGGATTTCGGGTGTTTCATCGAGTGAGGCACTACGGTCTTCGGCCCACCTTGGTAGTGGTGAGCATTCTCATTCTTGTCGGATGTGACTTGGGCGACGGCGGGCGCCGCAATCAACTGAAGCGCCACCGCGATTGCCAGCATTTTGCCTACGGTCATCTTCCTCTCCTAATTTTGTAAAGCCGGTGTATGCATGCCGGTTGCTATTTTCAGATAACCTTAGGTCGCCTTCCCGGATATTGACTTGGATCAAATACTCCTGCCGCCAACAGGGCAGTCTTATGTGCCAGGCGCTCGAGGCGCCGATTGCGACGACGTCTGGATGAGCTTCATTGAGAGCCCTGCGGTTCAAGACGCCTTCGC
>Ga0306920_100014519_pt1 | contig 10755 bp, 8 predicted proteins | sample flu12Cox44000170_FD_204666 | JGI IMG/M metagenome (GOLD analysis project Ga0306920, IMG submission 204666) | Lab enrichment of tropical soil microbial communities from Luquillo Experimental Forest, Puerto Rico - flux4day.12C.oxic.44.000.170 (v2)... | ecosystem: Environmental > Terrestrial >... | reverse complement strand
AAAAACGAACGATCCTGAACCGAATTATTCAGAGAAATCTTGTGATATCCGTGAAAAGATTGACCCGGGGCCTCCTTCTCGAAATTCAGAGTAAGTCCGGGATTATCGTCGACCGGCCGGAAGCTGCCGGCGGCTCCCTTCAGATGGACTTCAACATTGGTGTAAACTCTTCCCCCTTCCCTGACGATTGCCTTGACTCGAGGTCGGTCCTGGCCGTTGCCCCAACCGGTGTTTCGTAGCGCAGAGATGCCCGCGTTGGGGATGAGAATTCGAATTCGCAGGACGTTTGTTCCGGCGAAAATGTCGTCGGCGGGAATTTCTTTTTCGGTTTTCTCCGGCTTCGTTGATTGAGCTTTCTCGGCCGCGTTAGTGTGCCAGATGCAAACTGTAAGTACACATAAGGCAAGAACAATGGGGATTGCCAAGGGCCACGATTCCGCACGGAACCTGCGAGCGAGGCCCGGAGGCCCCCAAGGGATATGTGTTTTGGCAAGGCGTGACGTTGTCTTACTTAGACTCATGGCCATAACTCCATTCGCTGCCCACGACCGCTGTGTTGTAAAAAGCGCTGCTTGATTAACCGATTAATTCTCTTCCCAACCGCGCCGCTCCAATTGCACACTCTGAACACCCTCGGTACGGTTCAATGTGCGGACCAGCTCGTCGGGTGAACCGCCGGGTCGCAATCGAACCTGGTAAATAACAGTCAGAGCAATCCCTTGCTTGCCGGTTCCCATAGAAAGCAATTTTCGATCAGTGATGTGGGGGTCACACTGGCCGTCGAGCAGCTTATTGACGTCCTGCCCCAATCCGACCCGCAGGCTAAGCACGTACTCCGGGTCGTCGTCCACCAGAGGTCCAGGGCGCAGATACATCATTATGAAGGCAGCCGCTGTGACCACGGCCAAGCCTATGATCGCCACCCATGGGTTCTTGGCGCCAATGGCCATGCCCACCACGACGGCGAAAATCACATACGCGGTGTCCTGCGTATCGCGTACGACCGTACGGAATCGAACGATGGATAAGGCACCGACCAGGCTGAAGGCGCGTGCGACATTGTCGCCGATAACCTGGGTTACCATCGCGATCAAGACCGAGAGCAGTACCAGCGTGGTCGGAAATGAAGGAGCAATCGATTCCCCTCGTCGAGTCCAGCAATAAACCCAGGATACTGCTCCCCCGAACAGCAGAGCGAGGATCAGACGGACCAGCACGTCCATCGGCGTGACATTCGGTCCAGTAGCGAAGGGCGATTTCAGGAATTCTGGCATATTGGATCCGCAGACGATTCTGGTGCTTCGGGTGGCTCCACCAGGCCCAAGGCCACAACCGCCAGGCGATATTTGGAAATCCGTTTTGGAGTTAAAGCAAATTTCTCGACCAATTCTTTGAACATCACCGGCATGTCCACGCGAAATTTGAATTCGACGACGTCATGGTTGGCCGAAAGTGTTACACCCGCGTCGGAATTGGCAAACGCGACTCCGTTGAGGGGAACGGCCTGGATGGACCGGTCGACTGTTAGCCTGACAGGCCCATACGGTGTTGCAGCTACCCGGGCAATTCGTTGGTAGGTGATCTGGCAAATCGGCCTCAAACGTCTGGCCAGCAAACGTTGGTGATACCAGAAGCCAGCCCAATCCGCCTCCGGTTCAGCTCCATGCAGTCGACTCAGCTCTTCAACTGGCACTGACGCGCGGCGCTTGCTTACCAGGCCTCGAGTTTTGAGTTTCCTTTCGAGAAACACAATCTTGCTGGGGCCATATCGCCGAACCCGATACTTACTGCGCCCAAAGGAGCCGTTGCGGTGGTAAACGTCGTAATCCTCAGTGTCAAAATAAAGGCTGGCAATCTGATAACCGTCGTTCTGTGCTCCGTTGGAGGCGTTCGGATCGGGTAAGAGGTGGTGTCGGGCCCATTCCAAAATAGCTTCACCCGCGAAGTCCGGAACCTGGAATTTGATTTCCGAGGCGAATTCGCGGCTTTCCCTCACATCTAACGATGGAGATAGGTTTAAACTCACCGGCTTGATCGTTTAACGATGCTACCGCGCAAAACCTCGAAAAAAAAGCACGTTTTCTTCGGCTCCTTTGAAAGGGGCTCTAGCTTGGACGTAAAGACACAAATCTTGTTCAATCGATACAGACAGTTCAGGCACGCCTTCGTGCCGCAGGACCTTTTTACTTCGCTATTATAACCCAGAGCGCAGACAAAAGTTGCAAAAAAGAGCAGTCTGTGCCAAACGAGAATATGGCCCGGCTCACCTTATGGTTTGGTTGGCTGCTCGCATCCCTGACTCTCGCAGCTGCGGCAGAGTACAGGCCACCTAAACACTCTCTTCCTCGGCCGGATTGGCTGGTTAGTTTCCAACATTCACCTCAACAACCGCACTCCGGCCAACCCGTCCAGATTAACGCGCAGGTGCGCGCGAACATCACTAACGTCGTGCTTTTGTACCAGGTAGTTGAGCCTGGAGCCTACATCGAACTTCAAGATGCGGCCTTTACCAATAACTGGGATGCGGCCCCGATGAAGGTTCGAGACCGGGACGAGCAAACATTGGCGTTCCAGGCCGAGCTGCCCGGACCGCTTCAAAAGCACCGCAGACTCATACGATACAGAATCAGCGCCGAAGATTCGGCAGGCAAAACGTTTATAGAGCCGGGTTTTGACCAGACTCCACCGAACGAGGCCTACTTCGTGTACGACGGCATCCCTGCCTGGACCGGAGCAGTTGATCCGAAGGGAAACAACGCAAAATTGACAGCGTCAATAACATTCCCGCCCGAAGCAATGCAGCGAGTTCAAGCTTATCATTTGCTAGGCAAACGACGCTCGATCGAAAACGCCACCTGGCGCGAACATTCACCGGGCAAAGATTATAAGTACACGGGCACCTTGGTGGTGGATGGTGAAGTGTTCGATCACATCGGCTACCGCGCCCGAGGCGGTGTTTGGCGCTACGCGATGGGCAAGAACATGTGGAAGTTCCTTTTGCCCGGGGACCATGACCTGCAAGCCAAAGATGATTTCGGGCACCCCTACTCGGCGAAGTGGAACAAGATCAACCTCCGCGCATGTATCCAACAAGGCGACTACGGAGCCAGAGGAGAACAGGGTTTGTTCGAGAGTGTTGGATTTCGGCTCTTCAATCTTACAGGTGTCGCGGCGCCAAACACCCACTGGATTCAGTTGCGCATCATCGACGAACAGAGCGAAACCCCGAAGGACCAATATCGGGGCGATTTTTGGGGACTCTATCTTGCCATCGAAAACGAGGATGGCCGCTTCCTCAAGACTCATCATCTGCCGAGTGGCAATCTCTTCAAAATGGAAGGCGGCAGCGGAGAACTTCAGCACCACGGGCCCGGCGCCGTCACGAATCGGTCCGATTTGTTCGAATTTATGGGTGCCTATCAACGCGGCAACCTTCCGGGGTCCTGGTGGCAAACCAACTTTGATCTGACCAATTACTATTCCTATCGCGCGATCTGCGAATGCATCCACCACTACGACGTCAGTGACGGCAAGAACTACGATTATTACAAAAACCCGCAAACCGAAAAATGGGAGATAATTCCGTGGGACATTGACCTGACCTGGGCTGACAATATGTATGGGAGCGGCGAGGATCCTTTCAAGCGCCGCGTGCTCTCGCGGCAGGCCTTCCGACTCGCCTACCAAAATCGTCTTCGCGAAATTCGTGACTTGCTTTTCAATTCAGAACAAACAGGACAGATCATCGATGAATATGCGGCCGTGATCTGGGACCGATCCGGAGCCCCGTCGATTGTAGAAGCAGATCGCCGAAAATGGGATTACCACCCGGCAATGTCTGGCGGAATGAGCATGGGGATGGGGATGAAAGCTGGACAGGGCCTTTTCTATGAATCGGCGAAATCGGGTAACTTTCAAGGTATGATTCAATTGATGAAGGATTATGTCGAGTCTCGCGGCGCCTGGATCGATTCCGCGCTTTTGAATGATCCAACGATACCTTCTGCGCCCAGGATCGTCAGCTCTGGCCCACCAAATTTCCCTCAGGACCAGTTGCGTTTCCGAACTTCGGAATACAAAGGAGCTAATTCTTTTGCCGCCATGAAATGGCGTCTGGCTGAAATTACTCCAGCAGGCAAGACCTCCGGTGCGTCTCACCCGGAGCAAGGTCCGCTCGAAATCAACGCTCTTTGGGAAAGCCCGGAGATGTCCAACACCGATTCGACGATTGAGATTCCGGCAGGAGTAGCCAAATCGGGCCATACATACCGGGTACGGGCTCGAATGAAGGATTCGACGGGACGCTGGAGCCATTGGTCGGGTGCGGTGGAGTTTGCGGTGCATTAGATCGGGGTTGTCGAGGAGGAGGACGATATAATGGCTGCGGCTGTCAGCTTACTCAGCCCTGATTGCGGGTTTTAAGGTCCAGGCTTGCAGACGAGCAACCTCCAGCACCTTGGGAGCCCGGAAGTTTTCTCGATGAATGATCCAGCCGCCGAAAAGACCCGGAGTGTCCTCAGCTATATGACGCGGGGTGAGTATCTCAACGTTGTTAGGAAGTTCCAAGCTACCGTCCAAGGGCGATGAGCCATGTTCTTTATAAGCGTTGTACACCTCAGCCAGCCCAATAAGAAAGGTAGCGGGAGGTATGGGATCGGGTCCAATAAAGACTCTGGCCGGAACTCGATGCTGGGTCTGAACGAAATTGGCGACATCCATTGCCGCCATTCGAAAGGCGGACCAGTCCAGATGAATTTTTTCGTTCATCTGCGGGGGAGGTCCGTCCGGTCCGAGCAAGCCACCAGCAACAATAGGAAAGGCAGGTGTCTTGCCAGCGATAAGCTGGCTGACCGCCGCGACGAACAACTCAAACTGATCTGCCGGCGAGTAGGAACGATTTTCCAGGGTAATAAAGTCTATCCCATTCGTGCTTGCGGCTACTAGACCTGAAGCGAGCAGAGATAAATCGTCGGTCGACGCGCCCTTTTTGCGCAACGGGTCAGCGTAGATAGAAGGCAAGTCCCCCGCTGTGATGAAGCGGACTCCAGGAATGGCTTTGATGTGGTCGATGTATTGCGCGAACCGTTCGAACGCCGCATCTGTTTCCGCCGGCGTCCGCTGTGGCGGAGCTTTCCATTGTTCAGGCGGAGGATTTGCGCCCCGGCTGAAATTAACTCCATCCCAGAATTGCAGGTGAATCCACTCGCAGGGGTGGTAGAAAATGCTGATTAGTCCGCCATTTTCTTCCGATTGCAGGCGACGCGCGATTTCGGACACCTTTTGTTTAGCCGGTTCGACAGCCGCCGGGTCGTGCAGTTCCATTCGCGTGTAGTTTGGCCCCATGTGATAGACATTCAGGGCGCCAGCATACCAAAACGGTTTATGATTCAATCCCACATGCTCACCTTCATCCACGTAACAAGGCGTACCTGAGGGAGCGACACCAATGTTCTTTAAGGCCGCGATGGTTTGTGATCCCCAGGACGAACCGGGTTGTCCATAGCAAACAAGCGTGCTTTTCTGAAAAATCCGGCGGACATCGGCAGCCCCGGGCCCTTCCCGTCGCTCGAACTCGGCCATTCCATCCAACAGACCGCAATCAGCCAGGTACTCGGTGGGCGTGGGATGAACGGAATGGAAGTTGGCGTGAAAGCCGATATCATGCTTCCGCAGCGCCTCGATCACATCGCGACGACCGCGTCGCTCAAGCACGCGTGCCTTTTCTCCAACGACTTTGAAGGTGGCACGAATGTGACGCTCGGTGAGCATGTCCGCCAGGCGTTTGCACGCGTCGTCATCGGCCAGTGAAAGATAGTCTTCCGTGTCGAACCAGAGAATAACATCGACGCGAGGAGGTTCCGCTGAATGAGCGCGGAAGCCCGCAACCAGGACGCAAATGAGGACGCCAAAAGCGAGTCGATGGGATGCTTTCATTGCCGATTCTTAGGCGGATTCTCGCTGTGGCTCAAGCCTGGATGTGACAGGACAAACAGCGGCAAAGCTCTCCCTGCCGCATGATGGTCCGTTTCCGAACCGCATCATTACCTGGTCCGAAATCGTAGGTCGGAACTTTGTCATGGCTGAATTCTCTTCCTCACTTTTTCACTGATCTGCCCGAAAACCTCTGACTGACCGGCATAGGAAGTAAGCTGGCACTTCACATGCTCAGTGGAATACTCAAATTCAGCAGCCGACAAATTGAACCCGCTCCTTACGAAACCACCAGCATCGTTGAAAACTCTGGCCGTCGCATTGCTCGGGATCGCGCTCGCCACGGCTGCGATTCCAAACGCACTTGCAACAAGGGGCGTGGTGATGTCGGCGGAGGGGGCGGTGGTGGATTAGTTGAGACCTGAAACAAGTAACCTCGTTTTGTTCCTCGGTCACTTCCATCCGCTGCTGGTGCATTTACCCATCGGGAGTTTAGTTCTGCTTGGGGTATTAGAACTACTGAACGCCTTTACCCGTTGGAAAGATGCCACGCAAAACAGCCGGGTGATTCTTGGCTTCGTATGTGTCACAGCTCTGATTTCGGCTTTCTGTGGTTTGATGCTGGAAAAGGCCGGCGGTTATGAACCACAACTGCTCAAATGGCATCGAGCGGCAGGACTTGGCTTGGTTGGAGTCTCGGTTATCACGTTGCTTTTTCGCCATTTGCAGTGGCGTTGCACCTATAGGATTTGTTTGGCAGTAGCGCTACTGTTGCTGGTTATCGCCGGCCATTCAGGAGGCTCGATTACCCACGGGCGTGAGTTCCTTACTCAATATGCTCCCGCGCTCGTGCCATCGTTTCTTCGAGAGTCGCGGCCAGGGCACACCATAGTCGAGGCCGCCTGCCCTCTGATGGAGCGCCCAGTGTTCACGGGCATCATTGAACCCATCCTGCAGGAACGATGTGTGTCCTGCCACGGTGCCGAGAAGCACAAAGGGGAACTTCGGCTCGATACGTTAAACGGGTTGCTGCGAGGTGGACAGGATGGCCCTGTGGTCAAAGCCGGCCACGCCACGGATAGCCCTCTCGTTCAGTCTATACTGTCACCTCTGGACGCTGATGGCCACATGCCGCCCGAAGATCACCCACAGCCGACCGCTGAGGAAATCTCATTGATTGAATGGTGGATCAACGGGGGCGCGCCCGCCGCTGCAAAAGTTGTTGACCTGAGGCCAACACCTGAAGTTCAACGTCTCTTCCAGATCGTTTCGAGACGGCATGAGCCACCCAGGTGATTGGGGGAATTTCCGTGAACCGACTTGCACCAAACGTCACTTCATCAGAGCAGGCCCCCCGTGCAGTCGTGGCTTCAGAATTTCACCGTCACTTGTGCGGCCACCAATTGCTCTCCTTGTTGTAGTGATGCGTTCCGGTGCCCGAAACTATATTGCAGTTTGGTCTGGAGATGCCGTGTGAAGCGATATCCTAACGCCAGATCAATCCGGTACATGTCATTGCCCCAGGGGACCTCAGCTCCAAAGCCGTTATTGATTTTTGCGAAGAGTTCCTGGTTCCACCTCGCTGCAGCGTAAAGACCCGAAGTGATTTTGTATTTAACCTCCAAATAGTACGCGATCAAATCAGCATTCCCCACGTTGGGTACCTCAAACCGGGAGAGGAAGACTTCCCCCCACAATTGCCATCGCCGAAAGGAATAACTCACTTCATAATCCAGCGTGTATTGGAAATAGTCGCTAATGGTTTTCCCCGACGGCAACTCATCGGACGCCTCCGCCGTAAGATAGGGACCTAAACTGAAGGAAATTCCGTGATTCCAGTCTGGGGCGGGGCGGAATCCAAGCCGGCCGCTAACGGTGGGGTATCGCCACAGCGAACTGTTCAGCTCCCAGGAATCGGGGTGTGAAGAAATGGCAGCATTCTTCAGGTCCAAGGCGTAATCGAATTTTCCAATGCTTCCAAAAGCGCTCCAACCTGTGGTGTAAACCGGCCCCCAAATCACTGGCAACCAACTGTCTTTCTGGTCAGGAACGCTTCGACGAGCCAGAAAGTCGGCCGGAGAGGTGGGGATATCATCGTAAGAAACCGGGGTGAGATTTTCGTAGGGTAGTGGAGCCGTAATCAAAGGGTTTTGCCAGGAATCGTGGCGCTGAACCCAACTACCCACAACCGTGGCGAACTTCCCGAATTGCAGATTGAGCCGATTGTCGTCCCACGGCGTCCACCGCAGCAGGTACTCATCAAGACGCGCGTCAAAGTCCTTTTCACCGGGATCAAAACCCCTATCGAGCCTCGCCTGTAAAAAAGCATAAATGTGAGGGCCGATCTGTGTATCGAGAAAAAAAGTAAGGCGCGGATTGAAGAAACTTTCGTCTTCGAAAAGCAACCCTGGAGGTCGTTGATCTACGTAATAGCCTTCCTGATCCAGCAAGCCTGTTAGATTAGCTCTGAACACGCCGTCCTGGCTCTTGACGCTGAGCTTATTGTCCAACTGGTCAAGCCATTCCTGGCCATGAGCCTTCGCCATGAAAACCAGCATGACCATTCCCAGGAAAGCCTTCATGCTGGTCGCTATTTCTCGTCAAAATCGACATGGATGGCCTGACCCGATTGCAGATCAATGGGTTTTTCATAAACGTGCTTCTCATCGATCCAAGCCTTCAGCAGGAAATGGCCCGCCGGCAAATCCTGCAATTTGTAGACACCATTGGTTTGGGTGGTGATGAAATAAGGAGTGTCGAGCACCAGAATAATGCCCCTCATGTGTTTGTGGATTTCACAATACAGTTTCACTACCCCGGGCTTTTCGAAGACCTCGACGGGCGGGCGGTCGCTTTTGCGATAACGACCCAGGTCGAATCGCTTCGGCTTGGAGTAAGAGAATACGTTATGGTAAAAATCGTCTCCGTTTGGAAACGTCACGCTTGCTCCGACCTGAACAGGGAGAAGGGCTGGGCGGAACTGCGCTCCCAGCTGCAGAACCTCGTTGGTTAGCCGGTTTGAAGTTCTCTGCGGCGTTAGGAATTGGCCTTCGAGGTAAACCACGGCGATAGGAGGGTCAGGCGGAGTAATTTCGCCCACTTGCCCCGCGTACCGAAGCGGCGGAACGCTCCAGGGTTGTGGTCTGGGCAGGCTCACCCTGCCCTCGACCGCAGCCTGCCCGAAAACACAATAAGCGGTGAACTGGAGTAACACACAGCAGACAGCTTTTATCTCAGTCGAGCATTTCACGCTCAAACAAATACAATTAGAGGCCTGCCCAGTAATAGAAAAAACTATTTCGGTACGCGCAAAATCCGCACGGGGCCCTGGATCTTGAGTGGAATTGGAGGACTCTTCGTTCTGTTCAAGGGTCCGAGAAGGACATAAACGCCCGTTCTCCTCGAACTTAGCATGATGTTAAACGATTGCGGGATGACTCCCGGCGCAGTCTTCATGGGGTCTTCACGGGTCCTCCGATTTTTTCTGCTTGGCTTGCGGGTTCTTGATGCATATTTGAGTGGCTTAAGTTTCTCCGGGCCAAATTATGGCAAATACAGAAGCGTTTTCTTGCCTGCTGGTTGATGACGACGTGGGGTTTACCTCGATGCTGTCAAGAATCGTCACCCAAGAGGGTGGCAAGCCGATTTCATGTCACACCGTCTCTACCGCCCGCGAACAGGTCGACCGAAGCGAGTTTGACCTTATTATCCTCGATAATGGTCTACCGGATGGTTCTGGCTACGAGTTCTATTCGCATCTCGCGCGGAAATCTCCCTCGAGTGTAGTGGCGATGGTAACAGGCGCGCCTGAGCTGTCGCAGGCGGTCGAACTGACGCGCAATGGGCTTTTTGATTATCTCACCAAACCATTGAACGCGAGTGCCTTCGCTGCTCTGCTTCGACGAGCCAAGCTTCGCTTGCGCCACGCCACGCTAGACTCCGACACGGATGTTTTTCTGGGAGACTCCCCGAAAATACGCGAGGTTGTCTTACAGCTTCAGCAGGCGGCTCGACACCCGGGTGCCACGGTGCTCCTCTTGGGGGAGACAGGCACCGGCAAAGACTTGGCCGCCCGTTGTCTCCATCAACTAACTTTCAATCAAACGACCACCAGGGCCGCTTACGTCGCTTTGAATTGTCCCAACGTTCCGGCCGATATGTTTGAATCGGAACTATTCGGCAGTGAAAAGGGGGCTTACACCGGCGCCGATCGTAGGCGAACAGGATTGGCAGGGGCGGCCGAGGGCGGCACCTTGTTTCTGGATGAGGTGGCGGAAATTCCGCTGGAGCTCCAGCCCAAGCTGTTGAGGTTTCTCGAAACGCACGAGTACCGTCCTTTGGGAGCCACAAATCTGTTTCATTTCAACGGCCGTGTTGTCGCAGCCACCAACCGGAATCTGGCAGACGAGGTTCGCTCCGCACGCTTTCGGGAAGATCTCCTCTATCGCCTCGATGTGTTCAGCATTCGTTTGCCATCCCTGCGCGAGCACTTGGGAGACCTGCAGACCATCGCCGAGGCGTTGTTGCTTCGACTGTGTGACAAGTACGGCCGGTCAAAGCCTCGCCTAAAGGAACAGGACCTGCGCGCATTGCAAACTCATACCTTCCCGGGGAACGTGCGAGAACTACGCAATTTACTTGAACGTTCTCTGTTGCGAACCGAGCCCGCGGCCAGCGAACTCACAATGGACCTCGAATGGCTGAAGGGCGCCAATTCCGTGTCCTCGAGCCGCGCGGCGCCCGTGCCTGCGCTCCCGCTGCCGACTAACCGTGACTTGAGCGCTTTAGAGCGGCAGGAGTATGACTTAATTGCCAGGACCCTCA
>Ga0306920_100014518_pt1 | contig 10755 bp, 11 predicted proteins | sample flu12Cox44000170_FD_204666 | JGI IMG/M metagenome (GOLD analysis project Ga0306920, IMG submission 204666) | Lab enrichment of tropical soil microbial communities from Luquillo Experimental Forest, Puerto Rico - flux4day.12C.oxic.44.000.170 (v2)... | ecosystem: Environmental > Terrestrial >... | reverse complement strand
GACATAAAATCTCATGGTGCAGCTTCCTCCAGCTGTTCACCCTCTGGCACGTACGATTCTCGTTGCCTGGCCGCATGGAACATCTTCTCGATTAAGTCTGTAAGCAACGACTCCATTTCGACTGCCAATCGCTCGACGCGCCGTGAAAAATAGCTGAATGCGACCAATGCCGGAATCGCGATGGCAAGACCGACGATGGTGGTGCTGAGAGCCTCGCCGATACCGGATGCAATCCCTTTGAGGTCCGCCGTCGACATTGCTCCGGAACCGATATTGGCAAACACTTTGACCAAGCCAGTGACCGCGCCGAGGAGGCCGAGTAGGGGCGCAATTCCAACAACGATTTCGAGGATGAAAAGCCCGCTTTCCATGCGGACAATCTCCTGGCGAGCTCGTGATTGCACCACCTCGAGCGTCTCCTGTTTGGTTGCTTTAAACGGTCTGACGGCAACCTCAACCACCCGGGAAAGCGGCGATGTGTCATCCTGGATCAGGTGCCGGAGATGTTCAGGATCATCTCCGGGTTTCAATTTATTAATTTCCCTTTCGATCCGGACAGGAATAATCGCACGCCGCCGCAGCGCAAACATTCGAAGCAGAATGACAGTCACCGCGACGAATGAAATCGTCAGAAGGAATGCCATAAAAACACCGCCCTTGATAAAGAAATCTTGAACGTTCTCGAAGAGAGCCAGGTAATACATAACAATTAGTAAGTGAAATTAAAACTCATGGTGAATTCCATGCGGTCGTGAGTTAGTAGAGGAGCGAGTTCGTCAGGCATTGGGGGTATGTCTGCTTCAATAATTGACTGGAGCGAGGTGGAAGCCAAAGTTTCGTTGGATGAATTGCGGATTACGTGGACATCTTCCACTTTTCCGTCAGGACGCACGTAAAATCGAATCTCGACGGTTCCGATATTAATCAGGTCGCCCCGTTCGCGAACGTAAAAATACCATCGAGAACCAACAGCATCCTGAACCGCCTTTTCGAATCTTCCTTTGGGCGTCCCGATAGCGGCGATTGAGGATCTTCCACGGTTGCTGACATTGCCCTGCAACCGGGTCACACGCTGCTCTTGCCGATAGGCTGTTGGCGGCGCGCTTTGCCTCTGGGGAACAGTCACCGCCCGCCGGGAAGGGGTTGGCCGCGGCGTGGGTGTGGGTCTGAGCATCGCCAGCTCTTCGTCGGACGGTATCACCTCAGGGGGTGGCGTCGGCGTGGGTGTGGGTCTGAGCATTGCCAGTTCTTTGTCGGACGGTATCACCTCAGGGGGTGGCGTCGGCGTAGGTGTGGGTCTGAGCATCGCCAGTGCTTCGTCGGGCGGTATCGCCTCAGAGGTTGGCGTCGGAGTCGGTGCAGGCGTCGGAGTCGGTGCAGGCGTCGGAGTCGGTGCAGGCGTTGGGGTCGGTGCAGGCGTTGGGGTCGGTGCAGGCGTTGGGGTCGGTGCAGACGTTGGAGTCGGTGCAGACGTTGGAGTCGGTGCAGACGTTGGAGTCGGTGCAGACGTCGGAGTCGGTGCGGGCGTCGGAGTCGATGCGGGCGTTGGAGTCGGTGCGAGCGTGGGTGCGGGTCTCGGAGTCGGTGCAGGCGTCGGCGTCTCCTCCGCCTTCGATTCCTCCTGTTTCTCTTGCTTCATCTCTTCCTGCAGAAGCGCCAATTGAGGCCCGGGATCTTTTGAGAAAGCGCTTCCCTTGTCCGCCAACGAATATTGCTCGTCCTTAAAACCGATGTCAGGGGTGTCTTTTCCGTCCTGCGTAGGTATAGGAATATCACCTTCTGCCGGTTTTTCGCTTGCGGCAGCCGTATCCTTATCCGACTCAAACATTGAGTCGACAGGCTTCTGGTCCGTCTTCTGATCATCGTTCGTTCGCAGGTACTGACGCTCCTGCTTTTCCGGCTCCGGCGGCGGGGCATCAACAAAAGTAAGTTCGGGCGGCGTCTGTTCTTTCTCGGGAGGCAGAGAGACATCTGGCCAAAGTGCCACCAACTTGCTAGCCGCAAGGATGATAATGATGTGCAAAACCAGCGAGCCTACAATCGCCAGTATTATTTTCTTCCTATCCGACATGGACGAACCGCGCTAGAACCCTTGAAAAGCTCAGTTGATTGGAGATGAGTCAAGCTTTTTCTCGTATTTGCACATTAATCACTGGCGAAGCCGTGCCTCAGACCAGACAGATGGAGGGTATGGTTTTGCTTTTCAAGGACTCCGGAAAAAGTGATTACCCCTGCGAGGTTCCGAGCCGCACAACCGCGTCTTGTCGCAAGCACCCGATGATATCCATTGTGGAAATTCGCGCGCATCGGGCGATATCAGGGCCCTTGCCAATTTTCTGAAGCGCTCTTCCATTTTTTGTTTGTCGCATCCAATCTTCAAGATCATCTCCGACTCGTTCGTAGAGCGCACGAACGAGGATGGCGGAATCTGACAGCCGATCATCCTCAGCCAAACGCGCGATGAGAGCGCCGGCGGCAACCGCATCTTCAAGGCTGAACTCCTCTTGCGTACCGGCGCAGACCAGCAACAGGTTCTCAGGCCGCCTGCGGAACAGGTAATCGGCCAGCGCATCGATGTTAAGCAGAGCGCCGATCAACACCTCCGAAGCTCGTCGCATACTTCGAATAGCAGCCGTCCCATTGGTCGTTGTCATGACCACTTTGCGTCCAATCGTTTTCTCAAATTCGTCCGGCGAATTTCCAAGGTCGAATCCATGCGGCGGCAAGCCGTCCCGTTCTCCCGCAAGGAGCAGTTCGGGCTCCTTCAACTTGCGCTCTCTAGCTTCTTCTACCGAGTTGACCGGGAAAATCTCCAACGCCCCCGCACCCAGACCTGTAATCATAGAGGAGGTAGCGCGCAGAACGTCGAAAACGACAACGGTTACATCGCTCAAATCCGTTGAAGAAAGCCGCACAATTTCGCTGGGACAGAGGGCTACGTCGATCATCCCTTTTTTCGGTAAGTCATACGCCAGTGATGAAACAGGTATTGTTGAGCGTATCCTGCATAAACTCCAAAGTACATTGACGCAAACGCCTTCATCTCTGTTATCGAAATCTTTCCTCGCCCCTTGAAATAAACGTCGCTTAACATCCGTGCAATCCAAACGTCGATCGGAATCGCGTCCAGCCTTTCATAAGCAAACAGAAGCACGCAGTTTGCAATCTTTTCTCCCACACCTGGCAACCGGACCAGCGCGTGCCGGGCCTCTTCAGTCGACAATATCCGAAGTGCTTCCAGATCAATCTCTCCGCCAACGACCATTCGTGCTGTTGAGAGTAGATTCTGCGCTCGAAAGCCAAGCTTACATTCAATGAGTTGTTCGAGTCTCACTGCCGCAAGAATCTCTGGGCTTGGATACGAAAATGCGCAAAGATCGTCGCACTGCAAACGCCGTCCGAACCGGGATCGGATTGCCAGCGAGATTCCCCGAATCTGAAAAACCCGCTTCATCGCCGACGTCAGAAATGTTGCCAGGCATTCCCATGCGGGCTGGCGAATAATTCGAATACCTGCGCTATATTCCGCCGCAAGCTTCATCGTAGTGTCGCCGGGGAAGCTGGTTAGGATTTGTTCGATGGGATGGTCCAATGCCAGATAGCGCGCTACAGAATTCGCGTCCACTCCGCCGAATGAGAGCGCGTCGCCATGCTGTTCCAAATAGGCGAGTTTTTCGCCAATCGTTCCCACAAATCCACTATTGTGGGGCATCCAATGAAACACCTGTCCCGAACTAAGCGTCTTCTCGAGATTGAAGTGCGAAGCTGGGAGAGATTGAAGAAGCACGGGAGGGAAAATTCACCACAGAGACACAGAGGAACAGCGATTTCGGATTGCGAATTGCGAATTGCGGATCGAATTTGAAGAAAGAAGTTTGAGACGGAGAACTGCGCACAAATCCGCAATTCGAAGTTCGCTATCCGCATTTTTCTTCACGGTGAGAGTCGATCGATCCGCCAATTGTTGTCTTCCTGCCTGGAGTAAAGAAAACGGTCATGCAACCGATTTTCGCGCCCTTGCCAGAATTCGAATCGCTCAGGGCGCACAATGTACCCACCCCAAAACTCCGGAACCGGAGGCGCACTGCTCTGATACTCCGCTTTGATCTTCTCGAGCCTGCGCTCCAACAGTTCCCGACCCTCGATAATGGAACTCTGCTTTGAAATAATCGCGCCAAAACGACTTCCAAGCGGCCGCTTGTTGAAATAAATTTCAGATTCTTCCCGGCTAACCTTTTCAGCGATCCCTTCGATCTGGATCTGGCGCTCAAGCCAGGGCCAATGAAAATTCAATGCCGCCCGCGGATTTTCCGCCAGGTCGCGGCCTTTCCTGCTTTCGTAGTTGGTGAAAAATATCAGACCCCGCTCACTAAAACCCTTAAGAAGGACAATACGGGCAGAGGGTACGCCTTGCTTCGAGGCGGTAGCAAGAGTCATAGCGTTGGGCTCACGATCCCCTGCGGTTCGAACGGATTCGTCAAACCACTGTTTAAATTGCTCAAACGGATCAGGATTCAGCTCACTTCGGTGTAAGCCACGCAAAGTGTATTCCTTGCGCAGCGCCTCAACATCTACGGTCAATTCCATGATTTTGTGCACTATAGCTCAATTGATGGCGGCGCAGAATTAAGTTAACCTCAGCCAGATTCGTCGTTTCGAAATATGGATCGCTTTGCCGGATCACTATGAAATCCTTCGCATTGGCCTTGCTTACCTTCATCTGTCTGGGGCGTTCGGTGCTCGCCCAGTACTCGGTCCAACTCGATCTTACAGAACAAAAGGTTTACCTCCTGTACCATGATCGCGCTGTGATGGAGTCACCGGTCTCTTCCGGAAGACCCGGCCACCTCACGCCGACCGGATCCTTTAGTATCACCAACAAGGATTTGAACCATGTCTCCAGCATCTACGGCCGCATTGTTGATCGCTCAGGTAGAACCGTGGTCCTAGATGCGGATGTTGACATGCCGAAGCCGGCAGGGACTCGATTCGTCAAGGCGCCCATGCGCTATTTCATGCAGTTTGCTCCCGGGATAGGGCTTCATGCGGGTTACTTGCCGGGTTACGCGGCTTCTCACGGATGCGTCCGAATGCCCGAGGAAAAGGCGATAGCGTTTTTTCAAGCCGTTTCGGTGGGTACTCCCGTCACAGTGTTTGGCAGAGCGCCGCGGGCGCGTCAGTATCAGGTGAACAATAACGGAATCTACAATCAGCGTCCCTACAACCATTTCGGCGGCGACTCCAGAAACAATTACAGGGGACGGGTGGTATTCCCGCCTCCTTTCGGCTTTTGGCCGTTCTAGAAGCCTCGATCGAGACCTGGAGGGCGTCCGGTCCCTCATCGATGGAAACTTGCTTTGGTCGCGAAAACCTGTGCGTCGAAGGTTGCGGGTTTTATTGGTTCGCCGGCTGCAAGGGACTGCAGCCCTCAAGGTCAATAACGGCCATTGAAGCCCTACCGTACCCCGACTCGTATTGCCCAATCTTCTGTTCTTCCAATCTTCCATTCTCCCGCGTTGCAGGAGGCCTTACGCTAATAATAGTTATCCCCTTCAATTCTTCCGGTGCCGACAATTTTGCCTTGGCCATTTACCAGATAGAACTTGCCGTACTGCTCTTCGGGATCTTTGAAATCGATAGCCCAATACCCATGCTCAGGACGCCAGGAAGCCCGAGTCACCTTCGACAGCGGATAGGGGTATTGTTTGTTTGCACGGCTCGCAATGGCAATGGCCGTCTCCTTGGGGATCCGGCCAGGGGCGTAGCTGTCGTCCGTTGATTCGCAACCTGCGAGAAGGATGAGAGCCAAGAAGGGTGCCATGTAACGCATGATTCGAATCGTAAGGGGTCGGGGAGCGGATTTCCAACTTGAAATCGTGCCGGTAAGCGGACAGTGTCGCGAATTCAGGAGGCGCACAAAGTAACTATTCATCTTCTTTGCGGGATCTTTGAAACCCGATCTGGCTAAGTAGCGCGCACGGCGACTTGCGTAATGATCAACGGCATGTTTTTACTGGCAGCGTTTCTCACAGGCGCGATTGTCGGTTCCTTTCTGAACGTCTGCATTTATCGTATTCCGCGGGATATCTCCATTATGAAGCCCGCGCGGTCCTTTTGTCCGCATTGTGAGCATCCCATACCCTGGGCACAGAACATTCCGTTGCTCAGCTGGCTCGTTCTGCGCGGGCGTTGCGGATATTGTAAGAAACCCATTGGATGGCGCTATCCTTTGGTCGAGATACTCACAGCTGTTCTGTTCGTCGTGGCCGCGTCTTCCGTCGCGTTCCCAACTTTGGTGGCGATCCTCGTCTTTCTCTCTCTGCTCGTTGTCATAACATTTATTGATATTGAGTTTTTCTTGATTCCCGACGTCTTAAGTAAAGGCGGATTGGCAGCGGGACTCGCATTCAGTTTTCTGATACCGCAACTGCATCATACTTCGTCCGGTTTAACAGCCATTGGACGCGCGGCGGCAGGCGCTCTTTCCGGGGGACTCATTCTTTGCCTCGTAACCGAGCTGGGAAAGCTCGCGTTTGGACGTTACAAAGTATTCTTCAGCAGTTCGACCCCGTTCAGCTTCGGAGTGGCTTCCAACGGCGAGCCGCACATTCTGATTCAAGACGAAGCGTTTACCTGGAGTGAACACTTTTTCAGGAAGTCGGACCGGATACTGGTACGTGCTGACGAGGTCTCTCTTAACGGGAAGGAATTCAAAGACCTCGAACTGAACTTCTACGCAGATCGGATCGTCACAACGCGTGAAACGATCGCTCTGGCAGACATCGTCACACTTCACGGAAAAATGCGATATGCTGAGTTTCCGCGTGAGGCAATGGGACTTGGGGATGTGAAATTAATTGCCGCAATTGGTGCGTTCACCGGATGGCAGGGTGTTCTTTTCACCATCCCTGTGGCCTCGGTTCTCGGAGCTGCTGTTGGCCTTACGGCGTTGGCATTTGGCAAACGCGAATGGTCGGCAAAGATTCCATTTGGCCCCTATTTAGCTGCTGGCGCCATCCTCTGGCTATTCTGCGGGCATCAGCTGATCTCATGGTATAGGGGGCTCCTGTATTAAGTCGTTGCGCAACTAATCGTCCTTCGTCCTCGAACTCGTCCGTCGTCGTCCAAAGTGGTAGTTTAAGGTAAAGCGGATTTTTTCAGCCCGATCCGTTCCCTTGCCTTGGCTGACCGCAAGTCTCTTAGCTGTCACTCGGAGATCGGACCCTGCCGTCGCCCCGTTACAGCGCCATTCTCGGGAAAATCGTCGCAGGAAAACAAATTCTTAACCGATAGTAATAGCTTTCAACGGAATGTGATCGATGCAGTCCGAGCAAAGGCTCAGCGAGACAAAAAGTCGGAGGGGACAGAGCCCGTCCCTCCCATGACACCTCTGACTCCTGAACTCCTGTTCGCTGTTCGCCGTTCGCCGCGCTGCAGGCCACTCCTCTATCCCCCGCCCCTCAACAATTCCTTGGCGTGTTCAACAGCCGATTTGCTTTTTCCTCCCAGCATCCGCGCGAGCTCCTCGACTCGCTGGTTGCCTATCACCTCCGTCAGTGCGGTTCGTGTACGTCCCCCGGTTGCCTCTTTACTCACGAAAAAGTGGCATGTCGCAGCCGCCGCAACCTGCGGCATGTGGGTTATCGCCAGGACCTGCCGGTCCCTGCCCAAGGAACGCATCTTCGCGCCGATTGAGTGAGCAATCTCTCCACCCACGTTAGCGTCAATTTCATCGAAAACCAGCAACCCAACGGAATCTTGTTGAGCCAAGGCCGTTTTGATCGCTAACATCAAACGCGAGATCTCTCCGCTCGACGCGATCGCTCGAAGAGGTTTGGTCGGCTCGCCTGGATTGGGGGCAAAGAAAAATTCCATCGTCTCCAGACCGGAAGCAGCAGGCTCCGGTCGCGCGCTGATTTGAATTTCGAAGTCCGCTTGCTTAAACCCCAGATCTTTCAGATGCGATCGAATGACCTGAGCAAGCTTCGCCGCAGCCTGGGATCTGGCGTTGGTCAATTCATTCCCACGCATTTCAAGCCTCTTCCGTACCGCCTCGATTTTGGAATCAATCTGAGCGAGCGCTTGATCGCGCCGGCTGAATCGCTCTACCAGCAGAGTCAATTCCTGTTTCAACGCAATAAGTCCCTCTTCGTCACGGTTATGCTTGCGCTGCAATGAATGAAGAAGATTTAGTCTGTCCTCTATCTTTTGGAGCGCTTGGGGATCGATTTCAACCCGGGCCTGATAGTCGACCAGGTTGCGCTCCAGATCCTCCAATTCAATCGTCGCGGCTTCATGACAGCGCAGAAAATCGGTTGCCAATGTATCCAGCCGATTCAACTCGCGCAATTGGCGAGCGACGTCAGCTAACTGGCGCAATATGGAATCTTCGGCCTCCGAAAGTCGTTGCAGAATCGCTCCCGAAACCTCTAAGAGGCGTCGCGCGTTGGAACCGGTACTATGTCGGGCTTGAAGAGCCTGCAATTCCCCAATCTTGAGGTCCGCCGCTTCAAGTTCCTGACGTTGGTATCGCCAAAGCTGCAGATTTTCATCGGTTGTCTGCAAGAGCAACTCTTCGCGCTCTTTTTTGAGCTTGTTAAGCAAGTGATACTCATTTTGATACGTCTCCAGAAGTTTCCGGGCGCCGGCAAACCCATCGACTAGGGCCAATTGATTTTCTGTTGAGAGCAAAGATTGATGATCGTGTGGGCCGTGCAGGTCGACCAGGCCATCACCGATCTGCTTCAAGAAAGTCACAGTTGTCAGCGAGCCATTTACGAACTGGCGGTTGGTTCCGGTACTCGAATAGATTCTTTTCAGAAGAAGCTGGCCATCTTCACATGGATCGATCCCCTGTTGTTCCAGGGTTCGATCGATACCCGAACTCTCGTCAAGTTCAAAGGCAGCCTCAACCGAGCACTGATCGGCGCCGGCCCGAATCAGCGTTTTGTCCGCACGTTCTCCGAGTACCAACTTCAACGCACCGAGGATAATCGATTTTCCGGCACCCGTTTCTCCCGTTACCACGGTGAAGCCCGGCGCCAAATCCCAGTCCAGCGACTCGACAAGAGCAAGGTTCCTGATTCGTAGCGATCGCAGGGTTGCGGGCACAGATCGATTATGTAAAGGTGCCGCGGTATTTTTTCAATAGATGCAGTTGAACCGCCTCACGTATACCGATCGCGCCTTGAAGAACAGTCAGCCGTCCGGAGGCAGAATGATCATTATATGGGAGACTGCAAACTGACGATCACATTTCTTGGGACCGGGACGTCGGCGGGAGTGCCCATGATTGCCTGCAAATGCGACGTCTGCCGGTCCGAGGATCCCCGCGACAAAAGGCTGCGGTCCTCGATCTACGTCGAAGCAGGCGATCGTTCCTGGGTCGTGGATACCGGCGCCGAATTCAGGATACAAGCGCTACGGGCGGATATTCAAAAAGTGGATGCGGTGCTCTACACCCATGCGCACGCGGATCACATCATGGGATTTGATGACCTTCGCCGCTTTTGTTTGAACAATGGCGACGGCCTTCCCATTTATGCTTCACGTAAAACCATGCAGGATCTTTCGCGGGTCTTCCGCTATGCCTTTTCCGGAGAAGCCCGTTTTCCCGGCTACATTCATCCGGAACCGCACTTAATCGAAGGCCGCTTTTCTTTCGGACAGACCGAGATTTGCCCGATCCCTGTCGAGCACGGGCGTGCGCATGTCTTTGGATTCTTATTTCGTCAGAACGGTCGTGCTCTGGCAGCTTATATAAGCGATTGCAAGACCGTGTCGCCCAAAGGACTGGAACAACTTCGCGAAGTCGAGACACTCATACTTGGCACACCCTGCCGCCGGCTTCATCCTACTCACATGAGCCTTGATGAAGGAATTGCTCTTGCAGAAAGCTTAGGCCCGCATCGGGTGTTCTTTACCCATCTCAGTCACGATTTCGGCCATGCGGCGACCCAGCGCGAATTGCCGCCCAATGTATTTCTCGCGTACGACGGGTTGAAGCTGAGCCTCTAGCCCGAAAATCTCACGAGCCAAAGCGCTCGTGGGATTTTCGCATTGCTTTCCTTATCATTCGTCCTCGTGCTCGTCGTCGTCCTCGTCCTCGAGAAGCTATCAAACCCAATTCAGTCCCGGATCCTGGGGATGACCGCGAAAAGACCGGCGTTGACAAAGCAGGCGGAACAAAGCGAACGCACCAAACCCGCCCATAGGCATTAACTTAATGGCTTTTGGACAATACTTTGTCCCAATGGAAAGAAGCACGGCGGCCTTTGTCCCAAAGGGACAACGGACCTAAGCCCGGGGTTTTCAAACCCCGCGGAACACGCCCCATTAAGCGACTCGCCCTGAAAGAGCGTCAGATTAAGGACTGCATATAGCATCAAGAGATGCCCGCACATAACAGTAATTCAAATACAGTATCAAACGAGATAGCTCCATTTGTTTGATTTGTAGTATATACTCCGCCTCGAAAATAGTCTTGAGTTCAGAACAATACTGTCAGACCTGAAGCAAAAACGAAAGCTTTCGTGGTGAAGGGTGACCTTCTCAAAAATTTACAAATTGGTGTCTGTTTAAGCGTAAAAGCACTCTGCAATTGAGGCATTTTCAGGAGGCTACAGAGTACGCCGAGTACGTGTTTAGCGCCATTGGAGCGGAGCAGCTCGGGCGATTTCGGCTATGAAACTGGTGGCGCGCTGGGCGCAGGTGGCGGCTAGCGAAGTGAGGATTTGCCAAGTTCGCGCGCCTTTT
>Ga0306920_100014517_pt1 | contig 10755 bp, 8 predicted proteins | sample flu12Cox44000170_FD_204666 | JGI IMG/M metagenome (GOLD analysis project Ga0306920, IMG submission 204666) | Lab enrichment of tropical soil microbial communities from Luquillo Experimental Forest, Puerto Rico - flux4day.12C.oxic.44.000.170 (v2)... | ecosystem: Environmental > Terrestrial >... | reverse complement strand
CTTTGTGAAGTGAGCACTGGCGAAGCGCTGTCACGATGGTGTGCGGCGGTGATCGGAAACAATGCATTGTCGGATTTCGCGACCGCACCCACGTGGGTGCAGGATGGAATGCAGGACTTTGTCGACCAGACCGATCCTACCGACCAGAACGCGGACAGCACCGGGTGCGGGATGGCGTTTATTTCCTGGTTGACGAGCCAGGGCTTTGGGCTGGACAAGCTTGCGCAGGGGTTGGTGGCTCTGACCGCGAATGGGACGCTGGCGCAGTTGTACGCGAACCTTACTGGCGACTCGGCGGGGAATGCGTGGCCGAACTTTCACGCGGCTGTGAATGGGCTGGCGGGTGGTGTCACGAATGATGACCCGTTCGGCGGTGCCGTGCAGCCGGCACAGTTGGCGCATTTGACGCCGGGGAATGTGGAGCTGGCTGGGAAAATATTCGGCGGGATTCTGCGGGATCTGGCGGCCGGGAAAGACGGCGAGGCGATTATGATGAATGTGCGGGCGCTTGTCGCGACGGTGCCGAAGGCGCCAGCGGGTGGTGGAGCTTCTGGGAAGTCGAGAGGGTTGACGCCGCCTGGTAAGAGAAAGAGCGCTTAGCGGGGTGCTGCCGGGAGCAGTTGTTGAGCTGCCTGAAAAGCAGGTCCTTCGCTGTGCTCAGGGTGACAAGTCCATAGAGAGTTGAGATCGAGTAAAGGGCCGCGAATCTTTGATGGATTCGCGGCCCTTTCTTGTTCTACGCGTTCGCGGACAAGAGTGTCCGCGCCACATCGGTTAGGGCAGTCGCTGCGCTAATGCCGGTAGCGTTTTCAGCAGGTCGTTGTAAAGGACCATGACAGCAAAAACTACCAGGAAGACGAAAGCGGCCTGGTAGATGCGCTCCTTGATGCGGAGGCTGATGTCGCGGCGCATCAGGCTTTCGATGAGCAGCATAACGATCACGCCACCGTCGAGAATTGGAATCGGCAGCAAGTTAAAGATGCCTAGGTTCAAGCTGATCGCGGCCGTGAGTTCGAGCAGCGGCATCCAGCCTTTTTCGCTGGCTGCTTGGCCAGCGGCCTGACCGATGCGAATCGGGCCTTCGACGGATTTGGGCGAGATCTTGCCTTGCACCATCTTTCGAACCAGTTCGAGAATAAGCAGCGAGGCCTTCTTGTTGGTCTCGATGGATTTCTGGAAAGCCGCCACCGGTGGAAGGGTGGTGACTTTCATGGGCAGGCTCATCACGCCGATGCGATAGCGCTTTTCGCCGCTGCGGGCGACCTCGGCGAGCTCGGGTTGAATGGTGAAGTCGAGCTTTTGGCCGTTGCGAAGGACGGTGAGGACGACCGGCTTGTCTTTCGTCTTGCGCAGCATGTCGACCATGGCTTCGAGCACGGGGACGGGCTGGCCATCGAGAGCTATGATTTCGTCGCCGACTTTGACGCCAGCCTTGGCGGCAGGCATGTCGGATTCGAGTTCGGTGATGGGCATGCCGGGCTGCTTGGCGGACCATCCGGCGAAGCCGACTTCGTTCTGACCGTAGGCTTCGGGGCTGATGGTTTTTTCAAAGGTCTGATCGCCTCGCTTGAACGTGAAGTGAAGTGGCTGGTTGGGGCTCAGGGCCTCGATGGGATCGACTTGTTCCCAGGTCGGATTCTTGATGCCGTTGATTTCAACGATCTGATCGCCCGGAACGATGCCGGCCTTGGCAGCGGGGGTATCTTCGGTGATCCAGCCAACCACGGCGGGTTCATCAAGCACGGCCGGGTATTCGTAATGCACCATGTAAACGAAGGTCAGAAGACCGACGGCGAGGGCAATGTTCATGAACGGGCCAGCGATGGCAATGATGAAACGCTGCCAGCGCGGATGGTTCAGGAATTCGCCGGGATCCTCGGTGCGGTCGTCCATCGGATTTTCGCCCGACATCTTGACGTAGCCGCCGAGCGGGATCGCGCTGATGCGGTAATCGGTTTCGCCGCGCCGGAAGCCGAGCAGGCGCTTGCCGAACCCGATGGAGAAGACTTCGACGCGCACTTTGAAGAATTTGGCGGCGGCGTAATGACCCCACTCGTGAATCAGGATCATGATTCCGAGGACTGCTGCCATGGCCACGACTGAGATCAAGAAATGCGACATAAGATTCCGAAGAACTCCATTGTATTAGTGAGCTGAAGTTGCGCGCGGCACGGGGGAAGCGCCGGCGCTCATTTTTTCGACGCGCTCCCGAGCAAGCACACGCGCCGCACGATCAGCCTCGAGCACGTCTTTAATAGATTCCAAATTCCCGGTTTTTGTTGCAGCGAGTACAGATTCGATCAGCCGGGGGATGTCGTTGAATGCGATCAGACCGTCCAAAAAGGCGGCTACTGCGATTTCATCGGCAGAATTCAGGGCAACCGGCAGGGCTCCTCCAGCCTCGACCGCTTCGTAAGCGAGACGTAGACAAGGGAATTTCGCCATATCCGGGGGGTGGAAGTCTAGCTGCCGTAGGTCCATGACCGGGAAGCGAAGGTCGGAAGCGATGCGATGCGGGTAGGTTAAGGCATAGAGAATGGGCAGCCGCATGTCGGTGACGGAGAATTGAGCAAGTATGCTGCCATCAATGAATTCTACGAAGGAATGGATCGTAGATTGTGGGTGGACAATGACTTCCACTTGCCGGGATGGTACGTGGAAGAGCCGGCAGGCCTCGATGACTTCGAAACCTTTGTTCATCAGGGTGGCGGAGTCGATGGTGATGCGCTTGCCCATCTTCCAAGTGGGGTGGTTCAACGCCTGTTGTACGGTGATGGACGGAAATTCGGATTTGGGGGTGCGCAGAAACGGGCCGCCTGAGGCGGTGAGCCAGATGCGTTCGACTTCGTGCATCCGGCCGCCGCGCAGACACTGGTGGACGGCGTTATGTTCGCTGTCAATCGGAAGGAGCGGCTTGCCAGTCTTACGGGCTGCGGCGGTAATGAGTTCTCCTGCGGCGACCAGACATTCTTTGTTGGCGAGGCCGAGGGTTTTACCGGCCTTCACGGCTTCGTAGGTGGCTTCGAGTCCGGCTACACCCACAATTGCGCTGACTACGAAATCGACATCGGGATGGGTCGCGACTTTAACGGTCCCTGCGCTGCCGTGGACTACCTGGATTTCGGAGAGGCCGTCGGACTTGAGCTTAGTGCGGAGGGCGTCGGCGTCGGATTCTGAGGCGATCGATAGCATGCGGGGCTTCCAGCGACGGGCCTGCTCGCAGGCTGAGTCGATGTTCGATCCGGCGGCTAAAGTGATGACTTCGAAACGGTCGGGATAAGTTTCGACGACGTTGAGGGTACTGCGGCCGATGGAGCCGGTCGAACCCAAGATGGCGATGCGTTTTGGCACGAAGATCTATTTTACTGGAGGGGTGGGGGTTGGGGAATGGGCGGGGGTTACCGAGGGCACTTGGGGGATGGTCAGCGATTGTGGGCCGACCCGGCCATGGCTGACAAAGAAGGGGCCGCTTGCGCGGCCCTTCTTGAAAGCAAGAATCAAACAGCGCATGATGCATCAAAACAGCAGCTACGGAACGGAGCAGAGAGCTGCTTCGAGTAGAGAGAGCGTTGTTAGGGTGGACTCGTTGGGGTTCGAATTAGCCCCGTCGAGCGCGGTGGAGGGCGACTGGAACTCGAACCACTGCAGCAAGGCCTCATTCTGCGGATGGTAAGTGAAGCCATTGAGTTTGATCGGGGTGGTGGCCTGCGGGAGGCCTTCGATCACGTCGCCGACCTCGAGGTTGTCCTGGCAAGCACTGCTCGGAGACTTTTAGGAAGTCTTGCGTCTTCCCTCAGCGGCTAAAAGCCGCCAAGGATTCTGGACCAGCTGCGACGCGGCTGGAAGCCGCGCTTTCAAACAAGATCCAATCGAGGTTTGTCCGCAGCCTCTGGAAGTCGTGCCCTTCCCAAAACCATAGATGAGGCCAATAGCAGTTGATCGGGCTTAGTCCTTGAGGATCATGACTTCTGTGGCTTTCACAACCGCGGAAACGGTGTCGCCCTTTTTGAGCTTGAGTTCGTCGGCACTACGGCGTGTGATGACGCTCTCGATGAGGTTCTCGCCGACTTTCACAACCACGTGTGCCATCACATCGCCAAGAATGATCTCCTGAATTTCGCCACGTAGCTTGTTTCTCGCTGATAGGGTCATAAAGCAATTATAAGGGCGGCGTAGACACGGAGCCTGTCGATGGGTGGCGGCTCAAGGGAAGCGTACATCGAGACTGTAGATCTCCTGCGTGCTGCGATCGCGCATGAGGAGAATAGAGTTGTCGGGAGCGAGTCCCACCCAGAACTCCCACGGGTCGAAGCCGCGCGGAACATCCTTCACACTGAATAATCGTTCTAGTTTGCCGTCGGGTACATGGATGCGGACGATGTCGTCGAGTTTGTCGGGATAGTCTTCAGCGTAGAGATAGGCCGAATCATGCGACCAATTTTCATAGGCGAACATGGAGGTGGCGAGCGGAGCCCAGGTTTTCTTGACGACGTCAAAAAGAAGGAGGCGGGTCGAATCGGAGGAGAGGGCAGAGATGTAGCGGCCGTCGGGCGAGCAGCGCGGGCTGAAGAGTCCTTCGGAGCCGGGGATATCGATGACCTGGTTGGTTCGGAGATCGAGCAGATGAATATTCGGGCCAGAAGCGACGGAATAGTCCAGCCAGGGCATGCCGGCGAAGACGATGGAGTGGCCATCTGGCATCCAGGTGGGATCGCCCTGATTGCGCTCGCCGTCTTTGAGTTCCTGCGGTGTGCCACCTTCGGAGGGAAGTAGATAGATCTTCCAGGGGTGACCGGGAAGAGAGCCCATGAAGACGATCTGTTTGCCGTCAGGCGACCAGCGCGGCATGTGGACTTGCATGGGGGCGAAGGTGAGTTGAGTGCGCGCACTACCGTCGAGATTGCTGCGCCAGAGAGTGGATTCGGGGTGAGTGACGTAGACCATGGTCTGGCCGTCGTGCGCGATGTCGGCCTCGCCCGCGGAGATCCCGGGAAGCGTGATGATGGACTGCGCCGATTGTCCGGAGAAGCGAACGAGATCGAAGCGGCGCTGCTGGCCGATCACGAAGAGTTTTGTGCCATCGCTGCTCGGTGTGGGATTCGAAAACAACAGAGGCCCGAGCGTGAGTTGTGTAGGAGGTTTCGAAGTCTTGCTGAACCACGAAGATCGATCCCGCAGCGCCCAGATGTCGCGCGCGCTGCCGCGAACCGAATCGAAGAGGAAGTAGCGGCCGTCGGGAGTCCAGTTGCCGGCGGTTTCCTGCGGCGGCTTGTTCCAGTCAGGCAGCAAAGCGTGCGGAGATTGGTTCTGCAGCGTTGCTTCCCAGAGTGCCACGCTGTGAAGCGCGGGGTCGCGCAAAGAGAAGCGGAGGCGTGTGCCGTCGGGCGAATAGCGGAGGTTGAAGGGGATGCCCTTGGTCTCAAGGAACGGGTGAGACTCTGTGCCGTCGGGGTTGCAAAGATAAAGGTGGGTTCCGTTGCCATAGAGGATGTGCAGGCCGTCTGGGGTCCAGGTGGCGACGTGCGCGAGAATGCTGCCGACGCGACGCGGGGATCCAGCGGGGAGGGGAAGAATCCAGATGGGCGATTCGGTTTCAGAGCCCTCGGCATCGCCGCGAACCAGCAATTGCGCGTTGCGTTGCGAGTAGTCGTAGATGTCTGCGCTGGCGAGCGGAACTTGCAGCGGTGCGGCCTCGCCACCGGAGGTGGAGACTTCGCGCAGAACGGAGTGGCCTCCCGCGTACTCAGAGAAATAGAGACGGGTGCCATCGGTGGCTAACGAGCGCTTGGGGAAGCCATCGTTGGTGATCTGCGTGGAGCCGGTGAGGGTGGGTGCGGCGGAGGCAGGGCGCAAGAAATATGCGCCTGCGACCGCGGCCAGAGCGGCAAGAGAGATCAGGGCAAAGGTGAGCGGCGTGCGTGTGCGTGCAGGTGAAGCGGGTGCGAGCGTGGGCGTAGCCAGTTGGCGCACGCCGGAGGCTAGGTTGGAACGCGACTGACTTGCTGAACGGCCGGACAACATCTCGGTTTCGCGCTTGAGATCCTGGAGGTCGTCGCGCAATTCAGCGGCGGTCTGGTAGCGGGAGGCGGGATCTTTCTCGAGCGCCTTTGCGACCACGGCGGCGAGCTTTGTGTAGCTGTCGGACGCGAATGGCTCCGGCCACGCCGGTTTGGAGTGCAAGAGCGCTTCGAAGCCGGCGGCGGGAGTTTGGCCACGGAAGGGGAGCATGCCGCTTGCCATCTCATAGAGCACGATGCCGAAGGAAAAGAGATCGCTACGCTGGTCGAGGGGTTTGCCCAGCGCCTGTTCGGGCGACATATAGGCCATGGTGCCGATGGAGGATCCGGGACTTGTGAGATGTTCGGGAGGGCGAGTGGCCTCGCCCTCGGTGAGTTCTCCGGCATCGAGATCGGGCTCCTCGGACCAATTCAGCTTGGCGAGGCCGAAGTCGAGGATTTTGGCGTGGCCGCGCAGCGTGACAAAGAGATTGGCGGGTTTGATGTCACGGTGAACGATGCCGTGGCTGTGGGCAGCATCGAGGGCGTCGGCGATTTCTATTCCAAGAGCGAGCAGCGTGTGGAGTGGCAGCGGGCTCTCGGCGATGCGATCACGAAGGGTCTTGCCGTCGAGGTACTCCATGACAATGAAGCGACGGCCTTGCTGTTCGCCGATTTCGTAGATGGTGCAGATGCCAGGATGATTGAGGGCAGAGGCTGCGCGCGCCTCGCGGCGGAAGCGCTCGAGCACTGGAGGTTTGCGCGCGACCAGGTCGGGAAGAAATTTCAGTGCAACGTAGCGGCCGAGTTCGGTGTCGCGGGCCTTGTAGACGACACCCATTCCCCCGCTGCCGATCTTCTCCAGGATGACGTAATGCGAAATCGTGGAACCAATCATGGGCGACGAAGGGATGTCCGGACGTGATGGTAGGCCGGGCGAGTGGGCAAGTCAATGAGTCGGAGGAACCCGAGTCGCATTTACTGGAGCACGCGCCAGGCAGCATAGAGCCAGAGGACTGGGGCGGCGAAGAGGAGCGCATCGATGCGGTCGAGCATGCCTCCATGGCCGGGGAGGATAGAGCCTGAGTCTTTGACACCGGCTCCGCGTTTGATGAGCGATTCGACGAGATCGCCGAACTGGGCAGCGATGTTGAGGAAAGCCGTGAGAAGGATGATCGGAAGCATAGCGGGACGGTTCAGGTTGAAGACGCCGTCCTGGCGCTGGATCAGACCCCATCGCAGGAGTGCTTCGCTGACCGGAGTGGCGTAGTAGAAGAGGCTGCCTCCGATGGCGACACTGGCGATGACCGAGGCGATGGCGCCTTCCCAGGTTTTCTTTGGACTGACGCGCGGCGACATAAAGTGCTTGCCCATCGACTTACCGACGAAGTAAGCGAAGATATCTCCCGCCCAGACGACTAAGAGTAAGTAGAGGATGAGGAATGCACCCGCATATTGCTCGCGAAGTTGCACGAGTAGGCCGAGCGGGAGTGCGATGTAGCCAAAGGCGAAGGTGGAAGCGGCCGCCGCGGGATAGCTGGTGCTGAGATCGGCGCTGCGCATGGCGATGGTGAGAAAGAGGAACGGGGCGATGGCTGCGGCGAAGACGGCTCCGACGACGAATTGGTCGGTCGAGAGTAGAGGCTTGCTGCCCCCGGTATTGATCATCAGTGTGATGAAGAACAGAGCGACGAAGCCGTAGGTAGGCCGGGCGAGGGGCTGAACGCCGTAAGACTTGGTGAGTTGCAGGAATTCGGCGACGGTGAGCAGCGCGACGGCAGCGGTGACGATCGCCACGAGCCAGATGGGGGCGCGCAGGATCAGCAGAAGAACGATTGGGATCAGCACTACGGCGGTAGCGATGCGCTTGAGCATTTGGATCGTCGGTGCGTGGGTGTGGAGATCGGCGTTCATGGGTGAAGCGGGATTATACGCGGAGAGCCGAGTGCGAGCTTAGCTCCGGCTGGTTTTGGTGTGGTGCGGCGCGTGATGCGGGTGAGCGTGGCCGGGCTGGGAGTGATCTTCGTTCAGGCCACCGTAACGGCGCTCGCGCTTCTGATATTCGGCGATGCTCTCGAGCAGGTGCAGGCCATCGAAGTCGGGCCAGAGTGTGGGCACGACGTGGATCTCGGCGTAAGCAAGCTGCCACAGGAGAAAGTTGCTGAGACGCATCTCGCCGCTGGTGCGGATGACAAGGTCGGGGTCAGGCAGGTGGCTGGTGTAGAGATGCTGTGCGATGGAATCTTCGTCGACCTGCATGTGGTCGATGCCGCCATTGCGCGCGGCGGCGCTCGCGAGCGAGCGGAAGGCGTCGACAATCTCGGAGCGCGCGCTGTAGTTGAGGGCGAGCGTTAGCAACATGCCGGTGTTGTGCGCGGTGAGATCACGCGAGTCTTGCATGTGTCCCTGAACGGATTCGGGAAGTTCGTGGATACGGCCGATGTAGTCGAGGCGAATGTTGTTCTTGTTGAGTTCGGGGACTTCGAGCTTGAGGAAGCGCGCAAGCAGGCGCATCAGGAAATCGACTTCGGTTTTCGGACGCTTCTTCCAGTTTTCTTCGGAGAAGGCGTAGAGAGTGAGCGCGGGGATGCCGATCTGCGCGGCTGTTTTGACCGTAAGGCGGACGGCGGCGACGCCTTCGCGGTGACCCGCAACGCGTGGCATGTGCCGGCGGCGGGCCCAGCGCCCGTTTCCGTCCATGATGATGGCGATGTGCTTTGGGAGCCGGTTGGGATCAAGCTTCTGGTAGAGCTCGGCCTGCTTGCGATCCAGCCCGGCGGGAATTGTCGCCTGCAAACGCTATCCCCTTCTGATTCAAGACGCTAACACAGCGGTGGGGAGATGGCAATGTGGAGGAAAGGCATTCACCGCCGAGACACAGAGACTAGAGACTAAAGACGAAGGCCACAGAGGAAACTCGCATCTCACCGGTGACGTAGTCAGGCGCGGTAAGAACGCAGTACGTTCAATGGCCACTGCGAATCTTGTTCGGACTGCACGGAGGGAGTGGCTCGACTGGAATCCACTTCAGGGCACGATCCGAAGCTACACAGGTAGTATCGACTGGGATGTGCGCCTTAGCTCTGTCTGGATGGGGAAGGGCGAGTTATCCAGGAATTCGACGGTTCGTTGCAGGGAGTTCAGCGTCATTCCGGTTTCTTGGAGAAGACCGAGCGCGAGATGCAGCGTCGTCTGGCTTTCCCGGAACCCGGGTGAGGATGCTTGAACCGTGTAGGTCTCGGCGCGCAGTCCGCGCGCTTTAAAGACTCCGTACATATCGGTAAGGCCATCGATTGTTGCCTGAGTTTCGGAGTTGACGATGGCGATATGCGCGTTCTGCACGACGGCGCCGCTTGGATCGGTCACCCATAACAGAAGGCCGGCTTCGTTCGGGGGAAGGTGAACCGGGTCGTGAGCTTGCCAGGGGGCCTGGGCCATCGCGCAGACTGTGCAGATCGTCCCTGCGATCAGCAGACGAGTGACTCGAGCAACTGGCGAGCCTAGCGCGAAGAAGGAGGCTGGTTAAGGGATGAGATTTTGACAGCGCCGGATCGATTCGGAAAAACCGAAGTGGGCTTCGCTCCGCTGGGCAGACACGAGCGTCTGCTCTACACGAGTTGTGACGGCAATAACGGCGCGTTCCTGCCAGAACGGAGACTTGCAATCATCGATTACCACAAGCACAATGGCTCACCTTTTATGGGCGTGCTTTCTGTGGGGCGGGAAAAGCCTGGAATCGAGATGGCGCATCCGGTGCCGGGTGCAGGGGTAGTGCTGGGGCTGTTGGTGGTGTCGGTGATTTTGAATTACATCGATCGCAGCAATCTTTCGATTGCTGCTCCCATGCTGAAAGATGAGTTGAAAATTTCAGCCGAGCAGTTGGGATGGCTGCTGTCGGCATTTTTCTGGACGTATGCCGGGTGCCAGATTCTGGCTGGCTGGCTGGTGGATCGACTGGATGTGAAGTATGTGTTTGCGGCGGGTTTCGCGCTGTGGTCGGCGGCCACGGCCGTGACCGGGCTAGCGCACGGACTCGCGGTTCTGCTGGTGATTCGTGTGGTTTTGGGCATGGGTGAGTCGGTCGCGTATCCAGCGTATTCGAAGATTGTGCCGCTGCTGTATCCGGAGGAGCGACGCGGGTTCGCAAATGCGCTGATCTCGGCGGGGCTGTCGCTGGGGCCGGGATTGGGATTGCTATTTGGCGGCGTGTTGATGGCGCGGTTTGGATGGCGTCCGGTCTTCGTTCTGCTCGGGGCGGCGAGTTTGATCTGGATTGCGCCCTGGTTTTGGTGGATGCCACGAGCGCCGGCGGGATCGACCGCACGCGAGCAGCAAGGGCCCGGATGGGTGGAGTTGGTGCGGTGCCGGCAGTTGTGGGCAGTGTCGTTGTGTTTATTCTGCGGGAACTACACGCTGTATTTCATGGTGACATGGCTGCCGTATTATCTGGTGAAAGAGCGCGGATTTTCGACGGTCGAGATGGCGCGGATTGGGGCATCGTATTTTCTTGCAGCGGCGATTTCGGCGACGATCTGCGGGCGGCTGTCGGACCGGTGGATTCGTGCGGGTGCAACCCCGACGAGGGTGCGGAGAGGATTCATGGTCGCCGGGTTGATGAGCAGTGGCGTGCTGTTGGTAGGGACAGTGGTAGCGCCGCCAGCAGTGTCGGTCGGGCTACTGGTCTTGGCGGGGGTGGCATTTGGGTTGGGCGCATCGAATCTTTGGGTGATCACGCAGCGGTTGGCGGGCCGGCAGGCGG
>Ga0306920_100014516_pt1 | contig 10755 bp, 10 predicted proteins | sample flu12Cox44000170_FD_204666 | JGI IMG/M metagenome (GOLD analysis project Ga0306920, IMG submission 204666) | Lab enrichment of tropical soil microbial communities from Luquillo Experimental Forest, Puerto Rico - flux4day.12C.oxic.44.000.170 (v2)... | ecosystem: Environmental > Terrestrial >... | reverse complement strand
TGGTGCTACTTGTATCGGGCCATCGATACCGCGGGGTGCCACCATCGATTTCTTGCTGTCAGCGTTCCGTGACGCCGATCTGTCAAACGCCTGTTTCGTAAGGCGCTCGGCGATCGATGCCAGTTCAGCTGCGCAACCTACTCTAGCTTATCGGCTTGCTCTTTGTGGCTGTTAACGGCGCGCAGCGAAAGAGCACAAAAGGAAGATGGCCGTCAATTCGTATGCCGGGTAAATGGTCGGCAACCTGAAAGTTGACCGGAAATGGGGCTGTGGGAAAATTACTCCCGGGAAGTCCGGCATGGCGCCTGCAACCCTAACTTGAGCGATTCGACGTCGTAAAGGAGTTCTCGTTACTGATCGCCTGTAAATCTGTCGCTCAAGTCGGTATACGCGAACTAACGCGAACTGGGTATTCCTTCCAGTGATACTCGTAATCAATAGGCGCTATTGGTTTGAAGGGGCGGATAGGCCTTGTAGGTGAAATGGCCTTTTATTGGTTTAATGGTTTTGATCGATCTACCCGCCTTTGGTTTTTGCAATCCAATATCGAGGTCCCGAGCCATATCGGGCAACGCGATCGCCGGGATTAGCGAGTTGACACTGCTCCAAAGACAGACATCCGCACCCAATGCATTGCGTGAGTCCTGCCCTGAGGCGTTCAAGTTCGGAGATGCGCTCGTTAATGCGCTTACCCCAATTCCCCGAAAGCTTGGCCCAGTCAGAGCGTTCTGGAACACGGTTGCTCGGGAGCTTAGACAACTCCTCCCCGATCTCCTCCAGCGATAGCCCGATCTTCTGAGCAAATACGATGAACGCGATGCGGCGGAGAACCGCCCTGCTGAACCGCCGATGGCCTTTCCCTGACCGCTCAGAAATAACCAACCCCTTTTCTTCATAAAAGCGGAGGGCAGAGGATGCCACCCCGCTGCGGCGCGACACCTCGGCAATCGTGAGCAAATCGTCCATGTTCGCCCGAAAAAATTGAATCTAAAGTTTACTTTAACTTGCATCTTGAAGACTGTCAATAGAAGGACACGCAGTCGAAGGAGATTGCATGAGACGCGAACATACAACCGAAGCATTGGAGACCCACCAAGCTAAGGCACTAACCATTTGGAAAGGAATGCGAGTGGCGGTTACAGGCGGAACATCCGGGCTGGGGCTGGCTTTAGTTCGCAAACTGCTCGACCGCGGAGCAAGAGTGGCTTTCGTCGCCCGCACCCGAGACGCTGTGGAACGTCTGACGCGCGAGAACCCGGAGGCGCGCGGGATCACAGGAGACGTGTCAAAGAAGGACGATATTTACTCGATTGCGATCCAAATACTCGGAGCACTCGGAGGGCTGGACGTGCTCGTCAATAATGCCTCTGCTCTCGGCCCAGTTCCCCTAGTGCCTCTGGCGGACACGAACTGCGAGGATTTTGAAATCGCGCTCCAAACTAATGTACTCGGCCCGTTTCGCCTGACGAAAGCGTTGCTCGGCGCCTTGGCTGCTTCTGCGCGCGAAGGAGCCCGTCCGCTGGTGTTGAATATATCTAGTGATGCGGCGATCAGCGCGTACCCAAACTGGGGCGCGTACGGTGCGAGTAAGGCGGCGCTCCATCACCTCAGCCTAATCTGGAATGAGGAATTGGCATTGCAAGGAATCCGGGTCATTTCCCTGGATCCAGGTGATATGGACACGCGGCTGCACGCGGCCGCTGTACCGGACTCCGATCGATCGGAACTCAAGCACCCGGAGGATGCAGCTCAGGAGCTGATTGCAAAGATCGCGGACCTCGTTTCCGCACGGCAAACAAATTATGTGGAGGCAGTCCCCGAGGTCGGTCAATGATTGCCGCCGGCATTGCCATCCAGCGTCCAGCAGATGCGAAACTTCTGGTAGTCGATTCGCAGGGACGAATCACAAACGCGCGCAGATCGAGTTTTCCGAATTTACTGCGCTTCGGCGACGTTGTTGTTGCCAACGACGCAGCGACGTTACCCGCTAGTCTTTTTGGAGTCCACGACCCCTCCGGCCGTCCTATCGAAGTGCGGCTGGCGGGCAGCGAATCAGTGTGCCCCGACGCAGTGAAGGAGTTCTCCGCTGTCGTTTTCGGTGAGGGAGATTACCGCACACCCACGGAGCTTCGGCCCAGTCCGCCTGGACTACGGCCTGGCGATACGCTTCAGCTGGGACCTCTGAAAGCAACCGTGCTTCGATTGATCGGCCACCCTCGACTCGTGGCGATTCGTTTTGAAGACCCTCCCCCACGCATTTGGGAAGGCTTAGCTCGCCACGGCCGGCCCATTCAGTATTCTCACATTCCGATGCCCCTCGCCCTTTGGGACACGTGGACGCCCCTCGCAGGTCCACCAGTTGCCTTTGAGCCACCATCGGCAGGCTTCGCCTTGGACTGGCGCACCATAGATGCCATTCGTCGGCGTGGAGTTCACGTTGCGACGATTACGCATGCTGCCGGAATCTCTTCTACCGGAGACGAGGAATTGGACGCGCGTCTTCCATTTGACGAGCCCTATCGCATTCCCGCCTCCACTGCCAAGTCGATCCGGATGGCCTGGGCAGTAGGGGGACGCGTGATTGCGGTTGGCACGACCGTGGTGAGAGCTTTAGAACATTCCGCTTTCGTGCATGGATCAGTGCGCGCGTCCACAGGCATCGCTGTCAACAAGATTGGGCTGGGCACATCGCTGCGAGTGGTCGATGCGGTTTTGTCCGGCACCCATGAGCCGGGGACCAGCCACTACAATCTGCTCGCTGCATTTGTCGATGAGCAAATCCTATGCAAAATGGACGACGTACTACAACACGATGGTTATCGAACGCATGAGTTTGGCGATTCCGTCTTCATTGAGAAAACGAGAGTCAAATGTCATCTTTCTGGCGGGAATCGCTCGGACTTCCAACTTTGGATGATGGATGCTTGCGGAACCGACTCGAACCGCCGTGTAGCGGAAATCAGGGACACATTACATTCGAATCGGTTGGTGGAGCGGTTGGGATATTCGTGTGGAAGGGGCCTTTGAAGAACCAGGTTGAGGAGTGGCGGGCTATGCAGCTGTCCACAGCTGCGGCGAAGCTGCTGATCTACCAGGCATTCATCGAGGAAGAATCAGGCTTTCCCAAACACCTGGCACGGCGGGTGCATAAGTTGTATTTTCAGCCGGTGCATGAGGAGTTCCAGCCGAGGACCATGTGGAGCCTGTCGAACGCCTTCACCAGTGCATTCAAGGAACTGGAGCCGATCCCTCAGTACAAGGCCACCGCCAAGCTGGCGGAATTTCTGCAGGCAGTCCGATCTTTCTAACTCCCTGAACTGAGCCGGCGTTCGATCCAACGTCTCACCTCTTTTTCGTTTGATTGAAGAAGACGTGAATGCATGAAGATGGTGCGCCGGCTATTGGCTACTAGCCGCGAACCCTCAACGGCGAAAGGAATGATATGAAACTCCGAAACAACGAGTACTGCCCAATCCACCCACTCGCGTTTCTGCTACCGAGAGTGTCGTAATAATTCGGCACGTTGGTGGTCCTGAGACGAAGGCGACGATTACCTATGGCTCTTCGACGAACTCGGACGGCCGCGCCAAGCTTGTCTTCCACAAGTACGGCAACGCCTACTTCTTGGCGGCTGCCTGGCTGCCTAACTCGGCGCACGCTCGCGAGTTCTTCCCCTTGGCTCGCGAGATTCAACTTGCCCGCAACAGCGTGCAAGATGTTGTCGAACTGGCCCTGCTGGCGAAGAAGTAAACGGGAACTATGCGTCGCCACGCGGCCTTTTCTGGCATTTTCCTCACAAGAAACCTAAAGGAGAGTCACAACATGAAAAACACAGTGTTTCTCACTTCGCGTATATCCTTGCTGTTGGTTGCGTCCCTGACACGGGCTTCCAAATACAAATCCTCCCCTGGAAGATGATCAGACCTTGTTCCCCTTGCTCTGTGTCTCATCTGAGTGCGGGTTTTCCCGGGCAATATTGCACTTGCCTCATAGGTAGAAATAGGGTTAGATGGCAAGGCTATGAAGAAACTTGTCGCCATTTATCAATGCTTCTTCACTGTCTCTCTGGTACTTGCGCAAGGCCAAAGCCCATCAGCTCAGCCGGCCGCCACAGTGGTTACGGCGCAGGCATCCGAACACCTTTCGGCGGACACGCCAAAGACAACGGTTCTGGGCAACAACTTTATCGCTCCCAAGGACTGGTCGATCCAGGTTAAGGGTCCGGCAACCATCCTCGCAGCGCCTGAAGGCGACTCCTGGATTGCGCTGGTTGATGTGCAAGGCGCCAACGCGGATGAAGCCTTGGCAGCAGCCTGGCGGGCCTACAAACCGGATGCGAAGTGGCCTGTGAAGGTCAGCCACGACCTCCCTGACCGTGATGGCTGGACCCGGCGCCGGACCTATGAATACCTAACCTCGCCAAACGAAAAGCGTGGAGTAAATGCACTCGTGCTTTACTCTGGATCGAGTTGGACTGTTGTCATTGAAGACATGTCTGACGCTGTTTCGGAAAAGCGCGGCGCGCAAGACGCTCTCGTCTTTGGCCGGCTGCTCCCCAAGGGCTACGCGCGCGAGTCCTTCGCCGGTAAGAAGGCCAATACTCTCGACCAGGTCCGAATTGCCGAGCTTGGCCGCTTCATTACGCAGGCCGAGAAGGCTACCGGAGTGCCTGGCGTCTCACTCGCCCTCGTGCAGGATGGCAACGTTATTTTCGCCGACGGGTTTGGAGTAAAAGAGCTCGGTTCCTCGGAGAGGCCCGACGGCGATACCCTTTTCATCATTGCATCGAATACCAAGGCCCTCACCACACTTTTCCTCGCCAAACTTGTTGACGAACACCGCATGACTTGGGACACCCCGGTCACCACTCTTTTCCCGGAATTTCATCTAGGTAACGCCGAGACCACGCGCAGTGTGCTCGTGAAGAACCTGATTTGCGCGTGTACAGGCATGCCACGTCAGGACTTGGAGTGGTTATACGAGTACGGAAACATGACGCCCGAGAGCTCTATGGCTCTGCTCGGAACCATTCAGCCAACCTCTAAATTCGGTGAGCTGTTCCAATACTCTAACCTCATGGCCGCAGCCGCGGGATACACCGCCGCCCACGTCGTCTACCCGCAAATGGAACTTGGTGCTGGTTACGATCGTGGCATGCAATCGTACGTTTTCGATCCGCTCCAGATGAGAGCAACCACATTCAACTTCGCGACTGCTCTTGCCGGCAACCATGCCACTGCGCATGCACCCGATATTGACGGCAGGCCCGCCAAGGCCCTCATGGCGGTCAACTATGCCGTCATTCCCGTACGCCCTGCGGGCGGCGGCTGGAGCAGCGTACGTGACATGGCGAAGTACGTTTCCATGGAACTCGCCGACGGCAAGCTTCCCGACGGCAAAACCTACATTTCGAAAGGACCGCTGCTGGAGCGCCGCGAGCCACAAGTCTGGATCGGCAAGGACGTATCGTATGGCATGGGGCTTATCGTTGACACCACGTATGGAATACCGGTCGTCCATCACGGGGGCGACCTGATCGGCTATCACAGCGACATGATGTGGTTGCCGCAGCAGAACGTCGGCGCTGTCATCCTTACCAACAGCGATCCCGGCTGGTTGATCCGCACCCGTTTCCGGCGAAAGCTGCTGGAGGTTCTCTTCGATGGACACCCCGAAGCGGACGCCCTGCTCGAAGCCGATGCCAAGAGCTTCTTCGCCACAATGGCCGCTGAGCGCAAACTGCTTACGATACCGGCCGACACGAGCGAAAGCGCTAAGCTCGCCCAGCGTTATGCGAATGCCTCACTCGGCGAAATCGCGGTGAGCACGTCCGGCCCTTCCACAATCTTTGATTTCGGTGAGTGGAAGAGTGAGATGGCCAGCCGGAAGAACCCTGATGGAACCATCTCGTTCATCACCATCGCACCAGGCGTTTCGGGTGGTGAATTCGTTGTGGGCTCTGGACCCAAGCGAACGTTGATCATCCGGGACGCGCAACACGAATACATCTTCGAAGAGCGTTAAAGCAGGATATGACAGAAGTCAAGCCGCATCGCTCTTTGGGCAAGTCGGCCAGTGTTTACAGATGCTTTGGATAACGCCCTACGCTGAGATTTGAATGTCTCACGATTCACGTGTCCGACATGCCGACAAACCGTCAAAGTGGATTGCTTCCGGATCGCCGACGACTGGGCAAGCATATTCGACACCGAAGAACCCTCCACGTCTTCTGTTCCAGTGGAATCCGGCGCAATTCGCGCCGAATCCCAACCATGACGTCGAGCACCCTTGGACAGCTAAACGGAACAGATGGATGGCAGTGAGCCTGTATTTTCAATGAGTTAGTCAGACACAAGAATCCTATTCCCAGATCACATCCAGTCCATTGTGCGGGAACTGTATCCGCGGCAAAGTGCGGCCTGTCAGCCGGATTCGCCGGCCATCAAAAAAGAGAGATTCCAATGAAAAGCCTTCGCAGCCAGATCACAATTTGCCTGTTGTTCACCGCCGCCGCCATCACCCTTTCCGCCCAGACAACCCCGAGCCAGCGGCTGATGACCGTCAACATCCCGTTCGCGTTCAGCGTCGAGAACCATTCCCTGCCAAAAGGCGAATACCTGGTTCTCACCGTCACTCCTGAGCGCTCCATCCGTATCACCAGCACCGACGGCAAGCACTCGGCCATTGTCAACACGCCGCCCAATTACGCCAAGGCGCCTTCAGCGAACAGCCGGCTGGTGTTCCACAGGTATGGCGACGAGTACTTTCTGACGCAGGTCTGGACCACCGGACAGAACGTCGCTCGCAATCCACTGTCCACCAAGCGGGCGATGGAGATCGCCAGCAGCGGCGGCACGCCCGCGACCTTAACGGTTATCGCCCTCGCCGATCATCGCTAACCAGTTTGTAGTAATTGAACCCTCGGGCGCGTCCACCGTCGCGCCCTTTTTTCATTTGTAAGAACGAGCTCAGAAGTTCTCGATCATCCAGACGTTGTTCTCGCCGGTTACCGCTTCCAAAGCTCCGTAGCGCCCATCGGGTGAAGGAATGACCCACCAATATTGAATAGCTCTGTCGCCCTCCAGCAGCACTCGATGGGCGCCGTTTGGCTCCACGCCCAATATCACTGGGGCTCCGTTTGCGCTGTGACTTGCCATGAATACGCTTTTGCTATCGGCAGCCCAATCGCCGCTGTGCGGCAGCCACGGATCGAGGTCTACCTGGTGTGTGCTTTTGTCGTCCACAGACATGAAGGTGACCTTGCGCGCATGTGAGGACAGAGTCAGGACGAGGTGCGATCCATCAGGCGATAGGTTCCAGCCAGGTTCGTCCTTCCCGGGAATCACAGCGAATTCCTGAGTTGTTCCGTCTTCCGGGTTGAACGAGAAAAGGTGGAGCGTAGATCCTTCCAGGGTATTGAAGAGGCACAGCTTCGACGGACTCTGTGCGCATTGGATGTTGGACATTGAAGGCATTTGCAAGACCACTCGCGGAGAGCCTCCCTGCAGTGGAACCTGCATTATGTTTGCTCCCTGCGCAGGATCCTCCGGATTGTGGAAGGTCTCGTACAGAATATGCTTGCCGTCTGGGCCCAGACGTGGAAGGAAAATCCTGCGACCTTCGACCAGCACCTCCGGTGTGACTTGATCAATGGCCTGCCGAAACAATTTCCAGGTACCATTGCGATTCGAGACAAACAAAACTGCAGTGCTGTCGGGCGTCCAGGCGGAGGCGACATTGCCGTTCTGATCGAGTGTGAAACGGCGCGGTTGTTTGAAGCGTCGAGTGCCCGGATCAATCTCCGTTAAGAAGACCTCGGGTTGACTATTGGCCCTCCAGAGGACCAGCCGTTTTCCGTCGGCAGTAATACTGAGTCCACCAATTTGTCCCACACCCCGTGTGAGTTCCCGGGGCACACCCGAGTTTTCCGGACTCTTCGTTGACACGAACCGACCAGATCCCGGATTCCCAGCGTTCGCTGGCTGGATCAGCACGGTAGGCGTACACCAGGCGGCAGTCGGGAGCCCAACTGAGGACCGGCACAAGTTGCGCTGAAGTCTCTAAGACGGTAGGTGTCCCGCCACTCACGTCGGCGGTTTCGAGAGTGTATTTGTCGCTTGCGAGGTAGCCGAATTCTGCGAAACGCATGTAAGCAAGGCGCTTTCCATTTGGAGACCAAGCGACGCCAGAAATAGGTGAACCACCTGTCGCCTGAACAACGCGTCTGGCGTTGCTTCCGTCGCTTTCGACTACCCAGATTTCCTGTGCGGAGGGAGAAGTAGCGCGAAGGAAGGCGATCTTGGAGCCGTCAGGAGAAACCGCTCCATCGTTGGCGTCTTCCATAACCTTTTGTGGACTACCACCCAGGATCGAGACCTTCCAAAGGCTCCGTTTGTCTGCCGCGACGTCCCAGGATTTCAGCAACAGATGCGAGCCGTCGGGGAACCAGCTTGCAGGAACAGCGATGAACCCCTTGGGCAGCTGAAACGGCCGGACTTCGCCGGTGTTAATGTGGCGAATGTACAAGCCTGTGGGGTCGGAGTAGGCGACATACTTGCCATCGGGCGAAACCACGGCGCCAAAGATGGGCGCTTCGGGTGGATTCGCCGTAATTTGTTGCTCTATCGCAAGGGGCTTGGGAGTGTCCGCTCGTCGCCATGCTACCAGCGCCCCGTAGGACACCAGGGCCACCACACACGCCGCCAGAACCCAGTACCATCGTCTCGGCTTGCGCGGAATTTCTTGTAATGACGACGGCGCAGGGGCCGCACTGTCGGCTACCGGCGCCACAAACTTGTAGCCCCGCTTGGCCAGCGTCTCGATGTAGCGTGGACTATCTGCGTTATCGGCTAACCTGACGCAGCTTGCGGATCGCCGAATTCAGCCCGACGTCGAAATCGACGAATGTATCGGCAGGCCACAGTTTCTGCTGCAGCTCTTCGCGGGTCACCACCTTGCCGGAGTTCGCGACCAGCTCCACGAGCACGCGGAAGGGCTGCTCCTGCAGCTTGATGCGCACGCCGCTTTTGCGCAGTTCTCCCTCCCGTTCGGACAGTTCGAACGGTCCAAAGCGAAAGACGCCATCGCGCTCTGTGGAGGGCTCGATGGGCATTTACACCTCGCTAGTGCAGCTATGTTAACCCGACTTAAGCTCGGTCGCAGCAGTCTCTTCGAATAGAACCTAAATACTCCGCGTAGCTCTAATCAGGCATCTAGCGAATGACTGGCTACTCGGAAATAATCCACTTGGACGAAAAACGCCCTACGCGGAGATTTGAGTGTCTCACGATTCACGTATCCGACATGCCGACTACACATCCATCTCTAACAATGTTGGGGGTGTCAAGAGCTTTCTTGAGCACACTACTCCCGGCTCTCCGAGGAGAGCGCCATTTCGCTCTCATGGAAAACTCACCATCGTCGACCCAGGCTCGCGTCTAATCTTTCGGGCCGAACTCAGTCCGACCCAACGCATTATGGAAGGACGCCTTTTGACGTCGGAGCGAGGATTAATCCCGCACTCTACCGAAAGGCGTGGCAAGCTGGTCATGGAGTCGATCCTCGAAACAAAAGCGGCAACCATTCTGCAGTTCATTCAGGGGTTGCGCGGAAGCCTGGCTGCAAGCGTCGCCGCCTTCCTCCAAATGAGCCGACGAAGGTAGCCTCGCTTGCTGCCGGAGGGAGCAAAGCGTGCCAAAGCCGTTGTCGGTGGAGGAGTGTCTTCAACCGACACAATCCGAATGGGCCCCAGCTTCAGCACTCATGAATCCCCACCTCTGCTCTTTCGAAACAACTTCTCAGCCAACCACAGGCGCCATCGGGAGGCGATAACACGGCGCGACGAATTTCCGCTCATGCCGTGGGAGCGCGCACCCTCTGGAGTAAGGACGCCGCGCCACTAATGTGTAACCGATACTTTGGTATCGGTCAATACGTTCGTCCAATAGAGTCGTCCTCCTGCATGTGGCTTAATAACAGCTATTGAGTCGATGACTGATGCGTCGTCGACAGAGCTGAACGACGTGACGCGCATTTTAAGCAAATGCGATTTCGGGTAATTGCCTGAGAACTTTCTGGTGAGGTCAGACAGAATGAATCAACTTTTCGCTAACAAACCGACCGAGAATCACAATTCTCTCTGCGCCCAAATGATGAGCATGGGGGAACGAGAATTGGCGGCCCTGCTCAGCGCAGTAACAGAGTTGTTCGGGTCAGAACAGGCCAGGCTCTCGGCGGAAGACTGGCTACAGGAGTTGGCGGAAATAAATGCTGTGCCCGGTTCCGTTCACGCGTGGCGACGTATCACTCTGTTAGCTATCTCACGACTTGCGCAACGGGTGAATGGGTTCCGAGCTGTTGAATGGGAACAGAGGGCCGAGGCGGAAGCAGATACGAAGGTATTGCCAATAGCATCGTCCAATTGTTTCGGGTCAACGTTCCTGGTGTGATGCGCTTGTCACCGACCGATGCAATCGGATTCACAGTTGCACCGCACTGTTTACATTTTTAGGAATAAGATCGACCTCTAAGGAGGACAATATGCCGACGATTACGACGAAAGATGGTGCTCAGATTTACTACAAGGATTGGGGCGCAGGACAACCCGTTGTCTTCAGCCATGGCTGGCCGCTGAGTGCGGACGCATGGGAAGACCAAATGTTCTTTCTAGCCAACCGGGGTTTCCGCTGCATTGCTCATGATCGCCGAGGCCACGGTAGATCAAGCCAGCCTTGGGAAGGAAACGACATGAACACC
>Ga0306920_100014515_pt1 | contig 10755 bp, 8 predicted proteins | sample flu12Cox44000170_FD_204666 | JGI IMG/M metagenome (GOLD analysis project Ga0306920, IMG submission 204666) | Lab enrichment of tropical soil microbial communities from Luquillo Experimental Forest, Puerto Rico - flux4day.12C.oxic.44.000.170 (v2)... | ecosystem: Environmental > Terrestrial >... | reverse complement strand
CGATGCAAAAAGGGTAAAGGCTTTCGCAAGGTTTCGTGTCAATCGGGGTTGCCGGTTGGCCCGCCATTTTCAACGGGAAGCCCGGCCTGGCGATAGAACCGTAAAGCCCCCGGATGCAGCGGTACGGACAGGCCGTCGAGTGCGTGTTCGAGTCGCACATCCTTCCCGATCGGGTCGTGAGCCACGAGGAGGCGCTGGGTTGCCTCGTTCCACAGGGCTTTGGTGATAGCAAAGATCAGGTCGTCGGAGGCTTCGGCGGAGACCACCCACAGGGCATGGAATCCAACGGTCGATGTTGCCACGCCGACCCCCGGATAAGTATCGGCCGGAATCACAGATCGATCGTAAGGGCCGTATTTTTCTTGCATCTTCGACAACACGTCGTCAGGGATCGGAATGAGACGGATCGGCGTGGTCGCCGCGAGTGCGCGAACCGCCGGGAGCGGGACGCCGCCGATCAGAAAAAAGCCTTCGAGGGTGCCTTCCGATAGGTTCGCGGCGGCCGTGCCCGAACGCAGGTACTCGGCCGACAGATCCTGCTCAGTGAGCCCGCTCGCGGCGAGCACGATACGGGCATCGACGAGAGTTCCGGATCCGGTCTGGCCCAAAGAAATGCGCCGGCCCTTCAGATCGGCCAGTGTTTGAATGGGGCCGGCGGCGGGGACAACTAGGTGGAGGCTTTCCGCGAACAGGCTCGCGATGGCCCGCAGCGTCTTGATCGGTCCTTCATCGGCGAAGACGCCCGTTCCGGCAAAAGCCCAGCTCACAACATCGGATTGGGCAATCCCGGACTCGATCTGGTCGGAGGCGACCATGCGGAGATTTGCGACCGAGCCCTGCGTTGCCTCTGCCACTGCGACCAGTCCCGGGACGCCGCAGCTGCCGCCCTGCTCGCAGGGGAGCGAGTCGGCGGGCTTCGAAATAGCACTCGCGAGCACCCCGCCGACCTCGAAGAAGCTGCCCGCGGTCGCAGCGGCTCCGATGCGGAAGAAATGCGTTTCTTGCGCGCTCGTCGGGGCAATTCGCCACACGAGACTAAGAACGACAAGTGCGGCCCCGATCGAGCCGCAGCGATCAAGACTCAACGTAGAAAACATCGTCTCACCAGGTGAGACAGCAATTTCCGAAACCAACACGGATCACCGCGGATTGCAATACCGCATCGCGCGATCCAAGAATGCGAGGCAAGGCCTTAAGCGGGCCCCTTTGTCTCGCCGTGCACTATTGTTGATGAAGACGCTGTGCAGAGAGCCTCCGGATCAAGGGTCTTCTGCGCCACGATCCCGATAATGGCGCTTCCGTAACGCTCGAGTTTACTGGCGCCGACACCGGGGATCATCGCAAGCGATGTCAGCGAGCTCGGGCGGCGGCGCGCCACTTCGAGCAGGGTCGAATCGTGAAAAATTACATAGGGCGGCAGTTCCTGGCGGCGCGCTTCTTCGAGACGCCAGGCGCGCAGCGCCTCCCACAACGCGCGCGCGCCGGGGTCGAGTTCTGTGGCCTCAGCGATTTCGCGATCAGGTTTGGGGTTTCGCCGTGTCGCGCCGCGCGGGTCGAGGCGAAAGCGGACCGTTCTTGCACCGCGCAGGATCTCCGCAGCGGCTGGCGCGAGTGCAAGTCCGCCATGGCCGGCGAGATCCGGCAAGACGAAGCCCTGCGCCACCAGCTGACGAAAGACCGAAAGCCAGCCGCGGCGATCGAGCTCGGTGCCGACGCCAAATGTCTTGAGTCGATCATGCTTCAGCCTGACAACGCGCTCGGTCGCGTTACCGACGAGGATGTCGACCAGATGGTGCGCGCCGAAGCGCTGGCCCGTTCGGTAGACCGCCGATAGCGCTTTTTGGGCGGCGACGGTTCCGTCCCAGCTCGGCACCGGTGTGCGGCAATTGTCGCAATTCCCGCAAGGCGGGTGATCGCTTTCGCCGAAATAACCGAGCAGGACCTGTCGGCGGCAAGAAACCGCCTCGCAATAGCCGATCAGCGCTTCCATCTTCTGCCGCTCGATGCGACGCTGGCGCTCCGTCGCCTCGCTTGCGTCGAGCAGCCGCATCAAACTCATCACATCGGCGATGCCGTAAGTCATCCAGGCATCCGCCGCCAGCCCATCGCGCCCCGCTCGGCCGGTCTCCTGATAATAAGCCTCGAGGTTCTTCGGCGCGTCGAGGTGAGCGACGAAACGAACGTCGGGCTTATCGATCCCCATGCCGAAGGCGATGGTCGCGACCACCACCATCCCTTCCTCCTTCAAGAACCGCTCCTGGTTGCGCTCGCGCACTGCGCCCTCGAGACCGGCATGGTAGGGGAGCGCGTCGCGCCCACGCGCTCTCAGCCAGTCAGCAGTCTCCTCAACCGCGCGCCGGGTAAAGCAATAAACGATCCCGGCATCAGCGGGGTGTTCCTCGCAGAGAAATCGCCAAAGTTGTTCGAGCGGATTGAGCTTGGGGACGACTCGATAGAACAGGTTCGGGCGATCGTAGCCGGCGGCGAACACCCGCCCCTTGGCAAGCCGAAGCTGTACGACGATGTCGCGACGTGTCGGACCATCCGCGGTCGCGGTCAGCGCCAAGAGCGGCACCCCTGGAAAGCGCTCCTTCAGGATCGAGAGCTGCTGGTATTCCGGGCGGAAATCATGACCCCATTGGGAGATGCAGTGCGCCTCGTCAACGGCGAAGAGGGCGAGGCGACACCCGGAGAGAAGCTCGAGGCAGCGTGGCGTCACCAATCGCTCGGGCGAGACATAAACGAGGTCGAGCGCGCCGTCGCGAACCGCGCGTTCGATTTCCGCCGTTTCGCCGGGAGATAGCCGCGAGTTCAGCGCCGCAGCGCGCACCCCCGCCTGGCGCAGCGCGTCCACCTGGTCCTTCATCAACGCGATCAGCGGCGAGACGACGACGCCCAAACCGGAGCGGAGCAGCGCCGACACCTGATAACACAGCGATTTGCCGCCGCCGGTCGGCATCAGCACGACAGCATCGCCGCCTGTGGTGACGTGCTCGATGATCGCGAGCTGCTCACCGCGGAAGCTGTCGAAGCCAAAGACCTCGCGCAACACTCCAAGTGGTGAGCGTTCTTTGCTCCCGGGACAGTCAACAAGCGAGTTCGGCACTCTCTATGCTTTCGTGTAGACAGGCCGGCCTCGACGTGAAATCGGCGCCTCTTGCGAGCCGAAGTCACGCTTTATCCAAGCGCCGTATCCAGAACGGTCTTGCGCGCCGCAACTTTTCTTCTCGTTACTCGCGTAGCGACGACCTGTCCCTTGCAAAGCCAATCTCAACTAATCACCTTCAAGTTGGATGCGTACCCGCGAGGCTCGGCGCCTGGTCTTACCCCCCGCAACGGCAGCTGCAACGTAGGTGTTCCCATCCCGCCGCGCCACGATCATCGTGGCGGTCCCCCCGGCAAAGCGAGGTAACGTGCTCATTTCCTGTGCAGCTCGAGACCGCGCGAGGCGGTTGTTGGTAAGGGGTATAATGGCCCTCGGGCTCGGCGTCTTCGGCCTTGCGCCCCGCTCACCGCTTGCGATCGAGGCCGGAAGCGACGCGTCGACGGCAAGCCCCGCCGTTCCCGGGCCCAACGCTGGATCGCCGAACGTGACCCCCTTTCTAGGTAATCCCGAACTCAAGGCACGACTTGATCCGCCCGGGAAACTGACGGTGGCGGGCGAGCGGATGCATAACCCGCTGCTGCGGCGGTTTTATGCCGTTCGCGGCTACCAAACGGTATGGGCCAGCCACCCGGCAGCAGCAAGGCGCTTGTGGGACATGATCCTGCGCGCCGATGAAGACGGTCTAGACCCGAATCTGTTCCATAGCGCCACGCTCGCCGAGCGCAGCTCAGCGCTATCACCGGTCGAACGAGACTTGCTGCTGTCTGATGCGTTTCTCTCCTATGCAGATGCATTGTCACGCGGTGCGATGCCGATCGAGGACCGCGCGGATGACGAGGACCTTACGCCGGAACCGCTCGACGTCGTTGCCGTGATCGACGCCGCGATCGCCAGTCCGGATCCGCCGAAGCTAATCGAGGCACTCGCCCCGTCCTCGACCGAATATTTGACGCTGCGCCGCGCCTATGCCGAATACCGTGCGGTCGCCGAGGCCGGAAGCACGCGAGCCTCGGAGGCTGGGTTATCTGCCGAACGCCGTGCCGCCGCGGAACGCCGGGCAAGGCAGTTGGCGGTCAATCTGGAGCGGTTACGCTGGCTGCCGCGGCTCATTCCATCCGACCGCGTGGTTGTAAATTCCGCGATTGCACGGCTTCAACTGTTCCGCAATGACCGGCCGGTGTTCACGACACGCGTCGTCGTCGGTGAAACCGACAAGCAGACACCTGAGTTTCACTCAACGATAAGTGACATCTTGTTTAATCCGCCCTGGAACATTCCCCGCTCGATCGCGCAAAAGGAGATATTACCGAGGCTGGCGGCCGATCCCGGCTATCTGAGCCAGCATCACATGAGGTGGCGCGCCGGCGGATCTATTCAGCAGGAGCCCGGCCCATACAGCGCACTGGGGCGGCTCAAATTCGAGATGAGTGATCGCTACGACGTTTATCTGCACGACACGCCGATCAAGTCCCTGTTCCAATCAGCCGATCGCATGATGAGCCATGGGTGCGTGCGAGTCGAGAACCCGCGAGCGCTCGCGCAACTCCTGCTTGAACAGAGCCCCGAGGCGATCGACAAAGGTATCTCCCGCGGTTCCACCAATCGGCGGTCCTTGCCGAGCCCCCTTCCGATTTTCATCGTCTATCGGACGGCCTACGTCGAATCGAATGGCTCGATTCAGTTCAGCTCCGACCCATACGAACGCGATGACGAGATTTGGCAGCACTTGACGCGCTCGCGGCAACCGCCGATTGCGCAGGATGCGGTTGTTGGCCAACGGAAAGGGTGATCTATGAAGAAAGCAGTTCAACCTGCATTAAAGATGTAGTTAAGAATTCCGATCAGCGGGTCAATTTTGGCTGATCGGGGCTTGCATCCCCTGTTAACAATTGTTATGGCCGTCCCCGGGGAACTGGGGGAGTTAGCCATTGCATATGTCTTCTTTACTGAGCCGCCGCCACCTTCTCGGTGCGGCAGCGGCAGCCGCCACCGTTGGTCTCGTAGATCCGGTTCCGGCAGTTTCTTTCGCTCCGCGATCGGTTGCGCTCTACAACATCCATACCGGTGAATGGCTGCGGACAGTCTATTGGGCCGACGGTCACTACATTCGGGAGGCAGTCAGGGACATCAACTGGATCCTGCGGGACCACCATTCCGACGAGATCCGGCCGATGGATGCCGGCGTTCTCGACCTGCTCGGAATGTTGCGTGATCGGCTCGACACGCACGACCCTTTCCTCGTGGTTTGCGGGTATCGCTCACCGACCACTAACAGGAAGCTCTACCTACAGCACGAGGGGGTAGCGAAATACAGCTATCACATCAAGGGAATGGCCGTCGATCTTCGGTCGGAGCGCCGGGACCTGAACCAGATCCGCGATGCGGCGCTGGACCTCAGGTGCGGAGGTGTCGGTTATTATCCGCGCTCGGACTTCGTTCACGTCGATTGCGGGCCGGTTCGCCGCTGGTAAATCGAGTCCCTACAGCGGGCGCCGCCGTCCTTGAGTGACCAAAGGCCGCGAATTGCCCGGGGGCACGGCACTCGCTGCGACCGCTGCAGCTCATTGACGCTAGAATCGCCGCCCGGCAAATTCCGCCGAACGCGGGTGATGCCCGTGAAAGCGCGGAGGTCATGACCCGAACCATCGTCCCGGTCGGGCGCGACACGCCCGTTGCCGAGGCCATTCGGATGATGCTCGAAAACCACATCGGCGGTCTCCCGGTGATGGATGAGGTCGGGCGGGTCGTCGGCGTCCTAACCGAAGGCGATCTGTTGCGCCGCAACGAGACCGGAACCGAGCGGCACCGCCCGCGATGGCTCGAAGTCCTTATGGGACCCGGGCGGATCGCGGGCGCGTATACCTCTCGACGAGGTCGTGCGGGTGATGGGGCGCCAGTGCGCCAAACTGGTGCCGGTGCTCGACGGTAACTCGCTGGTTGGGATGTCGGCCGAGCCGGCCTACCTCGCGCGCTAGCACATACGCTCGACAAAGAGGCCGCTCCGACCCGACAATGATATCCGCGAGCGTGTGTTCGCCGAGCTGGCGAAAGCGGCCTGGGCGCAGGCGTTCGGGGTGGAAACCAGCATTTCAATTCGGCAGACCGAATGGCCGAGAAGCGCCGGAAGCGGTCGGTCGCGGACTGGAACAGAAGCGAGAAGTTCGGCCCGCATTTGCGATTTCGTTGGCCGCGGCGGTCGCCTAGGACTGATACTCGCGGCAACTACAATCGCCGGGGATCCCTCGTAAACGGTTGATTGCGAACCACCGCCAGGGCAGACTGCACCTGTAAGCATTTTTGCTCTGCGACCCGGTCAACCAGGTTGCACGGGAGGCTGTTTTGAGCGGAGAGCGCGTCGAGCGCCGCTTGGCGGCGATCCTCGCAGCCGATGTCGCCGGGTACTCGCGACTGATGGGCGAGGACGAAGAGGGCACCCTTGCGGGTCTGAAGGCACATCGGCGCGCGGTCTTCGATCCGAAGATTACTGAACATCGCGGCCGGATCGTCAAGACGACCGGCGACGGCACGCTCGTGGAGTTCGCCAGCGTCGTTGATGCGGTGCGCTGCGCTGTCGATATCCAGCGCGAGATGGCCGAGCGCAACGCCGATGTACCGGCGGAACTTCGCATCGAGTTTCGCGTCGGGCTCAACGTTGGCGACATTATCATCGACGACAAGGACATTTACGGCGACGGCGTCAATATCGCCGCCCGCTTGGAAAGCCTAGCCGCGCCGGGCGGGATCTGCGTCAGTCGGGCCGTGCGCGACCAGGTGCGCGACAAGCTCGACTTCTCGTTCGAGGACATGGGCGAGCAGCAGGTCAAAAACATCGCCCGCCCGATCCGCACCCACCGGATTGTGCTTAGCGGCGCTGCCGTCGCGGCATCCTCTACCGAACCGAACACACGGCCTGCGCCTCAGAAACCGTCAATTGCTGTGTTGCCATTCGTCAACATGAGCGGCGACATCGAACAGGAGTATTTCTCGGACGGCATCACCGAGGACATCATCACAAACCTTTCGCGCAACCACGCCTTCTTCGTGATTTCGCGCAGCACCTCGTTCACTTACAAGAATCCGGCCATCGATGTTGCCAGGGTGGCGCGCGAGCTTGGCGTGCGCTACGTCCTCGAAGGCAGCGTCCGTCGCGCCGGCAATCGGGTGCGCATCACCGCACAGCTGATCGATGCGGCGGGCGGCCATCACCTGTGGGCCGATCGCTACGACCGGCAACTAGCCGATGTTTTCGCCGTGCAAGACGAGATCGCCCAGCACATCACCGGCGCCATCGCGCCCGGCATCATATCGGCTGAGATTCAGCAGGCCCAGCGCAAGGACCCGAGCCAACTCGATGCTTGGGACCGCACGGTGCGCGCGCATTGGCATATCCGCCACTTCACGGAGCGTGATCTGGCGGAGGCGCGCCGGTTGCTGGATGAAGCGATCGCCCTCGATCCGGCGAATTGGATGGCTCTCGCCGACTTGGCATTCGCTCGACACTTCGAGGCCGTGTTCGGCTGGGGCGACGGGCCGGCCGAGTCGCATGCGCACCTCGGCGCAGCCGCGCGCAAGGCGGTCGCGGTCGACAACAGCGACGCCATGGCGCATACCTCCTTGGCGATCTTCGATCTGTTCTCCGGTCGGCACGAAGAAGCCCGACACCCGCTGAGGTTGGCCCTCGATCTCGACCCGAACTCGATGTTTGCCCGCGGGTATTTGGGCGTTAGCTGCGGTTTTGGCGGCGATTATGAAGCCGCTCTGCCGCATCTGGAGGAGGCGCTGCGCCTCAGCCCCCGAGGCCCTTTGGTGGTGATCTGGCGTTTGTGCAAGGGTTGGGCGGCTCTGACAGCGGAGCGTTTTGAAGAGGCGGTTGAATTTGCGGTGCAGGCCCGTCAAGCCAATCCCGAGTTTCCAGACATCTACGCCGTCCTGGCCTCCGCCAACGGACATTTGCGGCGAGCGGATGCTGCACGAGAGGCCCTGGATCAGTTGATACGGCGAATGCCGGACCTGACCGCGAGCGACCCGCGTCTCAATAGGCCCTTCGCGCGAGCGGCGGATCGCGAGCGATTCCTCGAAGGCCTGCGTCAGGCTGGAATGGCAGCCTGACGCGTTGGCCCGCAACCATCAGACCGCTCTCGATCCCCGCGGCGACCCACGGATCGGATTGGGGTAAGGTCCGGAATGGGGCAGGAAGAGCCATTTCCAGCGCGAAGGCTGAGTGGCCGAGAAGGGTCGCCTGGCACATCTCGGCCGATTAACTTGATGCTCCGACTGTCTGCGAAGGGGGCGGTGGTCTTCGAGCCCTCGATATGCCTCGACCATGCGGTTCGCGCAGCGGCCGCGTCGTCACCACCGACCGAGAAGGGGAACAACGTCGACAACGGCGGCAGCCTTGGCGGCTGCGAAGCGCCCGCCTGTTGGGCTTGTTTCTGCTTTTATACATTTGCCACTTGCCACATCCAGTCTTGCAATTCCTGGCCGGCCTGCTTAAGCCAGTCGAGCATCTGGGCGGTCGAGTCGACTTGGCCTCGATCAGCACGACATTCGCGGCGAAGGCCTGGCACTGCTCGCGCACCGCGCGCTTCAGCTCAGGATATTCCATGCGCTTGCGCAGCACATGTAACAGGTAGAGGTCCTTGTCCTTGATCCTCCAACTGGTGCACCCCCACCCTTCCCTCCCCCGATGCGGGGGAGGGAAGGGTGGGGGCTGAGCTCGCTCGGCTTGTTCGCGGTGTCCCAGCTCTGCACGATGCGATCGAATTTGTCCGGCCGTTCGTTTGGCGCGTAACTTCTGAACCATGCCGCCTTGACCATGCGACCGCCCTGGGGTGGCGGCATCTGCTGGTGCTGGGCGGATTTGCTCCAGGATCGCCAATGGCTGGCGCTCGGGGTGCAATGCCTCGCCGCGCTGCCGGGTAAACGAGTACCATCCCAATTCCGCATCGAGCGCCCAGGTCTCGTCGTCCTCGGCGATCGCCGGAAAGCGCACGACCTCCCAGTCCTCCTGCGCCGGCTTGCTGAAAACACCGGCACCGGCATGAACATGGCTTGCCCGATGGGTCCACAGTGACCTCCCGCGCTCCGCTACGTCGGACTCGTGGCAGTCACTTCGCTACGCGCGGGTCCCTCCTGTGGACTACCGGGACAAGCCCCCAAGCAACGAGACTGGGTCAAGATTCAATCGGCGAAACTCAGCAAAGTGGGTCAGGATTCAACCGGCGTTGACACCACCGACCGAGGTGGCGAGCCGGCAACCCTGCGCCGTCGTTTCGAACCTGGCCACCGCCTGCCGTTGCGCCGAGAGGCGGGTCGCAAAGACCCGCCGGTACCAGTCGCTGGTGACGATATGCCGGCAATCGCGCGACAACTCGTCGGCGAGGTCCTGCGCGTAACCGGCGCAAAGGATCTGCAGGCCGGGCTCATGCCCGAGACACCAGGCCGGAAAGGCGACCGAGGCAAAGAACGACTTCAGGTGGCGCGGCGGCATGTTGATAATCAGCCGCCGGATATCGCCATTGCGGACCGCTGCCTCCCCGGACGGCCGGCCCTTGCTGGCCGTTCCGGGGATCGCAGCGATGATCTCGTGATGCCAGCTGAGCGCGAATTGGGTCCGCGGGTTGAGCTCGCGGAAACAGTGCTGCACAAAGCTGGCAAAATCGGCCCCGCAGCAGTGCCTCGTACCCGCCCGGACTATGGGTTTCGGCCGTCGTCATTTCGCCAGACCGTTTGCTCCGTGTTCTCTGTCCCAGACCACGGGTTCCGCCATCGAGACGACCCCTTGCACCGCCCAGGGACAACCGTTGCACATGTTGCGGGCGCAGCCTGGCGACCAGCTGTTGGACCACCTCTTTGTCGGTCGGGCTGAACGGGTTTTTCTCGGCCGCTGCCGGCTCCGCCCTTTTTCGATGTCCCGCAGCATGTCGATCAGCATCTTGGTGGCCCGCAGCTCGGCTGAGGCCGATTTGTTGACCAGCTGAGCGATGACGGCCTCGCGCTCGGTGACCTGCTGGCGTTTGCCGTTCTCGGTAACCGTGACCTTCTCGTTCGGCGCCGCGGCCAGCAGTGCGCCTGGTTTTTCGCCGGGCGACCGCGCGGGTTGCCGGACTGGCCCTTCTTGAAGCGGGTGTGCAATGGCGGCTGGCGGTAGTTCGCTGCGTATTCGCGCTCGGTCTCGGACATCTTGCCTCTGGGGAGTTTCCGCCCAGATATCATTATAGATAAATTGTCAATATGACAATTGATGATCCGTCAGAACTCGATTCGGAGCCTGCCCTGTTAGCCCCCTGATAGACCAATTCCGCCCCCTGGGAGGCGCGGTCGGGACCCCTGTTCGTGCGAACCGGAGACCGGCTTCTAAGCGTCTGATCCAGATGGCCTTATTGAAGAAAACCCGGACGAATCTCGGTGGCGAATCAATAATTCGCCCTGTTTCCCCGCTTTTACAGGGGTCGGCGAAAATGCGGACCTCCGGCCTGTCAGCGCGTGTAATGCAAGAGGCAGCTCCGGCTGACGAGCCACCGAGGGACCGAAACGCGCCGATCCGGCCCGAGCCCGCTCCTTTACTGGAGGCGCGGCCCCCGCCGCAACACATCGAGCCGCAGCGGCAGTGGTGTCCCAAGCCAGAGCGCAAACCGCGTATGATCGGC